>Ga0307278_10001670_pt1 | contig 10964 bp, 8 predicted proteins | sample ER_DNA_117_FD_194482 | JGI IMG/M metagenome (GOLD analysis project Ga0307278, IMG submission 194482) | Bulk soil microbial communities from the East River watershed near Crested Butte, Colorado, United States - ER_DNA_117 | ecosystem: Environmental > Terrestrial > Soil > Floodplain | place: USA...
TCGACCCGTCGCCCCGGCGGATGCTCCTCGTCGTGCTCGGGCCAGCGCGTCGCCAGACGGTCCGCGGCGACACCCAGGACGCCGCCGCCGATCGCGAAAATGACCTCGGCGAGTCCCGTCAGCGCGCTCCGGCCAGGGCGAGCTCGACCAGTGTCGCGTGCGTCGCGCCGGTCGCGCCGCGAGCAGCGAAGGGCATCGTCTTCCGGAAGTAGCCGGTTCCGCCGATGTCGAGGTGCACCCACGGCACCGTCCGGAACTCGCGCAGGAACAGGCCGCTCTTGACGAGTGACCCGTCTGCCGAGCCGGCGTTCTGGAGGTCGCCGTACCAGCTGTCCATCTCCGGCACGTAGTCGTCGACGAGCGGGATCTGCCAGTAACGCTCACCCGCCCGATCGCCGGCCGCGGCGATCTCGTCGTACCAGGGCTGCGGCGTTCCGAACGCCCCAGTGACCATGTTGCCAAGGGCGCGTGATACGGCTCCTGTCAGCGTCGCCACGTCGACGATGTGGGTGGCCCCGAGACGCTCGGCATACGTCATCGCGTCCCCGAGGATCAGCCGGCCCTCCGCATCCGTGTTCGTGATGTCGACCCACTTGCCGTTCAGCGCCCGGACGACGTCGCCCGGCCGAGTGGAATGGGAGCCGGGCATGTTCTCCACGGCAGGCGCGATGACCAGCAACGGCGTTCCGGGTGCCAGCCGCGCCACGGTGGCGATGGCACTGATCACGGTGCAGGCACCGCTCTTGTCCATCTTCATCTCTTCCATCCGATCGGACGGCTTGATGCTGATGCCGCCGGAGTCGAAGCAGACTCCCTTGCCGACGAGCGCGAGGTGCCGATCACGAGCGTCGTGCTCGGCCTCGCCGCCGGAGCGCATAACGATCATCCGCGGCGGATTGTCGCTACCCCGCCCCACGGCCATGAACATGCCCATCCCGAGCTCGGTCGCCCGATCCGGGCCGATGACGTCGATCCATAACCCGTGCTTCCGGGCGAGCGTGTACGCCTCGTCGGCCAGGACCTCGGGGGTGACGTCGTTCGCGCTCCGGTTCGAGAGGGATCGAGCGTGATTCGCGCCCTCGCCGATCACGATGCCTCGTTCGGCGGCGCGCGTCGCAACGCCGGCGTCCGCACCGGGGGCGACGATGATCAGCTCATCGAGCGCCGGGGGTGCGGTCGCAAAATCGTCGCGGTAGAGCGACTTAGGATCGAAGCTTCCCTCCACGACGCCGCGGGCGACGAGCTCAGCGACCGCGGCGACGCCGCCCTCGAGAACCTCGGCGAGCGGCGTCAACCAGATGGCGACCGACCGAACCTTGCGCCCGCCGAGTCGGTGTTGGACTGCTGCACCGAAATGGGCGACGGTCTCCCGATCCAGGCTGTCGGCGTCGCCGGTACTCAGCGTGAGCAGGCGTCCAGCCGGCAGCTCTCCCGATGACGCAATCGATGACGTGTAGCGCTTTGCCCGCAGCTCCCCGAACGCGGCGAGCCCCTTCAGCTCACCGCCCGAGCGGCGGTCGAGCTCGCCGAGCTCGCCCTCGAACGTCGGATCGCCGACGATCGGGATCGCGAGAACGTCCGCCTTCACGTCCCAGGGCTGATCGGTCACGACACGTACCTGCACGAAGGGCACTCCTCAGGTTGGCCGCGGCACGACAGGGCGGACGGGCCGGAAATGGTCGGTGGGATCGCAGTGTAGCGTCAGGTCAGGGTGTCGAACCGGTCGTTGCCTGATCGTCGAGAGCCTGGATGCCGGCCGCCAGGTCCGTGCGCGCCTTCTCGATCCTGATCACCGCCTGGTTGAGCCCGCCGCGGGCGAGGTCCGACACGATGATGACGAGAGCGCTCGTGTCACTCGGCAGCGCCTCGCGTGCCTTCTTCTCGGCGGCCAGCGCAGTCCGGATCTGCGGGGTGATCTTGACCGGTGATCTCGCCGAGGTGACGTACAGCCGGCGGAGTGCCGTGTCGTAGTCCTGGTTGCGTCGCAGCCATTCGCTCAGGGTTTCGACGTCGGTCCGCACGCGGAGGGTGTCGCGGATCCTCGCGGCGTCAGCGAGGCGGGCGCTGGCACGGTCGATCCTGGTGATCGCGGTCTTGAACTTGCGGTCGATTGCCGCGTCTATCGCCTGGACGATCAGCTTGTCGTGCTGGTCGAGCAGGCCGGTGAGGCGCGACGCATCGACCGTCCCCTTCGTCAGCGCCACCCAGTCCTGGGACAACGTCCTGGTCGAATCGAGGGCGTCGATCAGGAGCCGGACGGTCACCTGGCTATCAATCGACAGCCGCAGGTCCGAATTCTGACCGAGCCCCGGCAACGCCAGGAGCCGGGCCGTCAATGTGTTGGTGGCCTGGTCGATCTGCGACACGAGCACAGTGCCATCGGCGATCGCCTGGTCGAGGGTGTCGGTCCGGTTGGCGACCGCTGCGGCCAGGGATCCCCGCGCGAGGGTCCCGAGCTGATCGAGCTGACCGCCGATCGCCTGAAGCTCGGTCCGCGAGGCGTCGAGCTCGGGTCGGATCGCGCTGTCGCCGGCCCACGTCAGCTCCTCGCGGCTGGTGCTGCCCGGCTGGTGATCGAGGCTGGCGACGAGACCCGCCGAGCCGAGCGCGACGAGGACCATGACCACGATCCACACGGCCACGAACAGCAGCCGCGCGGCCCGGCGGCGGATGCGCCGGAGCCGTTCGCGTTTCGGGCCTGGAGCCGACGTCATCGGCTCATCTTGGGTGAGACTGCCAGGCCTTGTCGCGTAGGATCGCGCGGTGGTGCCTGATGCTCTCTCGATCGCGGCGCGCCGGCGGCTCATCGAAGCGATGCCAAAGGCCGAGCTTCATCTCCACCTCGACGGCTCGGTCCGGGTGGATACCGCGCTGGAGCTGGCCCGGACGCGGGACGTCGATGCGCCGCGGGATTGGGCGGAGATGTACGACGCGCTCGTCGCGCCGGAGCGTTGCGCGGATCAGGCGGAGCTCCTCCGCGCGTTCGACCTGCCGATCGCCCTCATGCAGGACGCAGAAGCACTGGAGCGGATCGCCTTCGAGCTCGTCCGAGCGAAGGCGGCCGACAACGTCCGCTATGTCGAGATCCGCTGGGGACCATTGCTCCACATTGCCGGCGGGCTGTCGCTCGAGGACGGGATCGCGTCTGTGTCCGCGGGCGCCAGGGCCGCGGCGCGCGGCGGCCAGGAGGTCCGCCTGATCTGTACCGCCCTGCGATCGCACGACCCGGCAGACAACGCTGCCCTGGCCGAGGTCGCCGCGGGTTTCCGCGACCGCGGTCTGACCGGTTTCGACCTGGCCGGTCCCGAGGAGGCATATCCGGATCCACTCCTCCACCGGCAGGCGTTCGGCATCGCCCGGGACGCTGGCCTGCACATCACGGTTCACGCGGGCGAGTGGGGCGGCGCTGCACAGGTCCGGCGTGCACTCGAGGTCGAACCGGAGCGGATCGCCCACGGACCGTGCGCGATCGACGACGACGCCCTGTGCGGGGAGCTCATCGATCGTGGGATCCCGCTGGACCTCTGCCCGACATCGAACGTCCAGGCCGGCGTCGTGCCCTCACTCGCGCATCATCCGCTGGCTCGCCTGCACCGCACCGGCGTCCAGGTCACGCTCTCGACCGACGACACGACCGTGTCCGATATCAGCCTTTCGGAGGAGTACGCGCATGCGGTCGATTCGATCGGGTTGACCCTGCCCGAGCTGTGGTCGATCGATCGCGGCGCTCTCGAGGCCGCCTTCGCCGACGAATCTGCCGTCGCCCGGCTGCGACAGGAATTCGACGATTGGGCGGCCGGCGTACCCGAGCTTGGGACGAGCCCGACAAGCGTGCGGTACGCTCCGGGCGGCGAGTCGGGTAAGAGAGGGGCCAGCGCTTGAACTGTCCGAGCTGCGGTACGCCGAACGAGCCGGGACGAAAGTTCTGCGGCGAGTGCGGATCGCGCCTCGCCCAGGTCTGCGCTGCGTGCGGCGCCGCCAACGGGCCGACGGCGCGCTTCTGCGGCGAGTGCGGCACTCCCCTGGCCACGGGCGCGGCGGCAGCAACGAGCCCAGTGCTCACGGGACCACCAGGAGCACCTACCCTGGCCCCGGTAGTCCACGCAACCGGCTCGCCCGCGACGCACGCCGCTGTGGCGGAGCGCCGCCTCGTGACTGTCCTGTTCGCCGATCTCGTCGGCTTCACCACGTTGTCCGAGGGCCGGGACCCAGAAGAGGTCCGGGAGCTCCTGTCGCGCTACTTCGACCTTGCCCGGGAGGTCATCGAGCGATATGGCGGCACGGTCGAGAAGTTCATCGGCGACGCGGTGATGGCCGTCTGGGGCGCCCCGATCGCTCACGAGGACGATGCGGAGCGGGGCGTCCGCGCCGCCCTGGAACTGGTCGACGGCGTGCGCGCCCTCGGCCCATCGATCCATGCGCGGGGCGGCGTGCTGACCGGCGAGGCGGCGGTGACGCTCGGAGCCCAGGGTCAGGGCATGGTCGCCGGCGACCTGGTCAACACAGCCTCCCGGCTCCAGTCCGCAGCCGCTGCCGGAACGGTGCTCGTGGATGAAGCGACCCAACGCGCTGCGAGCGGCGCGGTCCTCTTCGAACACGCCGGCGATCAGACGCTCAAGGGCAAGGAGATTCCGGTCGCCGCCTGGCGAGCGATACGGGTCGTCGCCCAGCGTCGCGGAGTTGGCCGCGATGAACGGCTCGAGGCCCCATTCGTCGGTCGCGATGCCGAGCTGCGCCTGCTCAAGGACCTGTTCCACGCAACGTCGCGCGAGAAGCGCGTGCGGCTGGTCTCGATCACCGGCGTCGCGGGTATCGGCAAGAGCCGCCTGTCGCGTGAATTCCTGAAGTACATCGACGGGATCGTCGAGCGGGTCCGGTGGCACGAAGGCCGTTCGCCCGCCTATGGCGAGGGCATCTCGTTCTGGGCGCTCGGCGAGATGATTCGCTCGCGGGCCGGGCTGCTCGAGACCGACGACGATGAAACGACACGCACGAAGGTCGCCGAGACCGTCGCGGCGCACGTCCCTGATGAAAACGAACGACGCAGGATCGAGGCCGCGCTGCTGGCTCTTCTCGGCGTCGGCGAGGCCCCACCGGGCGGCGCGTCGGAGCTCTTCGGAGCCTGGCGGACGTTCTTCGAGCGGATCGCCGACAAGGCGACCGTCGTGCTGTTGTTCGAGGACCTCCAATGGGCGGACGCCGGCCTCCTCGACTTCATTGACCACATCCTCGAGTGGAGCCGAAACGTCCCGATCCTGATCATCACCCTCGCCCGGCCGGACCTCCTCGAACGTCGACGTGACTGGGGCGCCGGACGGCGCAACTTCCTGGCGCTCGACCTCGAGCCGCTCAGCGCCCAACAGATGAGGGATCTGCTCGGAGGCGTGGTTCCGGGCCTGCCTGAGGCCACGGTGCGTTCGATCGTCAGCCGGGCGGAAGGCATCCCGCTCTACGCGGTCGAGACGATCCGCATGCTCGTGGCCGACGGTCGCCTGCGTGAGAGCGAGACCGGCACGGGCTTCGAGCCGGCCGGGGAGCTTGGCGAGTTGTCGGTCCCGCCGACTTTGCACGCGCTCATCGCGGCGCGACTCGACGCCCTCGAGCCGCAGGATCGGGTGTTGATCCAGGACGGCTCGGTCCTCGGCCAGAGCTTCACACTGGCCGGCCTGGCGGCCGTGTCGGGGCTGGCAACCGACGTCGTCGAAGTGCGCATCCGACCGCTCGTCCGCTCCGAGCTCCTCCGCCAGGAGATCGACCCGCGCTCACCCGAGCATGGGCAATACGCCTTCGTCCAGGCACTGATTCGCGAAGTCGCCTATTCGACCCTGGCGATGCGGGACCGCCGGTCACGCCATCTGGCGGCCGCGCGATTTTTCGAGTCGCTCGGCGAAGACGAACTCGCCGGAGCTCTCGCATCCCACTACCTGGCCGCGTTCCGTGCTTCGCCTGCCGGACCCGAGGCGGATGCGCTCGCGAGCCAGGCGCGATTGGCGTTGCGCGCGGCTGCAGATCGTGCCGTGGCCCTGGGTGCTCCTGGTCAGGCGGTGGCGTTCTTGGAGCAGGCCTTGGAGGTCGCGGCGGACGACGCGGAGCGGGCGGTCCTGCTCGAACGGGCAGCCACAGCCGCCACGGCCGCGGCGCGATTCGAGTCTGCCCTGTCACTGATCACGCGGGCCGAGGAGCTGCTCGAGGGGGCCGGTGACGATGCCGCCCTTGCCCACGCCCATCTGATCCACGCCCGCGCCCTCTCCCAGGGTCGTCAGCGCGAGGCTGCTGTCGAGCACGCCCGCGCGGCGATCGAGCGTTTTGCCGGTCTTGGCGATGATCACCCGACGATCGTCGAGCTCAACGCAACGCTTGCGCGCATCGCGTCATCGATTGGCAACTACGAGCTCGCTAACGAGGCGGCCGAGCGGGCGATCGTCGCGGCCGAACGGCTGGGCCTGGCGGACGCGGCGGCTGAAGTCCTTGCCGCGAAGGGCATGGGCTATTACTTCGCCGGCCGATTGTGGGAAGCCCGCGCCTTGCTCGAGGGCGCGAGGCTCGTTGCCACCGACATGGGCTTGCCGGACGTGTCCTTGCGTGCAACCCAGAATCTCGCGCTGACGATCGGTCTCGATGACCCGCGCGGAGCGGTTGCCCTCGAGAAGTCAGCGATCGAGCTCGCGCGGCGTCTCGGCCAGCGGGCAACAGAGCTGATCCTGCTCGGCAATGCGGCCGAGGACATCAGACGGACCGACGACTGGGACTGGGTGCTCCCCGAACTGGAGGCCGCGCTCCAGCTGGATGTGGACGACTCGATCAGGCTGGGCCTACTGGTCGTGCAGTCGTTCTTCCTTGCCTACCGTGGAGAGCTCCCCAAGGATCGAGCAGACGACCTCATCGCGCGCCTCATGACCCTCGATGATCGTGATATCTCGGCCGGCGGCCACGACCTGCAGGCAATCCAGGCGACCCTCGCCGGAGATTTCCATCTGGCGCAACAGGAGTACCTCGAGGTCGCCGCGATGAGCGACCTCAACGCGCCATATGTCCTTCCAAAGGCGGCCCATATGGCGGTCCTGGCTCGCGATCCCGCAACCGCAAAGGACATCCTGGCCCGCATCTCCACGATGGGTACGAGGGGACGAGCGGTGGACGCTGATGTGGCATCCGTTCGCGCGGGCATCGCCGCCCTCGAAGGCGGGCGGGACGAAGCGTTGGCGGGGTATCGCGCGGCCCTCGTGACATGGCAGGAGCTCGGCCTCGCCGTCGACGAGGCATGGATCGGCCTGGTCGCGGGGACGCTCCTCGGAGCGGATGATCGCGAGGTCGCCGGGTGGGTAGACAGCGCGCGAGCCATCTATGAGCGGCTCGGCGCGAAGCCGCTGCTCGACCTGCTGGAGGCCTCCATCGCTCACCCCGAGGGCTCCGTATCCCCGACCGCGAGGACAGACGTGTCGGCGAGCGAACCGGTCGGTCGAGAAGCCTCCGCATAGGCGACCTCGCCTACCTGTTGAGGCGCCTCGTCCTACCTGTCGAGCCGGTCGAGCGCGGCGGCAAGTTCGCCGGCGTCCGATGCGACCTCGGTCGGCCGAGCTCCGTCAGCGAGCGCGGCGAGCTCCTCGCGACGCGTCACGCCGGTCAGCATGAACACGCTGCGGGCACCGACCGCCCGCGCGGCGGCAACATCCGTGACCAGGCTATCCCCGATCATCACCGCGTCCTTCGCCTCCCGTCCGACGGCGCGGGCCGCCTCCTCGAGGAGCAGCGGCTCGGGCTTGCCGATCGAGAGCGCGGTCAGTCCGGTCGCCGCTTCGAGCGCGGCGACAATGCTGCCCGCGCCGGGCCTGAGGCCGCGCTCGGTCGGATAGACGGGATCCCGGTTCGTGGCGATGAATCGCGCGCCGGCACGGATCGCGTCCGCGGCCACGGCCAGGCGCAGGTATGTCAGTTGGGGGTCGAGCCCGACGACGACCGCATCGGGCCGGCCGGCAGCCTCGAAGCCATCGATCGGTTCCTGCGAGACCCGGGTCGCCGCATGAGCCGAGGTGACGGCGTCGAGCCCGACGTCGCGTAGCTCGCGCTCGAGACCGCCGGCGCCGACGACGAGGACGCGCCGGACCTCAGGTGCCTCGTCGCGCAGGTAGAGCGCGGTCGCTCGGGCTGAGCTGACGACGCGGTCGTCGGACACGGGCGCGCCCATCGCTGTGAGCCGGGTGACGTAGTCGGTCCGGTAGTGCATCGAGTTGTTCGTCACGTAGACGATGTCGTCGCCCCGCTCGGCCCGGTCCGCGAGAACCGCGGCGACTCCCTGCACCGGATCCGCGCCTCGATAGACGACACCGTCGAGATCGACAAGGAGCAGCACCGCCCGATCGTAGCGGAGGCTGGGCCCTGGACTACGATCCTCGTGTGACGAGGCCAGTTCGCAGTCCGCTCGAAGGCGTCGATCGCGTCCTCGTCGACGGCACGAATCTCCGCCACGCGATCGGCCGCGGATCGACACCACTGCCCGCGGCGGCCCTGGTCGGCCGGCTGCGCGCGGCGATTCCCGCGACGGTCGGCATCGAGCTCGTCTTCGATGGACCGCCCGAACGAGGGCTTCGTGGCGAACGCATCGCGTCCGGGCTGCTCGTCCGACACTCCGGTCGCCGGACCGCCGACGAACTGATCGTGTCCCTGACCGAGGAGGCTCGGGCTGCGGCGGGTCCTCGCGGCGCCGACAACATCCTCGTGGTCACCGACGACGGTGAGCTGCGTGCGGCGGTTGCGGCCCTCGGCGCAGGGACGGCTCGACAGGCCTGGCTGGTCAGTCGGCTCGCGCGCGAACGGCTCGAGTCGCCCGCGATCGGCAACCGGCGTTCACCCCAGCCGCCCGCCCCAGCCGAGGACGACGACCGCCGCGGCTGGCGACCCGGCCGCGGCGCCACAACCAAGCGCGGCAATCCACGCCGCGCTCGGCGGTAGTCGCCTGCCACAGCGCCCGACGGTCCAGGCCCGCCTCATTCGGACGTCCAGTCCTTCCGCCAAAACGACTTTTCAGCTAATTGCGGCCAAGCGCCACTATCCGAGGGTGTGGATTGCCAGATCGTTGCGCATGAGGGAACCATCGGGAAAACCGGGTTGGCGGAACCAGTCCGGCCAGACCGCGCTTCTGCCTGTGCTGAACGCGCCGCGCGGGCAGACCCACACGAGCAGCGGCCAGCCGGGACAGATCGGCCAGCCCGCTAGAATGCGCGCGTGAACGTCGGCGACGCGATCCAGGCCTTCTGGCAGTCGATCCTCGATGTGACGACCAAGATCGTCATCCCAGACTGGACGTCATTGGTCAACCTCCTGCCGGTGTTCCTGGTGATCGGCGTGATCGGCCCGCTCCTGTCCCTGGCGGCGCTCGTCTGGGTCATCTACTACCTGCGCAAACCGCGCGCCCCGCTTCCGGCGCTGCCCGAGCCATACCAGGCGGCCCTGGATGACGCGGGCCGGCCGGTGTTTCCCCGGGGCGAGCCGTTCTGCTACCGCGACGGGCTCGTCTATCCGGCCAACACCACCCGATGCGCGATCTGCCGCGACGAGCTCTCGGTGCGATGCCCGAAGTGCGACGTCACCCGATCGGCATCGGTCGCCACGTGCGGTAACTGCGGCCTCGAGCTCAAGATCCATCCGCAGGCGCTCGTCGTCCATCGATACGAGCCACCGCCCGGCGGGTCGGCGGCCGCGTGACGCCGGCGGCCGCATGACGCCGATCCCCTAGCCACCAGCACGCGAGGAAGCCAAGCATGGCCAACGTGTCGCAGATCCTGTTCAGCGTCGGAACCATCCTCGTCGCCGTCACGTTCGCGGCGCACATCGGCCATGCCGTGCTGCTCGCCAACGGGCGGCGCGCGCTTGCCGTCCTGAGTCCGCGTCAGCAGCCGGCCTATGCAGGTGTCGCGACCGGGAGCTTCGTCACGAGCCAGACGACCGGCCGGGGATCACCTGACAGCGCGGCGTCCAGCCCGCTCGGAACCGCCGCGATCTGGACGGCGGCCGCGGCCTTCGCCGTCCTCCTCACGTCGATGGCCATCCGCGCCTACCTGGTCGGACGCGGACCATGGGGCAACATGTTCGAGTTCACGGCGGCGTTCTCGACGTCGATCGTCGGCGGCTATCTCTTCCTGCAGCGCCGCTATCCCATTCGATCGATCGGGTTCCTGCCGACGGGTGTGGCGCTGGCCCTGCTGCTGTATGCGAGCAGCCTCCCGTCGAACATCGAGCAGCTCGTGCCGGCGCTCCAGAACCCGCCCCTGCTCACGATCCACGTCGGGATGGCGGTGCTGAGCTACGGCATCTTCGCCACGAGCTTCGCCGCGGGTGTCGGGTACCTCATCCAAGGCAAGCAAGACAGGTTCTCCTGGCTGCCAGGCCACAAGGTGCTCGACGAGGTCGCCTATCGCGCCGTCGTCATCGGCTTTCCGATCTTCGCGACGATGATCATCCTCGGCGCCTGGTGGGCCTCGATCGCTTGGTCGCGCTACTGGGGCTGGGACCCGAAGGAGACCGCCGCCCTCGTGACGTGGCTGACCTACGCGGTCTACCTCCACGCCCGGAACCAGCGCGCCTGGGCCGGGCGTCCGGCGGCGCTTCTGCTGGTCGTTGGCTTCGGGATGGTCCTCGTCACCTACTCCGGCTCGCTCTGGTTCAACGGCCTGCACGCGTACAGCGGGCTGTAGCCGGCAGAGTGTGGCCGGCCCGACGAGGTCGGGCCGGCCATTGCGGAGGAGGGAGCTATCTAGGGCGGCTCAGCCGCGACGTCCTAGCTCGACGGCGACGGCGCCACAGATCCGCTCGGGGCGAGCGATTCGGATGGAGCAACCGACGGCGGCGGCGGGACGCTCGGTGGCGGTGTCACCGGAATGCTCGGCAAGACGTTCCCCGGCACGCCCGATGTAGGAACCGCCATGATCGGCCCGCACGCGATAACCGTAGTCTGGGTGCTGTCGGAA
>Ga0307278_10001671_pt1 | contig 10963 bp, 13 predicted proteins | sample ER_DNA_117_FD_194482 | JGI IMG/M metagenome (GOLD analysis project Ga0307278, IMG submission 194482) | Bulk soil microbial communities from the East River watershed near Crested Butte, Colorado, United States - ER_DNA_117 | ecosystem: Environmental > Terrestrial > Soil > Floodplain | place...
GGCGTACCACACGCCGCGCTCGCTCGGAACCGACGACCAGGGCGCGGGCGACTTCGTGATTCACAACAACTTCCTCGTCGGCACGACGCTCTACGAGTCGTGGTACTCGGACGGCGTGCGCGTCGTGGACGTGAGCGATCCGCGCAACCCGCGCGAGGTCGCCTACTTCGTCCCGCCCGCGACCGAGAACCCGGTGAAGCCGTCGCAGCGAGGGACACTGACGAACACGACGCAGGTGTGGGGTGTTGTCGTCGACGAGGCCACCGGTCTCGTCTATGCGAGCGACATGAACTCCGGTCTCTGGATTCTGCGCCGGACGAGCTAACCAACCTTGGCAAAAGGCGGAGGGACCAGCCCGGCGGGTCCCTCCGCTCGGTCACCGCTGGCGAATCCGTCGCGCTTCTAGACGTCGGCGCGCCGAAGCAGCCCGGTGTGTTGCTGCCCTTGAAGCGTTTTCGTGTGAGGCGTAACCTGGAAGGTACGGCCTGGCGAGCTGCGGAGGGAAGATGTCGTCAAAGCAAGGCAATGCAACTTTTTGCTGCGCTCTTGCAGTCGGCACCTTGGCCGTCGCGAGTTGCTCCCCGGCAACAAGCGACCGTCGGTGATACGTGCCAGGACTCCACAGTAAAGGGGCCGCGCGTCTCTTCTCTCTCCCCCCACGCGCGGCCCTCCACCCCCGCGTACCCATGCTTCGTTAGAGGTCTGTTAACAGGCCTTTAGAATTTCTTAAGCCTCGGCGAAGCCTGTGCGCCCCTCCGGACGAACCGCTGGGTTTCAGCCCGCGTCGGCCGTGACAGCGACGACGCTGAAGGCTGAAACCGGCTTGACGAATCCCTTGAGCGTAAGCTCACCGGCCGGCGCCGCCTCGACGAGATCCTCAACCTCCGCAAGCACTCGCTTGCTCACCAGGATCTGGCTCGGCTCGGCCTCGTCGCACAGGCGCGAAGCCAGGTTCATAACACTCCCCACCGCCCCATAGTCGTACCGGCCATCGAACCCGATTCTTCCGAGCGTGGCGTAGCCGAGGGCGATCCCCACGGAAAAGTCGAGCTCGTGGCCCCGCCTCAGCCATTTCGCGCTCAGCTCAGCCATGGCGGTGCGCATCGCGACCGCAAGCCTCACTGCCCGAGCCGCGGGATCGGGACAGGGAATGGGATCGTTGAACCAGACCATCAGTCCGTCGCCCGCAAACCACCCCACCGTGGCCTCGGACTCCACGATCAGATTGCCCATCGTCTCGTGGAAATCGCGGATCACGGCCATGACCTCCTCGGGCTCTGTCATCGCGCTGAAGCTGGTCCATCCGCGCAGATCCCCAAACATGACCGCGATCTCCCGCCGGTGGCTTTCGAGGATGCTCTCGCCTTCGGAGAGGATCACCTCGGCCAGCGTTGGCGAGAGGAAGCGCCTCAGCCGGCTCATTTTCTCGAGCTCCTTGACCTGTTCGTCGACGCGGGCCTCGAGGCTCCGGTTCCAGTCGGCCAACTCAGCCGACTGCGACTGGATCGTGTCGTGATACTGCTTGATCCGCACGAGCGACCGCACCCGGGCCAAGAGCTCCTGTTGATTGAACGGCTTTGTAATGAAGTCGTCCGCACCGACCTCAATAGCGTTGACCCGAACCTCAGTGTCGCTCGAGGTGATCATGACGATGGGGAGAAAGGTCGTGGTCGGGTCCTCGCGAATCCGCCGACACACCTCGTAACCGTTCATCTCGGGCATCTGGATGTCGAGCAAGAGGAGGTCCGGAAGTTCAGCCGCCACTCGTTCCAGCGCCTCCCGGCCTGAGGAGGCCGACGTGACCGTGTATCCGTTCGACGTCAAGACAGCCTCGAGCAGGCGCACGTTCTGCGACACGTCGTCGACTACGAGGATTTTCGGCCGATCGTCCATCGTCAGCTCTCGCCCGCCGGTCGGCAAAAGCTCTGAATCTGGTCCGGGAAGTCTCGAACGCTGATCGGCTTCTCGAGGTAACCGTCGAAGCGCTCCGCCAGGAAGCGCTCACGGTCTCCCTTCATGGCGAATGAGGTCACGGCGACCACCGGGATGCCCGCGGTTCGCGGGTCGTCTTTCAGCTTTCGGACGGCGGTCATCCCGTCCATGTCCGGAAGGCGAATGTCCATCAAGATCACGTCGGGGAGGTGCTCGGCGGCGAGAGAGATGCCGTCCCCAGCGGTTCCTGCTTCGAGCGTCCGGAATCCGGCGAAGCGCAGCACGTCTCGCGCGAGTTTCACGTTCTTCTCGTTGTCGTCGACGATAAGCACGAGCTCGTTCGGCATGGTCACACCCGCCTACTCGACCGGCAACGTGAAGCGGAAGGTGCTGCCCTTCCCTGGGACACTCTCCGCCCAGAGACGCCCGCCGTGGAGCTCGACGAACCTCCGCGAGAGCGGCAGGCCCAGACCGGTCCCCTCCGTGCGCTTGCCGGAATCTCCCGCCTGCTGGAACTCCTCGAAAACGAGCGCCAGGTCTTCCTGGGCAATGCCGGACCCGGTGTCGGCGACCGCCACTTCCACGAACCCGTCGGCCGGGCTGGCGGAGACCTCGATACGCCCACCCTGCGGGGTGAACTTGACGGCGTTCGAAAGCAGGTTGAACACGACCTGACGCAGCTTTCGCTCGTCCGCGCGGATAATGACGATGCGGGGATCGAGGGTCAGCTCGAGCTCGATTCCCGCGCGGGTCGCTCGCTCGGCGTGCATGGTCACACCGCTCCGAAGGGCGTCACCCAGGACCACGTCGGCGAGCTCCAATTCCATTCGCCCGGCCTCGACCTTCTCGAGGTCGAGGATGTCGTTGATCAGAGAGAGCAAGTGGCGGCCCGCCTCCAGCACGTCGCTGACGTAGCCGAGCTGCTGCTCGTTCAGCTCTCCGAACATCTGCTCGTGCAGGACCTCGGAGAATCCGATGATCGCGTTCAGCGGAGTCCGAAGCTCGTGCGACATATTCGCCAGGAACTCCGACTTGTGGCGGCTGACCGTTTCCAGCTCTTCGTACAGCCGTTCGAGCTCGTCGTTCATCCGGTTCAAGTTGTCCGCCAGCACCCCGAGCTCGTCGCGATTCGGAACCTCAACGTGAGTCGAGAAGTCGCCGGATGCGATCTCGGACACGCGAGCTTCCATTCGTTGAATCGGGCCGATGAGCGACAACGAGAGGACAAAACCGAGGAGTAAAGCGAGCGCAATGCTCCCGACGCCCACGCCGATGAACAGATTGCGCGAGGTCGCAAACGAGCTTCGGTTCCGCGCGATCAGAGCAGTGGTCTGCGCCTGAGTCGTACCGGCGAGGCTGCTCGTGAGGCGCTGAAGGTCATTGGCGAGGGGCTCGCCTCTGAGGCGGGTGAGCTGCTCCGCACGGGGCCGATTTCCGGCCTCGTCCGCGGCGATGATCTTGGTCATCGCCTCCGAGAACTGGCGCTGATCGCGCCGGATCTGCTTCAGGACGTTCTCGTCGTCCGCCGGAGGCGTGAAACCCAGCTGGCTCACTCCGGCGGCTTGTCCGAGCTGGGCGAGAGTCGTCGCGATCGTCTCGTCGACGGAGGTCAGGCTCCCCCGCGGCGCCGAGGGCGCATTGCCCGTGTACTTCCTGAGGTCGCTTCCACCGGCGCGTAAACCAAGTAGCAGTCGTATCTGCGCCGACCCGGTCTGGAGCCCGCGGTACGCCGCAGCCCGTTGTTGCAAGGCGCCGAGCCTCTCGACGCGGGCATTCGACTGACCAAGGGCCCGCAGACCGAGCGCGCCGACGACGACGAAGAGGGCGACGATGCCGACGAGGGCGACGAGCAGCTTCGTCCGGACCCTCGCCGGGAGCCGACCGACGGCCCGCACGAGAGGATTTTCGGCCCCACGTGAGGTGCGTGGGCGCTCCGCGCTTACCCGCGGGGCCTCGAGGGGGCCCGACTTCGCCGTCACTGGCAGCGTCGTCCTGTTTCTGGCGTCGACAACTCAGGGGCTGAGCTCGACGGTGGCCCCGACGGCATTGGTGATCAGCCAGTCGCCGTCGATGCGAGCGACGTCCTGATCGGCGCCGACCGCTGCGACGACCTTTCCGGTCTTCACGTCGACGTAGTGACACTCGAAGTAGATGGTGCCCTTGTCGCCGTCGACGGTGGTTCGAATCTTGTAGGCGGGAGTCTCGGAAACCCAGTCGTTCCCGGGCTGGAACGGTGCAGCCTCCTTGGAGAAGAACTCGCGGATCTTGGCCTTTCCGGCGTATGTCTTCGGGCCGACGGTGAGTGTCGCGTCCGGAGCCCAGAGGGACATCATCAGGTCGACGTCTTTCTTCGAGGACGCTTGGTGCCACTTCACCTCGATCTGGTCGATCGCGTATGTATCCGCCTGCTTCTGCAGGGCGTCATTTGACCCTGAGTCGTCATTCGAACCACACGCGGTCAGGAACATGGCTAGCGCGACGCCAAGAATCAGCACTCTTTTCATCTGCCGCAATCCTTCCCTTGTCAGATTTTCATCCTGCTGAACATGGTCCGAGATGATCGCACCCATGTTCGCTCACATGAGCAGAGGCGTCTAGAGGCTCCAACGAAAAAGGACCGGAGTTGCGGGTATTTCCCAGGACGACCTCCTTGGTGCGATCCGGGGCTGCATTTGTGCCTCCGCGATGAGTTTTGCAATCGATTCCGGTCTCCTGTAGAGAAACCGAACAGAAGGGACGGACATGTGACCTCGGTAAAACTCAAGCTCGACATCTCGATGTCGCTCGACGGTTTCGTCGCCGGGCCGAACCAGACTCTCGAGAAGCCGCTGGGCGAACGCGGCGAGCGCCTGCACGAATGGGCCTTTCGGCTCGCGAGCTGGCGCGAGCCCCACGGGCTCTCGGGCGGCGACGCCGAGGCGATCGACAACGAGGTCGTTGCAGAAGGGCTCCGCGCGACCGGTGCCGTCGTCATGGGCCGGCGAATGTTCAGCGGCGGGGAGGGCCCGTGGGCAGACGACGCCAACGCAGACGGCTGGTGGGGAGACGACCCACCATTCCACGTCCCGGTGTTCGTCCTTACCCATCACGCCCGGGAGACGGTGGTCAAGGAAGGCGGAACCTCCTTCGCCTTTGTCACCGACGGCATCGAAGCCGCGCTCGAGCAGGCGCGCGCAGCTGCAGGCGGCAAGGACGTGTCCCTGGCCGGCGGCGCGAACGTCGCTCAGGAGTACCTGCAGGCGGGATTGCTCGATGAGCTGCAGATTCACCTCGTGCCCGTGTTCCTCGACGGCGGCGTGCGCCTCTTCGACGGGCTCGGGCCTGGGCCGATCGAGCTCGAGACCATCAGGGTGATCGGGTCAGACGCGGTCACGCACCTCAAGTTCCGCGTCGTGAAATGACACCGCTTCCTCCGGCTCGACACCTGCTTCGCGCGAAGGACCTGATCGACGCGCGCTATCGCGAGCCGCTCGACGTGCCGACGCTGGCCCGCGCCGCGCACCTCTCTCCGGCGCACTTCAGCCGCGAGTTCCGCCGCGCCTTCGGCGAGACGCCTCACCGGTATCTGCTCACGCGCAGACTGGAGCGCGCGGCGGCGCTGCTCCGCAACACCGATCGCAAAGTCGCGGACATCTGTCTCGTCGTCGGCCTGCGGAGCGTCGGCTCGTTCACGACAAGCTTCAACCGGGCGTTCGGCCTCTCCCCGACGGCCTACCGGGCCATCTACCCGCCGGCGCTCGCGCGCGTACGAATACCCACCTGCGTGCAGCTCGCGTGGGCGCGCCCGCAGTCCAGCAGTTTTCGAGAAGACAACCGCGCGCGGCGCGGCTAACGTCGCCGCCGACCCTGCGACAACGGAGGATAAGAAGATGCTGAAGCAACTGACCAACGTCCAGGTCTGGGTCCACGACCAGGACGAGGCGCTCGCCTTCTACACCGAGAAGCTCGGGCTCGAGCTTCGCGAGGACGTCACGGTGCCCGAGATGGGCAACTTCCGCTGGCTCTCGGTCGGCGTGCCCGGACAGCCCGACGTCGCCATCACTTTGATGGCCGTGCCCGGCCCGCCTGTGTTCGACGCTGAGACGCGCGAGAAGATCATGGAGTTGATGGCCAAGGGCGCTGCCAGCGGGCTCTTCTTCTCCAGCGACGACATCCAGGGCACCTACGAGAACCTGAAGAGCCGCGGAGTCGAGTTCCAGCAGGAGCCGACCGAGCAGCCCTACGGGATCGACGCGGGCTTTCGCGACCCCTCCGGCAACCAGATGCGCGTCGCGGAGAGGAGATAAGTCAGTGCCTAATCGCGCTTCCCGTCAGGCAAGGGCGATGTGCAGCATGAGCGACGTCGGCTCGAAGCCCGCGCGCTCGTAGACCCGGCCCGCTCCGTCGTCGCCCGGGGTGAGGAACGCCGTAGTCACGCCTGCCGCAAAAGCCTGCTGGGCGAGTCGCGCCGTGAGCGCTCCGGCGATCCCGCGCCGGCGGTACGCGGCCTGCACGCCGATGCCGGCGAGCTCCGTGACCCCGTCGGCCGGGGGTGTGCACACACCCGCGCCGACGATCGTCCCAGTCGCGAGCTCGCGCGCCGCAACGGCGATCCCGCCCGAAGTGATCGTCGCGCGCAGCCGCTCCGCATCCGCGGCTGAGGGCGGCGGGCCGCCGAATGCTTCGGACTGCGCCGCCGTCGCGCCCAAGAGCTCCTCGTCCGTCCACGGCGTCAGGAGCTCGACGCCGTTGGGCCGGGGCGGGTCGACGACCCGGTCACTTGGACGGGTCATGAGCGGCAGACGGCCTTCGGCCTCGAAGCCGCTTGCGGTGAGGGCCTCCTCCACGTCCGGTGCCGTGCCGGGCAGATACTCGAGCCGCGGTCGGAGGCCGCGCCGAGCATACGCCTCCGTGAGCGCTTGCACCTCCGCGGCGGACGGTTGCGTGCCGTCGTCGGGGATCGCGTAGTTCAAGAACCGGTTGTCGCTTGCACGGTCGAACGTCGCGAGGAAGGGCCCGATGCGCTCGGTCTCGCGACCCCTTGCGGCGGCACCACGGAGATAGGCCTGGATGCGTACGTCCACCCGGCCAGCCTACGTGCCCTCAAGTGGGGGTTTGGCACGCGAGTGGGCAGAATGACGCCAACTTGATCGATCGAGATTGGACGCGCTTTTTCCGCATCGGCCTTGCCTTCGCTGCCGCGGCGCTACTCGCGGTCGCCGCGGTAATCGTCGTGCACAACGTCGACACAACCGGTGCTGGTTCGCGCGGAACGCAAGAGGGGTCCTGTGAGGTGCGCCTCCGATTCCGCGGTGTCCTCTATAGCGGTCAAGGACTCGACCCCAACGTTTCGCTGAAGCACGGGCAGGTCCTTGGCGAAGGCACTCTCCCAGGCTGCAACGACACGCAGCCGCCTCCCGGGGCCACGGACGTACCAGAGGAACAGCAAGTGGCCGTCGTGGCGCTGGAAGGCATCGCGCCCTCGATCGCTCTCGCTCCCATCGACGGGGAGCAAGGGATCTTTGTCGCAGCCGGCCGATGTGCGGGCTATGACTCTTGGGTGACCCGGTTAGGTTGTCTGCGGGAGCCTTTGCTGTTCGAAGGCCGCATGTACGCACCGACCAGCCTGCGCACTACCCGTGTCGAAATCGGCGCAGCGATCGGATCAGGCCGACTGCGCGCCGAGGAGGTGCTCGTCCGTCGCATCACCTCGATCAGCCCGCGTGAGGCTGTCGCCACGGCAGGAGATGGATCCGTCATCTATCTGTCTGATGAAGGCTGCTTCCGTTCCCCGGGTAGGCGCTCATTCGAGCAGGATCTCCTCGCGTGCCTGACCACCAACCGCGATTAGTGCCGCTACGTCTGAGGGAGCAACGGCCGCCAAGTCGCGAGCTTCGTGGCGCGGGCCTGCTGGCGTTCGGACGTGCGGTCGACCACGACATACGCGAGCACCCCTGAGAGCACGCCGAAGAGGTCTCCGACGACCTGAACTACTGCGGCGAGCTCGAGCTGCGAGAACGTCTCCGCGCTGTCCCATAGCTGCGAACCGCCACCGACGAGTAAGCCCGACCCGATGAACGCAAGCCACCAGAGACCGAAGAAGCTGGGAACCCTTCCGCGGCGCCAGCCGTCAGATTGGTCGGGCTCCAGCGACGGGTCGCTCCCCCGCCAGATTTCGTCCGCGATCTGCTTGGGCCAGAAGAGCGACGCGATCGGTACGAACCAGGCGCCGATCGCCCAGCCCGTCCGACGGCCGAGTCCCTGGATGCCGACCGCGGGCAGGTTCGCGTAGGCGCGATGGAACCAGCGGATGAAGACGACGCCGGCGGCTACGTAGACGGCCATCTGGATCAGGACGACGAGGTCGTGGCGATCTTGGGCGGCCTGAAACTGCGCGGACGTCACTGTTCCGGACGGAGCCTTGTCGGCAAGTCGATAGAGCGCGAAGCCCGTCAGCACCGCGACGATGTCGACCGCGCCCGCGAGCAGGAGGAGGCCCTTCGCCCACGTGGCGCGGGACGCGAGCGGGATGTAGCGGGAGTTGCGGTGAGCTTCCACGGCAGCGGACCTTCGATCGGCGGCGGATCGACCCGGCCGAACCCTCGTTCAGGTGACGCAGCGAGCCGACGCCGACGCCGTGTCTCGACGTCGCCATCACTTTGGGCCGGAAGATCAAGAGCCCGGCGCGCCTTGCGGCTCGGCGCACCAGGCTCGACCCCGAGTGTTCCATACCTGGTCGCCCATCCCTCTACGACGGGTACGGAGCGAGGCTCCAGGCCGCCGTCGCATACCACAGCCCGAAGGCGAGGCTCGCGGCGCCGAGCGACGGGGCGATCGCGCCGAATGCCGCCTGCGCGGGCCGCGCGACGAGCAGCAAGCCGAAGCCCGTCGACAGGACGCTCATCGAGACCGCGGTGAAGACGGCGAGGAGCACAAGGGCAGCGATCGCCACCGGAGGCGATTGGATGGAAGCGAGCAGCAGCACCCCTACGCCGGCGCTTCCGCCCGCCCCGTGCACGAGCCCGATCGCAAACGCTCCCGCGCGCGTGCGAGCACCGTGTGCCCGCGGGTGCGGGTGAACGTAAAGGGTGCCGCGACGCCAACGGACGAGGAGGCGGAGAGCGAGGTACGCGATGACGAGCCCGACCGCCGTCTCGGCGCCCTGCTGGATGCGTTCCGGCAAATAACGGTGGAGAAGGAGTATCGGCAACCCGAAGGTGAACAGCGTCGTCGCGTGACCAATCCCCCAGGCGAGCCCGAGCGCGCCGGCCGTCCGTCCGGCCCGCTGCGTCCCGCTCGCAACGAGCGTCGTCACGGCTGCGAGGTGATCCGGGTCGGCCGCATGACGTATTCCGAGAAGAACGGCGACGGCGAGGACGATCCAGACAGAAGCGCCATATGAGGACGCGGCGATTCTCTCGTCGAGGCCGAACACCGGATCACCTCCGGCAAGAGCCGCGACTAATCCACAAACGGCCCATTGAAGACCGGCACCTCGCCGTAGGGCTTCCCCGCCATGAGCAGGTACCGAGTGCCGGGAGAGGCATCGGTGACCCTGAACTCATCACCATCACCGAGGAGGACGAGCTGGGGCGGCTTCGCCCGGCGCCCGTTGGCCCCGAACGCGGCCTCGCCTTCGAGCACGTAGGCGAAGCCCTGGAACTCCGGCGGCACGCGTGTGGTGACCGTTCCACCTGTCGGCAACTCGATGTCGAGGATGAGCGCGGGCGTCCCTAGACGAACGGGAGAGCCCTCGCCGACCAGCACGCGGACCGTCGCGTCGCCTTCCTGCCGCACGGGGATCTGCTCCGGTTGCACTACTTGTGCGCTCGGCTCCGCCTGCTTGTCCTTCCGGGCGAGGTTCACCCAGAACAGCACACCCCGGAACTCGGTGTCGGGTTGGCCCTCCTCGAGCTCATCCGCTCCGATCGCCTCGGCGTGCCATGCACCTCGCCCTGTCCTCAGCGCCAGCAGCGCGCCCTCGGACAGTCGCGCCCTCTCCATCGTTCCGCCAGGCCCCGTGCTGTGGCCCGTGCTGACCGACCCCTCGAGGACGTACCACAGGTTGTCGAACCCTCTGTGGGGGTGCCTGGTGTCGACGCCCTTCATGTCCGACAGCCGGAGGCGACCTTCGTGGACAAGGATGAACGGATCGACTTGTTCGTACGGCACTTGCCGCGAGGGCAAGGCCTCGAGAATGGGAAACCCCATCATCCGGATCGACGCTGCGTCCTCCACGAGGGCGGCTTCGCGCCCTGTCGCTTCAAGTTGCGCTTTCATGACTTCTCCTTTCGGGACGTTTCTAGGCTCGTACCACGGATCGCATCGAGGACTTGCCGCTCGACCTGCGGCCCGAGCACCGCGCGCCAGATCGCGGCCAGCTGCTTCGTCTGCTCATCCGAGAGACGCTCGAGGAAGCGTTCTTCGACGCCTGCGATGTGCGTCGGCGTGGCCTCCGCCAGGACCTCGAAACCAGAATCGGTGAGTCGCGCGTACATCTGGCGCGGGTCGACTTCCCCCCGCTCGCGCTCGACGAGCCCGGCCCGCTCGAGCCGGTCGACGAGGCGGGTCAAGCCGCTGCGGCTGAGGACGACGGCGTCCGCGAGCTCGAACATCCTCAGCCGCCGGTCGGGAGCGAGGCTGAGCTGAATGAGCACGTCGTACGAGGTGAGCGGGAGACCATGCGCGCGCTCCAGCTCGTTGTCGAGCGCCCGCACGATCTGGGCGTGGCCCCGGAGGAAGCCCGACCAGGCGGCGAGCTGCTCATCCGTCAGCTTTCGCCATGCTCTCATGTGAGTGGCCGGTGCACCAGCGCGATATGTAGGGTTGCGCATGCAACTCAAGGCTACCTGCCGACGATCACCTCGCCGCGGCGCGGGGTCTGCGCGTTAGGCGCAGTAGCCGTTCATGGGGTTGCAGCACCCGCCTCAGGCACCTCGCTCAGACCGATGTGGCAGGAGCAAGCTCGGCGTCCCGCGTGGCGAGCGCCGTGTAGCGGCCGCCGGCGAGGATCAGGTCTTCGTGCCGGCCCGACTCGACGATGCGGCCGTGG
>Ga0307278_10001672_pt1 | contig 10962 bp, 12 predicted proteins | sample ER_DNA_117_FD_194482 | JGI IMG/M metagenome (GOLD analysis project Ga0307278, IMG submission 194482) | Bulk soil microbial communities from the East River watershed near Crested Butte, Colorado, United States - ER_DNA_117 | ecosystem: Environmental > Terrestrial > Soil > Floodplain | place...
TCACGAGCCTGCTGCCGCAGTTCGCGGCCTCCTTCGGCGGGATGCTCGTGCTCGGGATCGTCTTCGCGTCGCTCACGCTGACGTGGCTGACTCTTTACGCCTTCGCCGTCGCCCGCGCCAGGGCCGCGCTCATGCGGACGCGCGTGCGGCGCGCGTTCGACACGCTCGCAGGGCTCGTGCTCGTCTCGTTCGGCCTCCGCCTTGCGGCCGAGCGCTGAGCCTACGGCGCGGGCGTCGTATCGGACACCGTGTACGCCGGCAACGATGGCGTCTCCGCGGTGGGAGCCGGCGCCTTCGGAGCCCGTGGCGCCTTCTTGCGGGTGTGCGCGACGGGAGCCCGGCTCGGGCGAGTCACCGTCCGGCTCGGACGTGTCCGGGGGACAGTCCCTTGGACCTGTCCGGACGGGCGTGAGTGGCGCACCGTCGCCGCGCGGTGCACGCGCGGACGCGTTGTTTCCGGCTTCGCCCGCGAGGCCGGCCTGGCGACGGCGTGCACACCGGTCGGCGAGGCACCTGCAACCCGTTGCGGGTGGTGCGAGCCGATGGCCGACGTCGCGGTGAGGACGCCGCCGAGCACGAGGGCCGTCGCGGCGACCTTGGCCGCGGTTCCGCGGCTCAGCGACTTGCTCCAGTCCCCGACCGAGCCGAGCCTGCTGACCCGGCCGCGCGAGCGGTCGAGCTTGCCCGCCAGCGAGCGCCGGGCACGGAAGAGGAGCGTCTCGACGGCGCCCTCGGTCAGTCCGAGCTGCTCCGCGATCTCGCGGTACGAGAGCCCCTGCCACTCGCGCAGGAGGATCGCGCGCTGCTGGTTCGGCGGCAGCTCCGCCAGCGCGTCGGCGAGCCCGGCAAGCTCGTCGTGGGCGGTCACGGGCGCGATAGCGAGCCCCGCGAGCCCCTCGGGGTCGTGGACTGTCTCGACGCGGCTGCGCCGCCAAGCCGAGCGCCGGCGCTCACGGCACACGTTCTCGGCGATCTTGAAAAGCCAGGCCGCCTCCGAGCGCGGCACGACGCCCTGCCGCAACCCGCGGTAGGCGTTGAGAAACGTGTGCTGGACAGCGTCTTCAGCCTCCTCGCGGCTCGGCAGCCGGCGGAGGCAGTAGCCGAGGATCCGCTCCGCGTACTCCTCGTAGAGGGCACCCGCGCGGTCGGCCTCCAGCGGGGTCGCAACGGATTCGTGGATGGATGGAAGTGCGCTCATAACTGGGCGGCGCCGCGAGCAGCGGCCTGGTTCTCAGTGTGTGAGGGTGGCCCGAAATTGCAAGGGGTTCGGCCGGAGCCCGAGGCTCTCGGGGGCGCCGAGCTCGAGCACGGCATCCAGGACCTCCTCGGTGGAGCAACCCTTGGTCAAGAAGGCGGAGGCGCCGGCGTCGTGCGCGCGCAGCGCGTCCTCCGGGCTCGTCGACGCGGTCAGGATCGCCACGCGCGCCGGAGCGGCCTTGAGCAGCTTCCTCGTCGCCGTGACGCCGTCGAAGACGGGCATGTCGAGATCCATCAGAATGACGTCGGGCTCGAGCTCCTGCGCGAGCTCGATCACCTCTCTGCCGTCGCGCGCGAGCCCCACGACCTCGAGCCTCGGGTCGGCGTCGAGCGTGAGGCCGAGCGCCTCGGCGAAGAGCTGGTGGTCGTCTGCGATCAGTACGCGAATCTGCGGTGTGTTCGGCACCCCGTCTGCTCCCTTCTCCGGTGCTGCGAGAAAGAGGCCGGAGGCGCCTTCAAACCTACGCCGAGTACGCGAGAAACCCCCGTTCGGGGTACGGTTGGATCGACAGGAGGAGGTAGCAGCGTGCGTGTCTGCGCCGAGTGTGGTGGGGAGTTGGCGGCGTCGTTCCGCTTCTGTCCCTGGTGCGCGGCTCCGCAGCGGCGCAAGCTGGTCGAGTTCTTCCGGGCGCACCCGCGTGACGAGGGCAAGGCACTGCGCGTCTCGCGCTACCTGACCGAGGAGCCGCACGTCCGCTTCAGCGTCTGGGGCCCGGAGGGGATCGCGGAGGCCGCGGTCTCGCTCGAGGAGGAGGAGGCGGAACGTCTGGCGCTCTTCCTCGCGACGCCGCAGCTCTCGCGTCCGCGCGCACTCGACCGCCTGCGGGCTCTGATTCCGCGCTAGCGCCTGGCCCGACGCTGGGCCTTGGCGCTGCGCTCCAGGGTTTCCAGCTCGTCGAGGCTGCGGCCGGCGCCCTCTGCGACGCAGGTCAGCGGCGACTCGACGCGCTGCACCGGGAGGCCGACCTCGTGCCGGAGCCGCTCGTCGATGCCGCGCAGGAGGGAGCCGCCGCCGGCGAGCACGATGCCGCGCACGCCGAGATCGGCAGCGAGCTCGGGCGGGGTTCGCTCGAGCGTGTCCTTCACCGCCGTCACGACGCGCGCGACTGGCGGCTCGAGCGCGCGGCGCACGTCGTCTGCGCTCAGTGTGACCCGGCGCAGCAGCCCCGTGACGAGATCGCGTCCCGCGACCTGCGTGTCCTCCGGGGCGTCGTCGACATCCCAGGCCGAGCCGATCGCGATCTTGGCGGCCTCGGCGGTCTCCATCCCGATCAGGAGCTTGTGGACGTTCTTGACGTGGTCGACCAGGGCTTCGTCCATCTCGTAGCCTCCGACGCGGATCGACTCCCAAACGACCATCCCGCCGAGCGCGATGACTGCGACCTCGGTCGTGCCGCCGCCGATGTCGATCACCATGCTCGCGACCGCCTCGCCGACGGGGAGGTTGGCGCCGATCGCGGCGGCCATCGGCTCCTCGATCAGGTAGACGGAGCGCGCACCGGCCGAGCGAGTCGCCTCGTCGACCGCGCGTCGCTCGACGTCGGTGATGCCGCTCGGGACGCAGAGCACGACCCGTGCGAAAGCGAAGCGGCTGCCGCCGGCCTTGGTGATGAAGTGGCGGAGCATCTGCTCCGTGATCTCGAAATCGGCGATCACGCCGTGGCGGAGCGGCCGCGTCGCGCGGATCGTCGCCGGCGTGCGCCCGATCATCCGCCGCGCCTCGGCGCCGACCGCCTGCACCTTCCCCGTCTCCTCCGAGAATGCGACCACCGACGGCTCGAAGAGCACGATGCCGCGGCCGCGGATGAACACGAGCGTGTTCGCCGTGCCGAGGTCGACCGCCATGTCGCGGCCGCCGCCGAAAGACCCCCGCAGTCGCATCTGTGCGGGACCCTAGTGCCCCATCCGGTAATGCCGTCGAGGTTCTGGGTCGCGAGCACCAAGCCAGAGTTCACACTCGACCACAGCAAGGCTTGACAGCCTTGCGAAGGGCGAGGGTGGGCTCTGGCGCCGCGTGATCGCGGGTCAGAGCACGGCATGTATTGCCGGACGGGGCACTTGTCCGTGCAAACGAAGAGAGGCCGCACGTAGCGGCCTCTCTTCGGGGAGTGCGGTCGGTGATTACGGCGAGCTGGACCCTGGTTCGTGATCGCCGACGTGGTTCGCCGGGACGGCCTCGACCTGTGCGAGCGAGAAGCCGCGCGGCGCTCGGATCCGCACCGAGATCCGGTCGCCGACGACGAGCTGGCCTGCCGAGATCACGTGCGGCACGCCGTTCACCCAGAGCACGAACACGGTGTGGGCGTCGTAGGTGAACGTCTGGTCGAGCTGCTGCCCCAGCATCGCGCGTAGGGCGCGGAGATTGCCGTCGACGATGTGGAGCGTGAAGTGGCCGTTGGCCGCCGGCGCGTCGAGCCGTCCGATGAAGAGCCACAGCGGACGGTGCGCGAAGCGCCCGAACGGGCCGCGGTCGGCGACTCGCCAAGCGGGCGTGGCCTCGATCTGCGCCAGCGAGTCGCTACGGGTGGCCCGCACGTGGACGCTGACCCGGTCGCCCGCGACCAGGTTCGATTCGTCGACGACCGAGGGGACGCCGTTCTGCCAACGGATGTACTGCGTGTTCTGGTCGACCGCGAACTGCTGCGTCCGCCCCTGGCCGATCAGCTTGCGGAGCGCTGCGTGGTTGCCGCCCTTGACGTCGACGAACAGCGACGACGAGTTGCCGGCATCCGCGAGCAGGCGGCCGTTGAAGATGTACTGGATGGTGCCGCTGCCTCGGGCGGCGAGCGTGCTCGAGGTCCCGACCGTGAGCACCGCCACCGCCACCAGCGCGAGGTACGCGAGTTGCCTTCTCATCTCTCCGACTCCTTGTCCGGGGATCGCGCAAATCGTCCTCCCGCGATGTCAAGCGGCGATGAAGCGCTCGTAAGGGCAACGTTAGGTCTGCGTAAGACTTGTGGGAGGATGCGGCGGTGACGGTCGGCGAGCGCGTGACCGAGGGCTTCCTCCCGTTCTCGATCGGGCGCACGTGGTACCGCTCGCTGGCGGCGGAAGGCGACGACGGTCGCGTGCCGCTGCTGTGCCTCCACGGCGGGCCCGGCGCGAACTGGCTCCACCTGAAGCCGTACGAGGCGCTGGCCGACGAGCGGCGGGTGGTGTTCTACGACCAGCTCGGGGCCGGCAACTCGGCCGTCGACGCGACTCACGATCCGGCCATGTGGACGCCGGAGCTCTACGTCGAGGAGGTCGACGCGGTACGGGAGGCGCTGGGGCTGGAGCGCGTGCACGTCCTCGGCCACTCGTGGGGCGGCATGCTCGGGATGCAGTACGCAGCCGGCCGGCCCGAGGGCCTGGTCTCGCTGATCGTCGAGAGCTCACCGCCGAGCGTCCCCGCGTGGATGCCCGAGGTGGCGCGGCTCCGGTCGGAGCTGCCGCCCGAAGTCGAGGCGACGTTGCGCAAGCACGAGGAGGCGGGGACGACGGACGATCCGGAGTACGAGGAGGCCGTGCTGGTCTTCTACAACCGCCACCTCTGCCGCACCGATCCCTGGCCGGACTGGCTCGTCGAGTGCTTCCAGGTGCTCGAGGCCAATCCCGAGGTCTACCATTCGATGAACGGGCCGAGCGAGTTCCACGTGATCGGGACGATCAGGGACTGGGACATCGCCGACCGGCTGGACGACATCGACGTGCCTACGCTCGTCTTCTCGGGCCGCTACGACGAGGTGACGCCGGCTGTGACCGAGGCCGCGCACCGCGGCATCCGCGGCTCGGAATACGTTGTGATGGAAGAGAGCTCGCACATGGCCCAGGCCGAGCAGCCGGACGAGACGCTCACGCTCGTGCGGGACTTCCTCAGTCGGGTGGAGGGCGCCGCAGCCGCTTGACGCCGCTCCGGCGGCGTTTCTCATCCAGACGCCGCTCGACCGAGGCCTTGGTCGGCTTCGTGGGACGGCGACGGCGCGGGACCCGGAGCGCCTCGTGGAGGGTCTCGACCAACCGTTCCGTCGCGAGCTCCCGGTTGCGCCACTGGCTGCGCTCGTCCTGCGCGATCGCGCGGAGCACGGGGCCCGCTCGCGCGACGACGCGGCGCTTCTGCGCAGGGGTCAGCGCTGCGGAGGCCTCGACGTCAAAGACCGCCTCCACGCGTGTGTCGCTTTTCTGCGCGTGCTGGCCTCCGGGGCCGCTCGAGCGCGAGAACCGGAAGTCGATCTCCGAGCGGGGGATGGAGACAGACCGGGTCACCCGAATAGACTCGCCCGCCATGAGTGCGATTCTGCTCGACGTGGACGGGGTGCTGCACGTCTCGGGCCACCCGATCCTGGGCGGGGCGAAGGCAATCCAGCGGTTGCGCGAGGCAGGGCACCGGTTGCGGTTCGTCACCAACAACACGACACACTCGCGGCACGCCCTTGCGGACGAGATCCGCTCCTTCGGGGTCCAGCTCGAGGACGACGAGCTCCAGACAACGCCGCTCGCCGCGGCGCACGCGCTCAAGGGCAAGCGGGTGCTCGCGCTGACGATGCCGGCCATCGTCGAGGACCTGGAGGGCCTCGAGCTGGTCGGCGAGGGCGCGGAGGCAGTCCTGCTCGGCGGCGCCGACGAGAGCTTCGAGACGAACCGGGTCTTCAGCTACTACAACCTCGCGCGCGCTTTCGCCGAGCTGCAGGACGGGGCCGAGCTCTACTGTCTGCACAAGAACCGCTGGTGGCAGACCTCGCGGGGGGCGATGCTCGACGCCGGGGCGTTCGTTGCGGGGCTCGAGTACTCGGCCGAAATCGAGGCAACGGTGCTGGGAAAGCCGAGCGCCGCGTACTTCGCAGCCGCGCTGGACGCGCTCGAGGACGAGCCGGAGCAGACGTGGATGGTGGGCGACGACGTCGAGTCCGACGTGGGCGGCGCGGCTTCGTTCGGCTTGCGGACCCTGCTCGTCCGCACGGGCAAGTTCCGGGAAGAGGCGCTGGAGGAGGCGACCGTCAAGCCCGACGGCGTGATCGACTCGATCGCCGCGCTTCCCGACTGGCTGGAGTCGCGGTAGTGCTCGTCGGCGTCGACCTGATCGAGATCGAGCGGATCGCGCGGGCGCTCGAACGCTACCCGGGCTTCCGCGAGCGCTGCTTCACCGAAGCCGAGCGAGCGTACTGCGACAGCCGCGCCAACCCGTCGCAGCACTACGCGGCCCGCTTCGCCGGCAAGGAGGCGGTCGGGAAGGCTCTCGGCTCCGGCGTCCGCTTCACCTGGCGCGAGATCGAGATCGCCGGGCGGCCGAAGCCTGGGGTGACGCTCTCGGGGCGGACTCGTGAGTGGGCCGAGCGGATCGGCGCCGGCCGGATCGATCTCTCGATGACGCACTCGCGCGAGCTGGCGACTGCCGTCGCGATCGTCTCCGATGCTTGAGCCGCTCTACACGGCCGACGAGATGCGGGCGACCGAGGCCGGGCACGATGTCGACGAGCTGATGAGGCGCGCCGGGCGGGCCGTCGCGGAGGAGGCGCTACGGCGCTTTCCTGACGCGCGCCGGTTCGTCGCAGTCTGCGGCGGAGGGGCGAACGGCGGCGACGGGCGGATCGCCGCCGAAGTGCTCCGCTCGGCAGGGCGCGAGGCGGTCGCTGGGGACGACGTCTCGGGGGCGGACGTGATTCTCGACGCGCTCTTCGGCACCGGCTTCCACGGTGAGCCGCGCGAGGACGCGGCGCGGAAGATCGAGGCGATCAACGCCGCCTCCGTTCCCGTCGTCGCGGTCGACTTGCCCTCGGGGGTGAATGCCTCCACGGGTGAGGTTGCCGGCGCCTGCGTCGACGCGACAGTGTCGGTGACGATGCACGACCGCAAGGTCGGGCTGGAGGTGGCGCCGGGGCGGTTCCACGCAGGAGAGGTCGTCGTGGCCGACATCGGCCTCGAGCCGGGGGAGACGGAGCATCGGCTCGTGACCGCGGAGATCCTCGGGCAGGTACCGCGCAAGCGACCGGACCAGAACAAGTACTCGGCCGGCACGGTGCTCGTGGTGGGCGGCTCGCGCGGCCTCACGGGCGCTCCGTCGCTCACGGTGGAGGCGGCGTTCCGCGCGGACGCGGGCTACGTCGCGGTCGCGGTTCCCGACTCGACGCTGCCCGTCTTCGAGCAGCGCCTGCTGGAGGCGGTCAAGCTTCCCTGCCCCGAGGACGACGGCAAGATCTCGCCGCGCGCGGTCGACCCGATCGTGGAGTTCGCGGGAAAGGCGGGTGCCGTCGCGCTGGGCCCGGGGCTTGGACGCGGGCCGGGGCCGAAGGAGGTGGTGGCCCACCTCCTGGCCGAGCTCGGGACGCCGGTGGTCGTGGACGCAGACGCGCTCTTCGCGCTCGAGCCGTTCGAACGCTCCGCGCCGACCGTGCTCACGCCGCACGAGGGCGAGCTCGGGCGCTTGCTCGGGGAGGAGTCGGGCTGGGTCGCCGCACACCGGCTGGAGGCGGCGAGGCGGGGAGCGGAGCGCTTCGGCTGCGTCTGCCTGCTGAAGGGCGCCGACACCCTGATCACGTCGCCCGGCGAGGGCGTCTGGGTCTGCTCGCTCGGCACGCCGGCGCTGGCGACGGCGGGTAGCGGGGACGTCCTGACGGGAGTCGTCTCCGCGTTCCTCGCGAAGGGCCTCGAGGCGCGCGTCGCGGCAGCGGCCGGGGCAACGGCGTGTCAGCTCGCGTCGAGGCAGCTCCCGCAGGCCGGCGCGGTCGCGAGTGACATCGTCGGCGCCCTTCCAGCGATCCTGAACTAACGAGTTCAGCCTGGTCGAACCATCTGGTTCAGTGCCGTCGAACCGGACTGCTAGCGTTCCGGCATGGCCGACGTCAACCCGTTTGTCTACTCGCGCCCGCTCGCGCCGGAGGATGTCCTCGACCGCGAGCCCGAGGTCAACCAGTTGCTCGCGCTTGCCGCCGGCGGCCACTACGTGCGCCTGTACGCGCCGCGCCGCTTCGGAAAGACGAGCCTCCTGCGCAAGGCGCTCGCCGAGGCCGAGCGCGGCGGCGAGCTCGTCCCGGTGCTGGTCGACCTCTACGGCGTGCTCAGCTATGCCGACGTGACGATCCGGATCGAGCGTGCCTATGCGCAGCTGAAGGGGACGATCCGCAAGACGATCGAGGCGATCCTGCGCACGACCGGCCTTGGGCTCTCGCTCGGCGCGCCAGGGATCTCGGTCAAGCTCCAGCTCGAGCCGCGCACCGACCCGCTGCCGGCGTTGCACGCGCTGCTCGACCTCCCCGAGCGCGTCGCTGAGCGCAGCGGAACTCGCGTCCTGGTCGCGCTCGACGAGTTTCAGGACATTGCCAAGGTGCAGGACTTCGACAAGCTCCTGCGGAGCCACATTCAGCACCAGGGCGAGTCGGCCTCCTACATCTTCTGCGGCTCGGAGCCCGGGATGATGCGCGAGCTCTTCGACGTCAAAGGGAAGCCGCTGTACGGTCAGGCTGAGCCGCTCAAGCTCGGCCGTCTGCCCGACGACGAGGTCGCCGTCTACATCGCGGAGCGCTTCGCGCGCACGAAGCGGAGCGCCGACCGCGTACTCGATGCGCTCCTCGCCACCGCGCGCGGGCATCCTCAGCGCGCAATGCTGCTGGCGCACCGGCTCTGGGACGAGGTCGCTCCGGGCAAGGCCGCGGACGAGGACGACTGGCAGACGGCGCTCGCGCGGACGCGGAACCAGGTCGCGGCGGAGTTCGACGCGCTCTGGCGCGGGCTCGAGGCGAACGAGCAGCGGGCCCTGCGCGCCATCGCGCTCTTTCCGGAGGCGCCGTACGGGGCCCGCGCCCTCGGCGCGGTCGACCTGAAGAAGTCCGGTGCGCATTACGCGGTGCGTTCGCTGCTCGCGAAGGGCGAGCTGGAAGAGCAGAACGGGCGCACGGTATTCGTCGACCCGTTGTTCGAGCTCTGGCTCAACGACGTGCAGCGGGGGCGGGAAGATGCGCCGCTCTGAGGTGACGGTCGACCTGGGCGCGGTGCGCCGTAACGCCCGCACTCTGCGGCGCGTCCTCGAGGGCGCCGAGCTGTGGGCCGTGGTCAAGGCGAACGCCTACGGCCACGGCGCGCTGGACGTCGCCCGGGCGGTGGTGGGCGAGGCGGCAGGGGCGCTCTGCGTGGCGACCGTCGCCGAGGGGCTGGAGCTCCGCCGGGAGCTCCCGCAGGTCCGGATCCTGGTGATGGGCCCGACCGCGTCGAACGATGAGGTCGCCGAGGCACGGGAGGCGGATCTCGAGCTGGCCGTCTGGGGCGACGAGATCCCGGAGGGCGTGCGCGTGCACCTCAAGCTCGACACCGGGATGGGCCGCTGGGGTCTCTCCGAGCTGCCGAAGCCCTCCGCTGCGGTTGTCGGGCTGATGACCCACCTCGCGACCGCGGACACGGACGCGGCCTTCGCCGAACAGCAGATCCGGCGCTTCCGCGAGGCGACCGAGCCCTACCGCGACCTGGTACGCCACGCGGCCAACAGCGCGGCCGCGCTGCGGCTGCCCTCGTCCCGCTTCGACGCGGCGCGCTGCGGGATCGCGCTCTACGGCCTCTCGCCGTTCGGCGAGGACCCGGCCGCCGACGGGCTCGAGCCCGCCCTCTCGTGGCGGAGCTACCTGGCGCAGGTGAAGCACCTCGAGCCGGGCGAGAGCTCCGGCTACGGGCGCCGCTTCGTGGCCGAGCAGCCGACCTGGATCGGGATCGTCCCGGTCGGCTACGCGGACGGCTTTCGGCGCGACCTGACTGGCACGGAGATTCGCGTCGGCGGCGAGCCGCAGCGCGTTATCGGGACGGTCTCGATGGACGCCCTCGCGGTCGAGCTCGAGCGCCAGGAGCCGGTCGGCACGCCGGTGACGATCCTCGGGGACGGCGTCCTGGCCGAGGCACATGCCCGCGTGGCGGGAACGATCAACTACGAGCTCGTCTGCGGGATCAGGGCCGATCCGCGGCGGGCGCGGAGGGTGGTCGTGGATGCGTAGGACCGCGCAGGAGGTGCTTGCCGGAGAGGAAGCGTGGATCGTCGGCGGCGCCGTCCGAGACGAGCTGCTCGGACGGGAGCTGGTCGACCTCGACATCGCCGTGCGGCAGCCGAAGCAGGCGGCGCGCGCTTACGCCCAGCGTTCGGGCGGCTCGCCCTTCGCGCTGTCGGAGCGCCACGGGGCCTGGCGAGTCGCGCTCGAGGACGGACGCACCGTCGACTTCATGCCGCTGCCGGGATCGGTCGAGGACGACCTGGCCACGCGGGACTTCACCATCAACGCGATCGCGCGGCCGCTTGCCGGCGGCGAGCCGGTGGACCCGTTCGGGGGCCAGGAGGACCTTGAGGCGCGGCGCCTGCGCGCTGTTCGGGAGTCGGTGTTCGAGGACGATCCGCTGCGGCTTCTGCGGGCGGTGCGGCTCGAGGACGAGCTCGACTTGCAGCTCGACGAAGAGACCGAGACGCTCGTGCGGGAGCACGCACGGCTGGTGACACGTCCCGCCGGCGAGCGCATCCTCGCGGAGTTGCGGCGCCTCTCGCCAGGCGGCTACCGGCGCCTGGACGGGCTGGGCCTCCTCGAGCCGCTCGGCGGTCAGATCGACGACCGGCTCGAGCGGATCGACTCGCCGGACTACCGGCTGGTCGCGGTTCTCGGCGAACGGCTGCGCCGGCTTCCGGTCTCGAACGAGCTGCGGCGGTACGCGCAGGTGCTGCTGCGCGCCGAGCGACCGGAGCCCGATCCGAGGTCGATCCAT
>Ga0307278_10001673_pt1 | contig 10958 bp, 11 predicted proteins | sample ER_DNA_117_FD_194482 | JGI IMG/M metagenome (GOLD analysis project Ga0307278, IMG submission 194482) | Bulk soil microbial communities from the East River watershed near Crested Butte, Colorado, United States - ER_DNA_117 | ecosystem: Environmental > Terrestrial > Soil > Floodplain | place...
TGAATGGTCGGGTGGGCGATCACCTGGCGGCGGATGACCCGCAGGCTACGGACAAATGAGCCGGTCGAGCCGGTCGAGCCGGCGCGAGGACGGCCGCCGCAGGCGGCCGCCCGCAGGGCCGGCCTTGAGGGTGTAGAGAAAGTCCTCACAGCGCCCGCGCCTCCCGGGCGGAACCAAAGCGGGGCGCCGCTGTCGCACATGCATCCCGCCTCAGTGCGCGGCTACTGCGCGGCGGTTACCCAGCGCAGGCCTGCCAGCGTCCCGCCGGGGGACCGGCAGCGTCAAGCGGTGGTCGTGGGGAACGTTAGTCGACCGCGATCCAGAAGATGGGCCTGCCAAAGGGCGCGACCAGCTCACCTCGCTGGCCGCCGCACACGAACCTCACCGTGAGTCGCTCCGGGGTGCCGACAACCCTGACGCCCGCGCAGCCGGAGTTCTGCGCGGCGGCCTGATAGAGGACCGCGATGCGCTGAGCACCCCTTCGCTCCAGCTCGCTGGAATCCCTCGGCGTCCATGCGTACTCGTCTTGCCGCTGCGGGGACATCCTGCCGCGGCAGAACGTGACGGCGACCCTGGAGGGGGGGAACTTCGGGAAGCTCGCCGGCAGGACGGAACGCTCGCTTGGCCTGGCACCGGTCCAGGCGTCGCAAGCGGCCGGATCGGCTCCCACCGTCGCCGACGTGGCTGGGGTCGAGGACGACGGCAGGGTGGTGGACGGCGGGACGCTGGAGGACGAGGTCGCTGGTTCGGCGTTGGTGGCGGTCTGCGACGTGCCGCCGCTGCACGCCGTGGCCAGCAGGAGGACCGCCAAGCTCAGGAGGCGTGGTCTCATGGGCTGCTCCGGGCGCTGTCGAGTTGGGTGACGCTGAGGCTGTAGCGGCCGGTTCCGTGGTTGACGAAGGCCCCGACGGTGATCGTGTGGCGGCCGCTGGCGTCCAATCGGCAGTCGAGGGCGGGATGGATCGTCCCGCACAGTCGGCTGCCGTCGGGGCGGTGGATCTCGTAGGCGGGGGTGAAGTCACCAGACAGCCTGGAGGCCGTCACCCGCACCTGCTGCCCCGCTACTCCGGGGAAGGTGTGGGTACGGACCTGGGTCGGCTGCTCCACCGAGCACGCCAGCGTCTGGCCCGGTGCGATCTGCCCCGCGCAGGCCGCTGGTTGGGAGGGCGGAGCGGGCGGGGACGTGTCGACCTCGATGAGGATCACCCCCACGACGGCCACCAGCGAGGTGATGAGCGCGATCACGGTGGACGCCCACCCGCCGAGTGCCCCGAGCAGCTTGTGGCCGCCGCGGGTCTCCACTCCCCCCTCTGGCAGGTCGCGGACGAGGAAGCTCCCGACGATCATCAAGCTGCCGAGAACCCCAAGGAGGGCCTGTTGGACGGGCGAAGGGAGCAGCGGCACGTCGGCGCCGGCGAACTTGAGCCCCCCGCCCACGATCGCGGCGGCCAGGAACCCGATCCCCGGGTACAGGAGCTTGCATTGGCCTGCCAGCGGCGGTGGTCCTTGGAGTCCTTGCCCGTGCCGGGACCCGCCCCCCCGGACGCGGCATCACCCTGCGGCGCAGGGTCGCCCATGTCGCCCATCGGCGGATGCTACCCGATTTGCGGGTCTCGCGTTGCTTACGGGTCCGGAGGGCACCGAGGCTTCTGATGCTTCGGAGAAGCACCCCGTCGGCCGCCTGTGACGTCGCTCATGCCGGCCAGGGCCTGCCGTGCGGGACGGGAGCGGGGTGCTGGCGCTGCCAATGGCCGCGTCCGCCCGATCACCGCCTGGTCCTCGACGGCGTGACGGCCTACGCCTCGGCGCTGTGGGTCGCCCGGACCGGCGTGGTGGTCGCCCACCTGAGGCTCGGCCCCAGCTCGTCGGCCACGACCTCGACCACCAAGCGGCTGGTCCCGTCGTCGGTCTGCCAGGACCGCTGCGCCAACCGGCCCACGATCACGACCCGGCTGCCCTTGGCCAGCGACTCGGCCACGTGGACGGCCTGGTCCCGCCAAACCACCACCGGGTAGAACGCCGGCTCGCCGTCGCGCCAGCCCTCGCCGTCACGGACCCTGGCGGACACAGCCACCCGGAACGTCGCCCTGGCGGTGCCGTTGGTGGTGTAGCGCAGCTCGGGGTCGCTGGCCCGCGCGTGCTGGGAACTGGGTGGCCAGCCAGCACTGGAACCGCTCAGGTTGCGGCGGTGGGCGCACCTGCTCGGCTTCCGGGGCCACTGGCAGACCAAGAGCCGCCGCTACTCCACCACCATGACCGTCCTGCGCCGCGCCCGCGCCGAGTACGCCCGGCGCCGTCGCGCCCTTGATGGCGTGCCCTTGGACGCCTGGGACCGGCCCGAGGACGACGAGCTCGTCGAGACCGTGGCCACCTGGGCCTACGCCGGCCGTGGCTACCTGACCCAGGGGGCGGCATGGCTGGCGCTCTCGGCCGCCGCCCGCGCCAGGGAGCACCGCCGGATCGCCCGCGAGGAGTGCTTCACCACCACGCCAACCGCCGCCGCATGACCGTCGAACGCTCATTCACCCGCAGGCTGGGAGGACTCATTGGACAAACTCTTGCTCACCCCGGAGGAAGCCGCCCAGGTGCTGAGCATCGGCCGAAGCAAGGTCTATGAGCTGATGCGCACCGGTCACCTGGAATCCGTGCGTATTGACGCGAGCCGCCGCGTGCCGATGGCCGCGATCGAGGACTACATCGACCGGCTTCGTGCGGGCGCGTCGTCCGGCTCGGCTGCCTGACAAGAGGACTCCTGATGGCAGGCAAGCGAGGCAATGGCGAAGGCTCGGTGTACCAGCGCAAGAGTGACGGGCGTTGGATCGCCGCGCTCATCATGGAGGACGGCAAGCGCGTCACCCGGACGGCGAAGACCCGCGCTGAGGCGGTGCGCCGGCTCGATGCGCTCAAGCGGGCTCGGGCTGACCGCCTGCCAGTGACCGCTGACCAAAGCGTGGCCGTGTTCCTCCAGGAGTGGCTGGAAACGGCACGAAGCGCGGTCGGTGCTGGCACCTACGAGCGGTACGAGCAGTACGTCCGTGTGCATGCGGTTCCAGTCCTCGGCCGGCTGCGGCTCGGGCGTGCTACGCCGCAGCATTTCCAGGCGCTGTACCGGGAGAAGCTGGCGGCTGGGCTGTCCCCCACCACGGTGAACCATCTGCACACCGTGCTCCACACTGCCTTCGCGCAGGCGGTGCGATGGGGGCTGGTGTCGCGCAACGTGGTGGCGCTCGCCCGACCGCCGCGCAAGGTGCACGTCGAGGTCGTCGCCCTGACCGCCGAGCAGGCCCGGACGCTGTTGGCCTGCGCGGCTGGGCACCGGTTCGAGGCGCTGTTCGTGCTCGCGTTGAAGACGGGGATGCGGCGCGGGGAGCTGCTAGCGCTTCACTGGAAGGACGTGGACTTGGAGGCGGGTGTGCTCCAAGTCCGGGGCACGCTCCGCCGGACCCGAGCCGGCTTGGCCATTGGGACGCCGAAGACGGCGTCGGCACGCCGCAAGGTGGCGTTGTCGGCAGGGTCGGTCGTGGCGCTGCGGCAGCATCGCGCCCGCCAGGACGAGGAGCGTCGCCGCCTTGGGGATGGCTGGCAGGACTTCGGGCTGGTGTTCCCCAACCGATTGGGCCGGCCGATGGAGCCGCGTGACTTCCTGTTCAGCCAATTCCGCCCGTTGCTGGTGGCGGCCGGGCTGCCGCCGATCACTTTTCACGCGCTGCGGCACACCGCCGCGACGTTGCTGCTGGGGCAGGGGGAGCATCCGAAGGTGGTGCAGGAGTTGTTGGGCACGCGCAGGTGAGCATCACCCTGGACCGCTACAGCCACATGACGCCGACGCTGATGAGCGGCGCGGCAGCGACGATGGACCGGCTGCTGGATGGCTGAGGGCGCGTTGCTGTCACGGTTGCTGTCACCCCGCGTCGACGGCGCTGCGGTTGCGGCGGCTGCTTGCCGGGTTTGGGCGGCTACGCTGCTACGCTTTCCGGCTTGGAGGCGAATGGCTGCTGGTGTGGCCCCCGGTCTTCAAAACCGGTGAGGGGAGCGTCCCTCCCCTGGCGGGTTCGATTCCCGTCCGCCTCCGCCACCAGCGGGTTCGCCTCCTCGCTTCGCCTGGCTGATCGAGGGTTACTTGCCTTCTGGCACGGTCTCTGGCACGGTTCTGGTCTGATCCGGCTGTCCAGCGAGGCAAGCAAGATGATCCGGAAGCGTGGGGACTACTGGCAGGTCAAGGTCTACGCCGGCCGTGACCCGCTGACCGGCAGGGAGCGCTACGAGTACGACCGCGCCAGGACCAAGCGCGAGGCCGGGCGCGTCGAGGCGGCGCTGAAGACCAAGGTGGCCGAGGGCCGCCATCGCAGTACCGCGGCGCGGACGGTCGCCGACCTGGTGGAGCGCTGGTACCAGTGGCGCCTGGGCGTGAAGGAGATCTCCCCCACCACCCTGGAGGGCTACCGGCGCCAGATCGACCAGCGCATCATCCCGGCCCTCGGGCGCATCCCGGTCCGGCGGCTGGATGTGGAGACGCTGGACACCTTCTATGCGGAGCTCCGCCGGCGCGGCAAGGATGGCGGCCAGCCGCTGTCGGCCAGCACCGTCCGGGCCGTCCATACCGTGTTGTCCGGGTCCTTGCGGCAGGCGGTGGCGTGGGGCTGGATCGCCCACAACCCCGCCCGGCTGGCCACGCCCCCGTCGGTGCAGCGCAGCGACGTGGCGCCGCCACCCGTGGACCAGGTGGCCGGCCTGCTGGCGACCGCGCTGGAGCGCAATTCCAAGCTGGGGCTGTTCCTTCGGCTCGCGGTCGTGCTGGGTGCCCGCCGCGGGGAGCTGTGCGCGCTGCGATGGCAGCACGTCGAGCTGGATCGCGGTGAGGTGCTGCTGGAGCGCGGCGTGGTGTACGTGACCGGGCAGCCGCTGATCGACAAGGCCACGAAGACCCGGAGCAAGCGGCGGCTGGCGCTGGACGCCGGGACGGTCGAGCTGCTTCGCGCTCACCGAGAGCGCGCCGCGCAGGCCGCCCGGGAGCTGGGCTTCACCCTTCCGGCCAGCGCCTATGTCTTCAGCCGCGAGCCGGACGGGTCGCGGCCCATCCACCCGTCCCACATGACGCACCAGTTCGCCGACCTGGCCCGGTCGCTCGACGTGCGCTGCCGCCTGCACGACCTCCGGCACCTGATGGTCACCTACCTGATCTCTCAGGGCGTGGACTGGCGCACCGCCGCCGGCCGGGCCGGGCACGCCGGCCCGCACATGACGCTGGGGACCTACGCGCACTTCCAGCCCGCCCAGGACCGCGCCGCGGCCGAGCTGCTCGCCGCACTCTGCGACGGCGGGGCAGCGGAGGCCACAGGGTAGGGAGCGTCGCGGCGTACGCCATACTGGTATGAGACATTCGTCCGATGCGGTGAGCGAGGTGACACAGATGGGCAAGCCGATCCCCCGCGGCATGCTCTACGTCATCGTCTGCGCCGCACCACCCGCCGCGCAGGTCCAGGACCTCGTGAAGCTCGCACAGGCGGCCGGCTGGGAGGTCGCCGTCACCGCCACCCCAGAGGCGCTCGCGTTCATCGACGCGCCGCTGCTCGCCGCCATCACCGGCTTGCCCGTTCGCCATCGGTGGCGGGAGCCTGACGAGCCTGAGACCGTGCCCGAGGCGAACGCCATCGTGGTCGCTCCGGCCACCTTCAACACGATCAACAGGTGGGTGGCCGGCATCACCAACACGGTTGCGGTGGGGACGCTCTGCGAGTACCTCGGCCTCGATGCACCGATCGTCGCCGCCCCTAATGTGAACCCGCCCCTTGCCCGTCACCCGACGTTCCGGGCCGGCCTCCGCCAGCTCCGTGAGTGGGGCGTGCGGGTGCTGTTCGATGAGTCCGCTCCCCGAGAGGCTCGAATGCCTTCGTGGGAGGACATCCTCGAAGAGGTCAACCGAGCGGACGAGGCGACTGGGTGGCCACCGCGAGGGACTCCGAGGACAGGCCCCGCGGCCAGCGCGCAGGGAGCGGCACCGTGACCGAGCCGGTGGACTACATGTCGGTGGGCGAGCGCATCGCGATCTACCGCCGCCGGCGTGGCCTGTCCCAGCTCGCCCTGGCCAACATGATCGGCCGATCCGAAGCCTGGCTGAGCCAGGTCGAGCGCGGCATCCGCCACGTCGACCGAGTGTCGGTCCTCATCAGGCTCTCTCAGGTGCTCAGGGTCACGGTCGAGGACCTGATCGGACAGCCGTTGTCGCTCGCACCCAACGGCGGCATCGAGTTCCGCGCGATCCTCGCGCTGCGGGCGGCCCTGACCGACTACGAGGTGATCCCCGCGACGTTCGGCGTTGCCATGCGCGATGGCCCGGTCCGGGATCTGCCGAGCCTGCAGCGCAACGCCGACCAAGCGAACCGCCTCTACCAGGCCGCCCACTATGAAGAGGCCGGCTTGCTGCTCTCCCGGCTCATCGGGGACGCCCAGCGCGCAGCGCGTGAGCTGACCGGCGACGACCGGCGCGGCGCCTTCGGCGTCCTCGCGGAGACCTACCACGTCACCGCGAAGACGCTGACCAAGGTGGGCGAGACGGAACTGGCCTGGATCGCCGCCGAGCGTTCCCTCCCGGCCGTTGAACAGGCGGAGTCCCCCCTGCTGATGGCGGCCAGCGCCTACCACCTTGGGCATGCCTTCCTTCGGGCCGGTCAAGTCGAGCAGGCCGCTGGCGTCACGATGACCGCAGCGCGAGCCCTAGAGCCTGGTCTGGCTACTGCTACACCTGAGCACCTGTCGGCATGGGGTGCACTCCACCTGACGGCAATGATCGCTGTTGCCCGCCAGGACGACCGGGTGGCGGTTCGCCAACTCCTCGGCGAGGCGAGGGTCACGGCCGACCGGCTCGGCCAGGACCGCAACGACTTCTGGACCGCGTTCGGTCCCACCAACGTTGCGCTGCATGAGGTCTCGACGGCGGTTGAGCTTGGCGATGCCGGAGAGGTCGTGCGTAAGGGCGAGGCACTCGACCCCGCGCGCTTTCCGCCTGGCCTGCTCGGCCGGCGCGCGCAGGTGTTCATCGACTTGGCGCGTGGCTACACGCAGCAGCGGAAGGACGCAGCCGCCGTGAACATGCTTCTGGAGGCCGAGCAGATCGCGGCCGAGGCGGTCAGGTACCAGGTGATCGTCAAGGAGATGCTGCGCGAGCTGCTCAGACGCGAGCACCGCGCGAGCACGCCGCAGCTCCGTCCGCTCGCGGCCCGGGTCGGCATCATCCGCGAGGACGCTTCGTAGCCGACTCCATCCAGCCATGCGGGATCAGCAGCGCGGGAGGGCGAACGAAGAACTCGCTGGCAAGCGCAACCACCACGAGGCAGGATCTTGACCATGGCCTCCCCTGTCGACACGCTCCGCCTTCTTCGGCTGTTTCGCAGCGACCCGCCGCCCTTGGTCGAGACCGACCCCGAGCGGCGCGCTGTCTACTCCGCTGCGTCTGAGCAGTTCGAACAGCTCCTCAGCGCATCAGCCACAGTAGGTTTCGCAGCCAGGCCGCTGACGTTGTTCTACGCGCTCAGCCAGGGAGTGCGCGGCTTCGCAGCCGCTGCCGTGTCTGCGCCCGACTGGCAACCGCGAGCGCACGGCGCGACGCAGCGCAACGGTGCGTCTGTTGTCTCCGCCTCGATTGAGGTGAAGAAGAACGGCAGTCTCGGTCTGCTCAGCACCGCGCTGAACGCTCCCCGGTTCACCGGCTCGATACGCCTCGCGGCGGTCTGGTCCGCAGTGCCGGAACTCGCCACGCTTCCGATTGACAGTGCGGTGCCCCGCGCGCTTGACGTGCAACTCTCCGAGCTGGAGTCAGGTCCTGCTGCGGCCGCGCGCGTGTGGGTGTCAAACCTGCCAGACCACCTACGAGGCGCCCCAGTCGAAGACCTCACGCGCGAGCTTGAGCGCTACCCCACTCCACTTGGCTACGGACGGCCGGCGCTGCTGTACGAGACGCCGTTCTGGCGCTCCGATGTGCTGGCGGTGGACTGGCCTGCCGTGCCGGTGCCGGAGCGTGGTGCGGGTTACGTCGACATCTACAAGACCTTCGAGGCGATAGCGCTCCGGCGGTCGGATGGCTCTTGCTGGCTGGTCCCCTCAATTGACGATCATGGGCATGTACCCCACCCGCTCCAGGCGTGGTGGCTCGTCCTGTTTTCGTTGTCGATGTTTGCGAGGTACCAGCCTGCAGAGTGGCGCGAGGCACTTGACGTCGACCGGTCGCAGGTCGCTGTACCTCTGGAACATGCACTCGACGTCGCCCTGACAGCCCTACCGGAGCTGATCTTTCAGACGCTATTGGATCTCGTAGAGAAGGTCGGCAGCAACGAGTAGTGCTCTGACCTGGGATCGATGACGCCTGGACGGGCCGAAACTGCATGGCGTGCAACACGGTCAACGAGTGATCGGCTACATCATCGCGGTCCCGTAGCCACCTGCGGCGATGTGACTGGAGGCGCAGCCCATCGGCCGCGTCATCTCGCACAACCCGTACTCCTGTGATGGCCGTACTTTCGTACGGGTTGGTCTCCTTCGGCCGGCTTACCGTCTTCGGCATAGACGGCAAAGTCGGCAAGGTCGCCCCGCGGTGTCGGCAGCACCTGGCGATCCGGGAAGGGAGTTGGCTCCAGTTGCACGAGAAGCCAGCGCAGGCGCCCCTCAAGCGGGTGGCCTACCGGCCCCGCGAGGTGGCCGAGATGGTCGGCATGTCGGAGTCCGGCGTCCGCAACTTGATCAGGCGCGGGACGCTTCGCGCGGTGCAGTTGGATGGACGCTGGCTCATCCCGGCTATCGCCATCGAGGACAAGCTCGGCGTCCAGCTTGACGCGAGCACCGTATCCGACGCCGCGCCGAAGGCTGCGCAGACCTCTGCGTAGATAAGAGCCCGGGCGGTGTCGGCAGCACCGGCCCGGGCCATGCATCAAGGAGTTGGCCCCATGACGCATGCCGATGGTAGCGCGCCTGCGCTCCTGTTTCGTCCCTCCGCCAACCACGTCCATTGCGAGCTGATCTCGTGGAGTGAGCCCGATGTGGCGTGAGCCGTGGCCGCCCCAGCCGCCCGGTCGGTACCGCCCGCCTGACACCCCGCCGTTCGGCGGTCTCGGCGAGCAACTGGCGCTCTACGGGCTGTTGGGCACGGGCACCGCCGGGCTGCTGGTCTGGTCCAGCGGGCAGCTCGCCGGGCTGGTGTTCGGCCACACCTGGCTCGACCTCGGCGTCGCCGACGTGGCCTCAATCCTGTGGGCGCTCCCGCACCACGTGGGCGACCCGACGCTGGCCTGGCCGGCCCAAGCCCATGGAGCGCTGCCGGGCCCGGTCGGCATGTACGCCTCCGCGGCCACCGTGGTCGGCGGCACGGCCAGTGGCACGGCCGCGGTGGTTCGGTATCTGCCGGGCCGGGCGGCGGGTCACCGCCCCGGCCGCGAGCACAAGGGTCGCGGCTCGGTGTGGGCCAAGGGCCGGGAGCTGCGCCTGCTCACCGTCTCAGGGCCCACGTCCGGTCGGGTGATCCTCGGCCGCACCTTGGGCCTGCCGGGGCTGGGTCGGCGGCTGCTGGCCGCCGAGGACTGCCACTCGGTGCTGGTCTTCGGCCCCACCGGGAGTTTCAAGACCTCGGCGGCAGTGATCCCCGGAATCCTCGAATGGGCCGGGCCGCTGGTCGCTACCTCGGTCAAACCCGACGTGCTGCGCGCCACCCTCGCAGCCCGCTCCCGCAAGGGCGAGGTCCTGGTCCTCGACCCCCTGGGCGCCTCGGGCCTGACAAGCGCGCAGTGGACCCCGCTGGCCTCGTGCGGGACCTGGGCGGGGGCGCAGCAGACCGCGGTCCAGCTGGCCAACGCGATCGAGCAGACCCCCACCGAGGAGCAACGCCCCGAGCACCGCTTCTGGAAGACCATGGGCACCAAGTTCCTCGCCCCGGTGCTGTTCGCGGCGGCGGTCAAGGGCCTTGGGATGCGCGAGGTGCTGCACTGGCTGGACACCCGCGAAGACCAAGAGATCAACGACCTCCTCGCCGCCACCGGCGTCCAGGCGGCGGTGGACGCCTGGGAGTCCTCGCAGTCCCGCACCGACCGGGCGGTGGATTCGCTATACGCCACCGCCGAGGAGGTCCTGCACGTCTACGCCAACCAGCGGGTGGCGGCGTTCACCGACGGCCACGCCCTGGACCTGGACTACTTCCTGGCCGGGGACAACACCATCTACCTGTACGCCCCCGCCCACCAGCAGCGCCTGCTGCGCCCGCTGTTCGAGACGATCACCCAGCAGGTCGTCGCCGCCGCCCAGGAGAAGGCCGCCAGAAGCCCCGACGGCATGCTCACCCCCCGGCTGGGGCTGTTCTTGGACGAGGCGGGCAACTGCGCCGCCCTCAGTGAACTTGATGTCCTTGCGACCACGGCGCGCGGCCAGGGCATCCAGCTGGTCACCGTCTGGCACGACAAGTCGCAGCTTGAGGCCCGCTACGGGCCGAAGTCCTCGACGATCCTGAACAACCACCGCGCCAAGCTGTTCCTCTCCGGGCTGGCGGACCTGTCGGCGTTGGAGCTTGGGGCGAAGCTGATCGGCGACCGGCAGACCGTCGACCGGGCCCGCTCGATGAGCGTCGACGGCCGCCACTCGGTCAACGAGAGTGTCGGCTACCGGCCGCTGCTGCCGATCGAGGACCTGCGCCGCCTGCGTCCTGGGGAGGGGGTGCTGGTCTACGGGCACCTGCGGCCCGTGTCGATCCGGCTGCGGCCCTACTACACCCGCGTGGAGCAGCGCCGCCGCGCCCGCGTCGAGGCCCGGGCCGAGCGGCACCTGGCCTGGGCGGAGCAGCGCCGCGAGCGCGCCACCGCCCGGGCGGCCGAGCGTGCCGAGCGGGCCCGCCACGGCACCCCGGAGCGGCCCGGCTGGGCCGAGCGCCTCCGCGTCCTGCGCACCGGTGGTAGGGATGCGCGGGGGCGGCGGGAGGAGATGTA
>Ga0307278_10001674_pt1 | contig 10955 bp, 10 predicted proteins | sample ER_DNA_117_FD_194482 | JGI IMG/M metagenome (GOLD analysis project Ga0307278, IMG submission 194482) | Bulk soil microbial communities from the East River watershed near Crested Butte, Colorado, United States - ER_DNA_117 | ecosystem: Environmental > Terrestrial > Soil > Floodplain | place...
GGGACCGACGATGAGCCGCATCGCACCGCTGCAACTCGCCGAGGCCGAGCCCGAGGCCCGCGCGGAGCTCGAACGGCAGCTCGCGGCACACGGGCGGGTCACCAACATGAAGCGCACGCTGGCCCATTCGGCGACCGCGCTGCAGGCGCTGATGACCTGGTACCCGCTGCGCGACCGCGTGGTGCCGTTCCTGGGGGAGCGCGCCACCACGCTGTTCGCCCACGCCATCTCCGCCGGGAGCGACTGCCTGATCTGCTCGACGTTCTTCCGCCGCATCCTGGTCGATGCCGGCGAGGACCCGGAGGCGCTGGCGCTCGACGAGCGTGAGCAGGCCGTGGTCCAGTTCGGCGCCCAGCTCGCCCGCGACTCCAACGAGGTGTCCGACCAGCTCTACCGCCGCCTGGCCGCGTTCCTGACGCCGGCGGAGATCGTCGACCTCACCGCGTTCGGCGCGCTGATGCTGGCGACCAACGTCTTCAACAACGCCCTGCGCGTCGACCTCGACGAGTACCTCCAGCCTTACCGCCGCCTGGGGGGTCCAGGGGGCTCAAGAGCGAGGCCGGAACCCAAGCAGCGGGCGGCCACGCAGGGCCGAGCGGTAGCCCCCCGGTCAACAGAACCAGGCCGACCCCAGCGATGAAGCGCTTCGCCGGGAAGGTCGCGTTCGTCACCGGCGCCGCGCACGGCCAGGGGCGCGCGGCGGCGCTCGCGTTCGCCCGCGAGGGCGCCGCCGTGGCCGCCTTCGACGTGGCGCGGCCGCTCGACTACCCGGGCTACGCGATGGGGTCGGCCGAGGAGCTGGCGAGCCTGCGCGCCGAGTGCGAGGCGGTCGGCTCGGAATGCCTGGTGTTCGAGGGCGACGTGCGCGACGGCGCCGCCGTGGCGCGCGCCGTCGAGGCGACGGCGGCTCGGCTCGGCACCGTCGACGTGCTGTTCAACAACGCCGGGATCTGCGCCTACGGGCTCGCGCACGAGCTCACCGAGGACGCCTGGGACGCGATGATCGACGTCAACCTCAAAGGGGTGTGGATCGTCGCGAGCAAGGTCATCCCCCACATGATCAGGCAGCGGTCGGGCGTGATCGTCAACAACTGCTCGGTGGCCGGCCTGCGCGGGATGGGTCGGCTCAGCCACTACGCCGCCTCGAAATGGGGCGTCATGGGCCTCACCAAGTCGTGGGCCATCGAGCTCGCCCCCTACGGGGTCCGCGTGGTCGCCGTCTGCCCGACCGGCGTGGACACGCCGATGAACGACGGGCTGGCGGCGCTCGAAGGGGCCTCGCCGCGGGAGATCGCGGAGCGGTCGGCCGGCAACCTCCTGCCGGTCCCCCTGATCGAGCCGGGGGACGTCGCCGAGGCGGTCCTGTTCCTCGCCTCCGACGGCGCCCGGCAGGTCACGGGAAGCGCCCTGGTCGTCGACGCCGGGCTGCTGACCCGCTGAGCATCCGCCGGCGCGCTCAATCGACCTGCTCGCGGTGCCGATGCCCATGTCGAGCGAGGTCGAGCGGGAGGAACGTGGTTGGCGGGCGGGCTGATCCGAGCGTTCGCCGGGTCGGGGCCCGGCGCGGTCCTGGCGCGCCGCCTGCTGCCCGCCGCGCTGCTGGCCCCGCCGCTGTTCGCCGCCCTGGCCCTCCTCGGCGAGGCCGCCGGCCTGTTCGGCGCGCGGCTGGGCCTGGCGCTGATGACCCTCGCGACGATGCTGTTCCTGGTGCTGGCGACCGGCCTCACTGTCCGCTCGCTGGAGCAGGCCGAGGAGGCTCGCGGCGAGGCGGAGACGTCGCTGCGCCTCTCGGAGGAGCGCTTCCGGCTGCTGGTCCAGGGCGCCGGGGACTGCGCGATCTTCATGCTCGCGGCCCGCGGCTGGGTGGCGAGCTGGAACCTGGGCGCCGAGCGGGTCACGGGGTACGCGCCGGGGGAGATCCTCGGCCGCGACTACCGCGTCCTGTTCACCGCGCAGGACATGGCCACCGGGGAGCCGGAGCGGATCCTCGAGCGGGCCGCGGCGACCGGCCACGTCGAGGTCGGGATCGTCTGCGTCCGCAAGGACGGCGCCCGCATCTGGGCCCACGCCGCGGTCACCGCCCTGCGGCACCAGGACGGGCGGCTGCGCGGCTTCGTCATGGTCACCCGCGACGTCACCGAGCGGCGCCGCGCCGAGCAGGCGATCCAGCAGCTCAACGCGGAGCTGCGCACCCTCAACCAGGGGCTCGAGCAGCGCGTCGCCGAGCGGACCGCCGCGCTCGAGGCCGGCAACCGCGAGCTGCTGGCGGCCAACGCGGAGCTGGAGGGCTTCTCCTATTCGGTCTCCCACGACCTGCGCGCGCCCCTGCGCGCGATGACCGGCTTCGCCCGCATCGTGCTGGACGAGCACGGCCACGAGCTGTCGCCCGCCGCCCGCGGCCACTTCCAGCGCATCCAGGACGGCGCCAGGCAGATGGGCCAGCTCGTCGACGACCTGCTCGCCTTCTCGCGCCTGCAACGCCAGGCCATGCAGGCGCAGCCCGTGGCAATGGGCGAGCTGGTCCAGGAGGCGTGGTCGGAGCTGGCCGCCCGGCGCGCCGACCGCAAGGTCGAGCTGGTCGCCGGCGAGCTGCCCGAGGTCGAGGGCGATCCGCGCCTGCTCAGGCAGGTGCTGCTCAACCTGCTCGACAACGCGCTCAAGTACACCCGCGACCGGGACCCCGCCTGCGTCGAGGTCGGATGGGCGCGCGACGGCGACGGGCGCGAGGGCATGTTCGTGCGCGACAACGGCGTCGGCTTCGACATGCGCTACGCCGACAAGCTGTTCAAGGTGTTCCAGCGGCTCCACCGCGCCGAGGACTACGAGGGCACCGGCATCGGCCTCGCGCTGGTCGAGCGCATCGTCACCCGCCACGGCGGCCAGGTGTGGGCACGGGGCGAGCCCGGCCGCGGCGCCACCTTCTGGCTCAGCCTGCCCGCGACCGGCAAGGAGGTTGCATGAACCACGACCAGGCCGTCGAGGTGCTGCTCGTCGAGGACAACCCCGCCGACGTCGACCTCGCCATGCACGCGCTCGCGCGTGGGCACCTGGCCAACAGCATCCACGTCGTGCGCGACGGCGCCGAGGCGCTGGAGTTCATGTTCTGCACCGACCGCTACGCCGGCCGGCGCCTGATCGACCACCCGAAGGTGGTCCTGCTCGACCTCAAGCTCCCGCTGGTCGACGGCATCGACGTGCTGCGGGAGCTCAAGGGCGACCCCCGCACCAGCCGCACCCCGGTGGTGATGCTGACCTCCTCCGCCGAGGACCGCGACCTGGCCGCCGCCTACGACCTCGGCGTGAACAGCTACATCGTCAAGCCGGTCGACATCGACCAGTTCTTCGACGCGATCCAGCGCCTCGGCTTCTACTGGGTGGTGCTGAACCGCCCGGAGCACCACCCGCGGGCCGCCCGGCTGTAGACCGCGGAATACTCCGCCGCCGCGCCCCGTTCGCCCGGATGGGAGACGGGGAGGAGCGGGTCGCCGTGACCGATTTCGGCCGTGATCTGAAGTTCGGTTACTTCCTGGTCCCCAACGCCGCCGATCCGCTGCTGGCCACCGCGCACGAGATCGAGCGGCTCGGCCTGGACTACGTCGCCGTCCAGGACCACCCCTACCAGCGGCGCTTCGTCGACACCTGGACGCTGCTCGCGATGATCGCAGCGACCACCTCGCGGGTCGGGGTCTTCCCCGACGTGGCCAACCTGGCCCTGCGGCCGCCTGCGATGCTCGCCAAGGCCGCCGCCAGCCTGGACCTGCTCAGCGGCGGAAGGTTCGAGCTGGGCCTCGGCGCCGGCGGGTTCCCGGACGCGGCCTGGGCGTTCGGCGCACCGCGGCGCAGCCGCGGCGAGGCGTACGCGGCCCTGGCCGAGGCCATCGAGGTGATCCGCAAGGTCTGGAGCGGCGAGCGCAACCTCCGCTTCGAGGGCGCGCACTACCGGCTGGCCGGCGCGCACTCCGGGCCGGTGCCGGCCCATCCGATCGGCATCTGGCTCGGCGCCTACGGGCCCAGGGCGCTGCGGCTGACCGGTCGGGTGGCCGACGGCTGGGTGCCGTCCTTCCGTGGCGAGCTGCAGCCGGTCCTCGACATGACGGCGAGGCTGGACGAGGGCGCGGCCGAGGCGGGACGCGACCCCGGCGAGGTCCGCCGCGTGCTCAACGTCAACGGGACCGTCACCGACGGGCACTCCGACGGCATGTTCCGTGGCCCGGTGGCGCAGTGGGCCGACGAGCTGACCGCGCTGGCGGTCGGGCCCGGCTTCGACACCTTCGTCTTCTGGTCCGACGGGCCAGGGCAGCTCGAACGGTTCGCCGAGGAGGTCGTCCCCGCCGCCCGCGCCCAGGTGGCCAGGGAACGCGCCTGACCGGACCGCCGGCGTCAGCTCCGCGCGGCGGCGGGGCGCGGGAAGCGCTCCCGCTCACGTTCGACGGCGGCGCGGGCGTCGCATCCCTCGAGGTGGTCGTTGACGATGCCCATCGCCTGCATGAACGCATAGACGGTGGTGGGGCCGACGAACGACCAGCCGCGGCGCCGCAGGTCCTTGCTCATCGCCTTGGACTCGGGGGTGGTGGCGAGCTGCATCAGGGTGGCGTGGTCGAGCACGGCGGGACGTGCCTCGGGGCCGGGCTCGAAGCGCCACGCGTAGGCGCCGAGGCTGCCGAACTCGACGATCAGCTCGCCACAGCGGCGCGCGTTGTTGATCGTCGCCTGGATCTTGGCGAGGTTGCGGACGATGCCCTTCTCGGTCATCAGCCGGTCGACGTCGCCGGGTCCGAAGCGGGCGACCAGGTCGAAGTCGAAGCCGGCGAACGCGCTGCGGAAGTTGTCCCGCTTGCGCAGGATGGTCAGCCAGCTCAGTCCCGCCTGGAAGCCCTCAAGGCAGAGCTTCTCGAACAGGCGCCGGTCGTCCGCGACCGGGCGGCCCCACTCGCTGTCGTGGTAGCCGAGGTACAGCGGGTCGCTCCCGGCCCACCAGCAGCGCGGGGTGCCGTCCTCCCCGATGCTGATGCCGGCGGCCGGCACGGGATCGTCCATGCCGCCACCGTAGCCCATCCCCGTCACGCCGAGGACCGTGACGGGCTCAGGCGCCGAGCGGGATCACGCCGAGGTCCTCGTAGCGGGGGGCGCGGGGCGAGGAGCGGTCGGCGACCAGCGCCACCGAGCGGGCCGTCCAGCTCGCCGAGACCGGCAGGCCGTCGAGCTCCCTCGGCACGCGGCCGCGGGCGAGCCCGACCTCGGCCCGGAACGGCTGCGGGTGGGTGACGGGCACCAGCTGCTCGGTCACCTCGAACACCACCGCCGCCAGGTCGTCGAGCCCGGCGACCGGCACGCCCAGCCACTGTCCGGAGCGCCGCCGGGCGGCGGGGCCGAGCACGCAGCGGACTGCCGGCGCGCCGTCGAGCTCGGCCGCGAGCACCTCGAGCAGCGACGCCACCACCCGGTCGTCGACGTGCCCGAGCGGGCGCACCTTGACCATCCACTGCTCCGGCACGGACCAGCGCAGACCCGGGATCTCCGGCCGCTCGAGCTCCGAGAGCACCGCGACCACCTTCGGCGGCGGCCACACGGCGACGAACAGGCGCGTCATCGCCGCCGCCCGTCGAGGCCCCGCTCCTCGGTTGCCATGACCAGCGATCGTACTCGGAGCGCCGCTGCCGTTCGGCCGTTCCCCGGTATTGCGGAGGGCCGGCCGCGAGTGCGGCCGGCCCTCCGTCCCCCCGGATCAGAAGAGCTGGAAGCCGGTGGCCGTGGCGAAGGTGCCGGCGGCCGCGTTGGCCGCCGCGTCGGTGATGCCGGTCGCCGGCGCGAAGCTCAGCACCCCCTGGCTGGCGGCGACGGAGGCGCAGCCGCCTCCCGCACAGGTGGAGCCGACCGTCACCGTGACGGTGCCAGCGGACAGCGCCACCGTCGACGAGGCGAAGGACGCGGTCGAGTTGTTGCCGGTGACGTAGCCGTTCGAGCCGGTGTCGCGGTCGCTGTTGGTGATCCCGCCGATGTTCAGGACGTCGTTGCCGCTGCCGGACGGGTCCCGCTCGCTCACGGTGGCGCTGCTGGGCACCGAGCTCGCCAGCAGCGACTCGCTGAAGGTCACCGCGAGCTGGTCGCCCGCCTCCATCTTGCCGCGGACGCCGCCGCTGCTGGTGATCCCGACGACCACCGGGCCCGCCTTGTCGGCTGGGGCGGTGGCCGCGAACGACGACAGGTTGGCGGCCGCGTCGCGGATGCCGGCGGCGTTGGTGGCCAGCGCGACGGTGAAGCCGCCCACGCCGGTGTCCTGCGCGCCGGCGCCCTCGGTGAGGGTCAGGGTCGCGACCGTGCCGGCGGTGGCGACCGAGGCGAGCGACCCGCCGGAGGGCACGTTGGCCAGCGTCCACGGCGCGGTCGCGGTCGAGGCGGCCAGCGCCTCCGTGAACGTCGCCGTCACGTGGTCGATCCTGCCGTTGTTGGAGTTGTCGAACATCTGCAGCGTGACCAGGACCGGCGTGGCCTTGTCGGCGGGCGCGGTGGCCGCGAACGAGGACTGGTTGCCGGCGGTGTCGCGGATGCCTGTGGCGTTGGCCGCCAGCGCGACGGTGAAGCCGCCGACGGCGGTGTTGGCCGCGCCGGCGCCCTCGCTGAGGGTGAGGGTCGCGACCGTGCCGGCGGTGGCGACCGAGGCGAGCGACCCGCCGGAGGGCACGTTGGCCAGCGTCCACGGCGCGGTCGCGGTCGAGGCGGCCAGGGTCTCCGAGAAGGTCGCCCTGACCTGGTCGACCTTGCCGTTGCCGTCGCCGTCGAGCAGCTGCAGCGACGACAGGGTCGGCGCCGCCGTGTCGACCGTGAAGGTCGCGGTCGCGTAGGAGCCGGACGGGGTGGTGTTGCCGAGCGTGTCGGCGGCGCGCGCGTGCACGGTGTAGGAGCCGTCGGGCGGCCGGGCGAACCCGAGCGCCCAGCTGGTCGTGCCGGTCGCCGGCACGAACGTCTCGGAGGCCTGGTCGAAGGAGCTGCCGCCCCAGTACAGCCCGCTCGCGCCCTGCCTGACCGAGAGCGAGACGGTGGCGACGCCGCTCGGGTCGCTCGCGGTCCCGCACAGCCCGGTGGTGGGGCAGCCGCCGCTCCAGCCGGCCGCGTCGTACGCCGCGGCGTCCTGCGGGAACGCGATCGTGACCGCCGGCGCGGCGCTGTCGCCGGCCACGGTGACGTCGTCGCTGGCGCCGCTGGTGGCCGTCCAGGAGTGGTAGGCGGCGGTGACCACGTAGTGGTACGTGCCGTCCGGCACGTTCAGGTCGTTGCAGCCGGTGGACGTCGTCAGGGCCGACGGGGAGGTGCCGCAGGCGGCGGCCGTGGCCCCGTCGCCGGTCCTGACCCGGGTGGCGTAGTAGCCGGTGGGGGACTGGCCGCCCGAGAGCGTCGAACCGGTCCAGGCGAGCTGCACCGTCGAGGAGCCGGCCGTCGTGCTCGCGCTCACACCGCTCGGCGCGTCGAGCGTGCCGGCGCTGGCGGCGCCGGGTCCGCCTCCGGCGACGGTCCAGTAGGCCCAGGCGGCCGTCGCGACGGCCATGGCGGCGACGACGAGCAGGGCGAGACGGCGTCGTCGGGTCATCGGTTCACCTTGGTGGCCGTGGCGGCGTAGTCGAACGTGAACGTGGTGCGCTTGCAGGCGTCCTGGTTGACCGGCAGGTCGGGCATCAGGAGCTGGGGCCACTGCGACCGCGGCAGGCCCAGCTCGGACAGGGAGACGGCGCGCTTCTTCGGTACCCGCAGCGGCTCCGGGCCGCTGTACTGGCGCAGGACCGTCAGGTTGACGGTGCCGTCACAGGCGGGATTGGGCTGGCCGTTCCTGGTGGTCGACCGCCGCACCGTCACGGTGAGCTGGGACACGTGGATGTCGAAGCTGAACGGGTTGCTGATGCGCACGTCCAGCGCGCCGCTGGCACCCGGGTAGAGGAGCGTGGAGAGGTTGCCGTCGAGCGTGAAGCCGCCCACCGGTTCCTGCACGGTCCAGGTGTACGAGGTGGCGGGGCTGGCGTGGCCGGCGGCGTCGAGCGCCTGGACCTGGAAGGTGTGCTCCGCCGTGCTCAGGTCGGTGTAGCTCTTCGGGCTGGTGCAGGCGGCATAGGCGGCGCCGTCGAGGCGGCAGCGGAAGGTGACGCCGGTCTGGGCGTCGCTGAACGCGAAGGTGGCCGTCGTCTCGGTCGTCGGGTCGGCCGGGCCGGAGCTGATCACCGGCGCCGGCGGCGCCGGCGCCGGCGGGGGCTTGGCCGCCTGCACCGCCGCGTAGGACCCGCCCAGCAGTGCGAGCGCGGCCAGCAGGACCACGACCGGCTTCGTGGCTCTGCTCGCTGCCTCGACGAAGATCCGCTGCATGGGCTCGACCTCGTGGTGTGCGCTGGACGGGCGGGGAGGAGGGTTCGGTGGAGGGGTGCCGGGGCGCCCCTCCACCGAACGGGGTCGGTCCTAGTTGCTCGAGTAGCTGAGGTGGACCGTGGCGCTCTTGCAGTTGTCCTGGTTGGCGGTGCTGTCCAGCAGGCGGACGGAGATGCCGGACCAGGAGCCCACGCCGCTGCCCGAGGGGACCTCGGCGTCGACCGTGGCCGTGCCGCTCAGTGCGAAGTCGGCGACGGTGCAGGCCGGCAGGGCCAGGTCCTCGGCGCCGCCCGACACGGAGGCGAGGCTCGCGCTGACCTGGTGGACGTACACCTGGCTCGCGTTGGGGTTGGTGAAGTTGCCCGACAGGGGCGCGGCGGGGCCGCCCGGGTACAGGCCGGCGACCGAGGAGGTCTGGTTGACGGTGATGCCCGTGTCACTGCCAGTCGAGGCGCTGCCGGAGCCGGTGCCGCTGTTGGTCCAGTAGGCGAAGGCGATGGCTGCGGTGGCCAGCGCGAGCGCCAGGCCGGTGGCGACGACCGCGGTCTTCTTCTTGAGCATGCCGTGGATCCCTTTCGTGGAGCCGGATTGCCGATGAGGCTGGAGCTGTGGCGGAGCGGATGGCGTCCACCTGGTGCGGGGCCGCGGCGGCCTGCCCGCTCGAATCGAGGTGTGAGTCGGGTCGGTGGCGCTCCTTTCCGCCAGGCGACGAGTGGTGTCACGGGAAGTGGTGGCTCACTGCGCTGCGTGCTGACAGGAGCGTAAGGATTGACGGGATCACGCCAGAAGCGCAGTCCCGAGGAGACATCCTCAGGGGTTCTACGCAGAGGTCATCCGGCCCGACTATCTCGGTTAGCCCGAACGAGCCATACGCGACGATGCAACCGGCGCGTTCACTCCTGGACGGCGGCCGCGCCCTGGTCCATCCGTCACCCGTTCGAGTCGGCTGCCTGCCACGCCCAGCCTGCCGCCGCGTCTGGCGCCGGTCGAGCCGGCCAGCTCGACAACCGAGGTGTGGCCAGCCGAACCAAATGAGGAGTGGTGGCCCTAACGGCCTGGTCGCCGCCGAGGTGTCATCCTCGGTGGTGTGATGGCGACACCACCTGACGGCGGCGGCCGGGAACGGACCAACTGGATGGTCCGCACCTTGGCGCGGACGCTGTACCTGCTGGTGGCCGGTCCGATCGCGCTGGCTGCCGCCCTGGCGATGGCCGTGACCGTCGTGCCGTGGCTCGTCTTCGCCGCGATTGCGCTCGGCGTCCCGGCCCTGCCACGCAGCGGGACCCGGTCGGGGACCGGGCCCGCGCGGCGGCCGCTGCCTGGACGGCCGCGTGAGCGAGCGGGCGCATGGGCGCCGGTGTGGCCGCGGGCCTGGGCGGGCATGCCGGGCATCTGGTTCGCGCCCGCCCTCGCGGTCGCGCGCGCCGGCGCCGGGCTGGAGCGGTCGCTCGCCGGGGCGGTGCTCGGCGCGGCGATCCCGAGCCCGTACCTGGTCGCCGGCGAGCACCTGACGTCCCTGTCCCGCTTCCTCGTCAGGGCCGCCGACCCGGCCGCCCGGCGCGACGCCGCCTACGCGCTCCTGGCGGTCCCGCTCGGCGCGGTGTGGACGCTGCTCGGGCTGGCGCTGTCGCTGGTCCCGGCCCTCCTGGTGGTGCTCCCGCCGTTCCTCTACCCCGACGACCGCATCGCCCTCGGGAGTCTCGGCAGCGTCGCCGTCGACAGCCGGTGGCGGGTGCTGCTCGTCAGCCTCGCCGGCCTGGCGGCCGCCGTCCTGGCCGCGCCGCTGCTGCGCTGGCTCGGCGGCGCCCGCGCCCGCGTCGCTCGCGCCGTGCTCGGACCTACCAGGAGCGCGGAGCTCGCCGCGCAGGCATCGGAGCAGCGCGCCAGGCGGGCCGCGGCCGCGCGGGTCGTCGTCGCCGACCACCGCCGCATCGAACGCGACCTCCACGACGGCGCCCAGGCTCGCCTGACCGCCGTGATCATGGGGCTCGGCCGCGCCAGGCGCAGGTTCGCGAGCGATCCGGACGCCGCCAGGTCGCTGGTCGACGAGGCCTATCTGGAGGCGCAGCGCGCCCTGGAGGAGCTGGGCGACCTTGCCCGCGGGGTGCAGCCTCCCATCCTGACCGACCGCGGGCTCGACGCGGCGATCTCCGCCCTCACCGCCCACGCGGTCGTCCCGGTCGACGTCGACGTCCGGGTGCCCGAACGGCCACCGGCCCCGGTGGAGTCCGCCGCCTACTTCATCGTCGCCGAGGCGCTGAGCAACGTCACCAAGCACGCCCGGGCCAGCCGCGCCCGGGTGCGGGTCGGCCGGACCGGCGACCGCCTGGTCGTCGAGGTCGGCGACGACGGCGTCGGCGGCGCCGACCCCGCCGCCGGGAGCGGCCTGTCCGGCCTCGCCGACCGGGCCGCCGCCCTCGACGGCCGCCTCGAGGTCAGCAGCCCGCCGGGCGGTCCCACCATGATCCACGCGGAGCTGCCATGCGGGTCGTGATCGCCGAGGACCACGTGCTGCTCCGCGCCGGCCTGGAGCGCCTGCTCGCCGACGAGGGCGTCGAGGTGGTCGCCGCCGTGGGCGACGGCCCCGCGCTGGTCGCCGCGGCCAG
>Ga0307278_10001675_pt1 | contig 10955 bp, 11 predicted proteins | sample ER_DNA_117_FD_194482 | JGI IMG/M metagenome (GOLD analysis project Ga0307278, IMG submission 194482) | Bulk soil microbial communities from the East River watershed near Crested Butte, Colorado, United States - ER_DNA_117 | ecosystem: Environmental > Terrestrial > Soil > Floodplain | place...
CCAATATCAACCGAGCAGAATGGATCCTTCAATGACCATCCAAGCTTGGCGAGAAGGGATGGGAGGTTGTAACACGAACTGATGACAAGATAGGGGTAATGCTCGCTGCCATACAGAAAACCGACTTGTAACCACGCGAAGCTTCCACCAGCGAAGGCGCCAATCACAAATGTGGCGCATCCCGCGATCCCGCTGATCCACGCGCTTCGATATCGGCCTTTACGTCGCAAAAGGAATAACGAGCTGAAGCCCGTAACGGCAACGAGTACGATCCACGCCCCCGGCGTGCGTAGAAGCCACGGCGATGCAATCAGTGCTGCAATCGCAGTGAACCCGGCGAGCACACGCAGCGCGCGGTTCCATCTTTTTTGCCATAATGGCCAAAGCACAAAAAACGGCGTCACAAATAACAGTTGCCCCTTGAACATCGCCCCGGCAGCCAACAGGCAACCGCATAAGAACCACCGATTTTTCAGCGCTGCGAGCGCAGCGAACAGATAAAACGGCAGGATCCATACGTCCCATTGCGGCCAACCGTGCGCATCAAGAATCATGGACGGCTCAAGCCATGCCACGCTCGCGGCAGCGAGGCCGCAGATCGAAGCGCGATCTTGAAGCGGCAAGCTAGGAAGCAAGGATGACCGCGTTGTACGTGAGCGGCGTTGCACGCACAAACGCACCAGGAAGAAAATTGCCACTGCGGAAAGCAGTTCGCATAACAAATTGATCTTCAACAGCGGGTTGACCAACTTTGGATGTCCGTCATCGACGCCGGGGAATTGGTTGCGCACCTGCTTCGCCCAGATTGCCATGACCAGAAGTCGCAGCGGCGGATAGTCGAGACCATAATCCTTCTGGTACGCCTTATCCTTCACCCGATCATAAAGTGCTAAATAACCGCGGCAGAATCCTGTGAATGAATTAGCCGTGCCGTCGTTGGGCGATAAGCGACGCGCTTCTTTCAGCGTCTCACTGCCCCAGTAAAAAGCGTTGACGGTGTCGTGTTGATAACGCACGTGCCTCGTGCTGCCTCCAATCCAGCGGCGCAGCTGAACCCCACCAAGGAAAAGCGCGATGATAAGGAGCGCAAACAATGCACGTCGTGCGAGTCCGCTGGCGAAAATTTTTCTAAGCAACGCGCAAATGCCCATCAGATACCCGTAATAAGACAGCGATTCGATTCGGACGGTTACAATGGTTGATCGAAACGTGTTCTCCCCATTCGCGCGTGACTTTAGCGATGGCCGCATCAATCCGCTAGTTCACCTATGTAAATTGGCTCCAGCGGTAGGATTCGAACCTACGACCAATCGGTTAACAGCCGACCGCTCTACCACTGAGCTACGCTGGATCTTTTTCTCTCGCGGTTGCGGAGCGTGAATCTTGCCCGCGCGATATGCGGCGGCAAGTGCCAATCGGCGAAATCCGACCAATTTGAAAAAATTGGTTGCGGGGGCGGGATTTGAACCCGCGGCCTTCAGGTTATGAGCCTGACGAGCTACCAGGCTGCTCCACCCCGCATTTCGAGAATAGTTTGGATGTCGATCCTGCGCAAATCGAAAAAACGTTTCTTCGTCCGGAAACTGGGCGAAAGAGACAATCTTGTTTGCGTTCGCCCCGGGGTGTGACTTCGTTGATGCGTGACCAAAAGATCTTCTGGCAAAACAGGAACTGGAGAAATTCTCGTCGGTACAGCCAGCTGGTCGGATCCCGGATTTGTCGAGCGTTGGTATCCGAAAAAAATGGCGGCTGGCGAGCGGCTTAAATGGTATGCGCAGCATTTCGACATGGTCGAGGTGAACTCGACCTTTTATTCTGTGCCCGAACCGAGAATGGTGGAACGCTGGCACGCGGCGACGCCGGATGATTTCACGTTCGACGTAAAGTTGCACCAATTGTTCTCATTCCATTCGACACCGGCAAAGCTGTTGCCGCCGGATTTACAAAGACGCGCAGAGACAGATGCCAAGGGAAAAGTTAAATCGACGCCGGATTTGCAGGAAGCGCTGCTCAAGATTTTTCTGCGCTCGATGTCGATTTTTCGCGATGCTGGAAAGCTGGGCGTCTTCCTTTTGCAACTCTCGCCTGCGTTTTCTCCGCGGAAACATGAACTGGACGAGCTCGAGCGATTGATCGAAATGCTGAGCGACTACGAGCTTGCGATTGAATTTCGAAACCGCAATTGGGCGATCGGCGATCAGCTGCAATCGACGATTGATTTCATGCGAAAGCATCATGCAGTTTTTGTGAATGTGGATGCGCCCGCTTCGGACCATTTTATGGTCATGCCGTCAGACGTGGATGAAGTGACGAACTCGAAAGTGGCATATCTGAGGCTGCATGGACGAAATGCAAAGGCTTACATCACCGGCAAAACCGTAGCCGCGCGTTTTGATTACGATTACGACGGTGATGAGATCGCGGAGGTCGCAGATCGCAGCAAGCGGCTGGCGCGCGAAGCGCGCGCGGTGCACGTGATTTTCAACAACAACAATCTCGATTACGCGCCGCGCGCAGCGCTTCGCTTGCGCAAGGCATTGGGTCAAATCGTCAATACCCCGGCACAGACAGCGGAGTTGTTCTAGACTAGAATACACTTCGTGCAGGACCGAGATCTCTCTGTTAGGCCCAGCTACGGTCCCGGCTTGCCAAGGTCCGTGGCGCACCTCAAGCAATGGCTTGCCAAACATCACATGACATTGATGGCGATCGCCGATACGCCGCACTCCATTGCACTAGGGTCGGCGATTGGAATTTTTTTTGGCTTCACACCGCTGTATCCGCTTAAAACGTTGTTGTCGATCGCTGTGGCATGGGCTTGCCGATGCAACAAAATTGCGGCGGCGATCGCCGTTACACTGCATGACGTTCTGATTTGGGCGATGCCCGCCATGTACCTTGCCGAATATCATTTGGGTTGCTGGAGTTTGCAGCGACCACCGGCACAGCGTGTGCATTTTCGCCAGTTTGGATTGAACGACTACGTGCATTGGCATGTATTTTCAAGGGTCGTTTGGCCCACATTCTGGCCTGCGTTTGTTGGCTCCCTGTTTCTGGCGGTTCCTTCCGCAATTATTGTCTATTTTGTGATGCGGCTACTGGTGAGTCGCGCTCGAGCGCCACAAAAGATGCGCTGATTGAAGGTGGAACGGTTGCCGCGGCGACTCTCTAACGCGTTGGCGAAGATGCGGATTTGCCGCCTGGTCTTTGCCCTTCGGCGACTCTGTTGCCATCGTCTTCTGGAGAAGCCGATCCACCGAACCGTTTGCCAATCAGAATGCGCAGACTAAGGTGCTGCGGTTCGAGGATCCTTATGCATTTATCACGTAGATTTCTCATCGTTTTTTCCGCTTTTCTCGCCAGCGCGGCGCTTCTGCGCTCCGCTGCCGGCGCAGAGGCATACCTCATTGCCGATGCACAAACGGGCTACATTTTGGAAGAACAGGAAGGCAGGAAAAAACTGCAAGTCGGCAGCCTGATGAAAATCGCGACCGCAAGTGTGGTGCTCGATTGGGCGGAACGAAGATCGGGCGACCTCAATCAGGCAGTTACGGTTCCGCAGGAGGCGTTTGTCGGCACCCTTGAAAACAACATTGGTTTTCAGCCGGGCGATAGCATCACCCTGCGAGATCTACTCTACGCTGCGCTTGTCCAGTCCGATAACATCGCGGCCTACACGCTCGCGTACCATGTTGGCTCGAAGATAGAATCGTTCGCTCCCGGCGAGGCGAGCTCAAAATACACTCCAGTTGATGCATTTGTCGCCCAGATGAATGCGCTGGCCAAACAGTTGAAGATGGACCGCACGCGTTTTGTTAACCCGCACGGTGTCGATTACAAGGCCAAGCCAATGCCGTATTCGACGGCCGAAGACATGGCGCGTCTCACTCGGTACGCAATGAACAAAGCGAGTTTCCGTTTTTATGTGTCGCAAAAGGAACGCCAAATCTCGTTCGATCGAGGCGGGCGTCGATTGAATTACATGCTTCGCAACACAAACGAACTCCTGGGAAAGATGGGCATTGACGGAGTTAAGACAGGTCGCACCGCGCGATCCGGTGATTGTTTGATCCTGTATGCCAATCGTCAGGCGGAAGTTGTTCGTCAGGGCCAGATGGAAACCGTTTACCCGCGTCATTTGATGATCGTGCTCCTGGGCAGCACAAATCGATTCGGTGAAGGCGCAACCCTTTTGCAACGTGGCTGGCAGCTATACGACCAATGGGCCGCCGGCGGCCGTATTGCCGATTCAAAGAAAATGCTCTAGGAGCCTAATCCTTCGAATGCAAAAAATGAAGCCACGGATTGGCGTTTTGACCAGCGGTGGCGATTGCCCCGGACTTAACGCAGTCCTGCGCGGGGTGGTACTCGCGGCGGAGAAACTCGGCTGGGAAGTAGTTGGTTTTCGGGACGGATTCGAAGGACTTCTTCCGCCTGGTAATCATGTCATTCTCGACCGCCAAAGCGTTAACGGAATCATGGCTCTGGGCGGCACGATTATTGGCACGACAAATCGCGGTCATTTTGTTGCCAAGGTCGGCGCCGGCAATCGGACCGTTGTGCCTGCGAACATTATCGCAGGCGCAAAGAAGATACTGAATGAGCTTCAGGCAAGGGCGTTGATCATTGTCGGCGGCGATGGCTCGATGGTGACGGCGCAGCAATTGCAGGAAGCTGGTATCAATTGCATCGGCGTTCCCAAGACGATCGACAACGATCTTGAGGCCACTGCGACAACATTCGGATTCGATTCTGCTGTCGCTGTCGTAATGGACGCCCTCGATCGAGTGCACACAACGGCCACTAGTCACAGGCGAGTCATGGTGGTCGAAGTAATGGGGCGCCATGCCGGCTGGATCGCGCTGCACGGCGGCATCGCTGGAGGAGCGGACATTATTTTGATTCCGGAAATTCCATTCGATTTCGACAAGATCGCGAGCGTGGTCAAGTCTCGCGAGGCGACGGGTTATTTGGGAACAGTTGTTGTGGTCGCTGAAGGCGCGCGACCAAGGCACGGGGAACAAGTCAAGCGCGATGTGGAAAGCGGTGAATTTCGTCTTGGAGGAATCGGTGAAATTGTCACGCGCGAAATAGCCAAACGCACTGGAAAAGAAACGCGCTGCTGCGTTCTTGGCCATTTGCAGCGCGGAGGCGCTCCCACGACGCTCGATAGAATTTTAGGCACGCGCTTCGGCGTGAAAGCCGTCCAACTAGCCAATGAAGGACATTTTGGTTCGATGGTTAGTTACCAAAATTATCAGGTGCGTCAGGTGCCGATCGCCGAAGCCGTCAATCGGCTCAAGCTGGTTCCGCCGAACGGCGAGATGGTGCAGACCGCGCGTGACGTGGACATTTCCTTCGGCGATTGATGTTCGATTTCCAATGGTAGGGCGCGACCGCCGGGCGCGCCGAGACGCTAAGACGGACGGCCCGGCGGTCCGTCCCTACCAATGAAAATCGTCCTCGCTCATTCCGTGGATTCGACACTGGATGATTCTTCGCTAGCTCATGCGACATCCAGGCAGGTATGGTAATATGCAGCTGCAATGACGCAGAGCGCTATGCTCGCGCAAAGTACCAACTCAGTGCTGATGATCCGGCCCTGCCGGTTTTATTTGAACCCAGAGACGGCGGCCGACAACGTATTTCAAGGTCGAGTTGATTGCCCTGCTGATGAGCTCAGCGCGGCGGCGCGACAGGAATTCGACGCAGCGGTGCAAATACTCGGTGAGGCTGGCGTGAACGTGCACACGTTTGAAGATACCGCCGAGCCGGAAAAACCGGATGCCGTTTTCCCCAACAACTGGATCTCGACGCATCACGATGGGCGCATCGCCCTGTTTCCGATGTACTCAGCGCTGCGGCGGCGGGAGCGACGGCACGACATCGTTGCTGAGCTGCGCAAACACTATCGCGTCACCGAGGTGATTGACTACTCAGTATTCGAGGAGGAAGACTGCTGCCTAGAAGGCACAGGCAGCCTGGTGCTCGACCATATCAACAAAATTGCGTACGTCTCGGTCTCAAATCGCTCCAACCCGAAGGTGATCCACCGCTTTGCTGAGGATTTCAGCTATGATCCCGTCACTTTCACGAGCACCGGTTCGGATGGCCAGCCAATCTATCACACCAACGTAATGATGTGCATCGGAACGGCGTTCGCGCTGGTTGGTTTGGAGATGATTCGGAATAAAGCCGAGCGGCAACAGCTGCGAGCGCGATTGCAACGGAGTGCCAAAGAAATTGTCGAGTTGTCACCGGATCAGATTTCCAACTTCGCGGGGAACGCGATTGAATTACATGATACGCATGGCGAGAAACTGCTCGTGCTGTCTGACCGTGCTATACGAGCTTTGACTGAGGAGCAACGCGCAAGGTTAACCCGATACGTGCGCTTGGTACCGCTTGAACTTCCTACGATTGAACTTGGTGGCGGGAGCGCGCGGTGTATGATCGCGACGATTCACTTGCCGCCGTCGTAGCGACGCTCTGTGAATACAGTCGAGCGACGCTTTCGTTCCAAAATACTGCGAGCCTGTTTACAAGGGTTTCTGGTTCTCGCCTGAACGCGAAGCGCTTCAGACGCGCATCACTGAAACGCAACGCGACGTAAAGACTCGTTAGGCTCAAACTTTACAAAGGAAATGTCATTGGTGCCGGGCGCAAAAGTCCCAAGATACTCTACGATCCGAAGATCGCGACGATGGAAGGCGAAGGATCTGCGTATGATCAAAGTGCCGCTACTGGGTTCATCCGGTTAAATGCGCTGCGCTTGAAGCTGCGCACGCTGCTTGATCGATCCACGTAGTCCACGCGTTTGCCTACTACAAACTCGGCGCACGCAACCTTGCGGTAGATTGGTGTCGATCTTATATTTACTGGCGCGCTCAGCGCGAAAGAGTTAGGAGGTCATTATGCCAACGACAATTGCTGCTCCAAAAACGAAAGCTCAAAAACCTAAAGCTGCGCCGGCGGCGGAAGAAGATTTTCTACCACTTCATGGGACTGATTACGTCGAGTTTTATGTCGGGAACGCCAAGCAGGCGGCACATTTCTACAAGACCGCATTCGGGTTTCAAAGCCTGGCGTATTCCGGGCCGGAAACCGGGGTGAAAGATCGTGCCAGCTATGCGATTCGGCAGAATAAGTTGACCTTGCTCCTGACTACTCCTATCCGGGCGAATAATCCGATCGCCGATCACATCTACAAACATGGCGACGGCGTTAAGGCGCTCGCGTTGAAGGTGGACGATGCTACCTCAGCGTGGGAAGAGACGACCAAACGCGGCGGCAAAAGTTATATGAAGCCGAAGACGCTTTCGGATAAACATGGCGACGTGGTGATGAGCGGAATCCACACCTATGGCGATGTCGTTCATCTGTTCATTGAGCGCGAAAATTATCGCGGGCCGTTCATGCCGGGATTTCGCAAGTGGGAATCGAACTACAATCCGCCCGACACAGGACTGCAATACGTCGATCATTGCGTGGGCAACGTCGCATTGGGGAAGATGAATCCGTGGGTGAAGTTTTATGAGGACGTGATGGGATTCCGGAACATCCTGACCTTCGATGACAAGGACATTTCCACTGAATACTCGGCGCTGATGAGCAAGGTGATGAGCAATGGCAACGGTTTCGTGAAGTTTCCGATCAATGAGCCGGCCGAAGGCAAAAAGAAATCGCAGGTGGACGAGTATCTCGAATTTTACGATGGCGAAGGTGTCCAGCATGTCGCCATGGCGACCAACAATATCATCGAGACGGTGACCGAACTGCAGATGCGGGGCGTCGAATTTCTGAACATCCCTTCCGCCTATTACGACACGTTGCTCGATCGGGTGGGCCACATCGATGAAGAGCTAAATGCGTTGAAGCGCCTGGGCATCCTGGTTGATCGCGATGATGAAGGCTATTTGCTGCAAATATTCACCAAGCCGGTAGAAGACAGGCCGACGCTCTTTTTCGAAATTATTCAGCGCAAAGGCGCGAAGAGTTTTGGCAAAGGCAATTTCAAGGCGCTCTTCGAAGCAATCGAACGCGAACAAGAAGCAAGAGGCAATTTGTAAAAGGGGAGGGAACGACAATGCCGTATTATCAGAGATTGGGCGAAATCCCGAGGAAACATCACATCTGGTTCCATCGCAACGGCTCGACGCCAAGCTATAAGAACGAAGGCATCGCGTATGAGCATGTCTTCACCACGCAAGGATTCGATGAGGCCTACTCAATCATGTATCACCTGCGTCCGCCCACTCGCGTGCGCAATGTCGAGTTAATCAAACATTGGGAACCAAAAAAGGTAACCGATAGTCCGCTGCGACATCATCATTTAAAGACGGCTAATGTTCCGCGGCGTGGCGATCTCTACACCGGACGCGTTCCGATGTTGTTCAATCAGGACGTGATCGCGTACCGCGCCAAGCCTGCGAAGGCATACGACAAGTTCCAATATTATAAAAACGGCGGCGCCGATGAGATCATTTTCGTGTTTCGCGGCAGCGGCGTGATGGAATCTGTCTTCGGCAAACTGCCTTACCACGCTGAAGATTACATTGTCATTCCGCGCGGGATCACATACCGGCTGGTGCCGGACAAGATCGAGGAGGAGGATTATCTCATTCTCGAATCGGTCGGTCCTGTTCGGATTCCGCAACGATATCTGAATCACGAGGGGCAAATCAAAATGGGCGCGCCGTACTCGGAGCGCGATCTTCATGGTCCTCGCGAGGTAATTACGATCGATAAAGAGGAAGACGTTGATATTCTAGTAAAAGATGGATCGCGGCTCACGCGGGTGACGCTGGCCCATCATCCATTCGACACGGTGGGCTGGGATGGCTATCTCTATCCGTTCACGTTCAACGCTTAGGATTTCGAGCCGATCACGGGCACGGTGCATCAACCGCCACCGATCCATCAGACATTCGAGATTCGCGGATATGTTGTATGCACTTTTGCGCCGCGCATGCTCGACACGCATCCGGAAGCCGTAAAGATTCCGTGGGTGCACGACAACGTCGAGGCTGACGAAGTTCTCTTTTACGTGCGCGGGAATTTTGGTTCACGGCGCGGAATCGAGAGCGGTTCGATCACGTTGCATCCTCGTGGGATTCCGCACGGCCCGCACCCGGGAACAATCATGGCGAGCAAGAACGCAACGCGCACAGAGGAGCTCGCCGTGATGTTCGACACACAACATACGCTGGAGCTTACTGAAGAATCGCTCGCATTGGACGATCCGAAATATCCGCAAAGCTGGCTCGAATAAAACAAGAGCGACGGCGTCTGATCCGCCGTTTATTCTGCTAGATACCGAGAAACTTGACATATGATTCAGCGCCGTAATTCCGATCTAGACGTTGAAGAGCATTTCACGCGCGAGAGCAATCGTCTGCCAGAGAGAGACCTCGATAGAATTGCGAACACTTACCGCGAACTGCTTCAAGCCATTGGGGAGGATGTTGATCGAGAGGGGCTTCAACGGACCCCAGACCGCGCGGCGCGCGCATTAGAGTTTCTCACGCAAGGCTATCGGCAGAATCTCGACGAGATCATTAACGGGGCGGTTTTCGAGTCAGGCGCGAGCGAGATCATTTTAGTCAAAGACATCGAGCTTTATTCGTTGTGCGAGCATCATCTGCTTCCCTTCATCGGCCGCGCGCACGTGGCCTACATTCCAAATGGCAAAGTGATTGGCCTGTCCAAGGTGGCGCGAATTGTCGACGTTTTCGCGCGTCGCTTACAGATCCAGGAGAATCTTACCACTCAAATTGCCGAGTCACTCATGAACTGCCTGGAACCTTCCGGCGTGGCCGTGGTGGTGGAAGCGAAGCACCTTTGCATGATGATGCGGGGCGTTGAAAAACAAAACTCGGTAATGAAAACGTCGTGTTTGCTCGGTGTTTTCAAGGACGACGCTCGGACGCGTTCCGAATTCCTCTCGCTGCTGAAAGACTAGGAAAACAGCCTGGCAGCCTGCCAGGCGAGTCAGGCAAGCTGCCTAACTTCCGCCGGCGCAGGATTCACGATCAGTTACCCGCGCGAGAATTGCTGGCTCAACCGAGCCAGTGCAAGAGCTGCAAGGAACAGCCCGAGATCACGCAACGCCACATCAAAGTAGCCCGGAATCAGTAAAAGATTTATTATGATCAGGGCTAACCAGGCGGCAACGATGTAAGCGAAAATCCGCGGTTTAAGCGCGACGCCGATCCCAGCCACAATCTCAATCACGCCTACGACAAACATCAACGTATGTGTTGAGATGGGTGAAATGTTCTGTATTACCCCAGGAACATACTGGTCCCAGTTGACCAGCAAATGGAAGAACTTGTCCAGCCCGGCGAGAATGGGGGCAACTGTGAATCCAAAACGAAGAATCCAGAACGCCTGATAAGCCGGCGAACCGGAGGTGACCTCCGCGACATTTGATTGGTCAGTAGTTGTGTTCATGTCAGCAATCTTGAAGAATCGTCACAATAAGTCAATAATCTATTTGACTATTTCGACGCGATTGAAGTCCAAGGACTTGGGTTTTTCTCGTCACCGAAGGATTAACGCACGCCGCGCCTTGATTTCACCTCAAAGCGGCAGGAAGGCGCTGGCCCGCGGATGCAACATTCTTTCACAGGCGAGCCAATTATGCTCGTAAGCAGTGATTCCGCTAGCAAACATGCTTCCGGATGATTCGCCGTGGCGGCAGCAATTGGACAGCCGTTGCCATAGATGAAGTGCTTGCCAGCTTCTTCACGAAAAGTGGCCGCACCGCCCAGCTCCTTGAGAATGCGCAGCGCAGCATCACCTCTTTGCTGGCGAGTTTTCCCCTTCAGCTCACGCAGATGCTCCCGGGCCAGGGCCCGTCCGGCAGCGCGCATTCCGGCACGCAGATTCCGTGGCTTAATCTGCCGCGAGAATATCGACATGAGAAGCGAGACCAGCCGCCCATATGCCTTCGG
>Ga0307278_10001676_pt1 | contig 10954 bp, 12 predicted proteins | sample ER_DNA_117_FD_194482 | JGI IMG/M metagenome (GOLD analysis project Ga0307278, IMG submission 194482) | Bulk soil microbial communities from the East River watershed near Crested Butte, Colorado, United States - ER_DNA_117 | ecosystem: Environmental > Terrestrial > Soil > Floodplain | place...
GCGACGACCGGCCCCGGGTACACCTTCGTGACCCCGTCGAACGCGACCCGGGCCATCGCGCTAGCCCTTCAGTCCCTGGGTGGCGATGCCGCGCACGAAGTACCGCTGGGCGAGCAGGAAGAGCACGATCATCGGCAGCATCGACATGATGTTGGCGGCCGCGACGAGATGCCACTGGGTGTTGTGGGCTCCCTGGAAGGTCGCGAGCCCGAGCTGCAACGTGAACGCGTCCTGGTTCGTGAGGATCGTCACGAGCGGCCACAGGAAGTCGTTCCAGGTCCACAGGAACTGGATCACCGCCAGCGTCGCGAGCGCCGGCAACGACAGCGGGACGACGATCCGCAGCAGGATCGACAGGCGGGAGGCGCCGTCGATCCGCGCCGCCTCCTCGAGCTCGATCGGCAGCGTTCGGAAGAACTGCGTGAGCAGGAAGATCCCGAAGACGTTGACGAGGTTCGGCACGACGAGCGCGCCGAGGCGGTCGATCAGCCCGAGCTCCTTCACGATCAGGAACGTGGGGATCAGCACGACCTGCAGCGGCACCATCAGCGTGGCCAGGATCAGGAAGTAGACGAACGTGCGCCCGAGGAACCGGATCCTCGCGAAGGCATACGCCGCGAGCGTGCACAGGACGAGGTTGCTGGCCACGACTGTGACCGTCACGACGGTGGTGTTCCAGAACCACGTGCCGAACGCCGACTGGCCGAGCACCTCGGCGTAGTTGCCGAACCGTAGCGTGCCCGGCCACAGGATCGGCGGGAAGTGGAAGGTCTGCGCCTCGGTCTCGAGCGACGTCACCACCATCCACAGCAGCGGCAGCAGCATCACGGCGGCGAGCGGCGCGAGAAACAGGTGCCACGGGTCGAACGGCAGGTAGCGGCGGCGGGGACGCTCGACCACTCCGGTCTCCCCGCGCAGCGAGCGCGGGTCGGGCCGGGTCCGGACGGGGGCCTCCGCGACGGCGCTCATGACGAGTAGTGGACGACGCGTCGGCCCAGCCAGAACTGCGCCAGGGTCAGCAGCAGGATCACCAGGAACAGCACGTAGGCGATGGCGGCGGCGTACCCCGCGAGCGACAGGCTCCCGAGGCCCTGCTCGAAGGCCAGCCGGTAGACGTAGAACACCACGACCGACGTTCGGCCGAGCGGCCCGCCATGGGTCACGAAGAACACCTCGTCGAACAGCTGGAGGGCGCTGATCGTCGACCAGACCACGAGCAGCAGCGTCGCCGGGCCGAGCATCGGCCACGTCACCCGCCAGAACGAGCTCCATCGGCTCGCGCCGTCGATCGACGCCGCCTCGAGCAGCTCCTGCGGGACGCCCTGCAACGCGGCCAGGTAGATGATCGTGTCGAACCCCAGCCAGCCCCAGACCGTCATGAGGACCAGCGCGATCATCGCCTGGTTGGGATCCTCGAAGAACCCGAAGGGCCCCAGCCCGACCTTGCCGAGCAGCCAGTTCCCCAGGCCGTAGTTCTTGTCGAGCAGCCACAGGAACATGATCCCCGTGGCGATCGTGGAGGTGACCACCGGGATGAACACCGCGAGGCGGTAGAAGCGGACGAACGCGATCCGGCGGTTCAGCGCGTGGGCGATGAACAGCGAGGCCAGGATCGACGTCGGGACGAACAGCGCCGTGTAATAGATCGTGTTGACGGCCGCCTGCCGCGCCTTGGGGTCGCTCGCGATCTTCGCGTAGTTGCTGAGCCCCACCCACTCGCGTTCCGGCGAGATCAGGCCCGCCTTCTGGAACGAGAGGATCAGGCCCCACAGGATCGGGACGATCCCGAAGACGAAGATCAGGATCATCGAGGGAAGGATGAAGGCCCAGCCGGCGGCGTGATCCGAGACCAGGAACCGACGAAACCGATCCACCCGCCCTCCGCGACCTCTTGGCGCGACCTCTTGGCGCGACCTCTTGACCTGACCTCTTAGCGTGACCTTGGCGTGACCTCTTGGCGTGACCTCTTGGCGTCGCCTCCGGTCCGACCGCCGCAGCCTACCCGGCGAGCGCCAGCGCATCGTTCGCCTGCGCCGCGGCGTCGTCGAGGGCGGTCTGCGGGTCCTTCTCGCCGAGCATCGCCGACACGATCGCGAGCCCCATCGCCTCCGAGACCTGCGGGTAGGCCGCGAGCACCGGACGCGCCTGCTCGACGTTCGCCAGGTTCTCCGCGAAGACGTCCACCCCCTGGATCGTCGCGCCGAACTCGTCGACGAACGCGGTGTCCTCGATCACCGAGAGCCGGAAGGGCAGGTGGCCCGTCGCCAGCGCGTCGGCCTTCATCTGATCGGCCGCGGTCAGCCACGCGACGAAGTCGAGCGCCGCCTGGGCACGGCCGCCCCCGTTGTCGAACACGGTCCACATGTCGGGACCGGCGATCGTCTGGTGGTCGCCGTCGAACCCGGGCAGGATCTCGACGCCGTAGTCGACGTCGGGGAAGCTCGAGAGGTCCCACGGGCCGGTCACGAGCATCCCGATCTTCCCGCTGTTGAACAGCCCCGTGTACACCGAGTTCTGCTGGTCGAGGAACACCGACTGGTCCTGGACGGCCATCCCGGTGAGGACCTCGAGCGCCTCGACGCCCTCGGGCGAGTTGAACGCCGCCTGGGTGTTGTCCTCGGTCAGGATCGAGCCGCCGTTCTGCCACAGGAGCGGGTCGTAGTGCCAGACGGAGTCCTCGGAGGCGTCCATCGGATAGGAAAAGCCGAACTGCTTCTTCTCGGGATCGGTGAGCGCCTTCGCGGCGGCCCGGAAGTCATCCCACGTCCAGTCGGCGTTCGGGTACTCGAGGCCGGCCTCGTCGAACAGGGACTTGTTGTAGACGACCGCGAGGTTGTCGATGAGCGCGGGCACCCCAAGCACCTTGCCCTCGAAGGTCGCGGCGTCGCGAGCGCCCGCGACGAAGTCCTCCCAGTTGACCTCGGGGCTCTGGACCCAGTCGGTGAGATCGACCAGGCCGGGCGCCTCCGCGAGCTGCGGGAGCGACGAGCCGTACTGGTACGTGATGTCCGGCGGCTCGCCGCCTTGCAGGGCGACCGTGAGCTTCTGCAGCGCCTTGTCGTTGTTGACGAACAGCGGGTCGATCGTGATGTCGGGGTTCTCGGCGTTCCACTGGTCGAGCAGCGCGTTCAGCGAGTCCGCCTCGGCGTCCGTGTAGCCGTGCCAGAACGTGAGCGTGACGGGGCCGGACGCCGTCTCGCCGCTGGTCGCGCTCTCGTTGTCATCGCCGCCCGTGCACGCGGATGCCAGCAGGCCGAGCGCGGCGAGGAGCACCAACAGTCGTCGTCTCAACGGGAACACCTCCGGTTCGATCGGGGCTCGGTCACGGGAGCACGACCGAGCGCGTCAGGTGCACGGGATGATCGGGATCCAGACCCTTGGCCTCGGCGAGCGCGATCGCCATCCGGTGCACGAGAACGAGCTCGGCCATCGGGTCGAGCGAGGCCACGCGCACGGTGGCGCCGGTTTCCCGCACGTCCTCGGCCACGGCCGGGTCGGGCGAGCCGAGGATCCACACGAGCGATCGCTCGCCCGCGAGGCTGATGGGTCCGTGTCGATATTCCATGGCGGGGTACGCCTCGCTGTACGTCTGCGTCGCCTCGCGGAGCTTGAGGGCGGCCTCCTCCGCGATCCCCACCGTCCAGCCGTGCCCGAGGAAGACGGCGTGCTCGAACCCGGTCGGCTCCGGTTCGAGCGGCTGGGTCAGGGCGCGTTCGCCGTCGGCGATCGCTCGACGGAGATCCTGTCCGAGATGCGCACGGAACAGCGCCAACGCCGACGTGGCGAACCGCGTCTGCACGACCGAGCGCTCGTCGGCGAAGTCGAGGGCGATCGTCGTCTCGGCGAGCGACGAAACCGGCGAGGAGGCGGCGGCGGTGACGACCGTCCGGGGCACGTGGGCGAGGCCCTCGAGGAGCTGGACCACCTCGGTGGTCGTGCCGCTCCGGCTGATGGCCACCACGCGGTCGTAGCGGCGCGCGCTCGGGAACTCGGAGGCGGGGAAGGCGTCGGTCTCCCCCCTGCCGCTGCTCTCCCGAAGGGCCGCGAAGGCGCGGGCGATGTACAGCGAGGTGCCGCACCCGGCGACCGCGACCCGCCGCCCCCGCGCGCCGAGCTCGTCCCGCAGAGGACCCGCGAGCTCGGCCGCACGAGACCAGCACGCCGGCTGGCTCTCGACTTCCTGCGCGATCGCGCTCATTCTTGGCCAAACTAGATCACGAACGAGCATCCGGTCAAGCGGGGCTCGACCGGAACCACGCACATCGGGGGTATGCTCGCGCTCGATGCGGCAGGCCGAACGTGTGGCGGCGGTGTTGGAGGTCCTGGCGGCCAAGGGCACGGTCGACGTCACCGCCCTGGTCGAACGGCTCGGCGTCTCGGCCGCAACGGTCCGGCGCGATCTCCACCTCCTGGAGGAACAGCGGATGCTCTCGCGCACCCACGGCGGCGCGGTCGCGCACGACGTCCTGTACGAGCTGCCGCTCCGCTACAAGGCCGCGCGGCACCAGGTGGAGAAGCAGCGGATCGCCGCGGAGGCCGCGACGCGCCTCGCCGACGGTGCGGTGGTGGGGCTGACCGGGGGGACGACCACGACGGAGGTGGCGCGGGCGATCCTGGACCGGCGTGGGATCACCGTCGTCACCAACGCCCTCAACATCGCGGGCGAGCTCGCGATCCGCGCCGACCTGAAGCTCGTGGTCACGGGCGGGACCGCCCGGTCCGAGTCCTACGAGCTGGTGGGGCCCGTCGCCGAGCAGGCGCTCGAACGCCTGAACCTGGACGTCGCGTTCGTCGGCGTCGACGGCATCTCGCTCGAGGCCGGGCTCACCACGCATCACGAGATCGAGGCCCACACGAACCGGACGATGATCGAGCGGGCCCGTCTGGTCGTCGTGGTGGCCGACAGCTCCAAGCTCGGACGGGTCGCGTTCGCGCAGATCTGCCCGCTGGACGCGGTCGACGAGCTGATCACCGACGAGGGCGCCCCCGCGAGGACGATCCGCGAGCTCACGGAGGCCGGCGTCGCGGTGACCGTCGCGATCGGCGCCGAGGCCTAGCCGCGGCGGATCGGTTCGGGGATCAGCTCCCCGTGCGCGTCGATGAGCTCGTCCACCATCTCGACGATCGCCTCGACCGTGAGGGTGGCGGCCGTGTTCGGGTCGACGAGCGCGGCCTGGTAGACCAGCCGGCGCGAGCCCTCCACGACCGCGCGGACCGTGAGGTCGACGACGTTCAGGAACGTCCGGTTGAGCGCCAGGCACGCAGGCGGGATCGCGCCGAACCGCGTGGGTTCGACGCCGTCGCGGCCGGCCCGCACCGGCACCTCGACGCACGCGTCGTCGGGGAGACCCTCGATCGAGCCGTCGTTGCGGACGTTCCCGTAGAGCTCGGTCTCGGCCCCGGTCTCGAGCGCCCGGATGAACTGGCTCGCGATCTCGTCGTTGCGCTCGACCTCGAGCTCCTCGCCGGCGTCGAGCGCGCGCTTGACCTCTCCCCACTCCGCGAGGTTCTCCTCGGAGCGACGCAGGTACTCGTCGACCTCGATCCGGTACCGCTCGACCTGCTCGTCGTGCGACAGGAACCAGGGGACGTACTCGGCACTGTGCTCGGAGGACTCGGTCGGGAAGTAGCCGAACCGCTTGAAGAGCTCGACGCGGACCCGCCGCCCGAGCCCCTCGGGGTCGTCCTCGACGATCGCCCGCAGTCGCGGGTACAGGTCCTCGCCGGACTCGCGGTCGCGGAACACGTAGACGAAGCACTGGTGGTTGAACCCCGCGGTTCGGAACTCGACTCGCTGCTCCGGCACCCCGACCGTCCGTGCGAGGAACTCGTGCGTGTCGCGGACGCTGTGGCAGACGCCGACCACGTTGGACGCGGGCAGGCGCGAACCGCTCCAGATACCCCAGGGCACCATCGCCATCGGGTTGGTGTAGTTGAGCAGGAGGCCGTCGGGGCATCGATCCACCATCTCGTCGGCCATCTCGATCATGACCGGGATCGTGCGGAGACCGCGCATGATCCCGCCGATGCCGATCGTGTCGCCGATCGTCTGGCGGAGCCCGAACGTCTTCGGGACATCGAAGTCGGTCCGCGTGGCCGGGTAGCCGCCCACCTGGATCTCGTTGATCAGGTAGTCGGCGCCGTCGAACGCGGACGCCCGCGACTCGTGCGCCGAGACGTCGTACCCCGCGTTCGAGCGCTCCACGATCTGATCGGCCGCCATGAGCGCGTACGCGAGACGTTCGGCGTCGATGTCGTGGAGGGCGATCTCGAGCGATCCGTGCAGCTCCTCGTACCCGCACAGGTCGGCGAGGATACCCCTCGTGAACTCGACGCTGCCGGCGCCGATGATCGTGACCTTCGCCACGCCGCGAGTCTGGCACCCGACCGAGCGGGGCGTCGACCTCGACGGGTAACGTTCCCGGCGTGATCGTCTGCGTGGCGGCGAACCCCTCGATCGACAAGCTGTTCGAGGTCGAACGGTTGGTCGCCGGCGAGATCCACCGTCCGCTCGGGTTCGTGCAGACCGCCGGTGGCAAGGGGCTGAACGTCGCGCGCGCCGCGCACCATCTGGGTGGCGACGTGCGGGTCGCGGCGATCCTGCGCGGACACGCGGGCGCGTGGCTCGAGGAGACGCTCCAGGCCGAGGGGATCGACGGCTCGTTCGTCTGGACCCACGGGGAGAACCGGTCGTCCCTGTCGGTCGCCGACCGGAGCGCGGGCAACCTGACGGAGTTCTACGAGCACGGTCCGGACGCGCCGGAAGCGGCGTGGGCCGAGCTCTTGGAGGCGGTGAACGGCCTGGTCCGGCCCGGAAACTGGCTCACGATCTCCGGGTCGATGCCACGGGGGCTGCGGGACGAGGGGTACCGCGACCTCGTGGCCGAGGTCATGGATGCCGGGCTCCGAGTGGCGCTCGACGCCGAAGGAGAGCCGCTGCGTCTCGCCGTGGAGGCCGGGCCCGAGATCGTGAAGCTGAACGCCTCGGAGGCTTCGGGGCTGCTCGGCGAACCCGCGAGCGGCCGGGACGACGCGTTGGTCGCGTGCGCGAAGCTCCGCGAGCTCGCCGGCGGCGACGGCCATGCGGGCATCGTCACTCGGGGGGCGGACGGGGTGACGGTCGCCGCACCCGACGGCACGCGCTACGAGGGGGTGCTCTACGAGCGAGGGCGGTACCCGGTCGGCAGCGGCGACGCGTTCCTCGGCGGCCTGATCGTCGGACTCGAACGCGGCGATCGGTGGCCGGACGCGTTGCGGCTCGCGCTCGGCGCGGCGGCGGCGAACGCGGAGCTCCCCGGCGCCGGTGCGCTCGACGCCGCGAGGGCGAAGTCGCTCACGGAGCGAGCCGACATCCACGAGGCCTGATCGCACGGCGCGGCCGGTTCGCCGGGGCGCGACGTCAGACGCGACGGGCTTCGAACAGGTCGACGGGTCCCGTCAAACCCTTGAGCTCCACCGGACCGATCGCGACGAATGTCACGCCGCGAATCGAGGCCATCTCCACCACCGGCTCGCTCACCAAGACCTGTCCGCTCTCCGCGCGATCGGAGATCCTTGAGGCGAGGTTCACCGTTCGCCCGTGGTAGTCGCCTCCCTGACGGATCACCGGCCCGGCGGCGAGGCCCACGTGGGCGGGTGGCAGCCCGGTCGCGGGGATCTCCTCCACCATGTCGAGGGACGACACGACGGCTCCGCTTGGATCCCGGAAACGGAACATGACGCCGTCCCCGATCCACTTCACGACTTCGCCTCCGTGCAGACGTGAGCGCTGCTGGACGATGTCGGCGAGCCTGCCCGCGAGCGCGGCCGCCTCCTCGTCGCCGTGCTCCTCCGTGAGGCGGGTGTACCCGAGAGATCGAGGAAGCACATCGCCGTCGGCGGCACCGCGGGGAACGAGACCCCGGCGTCCTCCAGCGCTTGCTCGATGTGCTCGATCTGGTGCTCGGTCCAGGTGAGCTCTTGCTGGCGGCGATAGGCGCCCATGAGGGCGGCGTCGAGCATCCCGGTCATCGGGGGGCTGAGGCTGGATGCGAGTTCCATGGTCCTTCGCTCATCCATGCCCGAGCGGAGCAACGGCATCTCCACCGCGGAGTGGTAGATCTCGGTTTCGGCCAGGGCGATCCGTCTGAACGCCTCCTCGTAGACGTGCCCGAGTCGCGCCAAAGACGCCTCGTCGACGATCCCGAGGTCGACGAGGCGCCCCGCGAGCAGGGCGATCGGGCGCTCGGCTTCGGCGACGACGTCGTCGGGCTCCGGTCGGGCGAACCCGAATGCTTCCGCGAGCCGCTGCAAGGCCTCGAACGACAGACCGGCCTCCTCGGCGAGCTCGAGATGGGTCTGGGGCCTCCGGGAACCCCACGGCTCGAACGGCCAACTCTCCACGAACGCGAACGACAGGAGTCCCGCCCGGACGGCCTCGGCCATGCCCTCCATCGGCAGGCCACCCTCCTCGCACGCCCGCGCAACCCGGATCTTCAGGGCATCGACCGCCCGGAAGGGCCGGCCCCCGAGGACGGTCGAGCCACACGTCGCCGTCCTCGGTCAGCCGCGGAGCAGCGGGCGGGTGAGGCAGGTCGGACCGCCTTCGCCCTTGTGCGCGATCTCCGACCCCTCGAACACCGAGACGTCCACGCCCGCCGCCTCCATCCGCCGACGGGTCTCGGGGTTGCCCTCGAGGGCCACCGCCACCCGCGGCGCGAGCGCGAGGACGTTCGGCCCCAACGAGCCGAACTCCTCCTCGGGCACCTCCACGATCGCGATCTCGCGCTCGGCGAGCAGCTCGAGCAGGCGGATCGGCATCAGCGGCGGGTACGCGACGACCAGGTCGTCGTCGAGCGGGGAGAGCAGCGAGAGTAGGTGGAGGCACGCGTCGGGCCCCCGCAGACGCGGCAGGTCGAACGCGAGCACCTCGACCCCCGGCAGGGCTTCGCCCAACGCCCGGATGCCGGCGTCGTTCGTCCGGTAGCTGCGGCCCACCAGGAGCGTGCGCTGGTCGAGCCACATCGTGTCGCCACCCTCGGCGGTGGCGGGCTCCGCCATCTCGAAGGCGATCGGTACGCCGAGCGCCCGCAGGTCCTCCGCGATCGCCGGGGGCTCGCCGCGACGGCCCTCCTTGCCCGGTCGCAGGAGCAGCGCGCCGCGGTCGGACACGATCACCGGGTCGAACACGTAGACCGCGTCGGGATCTTCGCCAACGTCGCTCCCGGCGTACACGACCTCGGCATCGGCGGCGCGGAGGAGCTCGCAGAGGGCCTCGTGCTGTTCGGCGGCGATCGCATGGTCGGATTCGGCGAGCCACCCGAACTCGCGCCACCGCTCGAGGGCGGTCGGATCGGGCGCGCGGACGAGCACGCGGCGGAGCGGCGCGACGAGCGTCTGTCCCCCGAAGGTCGGTTCGTCGGTGGTTGCCATTCGTCCCGCACCTACCTCGTTCCGCCGAGCCGGCATCATCGCGACGTTGCCCGAGCCTAGCGAATTCGGCTCCGTGATCCGGTGGACGCGTCGCGTCGGACCATGGCGGGTACCTCCATCGGGATGGAGCCGTCTCGGACGATGACGTCGGCGAGGGCAGATCGCGCCTCGGCCGCCCTGCGTCGCGTCTTCGAGTTCGCTTCGCGGGTGCTCCGCGGCCTCATGCTCCTCGCGATCGCGGCGGCCGCGGCCGTCCTCGTCGTGTGGCTGGCGTGGGTGGCGGACACGCCGCCGTCGCACACCGATGCGTGGCTGGAACGCGTGGTCGTGTTGGCCGTGCTGCTCGCGCCGTCGGTCGTTCTGCTGTTGTTCGTGGCGGGCCTCCGCGACCTCGCCAAGTTGCCCGAACGCACGCGCGCCATGCCGGCCGATCTTCGAGCTCGCGCCCACGACCTGCAGGACCGGGCGCGCCGCCCGTCGCGGCGCCGCAGGATCCTCGGCGTCATCGTGGCGCTGTTCCGGCTCGGGCGCGTGGTGCTCGGATCTCGCGAGGTGCTGTCGCCGTACGCCGCGGTCACGATCGCGCTGCGTCCGGCGATCCTCGTGGCGGCGATATCCGCGGCGCTGGCCGCCGCCGCCGAGCTCCCCGGTGCCGTGATCGCCCTGGTCGTCATCGCCGTGACGTGACGAGGGGGCCGAGGCGTGGCGGCCGGGGCGTGGCGGCAGGGACCCCGAGCCTGCAGACTGGAGGAGGCGGCGTCCGGCGGTCCGGCTGAAGGAGATCGACATGAGGTACTTCGACGAAGATGCGCTGGCGTTCCTTCGCGATCTGAAGCGTCACAACGACCGCGCGTGGTTCAACGAACACAAGGAGCGCTACGAGCGATCGCTCAGACAGCCGTTCCTCGACTTCATCTCGGACGCCGGCCCCGAACTGCGCACGATCAGCCTCAACCTCGTCGCGGACCCGCGGCCGTCCGGCGGTTCGCTGTTCCGGATCCATCGCGACGTGCGCTTCTCCAAGGACAAGAGCCCGTACAAGACGCACGCGGGCGCACACTTCCAGCTTGGCGGCAAGGGCGTGCACGGACCCGGCTACTACCTGCACCTCGAGCCCGGCGAGTGCTTCGTCGCCGGCGGGATGTGGATGCCGGAGCCCGAGGTCCTTCAGGCGATCCGGCAACGCATCGCCGACGAGCCGGCGGAATGGAACAAGGCGCGAGCCAAGCTCGACCACTCCGAGGAGACGCTGAAGCGGCCGCCTCGCGGGTTCGACGCGGATCTGCCGATGATCGAGGACATCAAGCGCAAGAGCTTCACGGGGTCGGTCCGGCTCACGGACAAGCAGGTCACCTCGACGACCTTCATGGCGACGTTCGTGAGGGACTGTGAGCGGATCTCGCCCCTGATGCGGTTCCTCGCGTCGGCCGCCCGCGTCGTGTGGTAGCGGGCCACTCGCTCGCCGGCTCGCGCAGGTGGACCGGGTCAGGCGAACGTCGTGACGACCTCGCCGTCCTTCAGGCGGAGCTCGAGCCGGACGACC
>Ga0307278_10001678_pt1 | contig 10944 bp, 12 predicted proteins | sample ER_DNA_117_FD_194482 | JGI IMG/M metagenome (GOLD analysis project Ga0307278, IMG submission 194482) | Bulk soil microbial communities from the East River watershed near Crested Butte, Colorado, United States - ER_DNA_117 | ecosystem: Environmental > Terrestrial > Soil > Floodplain | place...
AAACTTTGAATGGTGCAAATGCGCAGTCCGTGCTTTTTGCGGAACTCCATCAGCTCCGCCAACCGCGCCATGGTGCCGTCGTCGTGGAGAATCTCGCAAAGCACTCCGGCCGGTTGCAGACCAGCCATACCCGCGAGATCGACAGCCGCTTCGGTGTGACCAGTCCGGCGCAATACCCCGCCGTCCTTCGCCCGCAAGGGAAAGACGTGACCGGGTTGTACGAGGTCCTCAGGCGACGATTTCGGATTGGCAATCGCCAGAATGGTCGTCGCCCGATCATATGCGCTGATCCCGGTCGTCACGCCGCGCGCTGCGTCCACGGATACTGTAAAGTCGGTGCGATACATTTCGCGGTTTTGCGCCACCATCCGTTGCAGACCGAGTTGTTCCGCCCGCTCATTCGAAACAGGCGCACAAATTAGGCCTCGTCCATGCGTGGCCATGAAGTTGACCGCTTCCGGCGTCACTTTTTCCGCTGCCATCACCAGATCGCCTTCGTTCTCGCGGTCGGCGTCGTCGGTAACGATCACAATGCGGCCCTTGGCGATATCGCTCACCACGTCGTCGATCGTATCGAACTGAAATGTCTCTTTTGTCTGCGAAATCATTGAAACAATACCATTACGTCCCCCGCCGTCCTGAGCAACTCTTACTCTTACTCCTGCTCTTGGTCATGATCGTAATCGGAAAATCGAGCATGAGAATGATTACGAGCATGAGTAAATCATTTTGAGCTGGTCGCTATAATCGCCTCTGGTCGGTACATGTCGCGGTTGCTTCCCTGAAATTCAGCTTTCAGTTTCACCTTGAATTGCGCGAGATCCACAAGATCCCAGCGCGTGAATTTCCAAAGGCCATTTTTCTCGCGCGGCTCGTGCTCAAATCCGACAACGAAATGAACCGCATTATCGCGGACCTTGTTCGTGGCGATTTTTGGCTCGAAATAGAATGTGCGGAAGCTGCTATCACGGCTGCCGGCAACACAAAGTTTTGGATCAAGGTAAAAAACGCGCTTACTCGCCACGTCAAAAATGCGCAAGTCCGGATAGCCAGAACGCAGCACGCGACCTTCGTCCGTGTGCGGAAAATCGCAATTCAACCCGGGTGCTGCGTTCAAGAACTGGCGCAAGCCATCTTCAAAATGACTGCTTACTTCATTAATGCGGGCGACGCTTTGAATCGCGCTGTTCGACGCGTTCAATTTCTTCATCGCCGCATCGCACGCAGCGCTGATTTGCTTAATCACCCGCTGGTCGATTTCGTTTTTCGGTCCACCGGCAAAACGCGTTTGCCCGTCGTGTCGAGAATCACTTCTGCAAATGGAATCCCGCGTAACTGCCGATCTTCATTGAGCAGCCAGGGAATCAGTTGATCGACCGGTGCCTCTGCGGCAGTTGTAGCCGGGGGCGGTGACCCCGGCAGGAGTGTTGCTGAACTCACAAGCGCAATCGGAAGAAATAACGCCACAATGCGGATCATTCGCTGATTCAAAATCCGCATTCGTGATCAAACAAGAGCAATCAAATGAGTATTCTACTAGGCACGCAAGGAACGACGGCTTCCCAGCCGTCGTGTATACTTGGACGGCTGGGAAATGAACAAATCGGAGAAAATTTTCGTCGCCGGTCATCGCGGTCTTGTCGGCAGCGCTCTTGTCCGCCGCTTGGAAAGTGAAGGTTTCAATAATCTGTCCATGCGCGATCGATCTCAGCTCGACCTGGCTGATGAACGGGCTGTGCAGAATTTCTTCGCAGAAGAAAAACCAGCGGTCGTAATTCTTGCTGCGGCAAGGGTGGGCGGTATCAAGGCGAATAGCGATTTTCCAGTCGAGTTCCTGCTCGATAATCTGCGGATTCAGAACAACATCATTCACGCGGCCCACGAAACCGGCGTCCGCAAACTGCTCTTTCTTGGAAGCTCCTGCATGTATCCCAAGTTCGCGCCGCAACCGATTCCCGAGACAGCCTTGCTGAGCGGACCGCTCGAACCAACCAATGAAGCTTACGCAATCGCGAAGATCGCCGGTATCAAACTTTGCCAGGCATATTCTAGCGAATATGGGGCGAATTTCATTTCCGCAATGCCAACGAATCTTTACGGACCGAACGACAATTTCGATCTAGAAACATCGCACGTGCTGGCCGCGCTCTTGCGCAAGGCACATGACGCGAAAACGCGGAAGCTGCGAGAGCTAATCGTGTGGGGTTCTGGAAAGCCGCGCCGCGAATTTTTGCATGTGGACGATCTTGCTTCGGCATGTCTTTTTCTGCTCGAGGAATATGATTCCCCCGAAATCATTAACGTCGGATGCGGCGAGGACATCTCAATTCGCGAGCTCGCCGAGTTGATCTGTGACGTCGTTGGTTTTGACGGAGAGCTCGCCTGGGACACGACCAAGCCGGACGGCACACCGCGAAAACTTCTCGATATTACCAAGCTGAGTGATCTTGGCTGGCGGCCGACGATCCCGCTCCGCGACGGCGTCGCGCAAACCTACGATTGGTTCCTCGCGAACTGTGTGAAGTAAACGGACGTGCAGGTGGATCGAGCAGTTCCTTGCTCGATGCTAAAGCTTGGCGGCGGAGCCGCATTGATGGCGTCTGCGGAGCAGCCGATCCACCTTTGCGGTTCCGCTCCGATTCAGCTGCGTTTGCGTTTGATTCTTCGTTGCAGTTGACCCGGAAAGCTTTCCGGGTTGACTGCGATTCGTTCATGAAAAAATTGCGTGTTGGAGTTGTTGGCGTTGGTCACATCGGAAGCAACCACGCCCGGCTTTACGGGGAAATTCCGTCGGCGGAGTTTGCGGCGGTGTATGACGTCGATCTTGTAAGGGGCCATGCAATCGGAACAAAGTTTGGCGCGGCGCCAACAAAATCGCTCGATGAGTTTATGGACATGGTTGACGCCGCTTCGGTGGCGACGCCGACCAACACACACTACGAGGTTGCACGGGCTCTGCTTGCGCGTGGCAAACATTTGCTGGTCGAAAAACCGATCACCGATAACACTCCGCATGCCAGCAAACTGGCAGAATTGGCGGCGAACAAGGGCCTCATCTTGCAAGTTGGCCACGTCGAACGTTTCAATCCGGTCCTAAGCGCACTCGAAAAACACCTGACCCATCCGCGTTTCATCGAGGCGCATCGGCTCTCACCTTACCCTGACCGCAGCACCGATATCGGCGTGGTTCTCGACCTGATGATCCATGATCTGGAAGTGATTTTACATTTCGTTCGTTCGCCTGTGCAGAGCATCGATGCAGTAGGGGTGCCGGTCTTGAGCCGCAGTGAAGATATCGCAAATGCGCGGTTGCGTTTCGAGAATGGTTGTGTGGCAAACGTTACCTCGAGCCGCATCAGTCCCGAGCGCATGCGCAAGATTCGTGTGTTTCAGGAGGACGCGTACCTTTCGCTCGATTATCAAAATCAGAGCGGTGAAATCTATCGTCGCGCTTGGGGACGGATTACCCGAGACAAAGTCGACATCGAACGCGATGAACCGCTCAAACGTCAGCTTACCTCATTCATCGAATGCGCGAGCACTGGGCGCGAGCCACGCGTTTCCGGGTTTCAGGCAACAGCAGCGCTGGAATTAGCCGTCGAGATCACAAAACGGATCCAGCTGTAGCGGCGGTCTATGACCGTCGCTCGAGTGATGACTTCAAAGACCATCTACTTCGTCGCTGGCGAAGCGAGCGCCGATAATCACGCCGCTGCGTTAATGTGTTCCCTGCGCGAGCTGTCCCGCGATTGCGGGATTCAGTTCATTGGACGCGGCGGGCCGCAAATGCGAAAGATCGCTGGCGGGCAATTCAAAAACTGGATCGATGACGCAGCCGTCCTCGGTTTATGGGAAGTGCTCAGGAAGTACGGTTACTTTCGAGAACAGTTTCACGAAACCATCAACGAGATTCAGGAGAGCAAACCCGACGCGATCGTGTTGATCGATTATCCAGGGTTCAATTTGCGCCTCGCCCGCGCATTGCGAAAGCAGTCGCCGCAACAAAAGATCGTCTACTATATCAGCCCGCAAGTATGGGCGTGGAATCGCGGTCGCATCAAAAAAATGGCGCGCCTCCTGGATCTCATGCTTTGTATCTTCCCGTTTGAGGCCGACCTCTATAACAAATCTGGCTTGCGCGCGGTATTTATCGGCCATCCAATGATCGAAAGATTGCGCGCTCGGAAGATCGACGCTGAGCGCGATCGGAATTTAATCGGGCTTTTTCCGGGCAGCCGCATGCGCGAAGTGCGCAAAATTTTTCCGGTGATGCTCGAAAGTGTGCCTCAACTTAAAAAACAAAATCAGGGTATGCGTTTCGAAGTTGCAGCCGCATCGGAGGAACTCGCTCGCGAAATGAGGCAACTGCTCGCTCGACGTGCACAGGATCAACAAGGCATTCAAATCAAAGTCCGTGAAACGGCAGCGCTTATGCAGCGCGCGTTTGCGGGCATCGTAGCCTCAGGCAGCGCCACGCTTGAAGCTGCTTACTTTCGCCTGCCCTTTGTGCTGATTTACAAAGTGGCGTGGCCGACTTATCTGGCGGCGCGGCTCGTCGTCAGGGTAAAATACCTTGGCATGCCCAATGTCCTCGCAGATAGAGAAGTGGTTCCCGAATTCATTCAACACCGCGCAAGACCTGACGCCATCGTTAAAGCCATGCGACGATTGCTCGAGGACGCAGATGCTCGCGATCGAATGATTTCCGAGTTCGATACAATCGTCGGTAAACTGGGCGAAAGCGCAGCGAGCGATCAAGCCGCGCGCGCAATTATTGAGGAGATTGGCGCAAAATCGATATGAAGCGAATTAACTGATCAGCGATGAAAATTTGGGATATCTCACGAATGCTCTCGGACGATCTGGCGGAATGGCCCGGTGACGAGCCGTTCCATTTTCGGCTGACTAGAAGGATAGCGGAGGGCCAGAGCGTAAATCTTGGCGCGATTGGCATGAGCGTGCATGACGGTACCCACGCCGATGCTCGATTCCATTTCGACACGAACGGGGAATCGATCGAGAAAGCGCCGCTTGAAATTTACCTGGGCCGCGCTGCCGTCGTCGATCTTACGGAAGCTTTCTCGCAGTCGAAAGAAAAACACCTGATCACCGTGGAAGATCTTCAATCGCATTCTGAAGTGATTGCGGAGACCTCGCGGGTTCTCGTAAAAACAGGCCGTTGGGGTGACTCCACAGTTTTTCCAAATCAAATTCCGGTGATCGCAGCGGATGTCCCGTCGTGGCTGCAGAAAAATGGAGTCAAGCTGCTGGGATTGGATCTGCCATCAGTGGATGAGATCGATTCTAAATCGTTGCAGAATCATCATGCCCTAGCCGGTGCCGGGATCGCCATCGTCGAATCGCTCGATCTGAGTGACGTTGGGCCTGGCATTTATAATTTCGTGGCCTTGCCTCTGAAAATCGCCGGCGGCGATGGTGCACCGATGCGCGCGGTCCTCTGGCGCGATTAACCATGGAGGTTCCCTGGCTGGAGAGTTTTCTTCAGGACAAACGCACCGTTTGGCTCGTTGCTGTGGTGACGATTCTTTTGTTTCTCATCGCCAATTTGCCGTGGCAGCTCGATGACTACGATCAAGCCAAGCAGGCATTCACCTCGTTCGAGATGGTCAAGGAAGGGCGCTGGTTTTATCAGCAGACGCCGCACGAACATGTGGCGACCAAGCCACCGTTGATCGGATGGATCTCAGCCGGTCTTTTTGCGTTGACGCGGTCTTGGGACGTGGCGTGGCGGTTGCCGTCGTTTCTGGCGACGATCGGTTTATCTATTTTTTTGTTTCGCTCTGCGAGTTCAGCCTACGGATCGACAGCCGGTTTGACTGCGCTCAGCGCGTTCGGATTAAACCTGCTCGGTCCGCGCTTGGCGACGCTCGTGCGCACCGATATGCCACTGGCGTTCGTAATTTTCCTAATCGGCCTGCTGATCTGGCGAAAAGTTCGAGAACACGAAGCATGGAAACCGCGAGATCGGATATACGTCTTCGCATTGCTCACCGTCGCGATGTTGATCAAGGGCCCAATCGTTTACGCGTTTTTACTTCCGGGGATTGCACTGTTTCAATGGCGTGCAGCTGTAGCCGGGGTCGGTGACCCCGGCCAGGATGGAAGGGCGCGACCTGAGCCTGCCCTGAGCGGAGTCGAAGGGGGCGCGCCGCTCCAAAGAGGCGTGAGCGCCTGGTGCGGCTGGTGGCCGTGGATCGCTTCGCTGGTTATCTTTCTCTTATGGGTGATCGGCGGAATCCTTTCTCAGCTCGGATTTTTCGATGAAGTTGTCGTCCGCGAATTTATAGGGCGTTTTGGCGAAACGATCCATCGGTCGCAGCCGCTTTATTTTTATCTGCCGCATCTGCTCCACAAATTTGCTCCCTGGAGCGTGCTGATGATGGCCGTCGCGATCGTCGATCTTCATTCGCGAAAGTGGCGTCTGCGCTCGGTTTTTCGCGAGATGTCGCCTGAAACCTTCTGGCTGCTTTGCTGGAGCGTGGGCGGCCTGGTCGCGATGTCGCTGGTCCCCTCGAAACGTGTCGATCGAATTTTTCCGATTATTCCGCCCCTCTGTTTGCTTTTGGCGGCGCAAGTCGGGAAATGCGCAGCCTGTAGCCACGGCTCTGTGAGCCGTTCCTCAGCAAACATCGATTTTGATCTGACCGGCCACAGGCCGGTGGCTACAAAGAATGAAGCCGCGACAAGCTGTATTTATCGATTGAGCGCACTCGCTCTGCTTTTGGCGATTGTGTTTACTAGCGGCTACACAATTTCCAAAATCATCTCCGGCTATCGCAATCATCGCGACGCGCTAGCCGTTTTCGGACGCGACGTTCGCCACGAAGCAGAGGCGCATCATTGGCGTTACGAAGTCGTCTCCGCGAAGGATGAAGGGCTGCTGCTCTATTTGCGAAAAACGCATTTCATCGATCGAGATCGCGCCGTAGCCGAATGGGACCGTGGGAATCTCGATGCGCTGGTTGCGTCCAGAGAGAAAGCGCCCGCTTTGATGCGCGAGCTTCGAGACGCTGCGATCTCTCCATTGAAATCAAATGAGAGAAGAGAGGAGCACGGGAGGGGTTACATTCTAATTACGCATTGAGCTGCTCCCAAGCTCAACGCCAGCGGCAGCTAGTCGCCCTGCTGAAGCCAAACGTAGCGCTTACCGTTCCAGTAGATCAACGCGCTGGCTGACTCGCTCTTGGCCACGAGCAGCGCTTCGCCGTGAAGTCGCGGAACGGTCGTTTCATCGACTCCTCGGGTTGTGCGGTCTTTGGAATAAACCCGCCAGGAGTCCATCCATTCGAAATCATCGCCGCCATTACCGATGCCAACTCCTGCGCCGAGAATTGTTACCTTGTCCTTCCCACCATGAATGACCGCAATCCCGAGCTTGCCGGTCGAGCGTTGCTTCACCAGGACGGCAACGTCAATCTTCCCGTCGCCATTGAAGTCTCCACGCAGATAGAATGGGTTCACGTGAAAGGAGACATCGTACTCCTTCACTAGCGGACCCTTCTTGATGGCTCTCTCGACTGCCTCAGGAATGTCATGGAGTTGCGCGGCGGCGTCGGGCGTTGGCGACCCTGTGGGGTCGGATTGCGTCACTGCTTTCGTCTTTAGGTCAATCTGGTAGGTCTTGCCGCGTTCGGATGTAACCATGAGCATGCCTTTTCGAACACTCAGCTTGTCGATGAAAACCCACTGAACGTCCTGCTCCAGCTTTGGATCAACGCGGTTGGTAAAGACCGTTAACTCCCAAAGTTTCTTGTTGGTCTGGGCATCCCACGCCTCGATGTATGCGCGGCGGCCATCGTCATTCGGCGCAACGAATCGCACGCCCTGATAAATCACTGGCTCGACCTTCACCGGCGCGGCACGCTTGGCGTAAGTCAGACATGGCAGCAGCGCGATTGTGAAGAATATGACGATCAATCGTGTCACAAGCGCGATGCGGCCTAACGGGATCGAAATCAGCCACCGCTCGCGAGAGCCGGTTTTACTCCGATCTCATCCTTCATAGCTTTATTTCTTCGTGAATCGAGTTAGCTGCGTAAATACGCATTGCCAGCGGTCGGCTTGCCTCACAAACATATCTGTTGCCCGTTCACAAGAGGCGAAATCCTGCCCCATGAACTTCCCTTTAGTGGTCGTGAGTCCCGTCACCACAGCGCTGTTTCCGTAGAGACGGACTCTCAGGTGTGTGGACTCCATCGACTCATGGGACAACGCGCCAGATCTAATGACTCCGAGAAAACGCGCCTTATCGATGATGCTTCCATCAGGATCGACGATAATCCAGTCGTCGGCGAGGATTCCATCGAGTGCGTCCGCGTCATTGTTAGCGACCGCTCGCGCGAAGGCGTTTTCCAATTTCAACAGTTCTTCCTGCATCGTATTCTCAAGAAACAAGATTAGCTAATGCTGGCCGGGAGCGAGCATACAATCAGAGATCAGATATCGGAAGTCAGAAATCTGTATCGCTCTCCGCACAAGGCGTGACGAACGGTGGTGGCGGCTCTAGCGACTGGTTAGTTCTTTGTTTGTCAGCTTCGAGAACTTCTCCTCGATACCTTGCTGGATGCGCTGGCGTCTGATATCGTCTTTCTTTTCTTTCAGCATCGAGACCAGCTTGCTCATCCCATCAGCGAGATCGGTGTTCGCTGATTCCCAGTCGCCCTTACTTTTGAAAGTGACGCCGGGATAGGTGGTCTGCAAATCAGGTATGCGCCGACCTTCATTCTGGACTCTTTCCACCACTTTCACGAGTCCATCCGCATCACCAAAAGCGTAACCATTGATGTAAGGCCCCACCAACTGAAAAAAGGCATTCTGGGCCTGTAACAATTCGAACCCAGGGCTACCGATGCTGCCCATCTTACTCTGATCTAGAAGAACTCCAAACTGCCGAACTCGATACTGGGCGGAATAAAACCAATAGACCGCTTCCTTTCGGTAGCCGAGGTCGTAAAGCCGAATCGCAGCGACATAGAGCTCGGGGAACGTGAGCTGATCCCAATCCTTCTTCATCCTGGTTATTGTGGCAACAAATTCGTCTTCCTTCGCCGATGCCAGGCCCGAACTAAACCGACCGACACTTACGGACGGACCTTTGGAATTGTAGTATGGCGTGACGTAGACATCAATGTGCGAGGCGTTGATCTCTGGCTGCGCAGCCCCAAAGGAAACCACGCGACGTTTGCGGCGCATAGCGCGAGGATTAGTTTTTTCATTGTTTTGGGTAACGAGAATAAGATCAACCACTGCTGGCGGGAGCGAACGTCGCAATATTGAGAATCTTTTCCATAAATTCAGGCTCGCTATCACGTCCCGAAAAGATTTGGCAATTAGCCGCGTCGCCTGGCTAGGCGGCATTTTCAGGATTTGCCTTCGGGCGTCTAGCGAAAATGTAGCTCCGGCGACTCTGATGCTCCACGTCGGGGTAGGGCTCCCGCTCGATAATCTCCTCAATCTCGAAACCCGCTGACGCCAGATAGCCTGCTATCTCTGCTGACCGGAAAAAAAAGAAGTCCACGCACACCTTCTGGGCCCCACCACTCATCGAGGTGAATCGTATCATCGCCGATATGGAAACTCAGCAGCACTAGACCGCCCGGTCGGAGGACTCGCCACATCTCACGAAGTGCCCGCACCATGTCTCCCCGTGGAATGTGAATGATGGAGTAAAGAGCAGCGATACCATCCGCATCGGCTTGGCTCCAATTCCGCAGAGCGCTGAAAATTGTGCTTGGCTGAAAAGCAGATGGCGTCTCCGGAGTGGGAATCTGCGGCTCGCAAAATAGCATTGACACTCTGTGTCGCCGTCTGCCAGAGTCGCGCTCGCGCTAAGTCCGTTAGGCGTCTTCCCAACGAGCTCCACCTGACCCTCTTCCCGCAGGGAAAAACCGCGAACGACAGGGTTCGCTCGCACAAACAACCTAAGAACATCAAAAGCAGCGCTCATTACCAGCGGCATGCTGGCTTGTTATGCGTTGATCGAAATGAATAGAAAACTGAATCACGCCCTCGCGAGCCTGGTGCTTATATATTCGGCGACGGCTTGGTCGCAAGAAACAACGATGGCTACGATCAAGGGTGAGGGTGAATACACAATATCCGGTTCCACCCGGTGCGGCCGCGGTGAAACGACCGCGACCATAAAGTCCGGTGAACGATTCATCGCAAGGGAATTATCCTATGGCAAAAAGGACTGGGCGGTGTACCTCAGGTCGGGAGTCAGTGGCGCTATTCCTCGTAATAGGATTCGAGTCCTGCCGGATGAGCCGTTAGCAAAACTGAACTTCGCCGGCTGCAAGGAAAAATGGCGAAAATTGCAGTCTAAACGGATCAAGGACGATACTGCCGCTCAGGCAGAGTATCATGGCGTGGCAAACTATTATAAGACTCTAGTGCAAATCAGTGACGGGGATGTAAAAGCATTCGCGCAGTTTAATTCTCTCACCCCGTTCATGGATGGAGCGGCCGGCGAAGGGCATTCCGAGGATAGGTGGACTCTTCTTCATGTCGCGGGCGATGACACTTTCGCCAAGCTCCTCTTGAGAGAGTCTTCCAAGGTCCGGCAAGGATACGCAACGAATTTTGGCAGTCCTTACGAAACCGAACCAATTTCAAACCCGAAACCGTACATTAAACTACATTTCCCGAAAACCTACTCGATCCTTTACGGTAACTAGAGCGACGAAACGAGGCCTCTCCTCGACGGCAAGGTTCTCGGTGCGAAACCGCGCTGCGTAGCGATCGCGGAGTCTTATTGTCGATCAAAGAGCGCGGAGATTCCAGTTGGCCCAAAATGGTGTGAGATTTGACAAATTGTGTTCGGCTGGACGACGCAGAAGTTTCCATCCACGGTCAAGACCGCGCACACGCTTGAACTCAGCAAGTCCGCACCGCAAACAGTGTTGAATAATCGCTAGAGCTGTC
>Ga0307278_10001679_pt1 | contig 10943 bp, 9 predicted proteins | sample ER_DNA_117_FD_194482 | JGI IMG/M metagenome (GOLD analysis project Ga0307278, IMG submission 194482) | Bulk soil microbial communities from the East River watershed near Crested Butte, Colorado, United States - ER_DNA_117 | ecosystem: Environmental > Terrestrial > Soil > Floodplain | place: USA...
TTCTTCAGAGCCCATCTCGGGATGAGGTGTGCTACTAATGGTAGCACACCGTATGCTACTTTCCAGAACATAAATCGATCCTTGCATCCCTCCTCGCTGTGTTGCTATTCGTTTAATAAGACACTTTTTGCAGAGCTCCTCTATGACTTTCCGCGACCCATTCCGGCTAAGAAAACAGTATATTGAGATGGCGTGATAGCCTATGAGCACTGTCCGAGAGGGATCGGATGGATCACGGTTGGCGACGAGGAACTGGAGCGCGCGCCGCTGCCCTTTTGAAAGGCCTGGGGTTGCTAATGGGATGTCACTCCCAGTAGCATACTGTATGCTACTTATTGCCGGATGCGGTATGCTCCTATCAGCAGCAGACTGTATGCTATTAGTAGCAGGCTGTGTTCCACCTTGAGTAGTATACTGTATGCCATCAGAGGGCCGGTCTATCCCACTAAAAGTGGCACACTGTGGGTCATTAGTAGCTGTCTGTGTGCCACTCTTGGTGGCATGCTGTATGCCACTCTTAGGAACTGGGGTAGGGCGTCGTTTGGGGCGTGGAGGGGCCGCCTGGGCTACCGGTGATTGGTCCGGGGGCTCAGGAGGTTTCTGCCTGAGTAGTTGCAGCAGTTTATTGACAGGCGGGGCATCCATGCTCAGGTTACCTCAGACGCAATCAGCTCCTGGAGGGTATCCTTTTCCACGACTGTACGGTTGTGCATAATGAGTAATTCCAGCGCATGATGACACATCAGCGTGATTTTGCGAGGTGATCCCTTACTGTGGTTGTAGATGAGTGAAATCGCCTCTTCCGTGAACAGCTCTCCCCCCTTGTACCCTGCTCGCTCAAGACGGAAGTGAATCATCTCTCGAGTGTCGGTATGCGAGAGCGGATTAATCATGTAGGAGAGATTGATCCGATCCATGAAGTTCCGCTTGCGACGGAGCTTGGGAAGAAGTTCGAGTTGCCCGAGGATGATGACCTGGAGAAGCTTGTGCTCGTTGGTCTCGAAGTTAAGCAACGTGCGGATCGTTTCGATATACGCAGCAGTCAGCTTCTGGCCTTCGTCAATAATGAGGGCGACGATTTTACCTTCCTCTACGCCTGCCTGTAAGAGAAAGGCTTCCAAAGCATTTCGGTAGTCCAAGGTGGAGCGACCACGCGGATTCGCCCCGAACATCTCGATCAGATATTTGAGAAACTGAAACTCTGAGCGGAAGACCGGGTCGAGGATGAGAAAGAACTGAAAGTGCTCTTCCCCTGCAAGATTCTGGAGGAGCACCCTAGCCAGCGTCGTTTTACCGCTGCCGACATCGCCGATAATCAGGTTGAGTCCCCGGCGGAGGCGCAGGGCGATTTCCAAGCGCTCCAGCGCCTCCTGATGCTGGGGTGAGCGATAGAAGAAGTAGGGGTCGGGTGTTGTGGAAAAAGGCTCCTTCTGCAGACCGAGGAGTTCGTAGTAGTTCACGGCCTCTTGCCCTCCAGGAGTGCCTTAATCTGTTTCAGGGTACAACCTACTTGCCGAAGACGAATAATGTCGTGCAGACGGTCCACGACAACCTGATCAAAAAACCGATAGTTACTCTCGGTCCGCCCTGACTCCTTAATCAGCCCCAGCTTGAGATAAAAGTTCAGCGTATGCCGTGAGAGGCCGGTGACAGAAGCGAGATCAGAGATCATGTAGATTTTTTGCATGAGTGGTAAAGCTCCCGCTCTAAAAACTCTTACTCTATGGTTAGAGAGTATTCTTTATAGAAGTATTCGTATGGTCATGTCAAGACGGAATTTGAGTGTTATCGTACACAGTTTGAGAAACGCCTAAGAAATTAAAGCCTTACGAGAAGTTTCTCTGATGATCTGTGACCCCTTCGAACGTCACAGCTCGTGGTAATGCAAGACCGTCGTCTGGGAGGGCTGGCCTTGTGCTCCTCACTTGGTAAAGCTGGTACCAGGTAGTTTCAGGGACATGGACGTGTTTTCCCTCCACAAGCGGTGGCGCGACGCACCGACCACCCACGAGGGGTGCTCCGCCCGCCGCGGCATTGATGGAGGCCGCCGGCGATGGCTGCCCCCTCCGGGCTCTGCTTCCCTCGCTGCAGCGGAGAGGTCCCCCACTCGGCGCCCAGAGCCCGGCTCTCCTGCAGTGGTCGTCATCTGCACTGGCAAGCATCACGCCGGCCTGACCAGCGGTCACGCCTGTTCCGAAGAAAACGCGCCGCGATCCCTCCCGTCATCCTCGCCACCTATCCCCAGTGGGCACGCCATCGGCCTCTTCCACCGTTGGCACCCACTTACTCACGGTGCATGACCTCCGCAGGTCCTCACGCCGCGACCACCCCAACCGCCCACCCTAAGGGTACGGGCGTCGCTGCCACGGGGACGAGGACCCACGCCCGTGGATCCCAGTTCCCTGTGAGAGGGGGGTCGCCCCTCCAGCCTGCCATGCACGGCCCGTCAGGCCTCCAGGCCGACCCCCCTCTCACGCGCTCCTCCCAGCAGTAGGGCTCCGGGGACGGCGGCGGCAGGACGGCGTGACGAGCCACCGCCATCCCCTCCACCCATCTCGGCGGGTTCGACGCCCCATCCGCTCCCTCCTCCCTCAGTGCTGCTTCCGTCGGTCGCTTGAAGGCCGTCGAACCCGCCGCGGGGCGCGGAACCTTTGTAGGACTTTCCCCGCCCCGCCCCACTCAGAACCGTCGGTTCCGAACCTCCCTGGTCACCACAGGCCGCTTCGCCCTCAGCCATCGGGGTCGGCAGGTGGTCGGCTGCGGGCGCCGCTCAACGGTGCCTCAGGCGCCGGCGGGCTTCGTTGTTGGAGGGATCTCCCGAACGATAACCCTCGCTCCTCCGCTCCGCTGGCGCTGCACTCCGGCCCCGTGGTCAAGGCTACCCACCCTTCCGCCCAAAAAAATTCCAGGGGGACGACAATTTTTTTGGCTCCAGGGCGGGTCCTCGCGGGCGGCGGTCGTCGACCATGCCCGGGGGTTGACGCCACGTGCGGGCGGCGGTGGCCCGTCTGCACCGCCAGCGACCTTGACCAGGGGTCGCTCGGGTGGGTCGGGACCCTCAACAACATCGTTAGTATCTCTGGAGAATGGAGGCTGGGCATGATGCAGGGGCGGCGTGTGCGTGAGGCGGTGCTGGTGTGAGCGAAAGGAGGTCGGTGATGGTGCGTGTGCTGATCATGGGGTCGCGGGAGGCCTCGCCGGCGATGCTGGCCAAGGTCGAGGAGGTCGTCCTGTGCAAACCGCGTCAAAGTTTTCGTTACGTATTTGGCTTGATAAGCAGACCTGATCGGATCATCGTAACTCTATAAAATTGCAGATTTTGTCTTTTTCACATGAGAAGCCTCATCCCGCCGCTATGCGGCCTTGGAGACGCGTTGAGCCGACGTAGACAACCACGGTCGAGTTAATTATCCACCAGCGTAACGGAAATTTTGACGCGGTTTGCACCGGTGGGCCGCCGCTGCGTTAATCCCTATGATCCCGAGGCCGACTACCCCGAACACCGCGAGGACGAAGCCTGGGAGCACGATCCCATCTTCGATCGCCATCCCGATGACGTCGGCGAGCATCCGCTGGCGCCCCTCGACCGCCAGGTGTTCGAAGACTGCCGCCAGGTCCAGGGTAAGGTGGTCGGCCGGCATGAGGCCGTGGTGCGCACGCCGTGGTACCTGACGAGTCAGTACCTCAGCCGTAAGCTCGGCTGCCCGGTGGCGCAGGCGGCCCAGCTGGCCGATAGCTTCGCCATCCTTGATGCCGACGCCGCCCTGGTCGACACCTTCCTCGGCTGGGTCAAGGCGCGCGGCCTGGAAGCGGGGCTCGCGTACTTCTCACAGCTGGCCACCGCCGCCGCCGAGGCCGAGAGCGTCGATCCGGACGATGCCCTGCATCACGCCACCGCGTCCTATCAGGACTGGGAGCATAACCGGGCCGTGGCGGAGTGCGACGACGATCTCACGGCCCTGCCCGACCTGGCCTGGACGCCCATGGGCGACGAGTGGGCGGCGATGGATGCCTGGCTGGGGCGGCATTCGGATGACCCCGACAGCGACCAGTCGGTGGGCGTGGACCTCAGCGCCGCCATCACCGAAGGCTGGCACCTCCTTGACGAGCCGGACGAGGAGCCGACCTGGCCGGAGCGGCAGCCGACACGCTATCAGGTGCTGCTGCATCAGGTCGAGGCGGCCGACGATCTCGAGGCGCTGAAGCGTCTCGGTCAGAAGGGCTATGCCGCCACGTGGTTCACCCGTGAGCAGCGCCAGGTGTTCTGGTCCAGCTGGGCGGTGCGCAAAGGCGCCATCCTGGAGCAGCTCGCCCGCCGTCAGCTCCGCCGCGAAGTGGCGCGTATCCAGGCCGCTCCGGACCTCACCCAGCTCGGCCAGCGGCTCTACCAGGTGCAGCAGGCGCAGCCGCAGCGCTATTCGCCAGCACAGTGGACGGCCCTGTGGCATGTCTACCATGGGCGCAAAGCCAGGCCGCTGGTGCCCTGACGCCCGCGGCACCTCGTTTCACCTCGTCACCGATGGCCGCGGCCGGGGCCATCCCGCTCTCGGCGGCTGGGCCTTCCTGTGAATGGAGCTCGAAGCGGTCATCCAGGGCCTTGTGGCGTGGCGAGCACCCCGCCGATTCGAGCTCTCCACCAATACACACGTGGTCATCACGCGGTTCACGAGCGGCCGAGCCCGCACCCATCACGATGTCGTCGCCCGCCTTCAGGCCGCCGCTGCACCCCCTCACCGCACCCCCCCACGACGTGCGTGGTCATGCCGCGCATTCTGACCACACCGGCGTCGAGGCCTTCGCGCCACAGGCGGCTTCCACCAGGGTCGGGCGTGGCGGAGGGGGCAGGAGGAGCGCGCGGGGGAGAGGGCTGACATGCCATCGGGCCGCCATCTGGGTGGTGGCGATCCCGCCGCGCTGATGCGAGAGGGCCGCTGGTCCAGGCGCTCGTGGCTGAGAGGCGACCGCGGCCTGGCCAATCACACGGGGAGGCCCGGGCTGGCGTGCCATGTATCGTGGTGATCGGATGGGGGCGCATGGCCCCGCTGGCATTGACCCACCCGAGCCCGTCCTGGGCGCGGCGCCTGTGGCGCGTGTTCCGTCCCATGGACCGCAGAGGAGGACGATGGTCGTGGACCAGCTGACGTTGGGGATGGACGCTGAACCTGTCTCTCGAAGGGCTCGTCACCGGGCGCATCCGGCCCAGCCCACCGCTACCAAGCCGCCGTCGCGGTACCGCCTCATCCCGATCGCACGGCTCAAAGTCATGGGCCCCGACCCCGGTGCCCTGGTGGCGGAAGCCGGTGGACCCGGTGTGGAGGCTCGCGAGCTGGGCTATGCCAGGGATCCCGCGGCGGTGGCCGCGGTGCTGGCACCGTACTTCGCCGAGGTCCAGGCTGACCAGGAGGAGTTCGTGGTCCTGGTGCTGAACACCAAGCTGCGCATCGTGCAGCTCATCCCGCTGTTCCGGGGCGGCATGATGAGCGCCCCGGTGGATACCAAGGTCGTCTTGCGTGCGGTGCTGGTGGCCGGGGGGGCCGGCTTTGTGGCGGCCCACAACCATCCCAGCGGCGAGCTGCAGCCCAGCCCCGAGGACCGCCACCTCACGAAGCTCCTGTCCCTGGCGGCCGAGGCCGTCGGGCTGCGATGTGTCGATCATGTGATCGTGCCGGACGGCCGTCCGGGCTATTTCAGTTTCGCCTACGCCGGGCAGCTGTGAGCCCCGGGCACGGGCTTTCCATGGCACGCGACGCACGCCGAGCCGGAGCCCGTTCGCCAGTGGTCGCGGTCGATCGGCGCCGGCAGGGCCTGGCCCAGGTGTCGTGCTCACCCCCACCAAGAGGAGTCCTGTCATGCCCACCGTCAATATGATCGTGCTACTCGGCCACCTCACCCGCGACCCCGAGGTGCGCTACAGCCCCAACGGCACCCCGGTCGCCACCCTGGGGTTGGCGGTCAACACCCGCGTCAAGGGCCAAGACGGCCAGTGGCGCGAGGACCCCTGCTTCGTCGACGTCGTGGTCTTCGGCCACCAGGCTGAGGCCTGCGGCGACTACCTCGGCAAGGGCGACCCTGCCCTGGTCGAAGGCCGGCTGCAATACCGCACCTGGCAGAACCCGGAGGGCCACACGCGCAGCAAGCATGAGGTCATCGCCGTGCGGGTGCAGTTTCTGCCCAGGCCTCGCCCGCGGGCTGAGGACGATGCGCGCGGCCTCCCCGCTGGCGTGGAAGCCGCCGGCGATGACAGGGTCCCGTTCTGACTCTCCCCCCACCACGGCCTCCCCAGGCCTCCGCACCCATCGCCGGCACCTGCGCCGCGCGGTGGGCCATGACGCGGAGGCCCCTGCCCATGCGATCCGCGCCCCATCTGTTGCCAACCTGAACCATCGCCGCCCTGCAGGACGGGGCGACCCACACACGGAGACGACGATGCCCGATCTGGCCTCCATCGCCAGCGGTGCCAGGGCGAAAGCCCATGACCTCCTGGCGGCCATTCGCACGCTGCAGCTGATCGAGCGCGAACAGCGCCCGGCCACGGCGGCGGAGCGGTGCCTCCTCGCCCGCTTCCCCGGCTTCGGCCCCGTGGCGCTGCGGCTGTTCCCCGATCCCGTCACCGGCGCCTATCAGGATGGCTCCTGGCAGGTGCTCGGCGACGCGCTGCAAGCCCTGCTGACGCCGGAGGACTATGCCAGCGCCCGGCGTGCCACCTTCACCGCCTTCTACACCTCGCCGGTGGTGATGCAGGCCATGCACGACGCCCTGGCCCGCCTGGGACTTCCCGGCGACGCGACCGTGCTGGAGCCCGGCTGCGGTATCGGGAATTTCATGGGCGGCGCGCCGGCGGGGATGCGCTTCATCGGCGTGGAACTGGACCGGATTTCCGGGCGCATCGCCCGCGCGCTCTACCCCGCGCACGACATCCGCCTCGAGCACTTCCGCGATACCTGCCTTCCCCAGGGCCGCATCGATGCCGTCCTCGGCAACGTGCCCTTCGCCGACGCGAAGCTCGCGTATCAGGGCGACCGCCTGGCGCTCCATGACTACTTCCTGGCCAAGTCCCTCGACGTCCTGAAACCGGGCGGCGTCATGGCCGTGGTGACGTCGCATTACACGCTGGACAAGCAGCACCCCAAGATACGCGAGCGTCTGGCCGAGCACGCCGACTTCCTGGGGGCGATCCGGCTGCCCTCCGACGCCTTCACGCGCGAGGGCACGTCCGTGGTCACGGATATGGTCTTTCTCAAGAAGTGCGCCCCGGGCGACACACCGCGCCACGCCGACCCAGCCTGGCTGGAGACGGCCCCCCTCGTCATTGAAGGCGTGGAGATTCCGATCAACCGCTACTTCCTGCGCCATCCGGAGATGGTGCTGGGGACCTGGAGCCGCAAAGACAGGCTCTACGACGGGACCTACAGCCTGGAGTCCAGGGGGGACCTGGCCGGGCAGTTACGCGAAGCCATCGGCCGGTTGCCGGAGGGCGTGTGTACCGCCGAGCCCAACGCTCCCGACCTGCCAGCGCGTCCGCAGCCGCTCCCTCCCCTGGAGCGCCACGTCACCGAGGGCAGTTTCTTCGTGGCCGATGATGGAGCCATCATGCAGGTGCAGGCCGGGCAGGCCGTGCCGGTCACGCACGGCGAGCGGACCCTGCGCGCCGACGGCACCATGATGGGCCGCCGGCGCGCCGCCCTCATCGACATACGCGACCAGGCCCGCCGCGTCCTGCGCTCACAGCACGAGGACTGGCCCGAGGCGCAGCGCCATCACGCCCGGCGCGAGTTGAACCGCGCCTATGACCGCTTCGTCTCCCTGTACGGTGCGATCAACACGACCACCCGCCGCACCAAGGAGGACGGCACGGTGGTCCGCCGCCTGCCCAACCTGGTGGCGTTCCGCGACGACCCGGACGCCATGCTGGTGATGTCCCTGGAGACCTACGACGAGGACACCGACACGGCCCGGAAAGCCGACATCATGCACCGCGACGTGGTCGGCCGCGTCCCCCCCGTCACCGAAGTGGGGAGCGCTGAGGACGGGCTGCTGGTCTCCCTCAACCAGCTCGGCAAGGTGGACTTGCCCTACATCGCCTCCCTGTATCACGCGCCCGAACCCCGGATCATCGCAGAGCTAGGCGACCTGATCTACCAGGACCCCGCTTCCGGCGACTGGCAGACTGCCGACCAGTATCTGGCCCATGACGAGCAGCCGGACAGAAAGTGTACATAAGCACATCACACGCCCTGATGGCGGCGGTGACGCTTCACAATCTCGGTCACAGTATTCTTGCTAATGTGGAGTTCCCTCCCAATTTTCCGGTAGGACCAACCTGCCTTGACGCACTCCAACACCTTGGGGGCCAATCGGTCGGCTTTGATGCGCTGCCCGGGCCGTCGCCCCAACCGAGTGCCTCGGGCTTTGGCCGCGGCGAGACCTGAACGGATGCGCTCGCGTAACAGATCCCGCTCGAACTCGGCGAGGGCGGACATCAACGACGCGATCAGCTTACCTTGGGGTGTACTGAGATCAAACTGCCAGCCGGTTTGTGCGATCAGCGACACCCCTCTCGCCTGCAAGGTGTGCAGGGTGTGGACGAGATCCATCGTACTACGGCCCCACCGGGTCAGCTCCGTCACCAAGATCGCATCGATCTGCCGCGCCTGCGCCAATGCCATCACCTTGTTCCGCTCGACGCGATCGTTCTGAATCCCTGAAGCCGTCTCTTTCCAGATACCCACCACCTCATAGCCCGCACGGGCGGCAAACTTTCGCAGGTCGTGTTCCTGACGGGCGCAGGACTGATCGGCGGTGGAGACCCGGCAATACAACGCGACTTTCTGTCCCACTTAAACCTCCTGGCATTGAGAGGCCCAGAAACCGCATGGCCGCGTGCTGAACCCCTGTATTATATCAACATTACATTAACTGGGACACTAGCTGGGTTCAGTCAACCCCTAGAGGTGAGTACACGTCATGCCAGCAGAATTTTTGACGGCTGAACAGCGCCGCTGCTATGGCCGGTACAACGGCGAGCCCTCATCCGACCAGCTCGCCCGGTATTTCCATTTGGACGATGGGGATCTGGCGTTGCTTCGACAGCGGCGCGAGAAGCCGAACCGCTTCGGGTATGCACTGCAGCTGTGTACTGTACGGTTTCTCGGCACCTTTCTCCATGATCCGAGCGACGTTCCACCGAACGCCCAGCAGTATGTCGCCCACCAGCTCGGGCTCGCGGAGCCCCCGACGCTGACAGCCTACCGTACAGAGCGCACGCATTGGCGGCACGTCGAGGACATCCGGCAGCGGTATGGCTACCACGAGTTTACGCACCCTATCGAATATTTCCGCCTCGTGCGTTGGCTCTACAGCCGGGCGTGGCTCAGTGCCGAACGGCCGAGTCTGCTCTTTGACTTGGCGACGGCGCGGTTAGTGGAACGGAAAGTCTTACTGCCAGGCGTGACAGTGCTGGAACGGCTTGTGGGCCGCATTCAGGACCGCACGGCCCGACGGCTCTGGCAGTTGCTCGCGGCCGCCCCCACACCGCTCCAGCGGGCATCCTTGGAAAGCTTGGTGATGGTGCCCGCGGGCAGCCGCCAAAGTCCCCTGGACCGCCTGCGCCACGGGCCCTACCGAGTCAGCGCGCCGGCCTTGGTTCATGCCCTACACCGGCTGCAAGAGATCCGGGCGCTCGGCGTGGGCGATATTGAATTGGCACGGTTTCCGCCCAGTCGCATCCGCACGCTCGCGCGCTATGCCGCCAAAACGCCTGCCGCAATGATGGCTCGGATGCCCAATGAGCGGCGCATCGCCACCTTGCTGGCGTTTGCCAAAACCTTTGAAATAACCGCGTTGGATGAGGCTCTGGATGTCTTCGACAGCTTAATGGCAGACGTCCTGCGCGACGCCAAGCACGCGAGGGAAAAGGCGCGCTTGCGCACCTTGCGCGATCTTGACACGGCGGCGTTAGCCCTGCAGGAGGCCTGTGCGATCGTGCTCGATGATACCATCCCTAGCGAGGGGGTGCGGGAGGCGGTCTTCGCCCGTGTCTCACGGATACGTTTACAGGACGCCTCGACGCAAGTTGCCACCCTCGCCCATTCTGCGGACGATCAGCATCAGCACGAACTGGTGGCCTGTTATGGCCGGGTGCGCGGGTGTGTCTCGTCCCTCTTGCGCACCATCAGGTTTCAAGCGATCCCCGCGGGGCAGGCGGTGCTGCAGGCGTTGGCATTCTTAGCCGCCCACGACACCCGGCGTCGGCTCGAGGCGGACAGGACACCGCTGGAGAGTATGCCACGCGCCTGGCTGCGACGCATCATGGATGGCCAGGGACACATCGACCGCCGCGCCTACACGGTGTGTACCCTGGAACGGCTCCAAGACGGGTTGCAGCGCCGCGACGTCTTCGTCCACGGGAGCCAGCGGTGGGGGGATCCGCGTATCAAGCTCCTGCATGGGGTGCACTGGGACGCGGTGCGGCCACAGGTGTGTCGCGCCCTCGGACATCAAGAGACCGCCGATCACGCGACGGCTCTGCTCACGGCGCGGCTTGATACGGCCTATCGGCAGGCCCTGGCACACCTGCCACACCAGGCCACCGTGCGCTTCGAAGGTCCGCCCGGGCGCCAAGAGCTGGTCGTCTCCAACCTCGACAAATTGGAGGAGCCCCCGAGCCTCGTCGCCTTGCGCGAGCACGTCGCGGCACGGTTGCCGCGGGTGGACCTGCCTGAAGTCTTGCTGGAAGTGCACACCTGGACCGGCTTTGCCGACGAGTTTGTGCACATCAGTACCCCCAACGCCCGCGTGAGTGATTTCGCCATCAGTCTCTGTGCCGGCCTCATGGCCGAAGCCTGCAATATTGGCTTGGAACCGTTACTCCGCCCGGACCATCCCGCCCTGACACGGGATCGTCTCGGCTGGGTATTGCAGAATTCTCTCCGCGCCGAGACCCT
>Ga0307278_10001680_pt1 | contig 10941 bp, 9 predicted proteins | sample ER_DNA_117_FD_194482 | JGI IMG/M metagenome (GOLD analysis project Ga0307278, IMG submission 194482) | Bulk soil microbial communities from the East River watershed near Crested Butte, Colorado, United States - ER_DNA_117 | ecosystem: Environmental > Terrestrial > Soil > Floodplain | place: USA...
AGGCTGGCTTTCGGGATGTCTGGGCTGGCGTGGAGCGAGTAGCGAAGCAGAACCCTGATCTGATCCGGTTCGTACGCGACGAGGTCGCCGCACGGGGGCCGATCAGCGCCAGAGATCTGGAAATCGTGGAGGAACGCGACCGCAGCAACTGGGGTTGGAACTGGTCGCGCGTCAAGACGGTTCTGGAGTGGTTGTTCTACCTCGGCGAGGTCACTTCGGCACGCCGGAATTCCCAGTTCGAGAGGGTCTATGACCTCCCAGATCGGGTTATTCCACACTCGGTGCTCGCCACGCCGACTCCGACACCACAGGAGTCAGTCACTGGTCTAATACGGCGTGCTGCTCGAGCTCTCGGCATCGCAAGCGAGTCCTGCTTACGTGACTACTTCCGTACTCGCCCGGCCATGACGCGGGAGGCCATCGGGACGCTGGTCGAGAGTGGCGAGCTGATTCCCGTACTGGTCCAGGGCGCCGGGAGTCGGCCGTGGTACCTGTGGCAGCAGGCGCGGGTGCCGCGTCGAGTCGCCGCCCGCGCGCTGCTGAGTCCCTTCGACTCAATGATCTTCGAGCGGGCCCGACTAGAGCGCTTGTTTGACTTCGCCTATCGGATCGAGATCTACGTGCCGGAGCCGAAGCGGGTATACGGGTATTACGTCTACCCGTTCCTGCTGGACGAGAAGTTCGTGGCACGGGTCGATCTCAAAGCGGATCGTACGCGTGGCGTGCTGCGGGTCAATGCCGCCTGGGTCGAGCCTGGCTGCGACTCGTGGGAGGTGGCTACCGAGCTGGCATCTGAGCTCAAGATCATGGCCGAATGGCTGGGCATGCAGGGTGTGGAAATCCTGCCGCGAGGAGATCTGGCGCCTGCGCTTGCCGCCGCATGACGAGGCCGTCGGTCTCGCGGCAAGGGTCGCCATACGTGAACTGGCCTACGATAGGGGGCGCGCTGCCGCGCTTCTACGATGGATGAAGTCTGGCGTAAGCCGAGCGGCACGAGGGAACATCTCGGCGCCACAGACCGTGCAGGTAAGTGATAACGACGTAAAAGGGAGCCAGTTTCCGTGGCTTTGATGGATAGGTTGCTGCGCCTAGGCGAAGGCAAACTTCTCAAGCAACTCGCGAATATCGCGAAACAGGTGAGTGCGATCGAGGACGACTTCGTCGCAATGAGCGACGAGGAGTTGCGTGGCCAGACCGGGGACTTCCGGGCGCGCTTCGAAAAAGGCGAGACGCTCGAGTCGCTGCTGCCGGAGACCTTCGCGACCGTACGCGAGGCAAGCCGCCGGGTTCTCGACAAGCGGCACTTCGATGTCCAGGTCATGGGCGGCGCCGCGCTCCACCTGGGCAACATCGCTGAGATGAAGACCGGCGAGGGCAAGACGCTGGTCGCCACTATGCCGTCCTATTTGAACGCGCTGACCGGGCGCGGCGTTCACGTGGTAACGGTCAATGACTATCTAGCCAAGCGTGACTCGGAGTGGATGGGGCGTATTCACCATTTCCTCGGCATGGACGTCGGCGCCATTCTGTCGCAGATGGATCCTGCGGATCGCCGGAGGGCCTATCACGCCGACATCACCTATGGCACCAACAACGAGTTCGGCTTCGACTATCTACGCGACAACATGGCGCTCAGCCTCGCCGACTGCGTACAGCGGGAGCACCATTACGCCATCGTCGACGAGGTCGACTCGATCTTGATCGACGAAGCGCGTACGCCATTGATCATCTCCGGCCCTGCCGAGGACTCGCACAAGTGGTATCCCGAGTTCGCGAAGCTGGTGAACCGGCTGCGTCGTGATGAGCAATACGAGGTCGACGAGAAGAAGCGGACCGTCGCGATCAATGAGGCGGGGATCGATGCCGTCGAGGATTGGCTCGGCATCCACAATCTCTACGAGTCGGCGAACACGCCGCTGATTTCGTATCTGAACAACGCCATCAAGGCCAAAGAGCTGTTCAAGCTGGACCGCGATTATGTGGTGATCGAGGGCGAAGTCCTGATTGTCGACGAGCACACCGGACGTACCCTGATCGGTCGCCGTTACAACGAGGGCCTGCACCAAGCCATCGAGGCCAAGGAACGCGTCCAGATACGCGACGAGTACCAGACCCTGGCCACGATCACCCTGCAGAACTACTTCCGGGGGTACGAGAAGCTCGCGGGGATGACAGGCACCGCACTCACTGAGGCCAGCGAGTTTCAGAAGATCTACGGGCTGGGTGTTGTGCCCATCCCCACGAACATGCCGATGATTCGCGGTGATCAGCGCGACCTGATCTACCGCACCGAAGAGGCCAAGTTCGAGGCCATCGTGGAGGACGTGGCCAAGCGGCATGAGCAGGGCCAGCCGGTGCTCATCGGCACCGCGTCGGTCGCCAAGTCCGAAATCTTGTCCGGGCTCTTGAAACGCGCCGGAGTGCAACACGAGGTCCTCAACGCCAAGCAACACGAGCGTGAAGCGGCCATCATCGCGTTGGCGGGTGCCAAGGGCGCGGTCACGGTGGCCACCAACATGGCCGGCCGCGGCACGGACATCATTCTGGGTGGAAACGCTGAGTTTCTTGCCGACAAGAAACTGCACGACTCTGGAATCGATGCGCTCGAGAACTCTGAGGAATACGAGAAGCTCTACCCCGAACTCCTAGAGGCCTTTGAGGAGGAAACCAAGACCGGACACGACGAGGTCGTCGAGTTTGGCGGGCTGTACGTCGTCGGCTCAGAGCGGCACGAGTCTCGCCGCATCGACAACCAGCTGCGAGGCCGCTCCGGGCGCCAGGGCGATCCGGGCGAAAGCCGGTTCTACTTGTCGCTGGGCGACGACCTGATGCGGCTGTTCAAGTCCGACATCGTGGAGTGGGTCCTCCAGGCCCTCAAGATGCCAGACGACGTGCCGATCGAGAACAAGCGTGTGACTGCCTCGATCGCCAGCGCCCAGAGCCAAGTTGAGGCGCAAAACTTCGAGATCCGCAAGAACATCCTCAAGTACGACGACGTCATGAACCGGCAGCGGCACGCGGTCTACGGCGACCGCCGCAAGGTTCTGGAGGGCGCCGACGTCGAATCACGGCTGCGTACCACCGTCAACACAGTCGTCGAGCAATACGTCATCGGAGCGACTGAAGGATTTGCCGAGGACTGGGACTTGGAACAGCTCTGGAGCACCATGAACACGCTTTACCCGGTGTCCCTGGTGCGCGCCGACTATGAGGAGCGCGACGACCTCGACCGGCAGATGCTGGTCGATGACTTCAAGGCTGACGCGCAAGCCGCGTACGACACGCGCGAGGAGAGTCTCGGCGAGGAGGTCATGCGAGAGCTCGAACGCCGGGTACTGCTGACCGTCCTGGACCGCAAGTGGCGCGAGCATCTCTATGAGATGGATTACCTCCGTGAGGGCATTGGCTTACGGGCCATGGCCCAGCGCGATCCGCTGGTGGAATACCAGCGCGAGGGCGGGACGATGTTCAACGCCATGATGGAAGCCTTCATGGAGGAGGTGGTTGGCTACGTCTTCCACCTCGATGTCGAGGTGCAGGAGGCACCGACGGTAGCGGTCGTCACCGACTCCGATGGCCAGCCCGTCCAGATTGGAGCAGGCCGAAGCGGCGGCAGCCCGAACGGTCACGACCGTGCCAGCCGGCATCTGGTGGAGTCCGGGCCGGATCCGGACGGTCCGGGCGTCGCAGTGCACGCACTCGATGACGACGAGTCTGAACCTGACGTCTTGGCGGAGGGACCGGTCCCGGCGGCCCTACCGAGGGTGAAGGCCAAGGGGCTAGCGGGCGAGTCCGGCTCGCGTACGCCGCTGAGCTACTCGGCCCCAGCCGAGGACGGCTCAGTCAGGACAACCGGCAAGCCAGCCAGCAAAGCGGACGATCCGTACGCGAACGTGGGCCGCAACGCGCCATGTCCGTGCGGCTCCGGGAAGAAGTTCAAGATGTGTCACGGACGGCCAGGCGCCGTCTAGTTTCCAGCGACAGCGGCTGGATCATCACTCTGCAAGATCGCTGAGGTCACTTGCTATGCCCACTGGTTCATGAGCCGCTCCCGCATCGCGCTCATCAGCGCGGCCGCGGCCGCCGTCCTCGTCGCTGGCGGCATCGGCGTCGCAGCTGTGATCAGCGGTCGGGATTCCGAGCCACTCACGACCAGCTCCGTCGCAGCGGAGTCTCCAGTGCCGACACTGACGCCCTCGCCGACCCCGACCAGCAGGCCGCACCAGAAACCCACCGACCCGTTGACCGGTGGTGAGGTCAGCGAGAACGAAGTGATCGCGGCCAAGGTCGAGAACATCGCAGCAGCCAGACCCCAGGTTGGCCTCAGCCAGGCTGACATCACCTTTGTTCAGGAGGTGGAGGGTGCCCAGACGCGCCTCATCGCGGTCTATCACTCGAGGTTCCCGAAGCGTCTGGGACCGATCCGTAGTGCCCGCAGTACCGACGTCCAGCTGCTGCCGTTATTCGGCAAGCCGGGGTTGGTCTATTCCGGCGCCAATGCCTCGGTTCAACGCAAGATCAATAAGGCCTCGATCGTGCCGATACCAGGGTCGACTCGCGACAGCCGACGGGTCGCACCGCACAACGTGTTCGTAAACCTCTCCAAGATCGCCAAGTCGACGAAGCTGCCCAAGGCCAGCTCCATAGGCTGGACGTTCAACGAAGAGGCGCCGCAAGGTCGAACAGCCAAAGCGGTCAGGGTGCGCGTGGGGCACGACACTTTTGACTTCCAATACACCTCAGGCCGATACACCGTGCGCTGGAACGGATCTCGATATGCCGATGGTGACAGCCGCGCGATCACTAAGGCTGACAATGTCGTGATCATGAAAGTGCGCAACCATCCAGACGGCAATCGCGATGTCCTGGGTGCGCCCTCGGTACAGTCCGACACGGTAGGCAAGGGCGCCGTCACGATCTACCGGGACGGGAAGAAGATAGACGGCCGCTGGAAACGAACGAAGGCGTCTGGGCCTCTTCACTTCACCGACAAGTCCGGCAAGCCGATAGCCCTCAAGCCCGGACAGACCTGGGTTAGCCTTGCCGGCTGACTGTCGCTCGTGACTACGGCGGCGGCAGCGTGACGCCGAACCCAGTCATCGCCAGACGGAGCAGCACCTGACCGGGCCGCAATAAGTCGGCGATCTTGGCAGCGGCGAGTACCTCGAGCTCAGCTAGGCGATCATCGTAGGTGCTGGCTCCATGCAATCGAGCGCCGTGCAGCTCGGCGACATTCAGCCAGACCTTATGGCGGGCCTCGCGAAGGAAACGCCGTGAACTCAGCCGATTTGCCGGCGTAAGAATCCGATCCAGCAGACTGCGTGCGCCGCCGATCGCATGGTCTTCTGCCGTGACCCGCCGAGCCAAGATCTGGTTGATGCGGTCGTGATCACGACGACGCCGGTTGATCAGCACAGGGTCTTCGAAATCATGATCAGTGATCACTGAAAGTGTCGCTGGTGGCAGGTCATAGTTGATGTGCGCATTCATGCCCAAGAGCAGGTGGACGATCGATGGCAGCTCCGGATTGGCCTGGAACGCCAACCGCCACGGTCGGGGCACATGGCTGCCCAGCTGATCAGCGTCGTGCGCCACGATGAAGAGGTCCGCGAAAGCGATGTCCCAGCGCACGACCCAATCGGGATCCTCGAAGAAGGCCGCATCAATCGCATCGCCGACAGCCTGGGTCGTCCGCTGATAGGTAGTGATAAAGGTGCGGCGGTGTACCTGATCAGTCGGCAGTGCGTCGATCCGTTGCTGGAGCTGCTCGACGACCTCGCCGATTGTCGATGCTGGCTGGCTGGTGGGGCCGTCGTGCATAGTTGTCAGTCTTCCGTCAGATGATCTGTTGAGGAAGGATCAGTCCATGTCACGGCGAGGCCAGCGATTCGAATTTGACCCTGTCGCAGTCGGTCGCAGCGAGTGTGACGCTTGGGCTGCGTACTACCGCCGTAACTGGCCGCGAATGCTGGCTGGAGTGCTTGGCATGGTGCGGCACGGCTTCGCTCTTGGACCCTTCGGAAACATCAAAGGGGCCTGGCATGTGGTCCGAGGAAGTCAAGCCTGGGCCCCCAATCCAGACAACGATCCAGAAGCTGCCCGGCAGCACATGGCCCGGCTCTTTCGCATGGCCAATCGGGCCGGCAGGCTCAGCGGAGATCCGCGAGTCGCGGCCGAGTTGGAGGTGGCGTGGTGGCACGCCCACCGAGCCCATCAACACGATGTTCAGGTCAGCGAGCAGGACCTGCTGGCCGCCCTGATCAGCCTGTATTGCTACGTCTACCAGGCCGACCCAGCCGACGTACGTCGCGCCGCCGAGCTCAGAGTGCAGGCCATGGCCCTCTCCGACGCCTGGGTTGCCGCTGGATGCCACCTCAACGATCCGACCCTTGCCGAGGAGCGGTTGGCCCTGGTCGCCTCCTACACGGCACTACGTGAAGCCAGCGATCGCGGAGCGCTTGCGAATAGCTGACCGGTTGTCCACAGATTGGCCCTGAGGAGGTTACGCGAGCACGGCTGGGTCAGTCACCCTGGTGAGCCAGAGAGATGCGCCGTGAGCCTGTTCGGAGGGCAAGACGAGGCGCTTCGACAGGCTCAGCGCACATTGCCGTGGAGGCTTGCATGTCAACAACCGTCGCATCGTCGCGGACCTACGCCGTTCAGTGGCTCATCGAAGCCGGCCACCCAGCCTGACCTGGACACGGCCATCGCCCTTGCAGTCGAACCAGTCACCGCAGGACTTGATCGATCACGAATCCGATGATCCAACGGCCGCAGCACCCGACGATCGAGGTGTCCGAGTCAGCATGATCAAGGCACGCTGGGTCGCGCGGCAGCGACCTGGGCTACCCGATGCTCGGGAGTGGAGCACCACGCTTGCGCTGGCCGTGATCCAGACGTTGCTGGGCCAGCGCCCGGTGGCTCAAGCCACTCGCTGGAAACGTGCCCTAGCGATGGTCCGGACTAAATCGTGACCTGAACCTACAGCGACGGCCAAGTGATCTTGATGGGCTAGCCGTCCTTAGCGACTCCAGCCCAGGTGTTTAGCTTCTGACCACCCTGGGTGCTGAGGGGGGCCGCAGTTCTGGTGATACCGCACAACCCGCAGCAGATGATCACTGTGCCGTTGTCGCGGTGGAGCGACCAGATTCGGCGGCGGGCCCCACCTGGGTGAGATCGTGTCCTGCGTGGATTCCCAGTCGTGATCGCAATCGCGGGCCTCGTTACGACTCAGGCGGCCTCGCTCCTGCCGGTGTGGATCAGTGCTCGCACGGAACGCAAGACCTCGCCGCAAGCCACCGCGACGACGTGAGCGGCCGTTGGCGCGAGCCGATCACCGACGAGGTTCCATGACCCCTGGCTATGCTTTCAGCGAGATCGGGCCTTCGAATTCAAACATTCTGGGTGATGCCGACGTCTGCTGTTCTCCATAGGCTCATGGGTGATGGCCGGTGCAGCCGCGCTCACGGAGGATTCGCCATGACCAGGCAAATGACGCAGCGACAGCGGACCGAGGCAGAGCCGGTGGCGAGCCGGAGTCGTGTACGTGGCATCGCTGGTCTCGGCTACCCGGTCAAATGAGTCGGCGACTGTTGGCAATCGGCGCACTGTTGGTGGCAGCAGCCACGATCGCGCTTGCGGTCGCGGTCGCGGTCGGTGAGTTCCCGCGGGGGCTCCTGCTGCTGGGGTGTGTGCTGATTACCGGCGCGGCTGCCTGGTACGGCGCGCTGCGGCGCGGGCTGGCGCGGGTCGTCGGGTTGATCGTTGCCGGCCTCGGGCTCGCGGGCGCGCTGATCTTGCTTGTTACACGGGGGGTGCCGCTGGTCGATCTGCTGGTCGTCGTTGGACTGCTGGTGTCGCTGGCTGCGGCCCGTGCCGCTTTCACCGTGCACGTGGATCTGCCGAGCGCGTCGGCGCCGCGGCACCCGGTGCTCTTCTACAATCCGAAGTCGGGTGGCGGCAAGGCGATGCGCTTCGCGCTGGCCCATGAGGCCGGCCAGCGGGGGATCGAGGCGGTCGAGCTCCAGCCCGGTGACGACCTCGAGGCGCTGGTCCGGGGCGCTGTCGCGGGTGGCGCGGACGGGTTGGCGATGGCCGGTGGGGACGGCTCGCAGGCCATCGTCGCCGCGATCGCCGCCGAGCTCGGACTGCCGTACGCCTGTATCCCGGCCGGGACCCGCAACCACTTCGCACTCGATCTCGGCGTCGACCGCGACGATGTTGTCGGCGCCCTTGATGCGTTCGTCGACGGCGGTGAGCGGCGGGTCGATCTGGGCGACGTCAACGGGCGGGTGTTCGTCAACAATGTCTCGCTCGGGCTGTACGCCGAGGCGGTGCAGCAGCAGGGCTACCGCGACGCGAAGATCCGCACCGTGCTGGACGCTGTGCCCGACGTCCTCGGCCCAACCGGCGACGAGCTCGATCTGCGCTGGCGTGGACCGGGCGGGCACGAACACCGCGGGGGGGCTGCCGTGCTTGTGTCCAACAACGCCTACCGGCTCGGCCGCGCGCTTGGCTCGGGCACGCGCCCCCGGATTGACGACGGCCTGCTAGGGATCACCGTCATTGGCGCGATCTCATGGCAGGACGAGGACGGCCGTGCGTTGCAGCGCCCGTGGCGCGCGTGGTCCTCACCCACATTCGAGGTCGGTTCGGAGAAGCCGATCGCCGCCGGGATCGACGGCGAGGCTCTCGTCCTCGATGCGCCGCTGGAGTTCCGCATCAGGCCCAAAGTCCTACGGGTGCGCGTGGCCCGCCAACACCCGGGCGCCTCGCCCTCGGCGATGACTCCCGAGGGAGTCGGCGAGGCCGTGGTCGAGCTGGTGCGAATCGCCTTCGGCCGGCACCAGAAACCGTAGAAAAGATCAACACTAAGGAGGTCAGCATGGACCTGATGGAAATCACCGAGAAGGAGCGGCTGAGTCGAGAGGACGCCGCCGCCCGCCTGCACGCCCTCGCGGACGCGCTCGCTCGGCACAACGAGGTCGAGTTCGAACGCGGCGGTCTGCGCTTCAAGGTCCATGTGCCTGACGAGGTCGACTTCAAGCTCGAGATCGAGATCGGCGAGGACGAGCGGGAGCTCGAGGTCGAGCTCACGTGGTGACCAAGACGCCGCCCACCCCTGAACGCTGGCCGTCGGCGGACGAGCTCAGCACGATCGGGCCGACGCGTCGGCCGGGCGCGCGAACCAGGACCCTGGCGGTGCTGCGCCGCCTCGGCAGGTACGACCGTGCCGTCTACCGTTCGGTGGCGCAGCTGTCCACCCCACTGCTGGACGGCCGCTGAGGCGGGTGTCTGACTTCGCCAACCTCACCAAGCCATGGTTCATCACCGCTTGCTTCCTCGCCCTGTTCGGCGGGCCGCATGGCCGACGTGCCGCGCTCACCGGGCTTGTGGCCATCGGAGCGGCGTCCCTACTGGTGAACCAGCCCATGAAACTGATTGGCGAACGCCACCGCCCCGACCGGGACGGCCTCGGCGTACCACGGCAGCGATGGGTCACCATGCCCTCGTCGACGTCGTTTCAGTCCGGTCACTCCGCGTCCGCCGCCGCGTTCGCGGTTGCCGTCGGAGACCTGCTGCCGGCGCTCAAGCTTCCGTTGCGTGGCGGAGCGTCGGTCGTGGCATTTTCCCGCGTGTACACCGGCGTGCACTACCTGAGCGATGTTCTCGTCGGCGCGACCGTGGGCGCCCTCCTCGGCCGGGTGGCCTCTCGATCTGCTCTGTGGTGACGAGCATCCCACTGCAGGGGCAGAAGGGAGGCGGGGGGCAGGGTCCGGGTCATCATCCGCTGGTCGGCGGTCGCTGCATCTCGCGGCAAAGGCTGATCTTGGTGCTGGCTGACCGCGTCGACCTTCGCGTTCCGGTCGCTTCGTCGGCTGCTTCTGAGGTGACTTGGCGCTCGGTTCGGTCAGATGTCGTGGCGCGCGTACTGTGGGCACTACCAGAGAACATTGCTGCTGACATCCGGTTGGTAGGTCCCTGGCGCCCACTATCTGGCCCATGTAATGGGCCTCTAGGGACTTCGACGTGCACAGTGACTCGCCAACCGTCCGTGCAGATAACTTGGCGCCGGACCTCTGCCGCACTTGCGGACATCCTCTCTCAGCGCACGATGCCATCAGCCTGCGGTGGTGCGCTGCCAGCGAGCTCGGCGTTGAGACCCGAGCCTGCATCTGTTCCGGTGTCGTTCAGGCCGCCCGGGTGCTCACCCACTACTGACCTTGCCCGGTTCGGCAGTGCGGTCCAGCGGCTTTCGAGGGCGGCAAGCCGGTCCGTCACAGGCCTCGCCGTCCTCGTGCGCACGGCAGCTCGCGGAGACATTTCCCGGTTCGAACACGGCCGCAGGAGCATCGCCGGCTTAGGTCGTGCGATAACGGGTCTTCCGGCGCTTGCGAGGTTCGCGCCGCGACCTCTCGTCCTCGATTTGGCGGATCAGGTCTCTACGCACCTCCGCGAGGGCATGATCAAGGTCGCGCTCGTGGGAGGTGGCTACGAGGTGCGCCCGTCCCGCTAGCCAGGCTTGCAGGGTGACCTTCTGGTCTGGGCCCTCGGTGTCTTTCAATGACACCTCGAGGTCGACCTGGTCGTGTTCCCATCCAGACAGGTGCGGCGCGAGTGCGGACAGGGCCTCGAGGATGCGCGGCCGGTCGGCTGCTGCGAAGCCGGCGCCGAGGTGCAGATGCTCTTCCAGGGTCCCTGTTGGGCTGTTCTCGGTTCCGCTCATGGGGTGCGCCTCTCTCGTGGGTTCAGCGTATGAGGTCAGCCTGAGCGGCCGCGCCTCTGTCGGCGGCGAGCGCGGTCGCCAGCGCGGCGCGCACGCCCGCGACCGCACTCGTCTGGGCAGAGGTCTTCGTGGGGCCCGACACCACGGTGTTCCGCGTCGAGGGCTCCCGGTTGCTGCAGGTGTTCAACGCGTACCTGGGCATCGACACCACCACC
>Ga0307278_10001681_pt1 | contig 10940 bp, 9 predicted proteins | sample ER_DNA_117_FD_194482 | JGI IMG/M metagenome (GOLD analysis project Ga0307278, IMG submission 194482) | Bulk soil microbial communities from the East River watershed near Crested Butte, Colorado, United States - ER_DNA_117 | ecosystem: Environmental > Terrestrial > Soil > Floodplain | place: USA...
CGTACTTCTGGAAGTTGGGCAGCTTGGAGTGGTCGAGCTCGATCAGGAAGTTCTGGCGGATGAGTTTCTCGATCGACCCGCCGTTGGTGATCACGATCAGGTCCCAGCCGGTCGGCTGGCCGGCCTTGAGCGAAGGATTGATCTTGCCGAGGAAGGCGTCGTTCTCGTTGATGACCTCTTTGTAGTTGACCTTGATCCCCGTCTCCTTGGTGAACTGCTGGAGCGAGGGGTACACGGTCTTGCCCTTCACCTTGTCCTGGTCCATGTACAGGGGCCAGTTGGCGAAGTCGAGCTTCCCGGCCTTGGTCTGGCTGGCCCAGAACCCGGATGCCTGTGGGGCCTTGTTCTCCTCGTTCGACCCCTCGACGCCGCAGGCGGCGAGGAACGCCGAGGCGCCGAGCAGGCCGGCGCCTCGCAGGGCGTCGCGGCGGCTGATCCGGGGCATGGTGAGCCCCCGCAGCAGGGCCGGGTCGAGCGGTCGTTGGTTGGTCACGGCGTTGCTCCCTCCTCGGCGCCGCCGCCGAGCACATAGGTGTGCTCTGGCGGCCATTCCAGCCATCCCACCTGGCCGGTGAGCACGTCCGTTCCGGGGGTGGCGGACGCGTTCTGACGGTAGACGGCCATGGCGGTCCCGCCATCGGTGACCGTGCGGTACTGGGTCGAGGTGCCCAGGTAGACGATCTCGGACACCCTGGCCCGAAGCGCGCACCGGTCCGGCGGCGGCTGGTCCTGCTCGGTGCGCAGGACCAGCTTCTCGGGCCGGACGGCCAGCTCGACCTCCTGGCCCGCCTGGGCCTGGCCGGCGTCGGCCACCAGCACCCGCTCGTCGGGACCCAGCCCGGCCAGGGCCCAGGTGTCGCCCCTGCGCTCCAGCCGGCCGGTGAGGATGTTGGAGGTCCCGATGAAGTTGGCAACGAACCGGGTCGCGGGGTGCTCGTACAGCTCGCGCGGGCTGCCAAGCTGCTCGATCCGGCCGGCGTTCATCACCACCAGCCGGTCGGACATGGTCAGCGCCTCCTCCTGGTCGTGGGTGACGTAGACGAACGTAATACCGACCTCACGCTGGATCCGTTTCAGCTCCAGCTGCATGGCCTGCCGCAGCTTGAGGTCCAGGGCGCCGAGCGGCTCGTCCAGCAGCAGGGCCCGCGGGCGGTTGACCAGGGCCCTTGCAAGGGCGACGCGCTGCTGCTGGCCGCCGGACAGCTGGCGCGGCCTGCGGGTCTCGCGGCCTTCCAGCTCGACCAGCGACAGCGCCTCGGCCACCCGGCGCCTGATCTCGCCCTTGTCGACCTTCTTGCGCCGCAGCCCGAAGGCGACGTTCTCGAAGACGTCCATGTGGGGGAACAGCGCGTACTGCTGGAACACCATGTTGACGTCGCGCCGGAACGGCGGGACCCCGACCATGTCGCGGCCGAGCAGGAGGATGCGGCCGGCGGTCGGCTCCTCGAAGCCGGCGATCATCCGCAGGGTGGTCGTCTTGCCGCAGCCCGACGGGCCGAGGAGAGAGAAGAACTCGCCCTCGGCGATCCGGAGGTCGACGTGCTCGACGGCCCTGACCTCGTGGCCCCCGCCGGTGAACTCCTTCTCGACCCCGACCAGCTCGATCGCGGCCAGGCCGTCCTGGTCCAGGTCGATCGTGCTGGCGCCCGCCTGGACCCTCGTGTCTGCCATCGCCTCGTCCCCTGTCTCAGATGGCCGATCCGCCGATTCGACCACATGGGCACGAGAGGACGCTAACACCGGCACACACGCCGTCCATGTACGAACCGGAGCCGCGCGCCGCGCCGACCAGCCAGATCGTCACCGTAGGTATCACTTCCCCGAGCCCCGGCCGCGGAGGACGTCGGCGGCCTGCAGGGCCAGCCAGAACTCGACCCGGTCGCCGGCCCGGTCCAGGTCGCGGCCGGTCAGCTCGGCGACCCTGCGGATACGGTACCGCAGGGTGTGGCGGTGCACGGCCAGCGCCCTGGCGGCGGCCTCCCAGTTGCCGTTGTGCTCGAGGAAGGCGCGCAGGCTGGCCACCAGGTCGCCGTGCTGGCGGCGGTCGTAGTCGAGCAGCGGCCCCAGCAGGCCGCGGGAGATGGCCTCGAGGGCGGCGTCCTCCTGCCGCGCCAGCAGCAGCCGGTGGCTGCCGAGGTCGGCAACGGTGGCCACCCGGGCCGCCTGGCCGTCGGGCGGCGCCGCCGCCTCCAGGGCGAACCTGGCCTCCTGGTAGGCGCGGCGCAGGCCCGGCGGGTCGGCCTCGGGCATGCCCAGCCCGACCCGGGCGGCCATGCCCCTGGCCCGGGCGGCGCCGGCGACCGCCTCGGCGGCGGCCATGGCCTCGTCGGGCCCGGCGGCCTCGAACAGGGCGACCACGCAGGTGTCCTGGACGCTGCACAGGTACGGCGCCGGCCGCCGCGACAGCCGGTCCTGGACCAGCAGCCGCAGCGCCTCCACCGCCGGCTCCGAGCGGCCGGGCTCCTCCTCGCGCCTGGCCACCAGCACGGCGATCGCCGGGGAGGCGCCAAGGCCGAGGAAGCGCAGGCGCCGGCGGATCTCGGAGGCCGACAGCTCCCCCTCGAGCAGGGCGTCGAGGAAGTCGCCGACCAGCCGGCGCTCGGTCCGGGCCACCGCCTGGGCCTTGGCCAGCTCCAGGGCGATGGCGGTGGCCAGGTGGTGGACGACCACCTGGTGGAACGGCTCGGGGCGGCTGCCGCGGTGCAGCACCAGGAAGCCGGCCGGGCTGCCCCCGACCAGCACCGGCAGCAGGGTGCGGCTGCCGCCCTCATCGGACAGGCTGAGCGAGAACTCGTTGCCCTCGGGCCGCAGGGCCTGGATCTCCGCCCACAGGTCGCGCGGGGGCAGCACGGCGGCGGCCCCGCGGGAGGCGGCCATGACCTCGCCGCGGACGTCCAGCAGCAGCGCCCTGGTCCCGGTCATGCGGGCGTAGGCCTCCAGCAGGGCGTCCGGGCCGGCCCCCTCGACCAGCAGCCGCGAGAGCGACTGCTGGACCGTCCCGGCCCGCTGGAGCAGCACGTACTGCTCGTTGACGAGGCGCGAGAACAGCGCCTCGGTGATGGCGATGAACGGCACCTCGAAGGGGACCTCGAACACCGGGAAGCCGGCCCGGTCGGCGGCCTCGCGCACCGCCGGCGGGGTGGTCTTGAAGCCGAAGCCGAGGCCGAGGCCGAGGGCGGCCAGGTCGGCGCGGGCCAGCTGCTCGACGTAGGCCGCCTGGGCGCCGGGGCCGCCGCGCATGCCCAGCCCGGTGGTGAGCAGCACCTCGCCGCCGCGCAGGAACCGGGTCGGGTCGCGCAGCTCGGACACGTGCGCCCAGCGGATCGGCCGCTCCACCCCCTTGGCCCCGGCGACCAGCCCGAGGCGCAGCTCGTCGATCCCCAGCAGGTCGGCAACGGTGGTGGCCACGGCCCTCCCTTCTGCGCCGAAACGTATAACAGCGTACCTCCCGGCTGGACGCGGGGGCACTACCCGGAGCTCGACGCGGGCTGACAGCCTGCGGGTCGGAGAGGCGGGGAGGTCGGAGTGCGGGTCGTGGTGGTCGGGGGCGCGGGGGCGATGGGGCGCTGGACCGTGCGCGACCTGACCGAGTCCGAGGGTGTCGAGGAGGTCGTGGTGGCCGACCTCGACGGGTCGCGGGCCCGCGAGGCGGCCGGCTGGGCGGCGGCCCGGGCGGGCAGCAACGGCAGCGCCCGGGTCGGCGGGGTGGCCCTCGACGCCGGCGACGGCCAGGCCCTGCGGCGGGCCTTCGACGGCGCCGACGTGGTCTGCAACTGCGCCGTGCACGCGACCAACCTGGCCGTGATGGAGGCCTGCGCCGACGCCGGCACCCACTACGTCGACCTCGGCGGCCTGTTCCACACGACCCGGCGCCAGCTCGCCCTGCACGACCGCTTCGTGGCCGCCGGGGTCACGGCCGTGGTCGGCATGGGCGGCAGCCCCGGCACCACCAACGTGCTGGCCGCCCTGGCCGGCCGCGACCTGGAGGCGGTGGAGGAGGTCGAGATCCGCCTCGGGGTGGCCGACTTCGCCCCCTCGGCGGCGCCGGTGCCGGTGCCCTATGCCATCTCCACCATCCTGGACGAGTTCGCCGCCCCGGCCATGACCTTCCGCGACGGGCGCCTGGTCGAGGTCCCGGCCATGAGCGAGCAGGAGGAGCTGGACTTCCCGCCGCCGGTGGGGCGGGTCCGGGTCGGCCACACCCTGCACTCGGAGCTGGCCACCCTGCCGCTGCACTTCGCCGACCGCGGCATCCGCTCGGTGTCGTTCAAGGTCGGCTTCCCGGCCGAGCTCATGGACAAGCTGGCCCTCCTGACCGCGCTCGGGCTTGCCGATACCGAACCGGTGGAGCTGCCGGGCGGCCGGGTGGTCCCGCGCGAGCTGCTGGTCCACTGCATCACCACGACCGCCACCATGCCCGGCCCCGAGGCCGCCCCGGACGACGCCGAGGCGATCTGGGTCCGGGTGCGAGGGCGACGGGCCGGACCATCGGGGTATCCGGCCCTCGCCCCTCGCGAAGACCCCGATCCACCGGGGCACCCCCCTGGAAGAGCTTCCCGACTGACCGGGGCACCCCTTCGGGGTTCCCCGGACCCCTCCGGCCGGACCCCTCCGGTCGAACGCCTGGCCGAGTGCGTGGTCCGGCCGCATCCGGGCTGGCAGGCCGGGGCCGGCCAGGTCGACACCGGCGTGCCCCCGAGCATCGTCGCCCAGTTCCTGGCCACCAAGGTGATCGACCGGCCGGGCGTGCTCGCCCCCGAGGACGCCGTCCCGCCAGGCCCCTACCTGGCCGAGCTGGCGGCCCGCAACATGGAGGTGACCTTGGTCACCCGGGAGAGGAGCTTGTCGTGAGCATGCCCCAGGAGCGGAAGCTGGCCGGCGAGGTCCCCGGGCCGGCGAGCCGGGCGCTGGAGGAGCGGCGGCGCAAGGCGGTGGCCAGGGGCGTGGCCACCATGACCCCGGTGTACGCGGCCGCCGCCCACGGGGCGGTGCTCGAGGACGTCGACGGCAACCGCTTCATCGACTTCACCGGCGGCCTCGGGGTGCTGAACGCCGGCCACACCCCGCCGTCGGTCGTCCGGGCGCTCAAGGACCAGGTCGAGCGGTACCTGCACACCTGCCAGCACGCGGTGATGAACGAGCCGTACGTGGCCGTGGCCGAGGCCCTCAACCGGATCACCCCCGGCGACTACGAGAAGCGGACCATGCTGGTGAACTCCGGCGCCGAGGCGACCGAGAACGTGGTCAAGATCGCCCGCGCCGCCACCGGCCGCCAGGGCGTGGTCGTGTTCGACAACGCCTTCCACGGCCGCACCCTGCTGGCCCTGGCCATGACCGGCAAGGTCGTCCCCTACAAGCAGGGCTACGCGCCCTTCCCGGCCGAGGTCTACCGGGTCCCCTACGCCTACTGCTACCGGTGCCCGTTCCACCTCACCTACCCCGGCTGCGGCATCGCCTGCGCCGACTACGTCGAGGAGGAGATCAAGGTCCACGTCGGGCCCCAGAACGTGGCCTGCGTGATCGTCGAGCCGGTGCAGGGCGAGGGCGGCTTCATCGCCCCGCCGCCCGGCTGGCTGGAACGGATCGCCGACATGTGCCGGCGCCTCGACATCCCGTTCGTGGCCGACGAGGTCCAGTCGGGCTTCGGGCGCACCGGCACCCTGTTCGCCACCGAGCAGCACCCGGGCGTGGTGCCCGACTTCACCCTGTCGGCCAAGTCGATCGCGGCCGGCCTGCCCCTGGCCGCCGTCACCGGCCGGGCCGAGCTGATGGACGCCCCCGGCCCCGGCGGGCTGGGCGGCACCTACGGCGGCAACCCGCTGGCGTGCGTGGCCGCGCTGGCCACCATCGAGCTGTTCGAGGGGGGCGACCTGCTGGAACGGGCCCGGCGGATGGGCGACACCCTGGGCGTGCGCCTGCGCGAGCTGGGCGAGCGGCACCGGATCGTCGGCGAGGTCAGGGGCCTGGGGGCGATGATGGCCATGGAGCTGGTCGCCGACCGCGACACCAGGGAGCCGGCCAAGCAGGCCGCCACCCAGGTGGTCGCGGAGTCGGCCCGCCAGGGCCTGCTCGCCCTCAAGGCCGGCATCCACGACAACGTGGTGCGGATCCTCGCCCCCCTGGTGATGGAGGAGCAGCTGCTCTCGGAGGGTCTCGACATCCTCGACCGGGCCCTCGCCACCGCATCGGCCTGAGCAGCGCGATCGGGTCGCCGGAGCCGAATGGTGGTATCCGTGCGGCCAACTCCGATAGCCTGAGGGACCGCGTCAAGCTGACGGCCTCTCCGGCCGATGGAGGCGGCATGTTCACACCCCGGTCAGCGGAGGTCGGGCGCTGAGCCAGACCATCCGGGTCCAGCCCAGCCGCGTCCAGCGCATCCACGGGCGCCGGGCCGCGGCCCGGCGCACCCGGCGGCGCTTCTTCGCCGAGCTGCCCTTCCTGCTGGTCGCCGCCCTGATCCTGACCGTCCTGGTCAAGGGGTTCCTGATCCAGGCCTTCTTCATCCCGTCGCGGTCGATGGAGCCGACCCTCGACGTCGGCGACCGGGTGGTGGTCAACCGGCTGGCCTACCGCCTCGGAGACCCCCGGCACGGCCAGGTGGTGGTGTTCCTGCGCCCCACCGGCCTCGACCAGGCCCCCTCCGGCGGCCCGCTGTCGTGGGTCCGGCGGGCGGTCGCCCAGGGGCTCGGCGGCACCCCGCCAGGCAGCGAGGACCTGATCAAGCGGGTGGTGGGGCTGCCCGGCGACGTGGTCGAGGGTCGCGACGGGCACCTGGTCCGCAACGGCGCCCTGGTCGACGAGCCATACCTGCGCCCCGGCACCTTCACCTCCGAGTTCAAGAAGGTGCGGATCAAGCCGGGCCACTACTGGGTGATGGGCGACAACCGCGAGGACTCGGCCGACTCCAGGGTCTTCGGCCAGATCGACCGCTCGGTGCTGGTCGGGCGGGCCGTGCTCACGGTCTGGCCGGTGCCCCACGCCGGCGGCCTCTAAGCCGACCGGCGAGTCTGCCGGTCGGAATCCCATGATCGTCGGCCGCAGGCCGACTCCACGCTCTGGTTTTCCTCATGTGGGGGCAATGGAGCAAGATTGCGGTGTCCACGGGGAGGTACGCGGCCGGGAAGGAGACGGCTGGATGGTGGTGGCGACCGGCAGGAACGAGATCACCGAGCGGGGGCGGCGGCGCATGGTCGGCGCGCTGCTGACCGGCGCGGCGCTGCTCGTCCTGTACTGGGCGGCCTGGCTGCTCGACCGCTCCCTACTGGCCAGCGACACCCGGCCCGCCTACTACGAGTTCGAGGGCGCCTTCTTCCTGGCCGACGCCCTGCTGGCCGCCTGCCTGGTCGCGGCCGCCCGGGCCCTGCGCGCGCGCCGGGCCGCGGCCCTGCTGTGGCTGCTGGCCGCCGCCGGGGCCGGCGGGTTCCTGCTCGCCGTCGACGTGCTCTACAACCTCCAGCACGGCGTCTGGTTCGCCAGCCAACGAGGCCTGGCCGAGCTGCTGCGCAACCTGGTCACCGGGGCCGGGACGGTCGGGTTGTTCGCCTGGGCCTGGCCCCGGCGGGCCGAGCTGCTGGCCGGCGACTGAGCCTCGCCGTGGACCCGCTGGCGACCCCGGACTGGCCGGTCGCCGGCCGCGACTACCCGGCCGACTGGGCCGAGTTCCTGGAGTGGTTCCCCGACGAGGCGGCCTGCCTGCGCTACCTGGAGCGGCTCAGCTGGCCGCACGGCTTCCTCTGCCCGGCCTGCGGCCGGGCGCGGCCGCCGTGGCGCGGGTCCCGCCAGCGGCTGGTCTGCCGCGGCTGCGGCCACCAGACCACGGTGACCGCCGGGACCCTGTTCCAGGGCACCCGGACGCCGCTGCGGCAGTGGTTCGCGGCCGCCTGGCTGGTGGCCACGGCCGAGCAGGGGGTGTCGGCCCGCCAGCTGGCGCGGGCGCTGGACCTGGGCAGCTACGAGACGGCCTGGACGATGCTGCACCGGTTCCGGCGGGCCATGGTCCGCTCGGGCCGGCCGCGGCTGGAGGGCCGGGTCGAGATCGGCACCGTCGCCGCCCCCGGCCGGCCCGACCCGGCCGCCGGCACGTCCCCGGCCACGGCCGCCATCGCCCTCGAGGACCGCGGCGACACCGCCGGCCGGGTCCGCATGCAGCGGCTGGCCTCGGCCGAGCCCGGCGCCCTTGCCGCCTTCGTCGGCCGGGTGGTGGAGCCGGGGACCCTGGTGCGGGCGGTCCGCCTGGAGGCCTGGTACCCGCTGGCCGAGCTCGGCTTCATGACCGAGCGGGCGCCGCGGCTCACCCACCTGCCCGCGGTCGAGCGGTCCCTGGCCGGCTGGCTGCGCGGCACCCACCAGGGCGCCACCTCGCCCGCCCAGCTCGACTGGTACCTGGACGAGTTCACCTTCCGGTTCAACCGCCGCACCTCGACCCACCGTGGGCTGCTCTTCTACCGCCTGCTGGAGGAGGCGGTGGTGACCCCGCCGCTGCCCTACCACCGGGTCGTCGGCACCCCCGAACCCGGGGCGCTGAGCGGCCGCTAGGCGGTCGCGCCTATCCCCTCCGCTCCACTTGACGTGCGCGGGAAAAGGAGCGAACATACGTTTGATTCGAACATTTGTTCGACTCGGCTCTGCGACGTTCACGCGAAGGGGAAGCCGTGGACAGGACCGCCGTGCGCAGCCGGGTCGGGTTGACGGTCGGCGCCACCCGCATCCCGGCGGCCGCTCCGCTCGACCGGGGCCAGGTGCGCTTCCGCACCCTGCTGTTCCGCTACCTGGCGGTAGGGTTCATCCTGCTGGCCACCGTGGTGGTGGCCAGCCCTGGCGCGCACGACGCCGGGGCCGACCCCGACCCCTGGGACTACCAGCGCGAGCAGGTCGACGTGCAGGGCAGCGGCGCCCTCAACGCCTACGCCAGGACGACCGTTCGGGCCACCGCTTGGCTGGCCAAGTCCTCGATCGAGCGCCAGCGCGACATGCTCCGGCTCAGCCTGTTCGACGTGCTGGTCGGCGCCGGGGCGGCCCAGTCGGTCGGCGGCTGGCGGGCCGGTCACGCCGGGCCGCTTGAGGCCGCTACCAAGGCCGCCCTGCTCGGGCTGATCGCCTGGGGGGTCGTGCGCCGTCCGGCCTGGCGCAACCTGACCGTTGCCGCCCTGCTGCTGCTGGTCGCCACCGTGGTCGTGACCCGGCCCCAGAGCACCGTCGAGGCGGCGGCGCGGCCGGGGACGGTGGTGCCCAACGCGATGCTGGCGCTGGTGACCCGGGTCGCCCCCGACGGCGCCGGCGGCGCCCGGGGCGAGGCCGAGCCGACCCAGCGCCGCCTGCTGACCCGCTACTGGACGTCGTACGTGGGCAACCCGCTGTCGCGGATGCAGACCGGCACGGGCGTGCTGGCCGACGCCGCGCCGGCCAAGAAGGCGGGCGTGCTGGCGGCGCTGCGCAACAACGTCTCGGCGGTCAACGACTGGGCGGTGGGCCGTCGCGGGCCGGAGCGGGCCTTCATCGCCACCTCGGCCCTTGGCTACGTGCTGCCGTTCGCGGTCGGGCTGGGGGCGCTGGCCATGGTCGCCGCCTGCGCCCAGACCCTGCTGTTCCTGCTCTGCCTGGGCGGGCTGCTCGCGCTTCCCCTGGCCGTGGCCGGCCGCCGCCAGCGGCGGGCCCTGGTCCGCTTCTGGCTGGCGCCGCTGCTGGGCTCGGCGGCGGTGCTGGCCGGGACGTCGCTGCTGTCGTTCGCGGTCGTGCGGGCCGCCGAGGCCCTGCACGCCTCCGACGAGTACGTGGGCCTGCTGCTGGCCGGGTCGACCTGGCCGGCCCTGGCCGCCTTCCTGATCGGGCGCTGGCTCACCCGCCGCCGGCGCCTGGGCACGGCCCTCCCCCCGCTGGGCCCGTCCCCAACCGCCGGCGCCCAGAGGAGCTGAGCCATGAACGCCGAGTCGACCGTCTTCCGCGCGTCCCGCCCCGCCGTGGTCCTCGCCCCCGGGGGCGAGGGCGCCCGGGCCGCCGCCTGGCTGCTGGCCTGGCCGGTGCGCCTGGCCGCGACCCCGCTCGGCCGCCGGCTGCTGGTCGCCGCCGTGCTGGCCGTGGTGGCCGTGGCCAGCGTGAGCTACCTGTACGAGTCGGCCGACCAGCCGGGGGCGCCCGCCAGCTTCCGCCCCGCCGGCCTGGCCGCGGCCGGCCCCGCCAAGGCCGGCAACGGGGACCGCCAGCTGGCCGCCGCGCCCGTGCGGGCCAAGGCCGCCCCCTCCCCCGCCGAGGCGGCCGCCGCCTGGTGGGCCGCGCACGAGCGGGTCACCCTGGCCAAGGTCCACTCGCTGCAGCAGCGCAAGCTCAGCGCCACCGAGGTCCAGGTGCTGGTGGTCGCCGAGGCCGGCTCGCGGATGCCGAGCCGGTATGTGACCGTCCGCAAGGCGCCGGGCGGCTGGACGGTGCCGTGAACCGAACCCTCGGCACCAAAGCCGGGGCGGTGCTGGTGGCGCTGCTCACCCTGGCCGTGCTGAGCAGCCGCGCCTCGCCCGGCTTCCCGCTGGCCGGGGTGCCGATGGCCGTCGGCAAGTCGATCGCCAAGGCGCTCGGGGCCGGGCCGCAACGGCCGGCCCAGCCGAAGGGCGACGGCCAGCGCGGCGCCAGCTCGTTCGCGCTGGCCGACATCCCCCGCCGCTACCTGGGCTTCTACACCGACGCGGCCGCGGCCTGCCGCGGCCTGACCTGGCAGGTGCTGGCGGCCATCGGCAAGATCGAGTCCGACCACGGCCGCTCCTCGGCTCCCGGAGTGCGCTCGGGCGTCAACCGCGCCGGCTGCTGCGCCGGGCCGATGCAGTTCAACATCCGCAACGGCCACCCGAGCACCTGGGACACCTGGGGCACCGGGGTGGTCGCCCAGGTCTACGACCCCGCCCACGCCGTCCCGGCCGCCGCCCGCAAGCTCTGCGCCGACGGCCTTGCCCAGC
>Ga0307278_10001682_pt1 | contig 10927 bp, 10 predicted proteins | sample ER_DNA_117_FD_194482 | JGI IMG/M metagenome (GOLD analysis project Ga0307278, IMG submission 194482) | Bulk soil microbial communities from the East River watershed near Crested Butte, Colorado, United States - ER_DNA_117 | ecosystem: Environmental > Terrestrial > Soil > Floodplain | place...
ACGGCGCGCCCTTCGGCGGGGGCATCCTCGCCAAGGGCAGCGGCGTCTGCTCCACCTACGCCTACCAGCCTGCGGACGACGAGGTGCTGCGCCGCATCCGCGCGATGGAGGCCGCCTGTGCCGAGCGCGGCGTGCCGGTCGCCGCGGCGGCGCTGCAGTTCTCCCTGCGGGACCCGCGCATCACCTCGACCATCATTGGCATCTCCCGCCCAGAGCGGGTCGACGAGACTGTCCACCTCGCGAGCCTTCCCGTCCCGCCGGGGCTGTGGGATGCGCTGGAGCCGTTCGCCGCGCCGAAGAAGCTGTGGCAGTGGTGACATCCGGCGATCACGAGGACGGCCTGCTCCGCTTCCCGGAGGGGTTCTCCTGGGCCGCTGCGACCGCCAGCTACCAGATCGAGGGCGCCGTCGCCGAGGGCGGCCGCGGGACGTCGATCTGGGACACCTTCGCGCACCGGCCGGGCACGATCGACAACGGCGACACCGGCGACGTCGCCGACGACCATTATCACCGCTACGCCGAGGACGTGGCCCTGCTGGCCGAGCTGGGCGCGACCCACTACCGCTTCTCGCTGGCGTGGCCGCGGCTGCAGCCCCGCGGGCGCGGTCCCCTCAACCCGGCGGGCCTCGACTTCTACCAGCGGCTGGTCGACGCCCTGCTGGAGGCGGGGGTGCAGCCCTGGGTCACCCTGTACCACTGGGACCTGCCGCAGGTGCTGGAGGACGCCGGCGGCTGGCCGGAGCGCGACACCGCGAGGCGCTTCGCCGACTACGCGGCCGCGGTGTACGAGCGGCTGCGCGACCGCATCGCCTGGTGGACCACCCTCAACGAGCCGTGGTGCGCCGCCTATCTCGGCTACGCCGACGGGACCCACGCGCCGGGGAGGACCGAGCCCGTCGCGGCCGTCCGCGCCGCGCACCACCTGCTGCTCGGGCACGGGCTTGCGCTCCAGGCGATGCGCGCCCATGGCCCCGGCGCCGGCGGCGCCTCGTTCGGGATCACCCTGAACCTGTATCCGGTGGACCCAGCCGGCGACCGGAAGGCCGACCTCGACGCCGCCCGGCGCATCGACGGGCTCTTCAACCGGCAGTTCCTCGACCCGGTGCTGCGCGGCCGCTACCCCGAGGATCTGCTCGACGACCTCTCCCCGGCGACCGACACCGCGCACGTCCACGACGGTGACGAGCGGACCATCGGCCAGCCGCTCGACTTCCTCGGCATCAACTACTACAGCCGCATGGTGGTCCGCGCCGGCGACGGCCCGCGCCACCGGCCGGGCTCCACCTCGGTGTGGGTCGGCAGCAACGACGTGGAATTCGTCTCACGCGACGTCCCGCGCACCGCGATGGGCTGGGAGGTCGACGCGCAGGGCCTGTACGACGTCCTCAGCCGCGTGCAGCGGGACTACGGCCCGCTGCCGCTGTACGTGACCGAGAACGGCGCCGCCTTCGCCGACGAGGTCGGCGACGACGGCACCGTGGCCGACCCGCTCCGGGTCGCCTACCTCGACAGCCATTTCCGCACCGCGCACCGGGCCATCGCCGACGGCATCGACCTGCGTGGCTACTTCGTGTGGACGCTGATGGACAATTTCGAGTGGGCGCGCGGCTACACCATGCGGTTCGGGCTGGTATACGTCGACTACCCCACCCAGCGCCGCATCCCCAAGCAGAGCGCCCGCTGGTTCAGCGAGGTCACCCGCCGCAACGGCCTCCCCGCCCGGGGACCCTCCTAGTGTCCCGTGTCGTTGATTCGTTGGCAGTAGGTGGCGAGGGCGGGTGCAACGGGTGCCCCAGCCAGGTCCCGCAGAGCAGGTCCTTCAGTTCGCTGCGCTCGGGGTAAGTAGCGGTCAACCAGGGACTTGAGCGCCCCGCCGGCGCCGTCGAGCTGCTGGATGCCCTCGATACGCTCTGCCAGTTCCCATACCACGGGTCTCACAGCGCACCTCCGGTCGTCACGCAGGTACCCGACCGCGGAGCGAGCAAGCCGTCCAGCCGGGTCCTGTGATCATCGCCCTACACTGCCTGCATGGGGCACAGCGACGGCGACCGCCGCGATGCCGGTGGGGACGTCCACCACGTGGTCTGGGACTGGAACGGCACCTTGTTCGACGACCACGTCGTGGTGGTCGCGGCGGTCAACGACGCGCTGGCATTGGCTGGCCTCCCCTCGATCAACTCGCACACCTACCGCAGCCACTACACTCGGCCGGTCCAGCGGTTCTACGAGCAGGTGGCCGGCCGTCCCATAGAGCCGGGCGAGTGGCGGACGCTCGACGACGCCTACCACCACAGCTACCTCGCCCGGCTGGAGCGGGTTGGGCTGGCGCCCGACGCCTGGGCGGCGCTGGCGGCGGCCGAGGCGGCCGGCCTGACCCAGTCGCTGCTGTCGATGTGGCGGCACCAGGATCTGGTGCCGCTGGTGGAGCGGCTGGGAATCGGCCGCTACTTCCGCCGCGTGGACGGGCTGCGCGTCGCCGGTGGCGGCGGCAAGACCGAGCATCTGGCGACCCACCTGGCCGCGCTCGAGGTCGAAAGTTCGGCGGCGCTGGTGGTGGGAGACGCCTTGGACGACCTGGCGGCGGCGCGGGCGGTGGGTGCCCGGTGCGTGCTGTACGACGGGGGCTCGCACCACCGGCACGCGCTGGAGGCGACCGGCGTCCCCGTGGTCGACACCCTCACCGCCGCCCTGACCGCGGCGAAGCACGCGTAGGCCGGGGCTGCCGGCGGCGGCTGGCAGATCCGGCCGTGCCGTACGGGGAGTCGGGCGGCGCTAGACCAACGCCTCGTAGGCGGCCAGGCATCGCGTCGCGCAGGCCCGCCAGGTGAACCGTTCCACAACCAGATCGCGGGCGTTGGCACCGAGTCGGGCGGCCAGACGGCGGTCCGACAGGAGGCCTGCGAGGCGGTCTCCAAGCGCCTCCACGTCGCCCGGCTGCACCAGGAACCCGGTCTCCCCGTCCACCACCACCTCGGCCAGGCCCCCGATCCGGCTGGCGACCACCGGGGTCCCGCTGGCCATCGCCTCAAGGGCTGCCAGACCGAGCAACTCCGAGACGGGGACGTGCCGGCCGTAGCAGGTACGGTCCACCGAGGGGAGCGCCAGGACCGCAGCCCGGCGGTACAGCTCGGGCAGAGCGGAATCCGGCACGGGACCAAGGAAGGTGACGTCCCGGCCCTCGGCCAGCCGGCGGAGCAGGGCGAGGTAGTCTCGCTCGGGTGGGTGCGGGTCGTGGCCGCTGCTGCCGGCGATTCGGAGCGCGGCGCCGGCGGGCAACGCGCGGACCAGCCGGTCGATGCCCTTGTGCGGGGTGAGCCGTCCGACGAACAGGACACCGTCCCGGTTGGCCGCCGGCTGGGGGGAGAACCGCCGCGGGTCCGCCCCACCGTAGATCACCTGCGTTCTGGCCGGGGGAGCGCCGAGCAGCCGGGCGGAGAACTGGGAGACGGCGAGGAAGCGGTCAAACAAGCGGTGGACGAGCCCACCCCAGGTCCGGCCGGGGAGGCCGTGATCGGTGACCGCCGTGCCCGCCCCCAGGACGCGGGCGGTGATGGCCGACATGCGCGTGGGTACGCTCTGGAAGTGATGGGCATGGATGATCTCGGCGTTGCTGAGCGCCGCGGGGAGCAGCGGGGCCACCGGCTGGGCGGGGTGGCCGTGCAGCCAGGCCAGCGGCCGCAGGACACGGACACGGAGTCCGCCGCTGGCGCGCCACCTGCCGGGGCGCGGGCCGAAGGTGACCAGCTCGCACTCCACCTCGGCGGCCAGGGCCCGGGCCAGCTCCAGCGGGTACCGCTCTCCGCCGCCGTACAGCCCTTGCGGCCCGAACGGGCTCGGAGCCACGTGGATGACGCGCATCCTCACCGTCTCCCTGGTCACACTGGGTGATCCCGGCCGCCTGACCGGCGGCTACCGCTACCATCGCCGCATGGCGGAGCTGGCGCCGGCCTGTGGCGCCACCGTCCGCTTCGTCTGCTTCCCCGACCGTCCCTTCCCCCTGCCCGCGCTGGCTGGCCCTGCGGTGCTGCGGCAGACCCGCGCGGCGGATGTCTTGGTTCTGGACAGCATCGCCGCCGCCTTCCTCGGGCCGTGGCTACCCCGGCGGCCCAGGACGCCGCTGGTGGGCAGCCTGCACCAGCCGCCTGGCGGGATCGACCACGGGCCGCCGCGATGGGCCATACAGGTCCCCTTGGACCGGCTGGCGTACCGGCGCGCCCGCCTGCTGCTGGTCGCCAGCCAGGCGCTCGGCGACGAGCTGGTCGCGCAGGGATACCCGCGCGAGCGGATCCGGGTGGTGCCCCCAGGCCGCGACCTGCCCGCCGCCCCCGCCGGCCCGCCGGTCGACCTCCGCCAGGGACGCCGCGTGGGCCTGCTGTGCGTGGCGAACTGGGTCGAGCGCAAGGGCATCCTCGAGCTGTTGGAAGCCGTTTCCCGGCTCCCGGACGGGCTGGCGACCCTGCACCTGGCGGGGGACGACCGCGCCGATCCTCACTACAGCGCGCGCGTCCGGGCCAGGCTGTCCCGCCCGGACCTGGCCGGGCGGGTGGTCGTCCACGGTCCCTTGCCCGCGGAGCGGGTGACCGCCCTGTATCAGGGAGCCGACGTGTTCGTGCTGCCGAGCATCCGGGAGCCGTACGGGACCGTGTGGGGGGAGGCGATGGCCGCCGGCCTGCCGGTGGTCGGCTGGCGGGCCGGCAACCTGCCCCACCTGGCCGAGGACGGCCGCGAGGGGCTGCTTGCCAGCCCCGGCGACGTGGATGGGCTGAGCACCGCGCTCGCCCGGCTGGCCAGCGACGAGGACCTGCGGCGGAGGATGGCCGCGGCGGCTGGCAGGCGGGCCGCCGTCAGGCCGACCTGGGCGCAGTCGGCGGCGCTGTTCTTCGCCGCGCTGCGCGAGGCCGCCCCGGCCGGTCACGCCACCGGTCCGGCGTAGCCGCCGAAATCGGCATCGGTCTCCCAGACCCGAACCGCGAGCGTGTCGCCCCCCGCCTGCTGGAGCGTGGGGACCAGGTTCTGGTGGGCCCACCGGGCCAGCACCTCCACGGTGACGGCCTCGGCCGTGGGCGGGCGGATCTCCTCCAGATCCCTGCCTTCGATCCTGCCGGCGATCGCCTGCAGGGCCGCTCGGAGCGCATCCAGGTCGCAGACCATGCCGTGCTCGTCCAGCTCGCGCCGCCCGACCACCACGTCGATCCGGTAGTCGTGGGGGTGAAGCTCCCCCTCGGGTCCTTCGACGGGCTGCTGGTGCAGTGCCCGGACGGTGACGCTCGACCCCACTTCGTACCCGACCTCGTGCCCGATGGCCATCGGCGTTCCTCCAAGGATCGCTGTGTGTTCTCACTGGTATCGCAGGGCGGCATGGATCAGGCCGTCTTGCTTCCGGTCCACGCACGCGTAGGCGTCGGCTGCTTGCTCGAAGGGGAACTCGTGGGTGGCCAGGACGGGCAGCGGCAGCTCACGGGCGAGCCTCCATGCCAACTCGGCCCGGCGGCCGCGGTCCCACCTGGCGGTCAGGGCCGCCGGGAGGGTGGAGACCTGGGTGCTCCGGATGACCAGCCGCCGGCGGTGGAACGCGGCGCCGAGGGGTAGGGAGGCCGGCTTGGTGCCATACCAGGAGCAGACCAGGGCCGTTCCCTCGTGGGCCAGCAGCCCGAGGGACGAGGCCAGCGCCTGCGGGTTCCCACTGGCCTCGACCACGAGGTCGGCCCCCTGCCTCCCGGTCTCAGCGGCCACCGCCTCGGGGACTTCCTCGGGGGCGGTCGCCCGGACACCGAACGCGCCGGCGGCGGCCCGCCGGGCCGGCTCTGGTTCGGACCCGAGCACCACCGCCCCGGCACGGGCCAGCAGCGCGGCGACCAGGACGCCGACCGCGCCCATGCCCACCACCACGGCGACCTCCCCCAGGCGCGGCGCGGCGTCCAGACAGACCTGGAGGGCGGTCTCGACCATGGGGTACAGGGTGGCGACGCGGGGATCCAGGCCGTCGACCGCGACGGCCTGCTGGGCGTCGACCACGAACCAGTCCTGGTGCGGGTGGAAGGCGAAGACCAGCTGCCCTTCTCGGAGGGGGCCGGCCGGGTGGACCACGCGGCCGACCGCGCTGTAGCCGTAGCGGAACGGATAGGTGAAGGTGCCGGCCAGGGCGCCCAAGGTCTCGTCAAGGGGCAGGTTCGGCGCGACCTCGCCCCGGTAGGCGAGCAGCTCGGTCCCGCTCGAGATCCCGGACCACTCCGTGGCCACCAGGACGCACCCCTCAGACGGGCCGGGAAGCTGCACCTCCCGCAGCTCGACCCGCCCGGGCGCGACGAAGTGCACCGCGCGGGCCTTCACCGCACACCCCCATCCAGGCAGCACCGGTCGTTGACGCGCCGCCATGCTACAAAGGAGCCATGGTTCCGCCCAAGGAGGTCGCCCGCCTCTCCCTGCCGACCTCTACCGGAGAGTTTGACCTCCGGGCCTTCCAGGGCGCGTCGGGTGAGGTCTACCTGCTCTTTAGCCGTGGCGAGATCGGGGACGGTCGCGACCTGCTGGTCCGCCTGCATTCCGGCTGCCTCACGGGTGACACGCTCGGGTCGCTTCGCTGCGACTGCGGGCCCCAGCTTCGTCTGGCCATGCGGCGGATCGTCGCCGACGGCCGGGGGGTGCTGCTGTACGCCCCTGACCACGAGGGGCGAGGGGTGGGCCTGGTCTCCAAGCTCCGGGCCTACATGCTGCAGGACCAGGGCCACGACACGGTGGAGGCCAACCGCCGCCTGGGCCTGCCGGTCGACGGCCGCGACTACCGCGAGGCCGCACAGGTCCTGCTGGCCGCGGGGATCCGCAGCGCGCGCCTGCTCACCAACAACCCGAACAAGGCCCACGCCCTGCAACGGGGAGGCATCCGTGTCGAAGGCCTGGTGCCGTTGCAGACCGCACCCCACCTCCGCAACCACCGCTATTTGGAGACCAAACGCCGGCGGCTTGGCCACCGCGCCCCTGGCGGCGAGCCCCTCCCGGAGGACGGCTCCCTCGACGGTCCGGAGAAAGCCCTGGACGCCACCGCTCTCCTCGGCGACGTCCGCTCCCGCGCCGACCGCCCCTACGTCGTGCTCAAGTACGCCCAGACGCTGGACGGCCGGATCGCCACCGGCGGCGGCGACTCCAAGTGGATCAGCGGTCCCCAGGAGCGCCGCGCCGCCCACGCCATGCGAGCCGCCTGCGACGCGGTGCTGGTGGGAGCGGGCACCGTGCTGGCCGACGATCCCCTGCTGACCGTGCGGATGGTCCCCGGTGCCTCCCCGATCCGGGTGGTCCTCGACTCCACCCTGCTCGTCCCGCCGGACGCTCAGGTCTTTGGCCCCGACGCGGCCACCGTCGTCCTTACCTGCGAGCGGTCCGAGCCGGACCGGCGGGCGGCGCTGCAGCGACGAGGGGTGAAGGTCGAAGTTGTCCGGCAGGCGCCGGACGGCATCGACCTTGCCGACGGGCTGGCCCGGCTGCTGACCTTGGGGATCCGCTCGGTGCTGGTCGAGGGCGGGGCGCGCGTCATCACCTCCATGCTGCGGGAGCGGCTGGCGGACCGGATGGTGGTGGCCGTGGCGCCCATCCTGCTCGGCAAGGGGACGGAGGCGGTCGGGGACCTTGGAGCTAGCCTGGTGACGGACGGGCTGCTGCTGCTGAACCGGACAGTCCACCAGCTGGGACCGGACCTTCTGATCGCCGGGGATCTGGACTGGGCCGGGCGCGGGCGGACGGAGTCGAATGCGACCACGGCCGGCTAAGGGCCGACCTGCAGGCACCAGCCACCTGACCCGCGGCGAGGGTCACCGAGCCCCCAAGAGCCCCGTCCGCTCAGCGGACGGTCGACCTGCCTCGCATGCCAGCCGCAGCGTGAGCGGGCACCCAGCAGTAGTACCGGTAGGTCCCCGATGGTGCGGTGAAGTGCACGTCTCTACGGTCACGCCGACTGTTGCGACAGGCCTCTCCTCTCCGTGTGCGGGGTGATGTGCAGCCGGGCTGAGTCTGGGGTCCGGGAATGCGCGAAGGTGTCGGAGCGTTGCACCGGCTGCAGGCCGAGGGCTACGGGGCATACCGGAAACTCCTTGACCAAGCCGCGACCACGGAGGGAGCGAAGCGATGAGCAAGAGGGAGAAGGCGGTCCTGGCCGGAGGGTGTTTCTGGGGGATGCAGGACCTCATCCGGAGGCGCCCAGGGGTCCTCTCGACGCGGGTGGGCTACACGGGAGGCGACGTCGCAAACGCCACCTACCGGAACCATGGGACCCACGCCGAGGCGATCGAGATCATCTTCGACCCCGAGGTGACCTCCTACCGCGAGCTGCTCGAGTTCTTCTTCCAGATCCACGACCCGACGACGCTGAACCGCCAGGGGAACGACATCGGCACGAGCTACCGCTCGGCGATCTTCTACCTCGATGACGAACAGCGCCGGGTCGCCGAGGACACCATCGCCGACGTCGAGGCGTCCGGGCTCTGGCCCGGCAAGGTGGCCACCGAGGTCACCCCGGCCGGTCCTTTCTGGGAGGCCGAGCCGGAGCACCAGGACTACCTGGAGCGCTACCCGAACGGCTACACCTGCCACTTCCCGCGCCCGGGCTGGGTGCTGCCCCACCGGAGCGCCGCGGCTCGCTAGCAGACGGCGTGGGTCGGTAGGGCGGCGCCGGCTGACGGCCGTTACCGTCCGGGTCGTCGCGTTGCGGTCTGGAGCCGGGTAGATCGACGCTGAGCGCCAGGCTACGGATCTGGCGGTTGGGGGTCGAATCCCTCGCGGCGCGCACCAACAGCCCAGGTCACACGGCCTGGGCTGTTTGTTTCGCTTGCCTTCGGTCAACGATTTCCCGGATTTCCCGCATCGAGCACCACCAGGGTGCGTGGGCCTCGACGGCTACTGGCCCACCCGCCCGTCGATCCGTTCGCGTAGCAGGTCGGCGTGGCCGTTGTGGCGGGCGTACTCCTCGATCATGTGCACCAGCACCTCGCGCAGCGGCACCGGCCTCTGGTCGGGTGTGTTCCCGACGACGTCGAGGTCGGGCGCCTCGGCCACGAACCGGTCCGCGAACGCGACCTCGGCCCGCCAGACCTCCCACGCCTGGGCGACGACCTCCGGGTCGGGTGTCGCGCCGTCGAAGTCGCCGTCGGGGTCGGTCTCGGAGGAGAAGCGCCGCGGCGCGTCCTGCCCGGCCATCACCCGCCGGAACCAACCGCGCTCCACGTCGGCCAGGTGGCGCACCAGCCCCAGCAGCGACAGCGTGGAGGGCTCCACCGAGCGGCGCGCCAGGTCGGCGGCGTCCAGGCCGGAGCACTTCATCTCCAGCGTCAGGCGCTGATAGCGCAGGTACTCAACCAGCGTGGCACGCTCGTCGCCCAGGGTCGGCCCGCCTTCCCGCGGGTCGTTTTCGGGGTCGACGAACATGTCGGCTCTTCTGCTCGGGCTCACGCCCGCGATCATGGCCGATCCGCGCGCGGATCCACCACCGGTTATCCGGTCAAGTCGTCATCGTGCGGTGTTTGGGGGCCGGGTAGCCGGACGGCGGCAGACTTCCACCCGCCGGAACCGGGGCGCGACCCGCCCGCACAACGCCTCCAGCTCTGCCGCCCACTCCTTCCTGACGGTACATAGCAGCCTCTGTGAGTCTCCGGTAGGCGGTCGTGGAGGATCGCTGCCAGGCTTCGACGTCCGGCATCTCGGCATGACCATTGTGGGTCACCATTGGCTGATCGCACGTTCAGCATCCACCGACCTGCAGGTGCCTTCTCGACCGACGCTCGGACTCAGCGCCGGAGGAGCGCGGGTGCGAGCGCCCGCCAGCTGGCCACGGGGAGGCCGTTGGGGTCGGACTCAAGGACCTGCAAGCAGACGTGGTCGGCACCCGCCTCCAGGTGGGCGCGCACCCGCTCGGCGATCGCCACGGGACGACCCCAGGCCACCACCGCATCCACCAGCCGGGCACTGCCCCCATCCGCGCGCTCCTCCGGGCCGAACCCAGCCCGGTCCCACGCCCGCAGGTAGTTGGGCAGGGTCAGGTAGAAGGCGATGAACTCCCGGCCGATCCGGCGGGCCTCGGCCGGGTCGTCCTCCACCAGGACGGCCTGCTCGACCGCCAGCAGCGGCCCGGCGCCGAGCACCGAGCGCGCCGACGCGGTGGCCTCCGGTGGGGTGTTGTACAGCAGGGCGCCAGCGGCCCGCTCCGCGGCCAGCTCGAGCATGCGGGGGCCGAGCGCAGCCAGCACCCGCGCCGGCTCCTCCGCCAGCGGCGGCCCCTGCCAGGGGGCGGCGTCCATGGCGTCCAGGTAGCCGCGCAGCTTGTCCAGCGGCCGCTGGTAGCGGTGGCCGCGGGCGTCGACGATGGGCGCGTGGCTCACCCCGATGCCGAGAACAAAGCGGCCCGGGTAGGCCTCGGCAAGCGTCCGCTGGGCGGCGGCCATGGCCACCGGGTCACGCGCCCACATGTTGGCGATGCCGGTGCCGACCACCATCCGCCGGGTGGCACACAGCAGCAGCCCCGCGTTGGTCAGCGCCTCCCGGCCGAAGACCTCCCAAGACCACAGCGAGCCCCAGCCCAGCTCCTCCAGCTCGGCGATCGTGGTCCGGACGCGCTCGGCGGGCTGGATGTCCAGCTGCCTGGTCCACAGCCCGACGCGACCCAACCGCTCCGCGAGCACCCGTCCGGCGGTCGTGGTCTGGCCCTCCCGGTCCATGGTCGGCCTCCCCTGACGCCCTGATGTGCGCGATTGTCGCAGAACGCCTTCCGCCCCGACAGATGCGGTCTCCTCACGAGATAGCGCTGCCTCTGCTTGACATAACAGAGGAACCATTCTGAGAAACCCTCTACGCGGTAGGCGCCCTCGGCCTCAGCCGGGGGCGCTGGCCTATGAGGACAACCAGCACGGCGACGCCGACCTCGAAGGCGACCAGCAGCACGGTCAAC
>Ga0307278_10001683_pt1 | contig 10926 bp, 12 predicted proteins | sample ER_DNA_117_FD_194482 | JGI IMG/M metagenome (GOLD analysis project Ga0307278, IMG submission 194482) | Bulk soil microbial communities from the East River watershed near Crested Butte, Colorado, United States - ER_DNA_117 | ecosystem: Environmental > Terrestrial > Soil > Floodplain | place...
GTAGCAGACCGGCCACGGAGAGCACGATGAACACGATCTGGTGGATCTGATCCTTGCCCGGGGGCAGTCCGGCGACCAGGTGCACCACCCAGAACACCGGATAGAACCACAGCACCGACCACGCCCACCTCTCGCCGCGACGAAACGGGATCAGCGCGATCAGCCCACCGAACAGGCCCAGACCGATCGATGCCAGCCCGTTCGCGACGATCAGCAAGTTGCCGCCGGCGACGGGCGGCAGCACGGTGATGACTCCGAAGCCAAGGGTGCCGACGCTCACCACAACCAGGCACACCCACGCAACTCGCATCAGCCGACCGTCGCGTCTCACTCTGCGAAGCTAACTGATCCAGCGCTGCTTACCGTCCTTGCCCTGGAAGTGCCGTCTTCGCTTGCACGATTGGGAGGCACCAGCGACACGGGCGCGGCATCGGACTCGACGCGCCCGGCTCCTACCAAGGACCACGAAGGACATGTCAGCGGCATGACCAGCCTCCGTCGACGAGAAGGGTCTGGCCAGTGATGTAGCTCGACGCGTCGCTGGCGAGGAAGAGAAATGGGCCGTCCAGTTCTTCGGCACGCGCGGCGTGGCCGAGGACGGCATGTGCGCTTAGCGGCCACCTCTCGGGCAGCAAGCCAGAGGTCGTCATCGATATGAATGGGCCAATTGGGTGCTGGCACCGGCGAACTGGCGCACTATCATCGCGGCGAGTTCCGGGAATTCGCGTGCGTCCACGTCCGTCGGCTGTGCCGGCCAGTGGATGCGGACAATGCCCCGTTGCAGGGTTCGGGCCCGTTGGGAGGGTTCAGCTCCTGGCGGGCCGCTTACTGTGCGGACCTGCTAATTGATCTTGGACATCACCTCCCCGTGAGAACACCTGTGAGTGCATACTGCGGAGCACGACCTGGTACCGGATGGAATGAACACCCACATCAGCCCGATATTCACGCTCAGCGGATCACCTGCTGGCACGGGCTGGCACCAGTGATTACGGGTCCGCCTTGTCGTAGGATCACCTGCGGTAGTCGTTTCCTGGGAGTGCTATGCGCGCCCAGGAAAGTTCATCGCAGAGGATGGTCAATGAGGTTTTCCGTTCGCCATAGGTCGCGAGCCGTGCGCGCTGCCGCACTCGCCGGCGTCCTTGCGATCACCTTCTTCGCTGCCGGTTGCGCCAAGGCAGATCCCAGCGTTGTGGCATACGTGGATGACTCAGAGATCACTCAGCAGCAGGTGGACGACGCCGTCGAGGGAGTGTCCAGCATCTTGCAGGAGGGTCAGCAGGTGTCCCAGTCAGCCGTCGTCAACGCCATGATCCATGGCGTGATCGCGGAGCAGCTAGCGGCGGCCAACAAGATCACGATCACCGACGGCGAGCGCGACGCGCTGATCAAGAACAGCAATCTTGCTGGTCTGCTCAACGTGCCAAAGGGACGACCGATCGCCTACGACGTGGCAGATCAGCAGATCGTTTCGGGCAAGCTGGGAAGCGAGGCTTACCTTGCCGCCGTTGCCAAGGAGCCGGTTACCCTCAACCCGCGATTCGGCGTGCTGGACCCGAACCAGAAAACGATCATCAGCGACGAGTCGGCATCCCTGGCCAAACCGGTGGCCACCCCGACGCCTTGATCCAGGTGGCGCTACCCGAGCTCGAGCGACTTGTCGAGGTCATGGCGCGGCTGCGCCACGAGTGCCCGTGGGACGCTCAGCAGACTCATCGGTCACTGGTGCAGTATCTGGTCGAGGAGACCGCCGAAACCATCGAAGCCATCGAGATCGGTGACCAAGATCATCTTCGCGAGGAGCTGGGTGACCTGCTGCTTCAGGTGATCTTCCATGCGGCGATCGCGAGCGAGCAAGACCCGGGCTTCACGGTGGAGGACGTAGCCCAGGGCATCGCCGACAAGCTCATCTCTAGGCATCCCTACGTTTTCGCGACCGAGGAGGTGCCGAGCGACCTGCATTACACCTGGGAGCAACGCAAGGCGGCCGAGAAGGGGCGCACCTCTGCGCTGCAGGGAATACCGGCCGAACTCTCGGCCCTGGCGAGAGCGAACAAGATCATTAGCCGGGTACGATCGCGACGCGTTGCGGTGGCGTTACCTGACGAGCCGACCACAGCACAGGAGGTGGGTGTGCAGCTGCTGGCGCTCGCGGCCCGTGCTCAGGCGACCGGCATCGACCCCGAGCAAGCCCTCCGCGACACGGTACGCGCCTTGGAAGCCCAGGTTCGAAATGCCGAGGCGGCGGCCAACGGTCCGGGATCCTAGATCCCGGCGCACTATTCTGTGCACATGTCTGAGCCACCGACTCAACGGCCGGCCCCACAGGCGTATCCGCCACAGAACCAACCCCCTCAGAACCAACCACCTCAGAACCAACCACCCCAGAACTACCCGCCTCAGCACTATCCCGCTCAGAACTACCCTCCGCAGAACTACCCGCAGCCAAGTCCTCCTCTTCCCAGGAATCCGCAGACATATCCGCCGAATCCGACAGCGCCCTATCCGGTACAGCCGCAGTACCGGGCAGTCCCGCGCAAACCTAGCGAGGAGTTGCGGAGAGATAGCGAGGCCGCATTGGCAGCGCGGATGGAGCTCGGGCCTGAATACAACGAATACGTGGCCGCGGGCTTGGCCGAACGAGTGGAGGAGCTTGCCGCTGCACATGCCGCAGAGCTGCGGCAGCAGGCCGAGCTGGCCAGCCGTGATGAGGCAGCCGAGAGGAGCGGACGCGCACGCCAGACCGCGCTGGCCATCGTCTCGGTGGTCATGGGCATCCCGATCACCGGCATAGCTGCCACGCAAGTCGACCCGAGTGTCGTCGGTGTGGCCGTTTCCTGGGCAGGCATAGTCGGTGTGAACTGGGTCCACGCCCGCGCCATCCGCAGGCGTAGGTAGCCTCTTCGCTCGAGCTTGTGCCGACTGCCGAATGAATCTCGCATTCCCTGCGTGCGGCGCCACCGCTCGATCCCGGACGCGCCGATAGGCTGAGGCCACAATCGGTTTCTTCTGCCCGCGTGCCTAAATCGGCGATGCGGGACAGCACTGGAACGCAAGCACCAGAAAAGCAGGCACCGGAAAGCAAGCATCAGAAGCAAGCATCGGAAAGGGCGGCACCCGTGGCGAGCATCGAATTCATCGGCGCACGAGAGATCCTCGATTCCCGTGGCAATCCGACGGTCGAGGTCGAGGTCATACTCGACGACGGCTCCGAGGGTCGAGCTGCGGTGCCCTCGGGTGCGTCGACCGGCGCCTTTGAGGCGGTCGAGTTGCGTGATGGCGAGGCTCGATATGGAGGCAAGGGCGTGAGCAAGGCCGTGCTCGGCGTCATTGATCAACTCGGCCCCGAACTCATCGGATACGAGGCCAGCGAACAGCGGCTCGTGGACCAGGCGATGTTGGATCTGGACGGTACCGACAACAAGTCCAAGATCGGCGCGAACGCGATCCTGGGCGTCTCGCTGGCCGTCGCGCACGCGGCTGCTCACTCGGCCGACCTGCCGCTGTATCGGTATGTCGGTGGCCCCAACGCTCATGTCCTTCCGGTGCCGATGATGAACATCGTCAATGGCGGAGCACACGCCGACTCCGACGTCGACGTGCAGGAGTTCATGATCGCTCCGATTGGCGCTGCGACGTTCCGCGATGCGCTGGAGATGGGCGCGACCGTTTACCAATCGCTGAAGTCGGTACTAAAGAAGCAGGGCCTGGCGACCGGCCTCGGCGACGAGGGCGGTTTCGCGCCAAACCTGCCGGCCAACGTCGCGGCACTTGAACTGATCTCTACAGCTGTCGAGAGCGCCGGGCTAACCGTCGGTACCGACGTCGCCATGGCCCTGGATGTTGCCAGCACCGAGTTCTTCGACAATGGCATTTACCGTTTCGAGGGTCGCGAGCTGACCAGCGACGAGATGACCGACATCTACACGCAGTGGATCGACGCTTTCCCGATCGTGTCCATCGAGGACCCGCTGGCCGAGGACGATTGGGCCGGCTGGAGCGCGCTGATGGGTCGGATCGGCGATCAGATCCAGGTGGTCGGGGACGACCTGTTCGTCACCAATGTGACCCGGCTGCAGCGCGGTATCGCCGAGAAGGCCGCCAGCGCCTTGCTGGTCAAGGTCAACCAGATCGGGTCGCTCACCGAGACCCTGGACGCGGTCGATCTCGCGCATCGTTCGGGCTTCCGGTGCATGATGAGCCACCGGTCCGGCGAGACCGAGGACACCACCATCGCCGACCTCGCAGTGGCCACCAATTGCGGCCAGATCAAGTCCGGCGCCCCGGCGCGTACCGACAGGGTCGCCAAGTACAACCAGCTGCTGCGAATCGAAGAAGACCTCGACGACGCGGCCCGCTACGCCGGCGCATCCGCATTTCCAAGGTTCCAGGCCGGATAGGGTGCCATCCGGTCGACGGCCTACCTCACGCCCCGGCGCGGGCCCGGGGCGGGGTAAGCCGCGAGCGCGTACGGAGGCACGTAAGGCATCCTCGTCGTCGCGTGCACCGCGGGCCGAGACCGCGCGAGGCAATGACTCCACGGCTCCGCTCCGCCGCCGCGGTTACAGCCTCACCGCACGCGCCATCACGTTGTCAGTGGTGCTGCTGATCTTGACGATCTCGTACGCGACATCGTTGCGGATCTACTTTTCGCAGGCACACGAGATCGCCGCGACGAAGGCCGAGATTGCCCAGCGGCAAGAGCGAATCCAGGATCTGCAGGGGGAGTTGGCCCGCTGGGGCGATGAGGCGTATGTCCGGACCCAAGCTCGAGAACGGCTGGGTTGGGTGGTGCCAGGGGAGACCGGCTATGCGGTCATCGGCGCCGATGGCAAGCCGCTCGGCGGAGGAGCACAGATTCAGGCGGAGACTGCGCCGCAGGAGCAGGCACAGAACTCCTGGTGGTCCAAGCTCTGGGGCTCAGTTGAGGCCGCTGATCGGCCCGCGCCTGTCAGGGACCCTGCGAGCGAGAAGCCGATTACCGCCAAGACCAGGCCCAACAACCGCTGATCAGTGTTGATCGGCGAGGAAAGAGTCGATCGCCGGTGCCGTGGGCAAACTTGGGCTTGCTCCGCGGACAGTGACCGCCAATGCGCCAGCCGCAAGTCCCCTCCGTACCGCCTCCGGTAACGAAGCGCCACGCGCCAGGCTCGCACCAAACGCACCAGTGAAGGCATCACCGGCTGCAGTGGTATCCACCGGCGTTGCTGGAAAAGCTGGATACTCCTCGACACCGGCGGGGTCGAGGACTACGGCGCCGCGCTCGCCGCGGGTGATCATCGCAGTAGCAGCGCCACGGTCGAGAAACCAACGCGCTGCTAGCTCCGCAGAGCTCGGATCCGTGACCGAGATGCCGGTCAGCACCTCCGCCTCCAGCTCGTTCGGCTTGACCACAGAGACGCCGCGCCAGATCGCCGACGAAAGGGGTTGCGCCGGCGCGGGATCTAGCACCAGTCGCAACGCGAGCGTTTGGCAGACCTCGGACACGCGCTCGACGACCGAGAGCGGAATCTCCAGTTGCACAAGAACGACCGAAACGCGATCACGCAGCTCCGTCAAAGAGGCCTCGACATCGTCAGGGTTCAGTCGGTGGTTCGCGTTCGGAATGATCACGATGTCGTTTTGGCCGGAGGCAGCATCGACGCGAATATGCGCAATTCCGGTTGCGCCATCCGTGACACGGACGGCGCTGACATCTATGCCTTCCGCAGCGAGCGTGGTCAGCGTCAGGTCCTGGAACATGTCGTCACCCACCGCGCCGATCATGTACGTGGGTGCTCCGGCGCGTACGGCCGCGATCGCCTGATTCGCTCCCTTTCCGCCCAGAAGCAAGGAGAAATCGCTGCCGATGACCGTCTCGCCCGGGCGCGGCAGCGGTGAGCTGAATGCCGCCAGATCTGCGTTGATGCTGCCTACTACTGCTACTCCGTTGCGGTCATCCATGGCCCCATTTTGTGCGCTGCTTGCGCAATCGTGCGTCCCATCCGCGATTTGCCGTGTCTGATGTCTCGCTCCGCTCGCGACATGCGGGCGAGCTGACTTGGCCGACTGCGAGGATGGGCCTGTGCTTGAAGCTATGACTCCCGGCGATGAGGTGACGATCGCCGCGCAGCTTCAGCGGCCGCCTCGGGGCGTCGTGGGGATCGCTTACCGATGTCCGTGCGGCAAGCCCGCGGTTGTGGCGACCCAACCTCGACTGCCCGACGGCACACCCTTCCCGACGACGTATTACCTCACGTGTCCCCGAGCTGTCGCAGCGTGCTCTTCGCTGGAGTCGCAAGGTCTGATGGCCGAGATGAACCAGCGGCTGCGCCGTGATCATGATCTTGCTCACGCGTACCGTCGCGCCCACACGCAATACCTGGACGATAGGGAACGGCTCGAGTCGGTGCCAGAGATCGCGGGCGTCAGCGCTGGAGGAATGCCCGATCGCGTCAAGTGTCTACATGCCCTGGTGGCTCATTCGCTCGCTGCCGGCGAGGGCGTCAATCCGCTCGGTGACGAGGCCACGCGTGCGCTGGGCGCGTTCTGGACGCATCCGTGCTTGGAAGAGGTCTCGTGACGAGAGTTGCCGCCATCGACTGCGGAACGAATTCCATCCGTCTGTTGATCGCCGAACCCGACGGTTCCGGCGGTCTGAACGATCTGAAGCGGCGGCTGGAGATCGTACGTCTCGGCCAGGGTGTCGATGCCACCGGTGAGTTCCACCCCGACGCTTTGCGCCGCACCTTCGCGGCGGTCGACGACTACGCGGAATTGATCAAGAAAGCCGAGGTGCCCGTCGAGAAGGTGCACTTCGTGGCGACCTCGGCCGCCCGCGATGCCAAAAACCGCGACAGGTTCCTTCTCGGCATCAAGGAGCGACTGGGTGTGCAGGCGGACGTGATCAGCGGCGAAACCGAAGCGCGCCTGTCCTTCATGGGAGCGCTCAGCCGAGTCACCCCCGATGGCGAGCCAGTTCTGGTGATGGACATCGGAGGCGGCTCGACAGAACTGATCACCGGCAGCGCTGCCGGGGAGTTGCACAGCGCGATCTCACTCGACATTGGATCGGTACGGGTCACCGAACGCTTCCTCAGGCAGAATCCGGTGGCAGATGATGATCTTGAACGGGCCACCACGTACGTGGACGAGTTGCTTGCAGGCAGCGGCGTGGACTTCGACTCCATCGGTACCTGGATCGGAGTTGCGGGCACAGCGACAACGCTCGCCGGAGTGTATCTGGAGCTGGAGCGGTACGACCGCGAGCGGGTGCACGGCGCCCGCATCCCGGTGCCCGCAATAGCGGAGCTGCTGAACCGATTGGCTGGTTTGACAGTCGAAGAGATCCGCGCGCTGCCGTCGATGCATCCCGGACGAGCCGATGTGATCACCGGTGGAGCGCTCGTCGAAACGCGCGTCGCGAAGCGCCTGCATGTGGGGGAGCTGATCGTCAGCGAGTCCGACATTCTGGACGGGATTGCCCTGCAGCTCATTGACCGATGACACAATGCCGCGATGACCTCTCTCGCCATCACGGTCGTCGGTCATGACCGGCCAGGCATCATCGCGCACGCTGCCGAGGTGTTGTCGCAATGCGGTATGAACCTCGAGGACTCGTCGATGACGTTGTTGCGCGGACATTTCGCGATGACCCTCATCTGTGCGGGTGAGGCCGACGCGACTCGGATCGAGGCGGCATTGCAGCCGATGGTGAACGGTTCGCTTGACGTGACCGTACGCGAGGTGCCGGACGAGCCAGACCTGGCACCGCTGGGATCGAGCTATCTGCTGACGGTCCATGGCGCAGATCGGCTCGGAATCGTCGCGCGGCTGGCGGGTGTGATTGCAGAGGCGGGTGGCAACATCACCGACCTCACCACGCGCCTCTCGGGCACTCTTTACGTGCTGCTTGCCGAGGTGGACCTACCGCGATCAGCCGAGGTGGATGCGCTCCAGACTCGGCTTGCAGACGTGTCGGCTGAGCTGGGTGTGGATACGACAATGCGACTGCTCGAGAACGATCAACTGTGAGCCTGACCTTGCCGACACTGCCAGAGGGGCGGGTGCTCGATGTGGTCCGCGCGCCGAGCCAGGTCTTGTCGGTTGCCAGTGCGCTCGTGGATCCCGCCGACCCTGCGGTGATTCAGCTCTGCGCCGATCTGGTCGCGACCATGCGCGTTTCGCCGGGTTGTGTGGGGCTCGCCGCCCCGCAGGTCGGGGTAGCCGCGCGGGCGTTCTGCGTCGACGTCTCGGGACATCCGAAGACACGCATGACCCACGGTCTGATCGTGCTGCTCAACCCCGAAATCTTGGAGGCCAGTCGCAACGAGAAGGGTCGTGAGGGCTGCATGTCTGTGCCAGACCTAACGGGTGATGTGAAGCGGGCGACCAAGATCACTGTCGCAGGACAGCTCCCCCTGAGTGGCGAGCGAGTACTGATCACCACAGATGCCTTCGAGGCGCGCGCCTTACAGCATGAAATGGATCACTGCGACGGCCGGCTCTTTCTCGATCGAGTGGCCAGCGCGCATGCGCTACACGCCCGGAAGATCTATCTCGAGCGGGGTGACGCCGGCCGCTCTTGACACCCGCCGCAAGCGACCGAACCGGTCCCTGGGATCTGTTAGCCAAGCGAGTGCAGTTGTTGCGCTGCTCGCGCTCGCCGACCGCGGCGTGCCGGCCTAGCTCAGCACGGCGGCGCGCGATTACGGACGCTCGCAGCGGGGCAGGTAAGGTCGGGCAGCGATGAACGGTCCGGCCTCCCGTCGCTGGGCGTTCCGGCCCGGCGCCAACCGGCCCCGAGCTCCGCGCGACTTCGTGCATGTCGGGGGCCGCAGCCCGGCCGAGCGTGGACAGCGCCGAACCCTGCCAAGCGCGCTCGCGCGGCAGGCCGTACTTGTGCGCTCCCGGCGTGCGCTGTTGGCCGACTTGACGAAGGCCTTCTTGCTCACCCTGCTCGCCGCATTAGCAGCGGCGCCACTTGCCGTGGTATGGGGGATCAGTCATGCGCAGGTGGACGACTATCTCGGACCACACCGGGCAACTTTTTCCAGTAACTTTCGCGGCGAGGTTGAGCTCAATCTCGGACCTATCGGCAATGCATACCTCGAGAGCCCGGCGCGCCCCATTGGGCTGACGATCACTGTGGGAGGGGTCGGTTCGGCGGGTGAGCATCTCAGCTCGTTCTTCTCCGAGCAGACGCTGGTCGCATACACCAGCCTGTACACCGAACCGCAAGAGGCGCTCTCTGGCATCTTGGAGCGTTTGGCACATGACGCGGTGCAGGAGGGCCTCAAGGCTGAAGCTGTCTTGCTGCTGGGGATCGCGGTCTGGCGGCTACGCGCCAAGCTGGTGCCGCCCTACTCCATGACGCCTGTGAGCCGTCGTCGTGCCGTCGCTGCGTACGTCGCGGTTGTCGCACTTGTCGTTGGTTCCGTCCTGGTGCCCCAGAAATCAAAGGATCCGCGCTACCCCGTAGCAATCGCGGATGGCGGCCGATTCTCCTCGCTGACGGTGGACAGCGTGCTGCTCGCGGACGTACTGGACCGTGGCATTGAAGGCATCCGATTGCTCAGCGCACGTCAACAAGGTGCAGTGAAGACCTACGTCGACACGGCTGCGGGCAACCTCTCGGATCAGCTGGATGCTCTGCCGCGACCACGATCGGACGAGTCAATGATTCTGGGGTTCAGCGATTTGCACTGCAACCAAGCCATGACCGAGCTGATCGCGCGCCTCGTCCACGTGACAAAGCCCTCTCTGGTGTTGAGCTCGGGCGACGACACGGTCAACGGGACGGCCGCCGAGCGAGGTTGCATCCGGCGTGAGGCCGCCATACCCAGCGGAGTCCCGTTCGTGGTGGCGACCGGAAACCACGACTCCGACGTGACAGAGGATCAGATGCGGAGCGACGGCATGAGGGTGCTCAACGGCCAAGTTGTCGAGGCCGCGGGAGTCGACGTGCTTGGCGACGATGACCCCGAGCGCAACATTCCTTTCAGCGTCGACCGTACGAAGGACCGGCCGGAGAGCGAAGAAGAGATGGGACAACGGCTGGTCGATACCGCCCAGGGTAAGCACAGCGACGTGATTCTGGTGCACCAGCCGGCGGCTGCGCGAGTGATCGTGGACTCGCCGAATCTTCCGGTAGCGCTGGTGCTCTGGGGGCACTTTCACGTGCAGTCTGGTCCGAATGTGATCATGCACGACGACGGATCATGGACGGTCGGCATGCAAGAAGGCACGGCCGGGGGAGTGCGAGAGCCCACGTTTACATCTTTTAGTACGCCGTTCTCACCGCCGCTGATCAGTGCGGATGTCTACTTCTACTTTCGCGACAGGGCCACCGGCTTGATCACCGGCGTACAGCCGGTGCACTTCCAACCCGATGCGAAGGTTGTGATCACAGACCGCATCGCTACCGGCGACCTTGCAGGGCTACCCCTGCAGACGCGGATCAAGCTGGGCGGTGCCTCGCCGACGTCCGCTGTGGAGCCGTCTCGCTGAATTCTGAGAGCCGAGTGCCTGTCGAGCACTAACTGCTGAACGATCGCGACAGCTGGCGCCAGTAGTGCACGGTTTGTCAGCAGTTCCTCGGTAACCCGCGGCCATGACAGCGCCGAGAAGCAGAAGAGGCGCACTAGGATCGCACCCGGCCGTTGCATGGCAGGCCCCCGTAGCCCAAATGGCAGAGGCAGGCGGCTTAAACCCGCTCCAGCATGGGTTCGAATCCCATCGGGGGCACCGTTTTGAATGTGCTCGCTCTGCCCGCGGTGATCGCGCTGTGGAGCCCGCCTGCAAGCGTCAAGACGTGCGGCAAAGTGTCATCGGGCGGGGTCGTCTTCCGGCACAAGCTGAAGGCGACCAACGACCGCGGGTCCTTCGACGCGCTGGTTACAAAGACACTACGAATTCCTGCCACCATCTTCGATCGTCACACCATGC
>Ga0307278_10001685_pt1 | contig 10910 bp, 14 predicted proteins | sample ER_DNA_117_FD_194482 | JGI IMG/M metagenome (GOLD analysis project Ga0307278, IMG submission 194482) | Bulk soil microbial communities from the East River watershed near Crested Butte, Colorado, United States - ER_DNA_117 | ecosystem: Environmental > Terrestrial > Soil > Floodplain | place...
GCCCACGGCGAAGAAGAACGGCCAGGCGCCGTCGCTGACCGCGCGGGGGGTGGGGCTGCTGGCCGGGGGGCTGCTGCTGGGGGTCGGGGCCGGGGTGACCCTGGAACGGGTCCTGGTGCGGCGGGACCGGCGGCGCGAGGACCCGGAGGCGGGGGAGCCGTTCGGGGGCATCCGGGGGAAGCCGGCCAAGGTGACCAGCCACGACGGCACCCGGCTGCACGTCGAGGAGCTCGGCCAGGGGCCCTGCCTGGTGTTCTCCCACGGCTTCTCGCTGACCCAGGACGCCTGGCACTACCAGCGCCGCGACCTGCCGGCCCGCTACCGCTGCGTGTTCTTCGACCAGCGCGGCCACGGCCGCTCCGGGCGTCCCCGCAAGCACGACTACTCGCTGCCGGCGCTGGCCGGCGACCTCAAGGCGGTGCTCGACTGGACCGGGGAGGAGCGGGTGGTGGTCGTCGCCCACTCCATGGGCGGGATCGCCGCCCTCCAGCTCGCCGAGCAGTTCCCCGAGGAGCTCGGCGGCCGCGTGGCCGGCCTGGTCCTGGTCGGCTCCACCTACGTCGACACCGTCCGCGGCATGACCGCCGCGGTCAGCGCCTGGGGGGCCGCCTGGGCGCAGCGGACCCTGATCACCGGCGCCTTCCGCTTCATGGGCCAGGACCCGGTCAGGGCCCAGCAGCTCCGCCGGCGCGGCAGCGACCTCGGCTACCTGGGCACCCGCCTGTTCGGCTTCGGCTCCAACCCCTCGCCCAGCCAGGTCGCCTTCGTCGACCAGACCCTGGCCGGCACCGACGTCGAGGTCTGGGCCAAGGTGTTCCCCAGCCTGGTCGACTTCGACCTGTCGGCGTCGCTGGAGGCGGTCGGCGTGCCCGCCCTGATCGCGGTCGGGGACAAGGACCGGCTGACCCCGCCGGCCGCGGCCCGGTTCATGGCCGAGAAGATCCCCGGGTCGCGCCTGCTGGTCCTGGAGGACGCCGGCCACTGCGCCTTCCTGGAGGAGCACGAGGTGCTCGACGCCGAGATCGCCGCCCTCGCCGACGAGGTGCTGGCGCCGGTCCGTGGGGCCGCCCGGAGGCGGCGCCGGCCCGGCGTCCGCCGGGTCCAGGGGTCCTGAGGCCGCCGTGGCCCTGGGCGTCGAGGACCTGGCCGTCGGGCACTGGACCGACCCGGTCGGCCTGACCGGCTGCACGGTGGTCGTGCCGCCGCCCGGCAACGTCGCCGCGGCCAGCGTCCGCGGCGGCGGGCCCGGCACCCGCGAGACCGACCTGCTCCAGCCCCAAGCCCACGTCGAGGGGGTCTCGGCGGTGCTGCTGACCGGCGGCAGCGCGTTCGGGCTGGCCGCCGCCCAGGGGGTGGTCGACTGGTGCGAGCGGCGCGGGCTCGGCTACGGCCGCTTCGGCCGGCCGATCCCGATCGTGCCCGCGGCGGTGCTGTTCGACCTCGCCGTCGGCGACTGGGAGGCGCGCCCGGGGCCGGCCGAGGGCGAGGCCGCCTGCCTGGCCGCCACCACCGCCGACGGGCCCCAGGGCAACGTCGGCGCCGGCATGGGCGCCACCGTCGGCAAGACCGCCGGGCCCGACCACATGACCAAGGGCGGCCTCGGCTGGGCGGTGGTCGAGGCCGGGCCGGTCACCGTGGGCGCCCTGGCAGTGGTCAACGCCGGCGGGGACGTGCTCGACGAGCACGGCGGCGTGCTGGCCGGGGCCCGGGTCCCCGGCGGGGCCAGGGCCGCTCTGCGCGAGCGCCTGGCCGCCCCCGCCGGCGACGGCGAGGTCCGGCCGGAGCCGGCGGTGCCGCCGGGAGGCAGCACCACCCTGGCGCTGGTCGCGACCAACGCCGTCCTGACCAAGGGCGAGGTCCACCGGGTGGCCGTCCAGGCCCACGACGGCATGGCCAGGGCCATCTTCCCGGTCCACACCAGCTTCGACGGGGACACCGTGTTCGCCCTGGCCGTGCCGAGGGTCCCGGCCGCCATGGACCTGGTAGCCTTCCTGGCAGAGGAGGCGCTGGCCGCCGCCATCCGGGCCGGGGTCCGGGCCGCCGGCCCGGTCGCCGGCATCCCGGCGGTCGCTGGAGCAGGAGGAGGGTAGCGTGCCCCTGTACGAGTACCGCTGCGCGGACTGCGGGAACCAGTTCGAGGCGCTGGTGCCGGCCGGCCGCGCCGACGCCGAGCACTGCCCCGACTGCGGCACCGCGGCTCGCCGCCTGCTGAGCCTGGTCGCCGCCCCGGTGCGGGGCAGCGACGGCGCGGCCATGCCCGTCGCCGGCGGCGGTGGCTGCTGCGGCGGGGCCTGCGGGAACTGCTGAGGTGCCCACCGAGCTGGAGGCGGTCGCCGCCGAGGCGGCCGGCTGCACCCGCTGCCGCCTGCACCAGAGCCGCACCCAGGTCGTGTTCGGCCAAGGGGACCCCCACGCCGACCTGATGTTCGTCGGCGAGGCCCCCGGCCTCCAGGAGGACCGCCAGGGCCTCCCCTTCGTCGGCCCCTCCGGGCAGCTCCTCAACCGCCTCCTGGAAGGCATCGGCCTGCGCCGCCAGGACGTCTATGTCTGCAACGCGATCAAGAGCCGCCCCCCGAACAACCGCGACCCGCAGCCGGACGAGGTCGCCGCCTGCCGGCCCTGGCTGGACGCCCAGATCCGGCTGGTCGACCCCAGGGTGGTGGTCACCCTGGGCAACTTCGCGGCCAAGACGCTGCTGGAGACGACCACCGGGATCACCCGGCTGCGGGGACGGACCTACCCGTTCCAGGGGCGGGTGCTGCTGCCCACCTTCCACCCGGCGGCGGCGCTGCACGCCCAGGGTCGGCGCACGGCCGGGCCGAGCCCGCTGGAGGCGATGGAGGGCGACTTCCGGGTCCTGGCCGAGCTGCTGGCCGCCGCCGCCCCGGTCGACCAGGACCGGCCGTCGGAGCAGCTGGGGCTGTTCTGAGCCATGGGCACCCTGCGGCTGTGGTCGGCCGACGAGGCGACCACCAGGGCGATCGGGGCGGCCGTGGCCGGCCTGCTCGACCCCGGCGACGTGGTCGGGCTCGCCGGCGACCTCGGCGCCGGCAAGACCCGGCTGGTCCAGGGGGCGGCCGACGCCCTCGGGGCCGACGGGCCGGTGCTGTCCCCGACCTTCATGCTGGTCCGCGAGTACGACGGCGACCCGCCCGTCCACCACGTCGACGCCTACCGCCTCAGCGGCCCCCAGGAGCTGGAGGACCTGGGCCTTGAGGACGTGCTCTCGGCCGACGCGGTGGTGTTCGTCGAGTGGGCCGACCGGGTCGCCGCCGCCCTCCCCGAGAGCTGGCTGGAGCTGGTCCTGCAGATCCGCGACGACGACCGGCGCGAGATCGAGGTCCGCCCCCACGGCCGCGGCTGGGCGCCCCGGGCCGCCCGCCTGCACGCCGCCCTTGGGCCGTTCGCCCGCCCCTAGCGCCGCCGGCCCGGACCCGCCAGGAGCCGGTCGCGCAGGGGGCCGTCGCCGGCGGCGTCGATGGCCGTCCAGGCCATGGCCACCGCGCCGTCGAACACGGCCCGGTCGGCGGCCGGGGTGGCGCACTTGGCGGTGAACTCGGGCTGGTGGTTGACCGCCGGCAGGGCGTCGACGCCGATGGTCGGGTGGATCGAGGGCATGGCCAGCGAGACGTTGCCCATGTCGGTCGACCCGGCGCCGCGGTCGCCGCGGTCGACGAAGCTGCGCCCGAGGGCCTCGGCGTTGCGCTGGTACAGGGCCGACAGGTCGTGGTCGTGGCGCATCTCCGAGTAGGGGTTCGGGTCCTCGGTCAGCTCCAGGGTCGACCCGGTGGCCAGGGCGCCGGCCTCGAAGCAGCGGACCACCTTGTCCCTGACCTGCTGCAGCTGGTCGAGGGTCTCGGCCCGGACCATCCAGGCGCCGGTGGTATGGGCCGGGATCACGTTGGCGGCGTCCCCGCCCTTGGTGACGATCCCGTGCACCCGGTCGCCGGCGCGCAGGTGCTGGCGCAGCAGGCCGATCGCGGTCTGGGCCACCACCAGGGCGTCGGCGGCGTTGACGCCCAGGAACGGGTAGGCCGAGGCGTGGGCCTCCTTGCCGGTGTAGGCGACCTGCATGTGGTCGACGGCGATGATCGGCATCTCGGACTGCTCGTACGGCGAGGGGTGGACCATCATGGCCGCGTGCGCCCCCTCGAAGGCGCCCCGCTGGAGCAGCAGGATCTTGCCGCCGCCGCCCTCCTCGGCCGGGGTCCCGAGCACGGTCACCCGCAGCCCGGCGTCGTCGGCCACCCTGGCCAGGGCCAGCCCGGCCCCGGCGGCCATGGCCGCGATCACGTTGTGGCCGCAGGCGTGGCCGACCGCCGGCAGGGCGTCGTACTCGGCGCACACCACCACGTGCAGCGGTCCCGACCCGGCCCGGGCCGCGAACGCCGTCGGCAGGTCGCCAACGCCCCGCTCGACCGCCAGCCCGGCCCCCTCCAGCAGCTCGCACAGCCAGGCGCAGGCCCGCTCCTCCTGGAACCCGAGCTCGGGGTTGGCGTGGATCCGGTGGCTGAGCGCCACCAGCTCGTCCCTGGCCTGCTCGACCCGTTCCCGGGCCGCCTCCTTGACGTCGGCCACGTCGGTCCTCCTTCGCTGGGGGTTGGCGTCATCCTACGGCCGGGGGACCAGGATGGCCCCGGTGGCGTCGTCCCCGGCGACCAGGGTGGCCGCCGGGCCGTGGGTCCACCACCACAGCCCCACGTACGCGCAGACGTGGGCGTCGGCCAGGTCCTCGGCCGCCTTCAGCCCCGCCCCCCGCAGCTCCTGGAGCCGGCCCAGCTCCCGGGCCAGGGCTCCCGCCGGGTCGAGCCGCAGCGGCGGGTCGGCCGCGGCCAGCCGGCCGAGGACCGCCGCCACCGCCGCCAGCCCGGCCCGGCGGGCCGCCGGCGGCCCCTTCTTGTAGCGCACCGCCCGAGCCAGCCCGCCCAGCTCGACCAGCGCCGGCGCCGGGAACACCTCCACCGCCCACCAGCCCCGCCCCCGCCCGGGGTCGCGGGGCACGGTCAGGTACGGCCGCCGCGACCGCGCCACCAGCTCCATCGCCCGCACCCGTCCCCCGAGCAGCCCCAGGTTGGTCGGGTACGGCCCCGCCCCGGCCCGCCCGTAGCGCCGCTGCAGCTCCGCCTCGCACCCCCGCCGGGTCCCCGCCGGGTTGGTCACCACCAGCGGCGCGTCCAGCGCCAGCACCGCCCCGTCCCGGTCGTGACCGGCCACGAACCCGCCGATCTCGGCGTCGCTGGTCGCCCACCCCTCGCCGACCACGACCCCCTCCGGGTCGAGCACGGCCAGCCCCGAAGGCCGCCGCCCACCCCATGCCAGGTCCACCCCGACGAACCGCACTGCCCGGCGCCTCCCTCGGACGCGGCCGACCACGCGATACCCTACCGACGAAGGAAGGAGGTCGTTCGCCGTGGCCGAGCCGGTCGATAGGAAGGGGGCTGGTCCGTCGCTGGCGCAGCTCGCCCGCATACGCGGGGAGATCCTGACCCTGGCCGCCCGCCACGGCGCCACCAACGTCCGCGTGTTCGGATCGGTGGCACGCGGCGATGCCGATGCCGCCAGTGATGTCGACTTCCTTGTTGACTTCGAGCCAGGCCGAAGCCTGTTCGACCTGGCTGGACTGCTGATCGACCTCGAGGATCTCCTCGGCCGCCCCGTCGACGTCGTCACCGAACCAGGCCTCAAGGCTCGCATCCGCCAGCGCGTCCTCGCCGAGGCGGTCGCGGTTTGAGGAGTGATCGTGAGCGCCTGCTCGACATCCTGGAGGCGATCGAACGCATCGAGGTGCAGGCCGCTCGAGGGCGCTCGCTCTTCGCCGAAGAGGAGGTGGCGCAGACCGCGGTGATCCGGTGGATCGAGATCATCGGCGAAGCCGCGCGTGGACTGACGGCGGAGCTTCGAGAGGCGCATCCCGAGGTGCCCTGGCGACGAATGGTCGCGATGAGGAATGTGCTGATCCACGGATACTTCGACATCGACGTCGATCTGGTCTGGTCCGTCGCAGAAGGCGACCTGCCGAAGCTCGAGGGGCAGATCCGGGCCATCGTCGAGTCCCTGGGACCCTGACGGCCTGGTTGGTCAGGCGACCTCGCAGCGGTTGCGGCCGGCTCGTTTGGCTCGGGTGAGGGCGGCTTCGGCGCGGTCGAGGAGGTCGCGCCAGGAGTCGGGGGGGCGGTGCTCGGCGACGCCGAAGGAGGCGGTGAGCGAGGGGCCGTCGGGACCCAGGGCGGCGCCGATGGCGGCGGTGCGGCGGCGGACCCGTTCGGCGACGTACCAGGCGGCGTCGAGCTTGGTGCCGGGCAGCAGCAGGAGGAAGGCCTCGGCCTCGAGGCGGGCCACGGTGTCGCCGGCGCGGCAGGACTCGTGCAGCAGGCCGGCGAAGGCCTGCAGGAGGCGGTCGCCCAGGGCGTAGCCGCAGCGCTCGTTGACCTCGGCGAAGCCGTCCATGTCGGCCAGGATCATCGCCACCGGGCCCATGCCCAGGCGGGCCAGGCCGGTCATGGAGCGCAGCCGCTCCTCGGCCGCCCGGCGGTTGGCCAGGCCGGTCAGCGAGTCGGTCAGCACCGCCGAGCGGAGGCTGACGTCGGCCAGCCGCAGCTCGTCGTTGAGCGACTTGGTCCGCAGGGCCAGCCCCAGGCGGGTCACGATGTCGAGGCCGCCGACGGCCAGGCCCGGGACCTCGCCCTCCTCGGCGGCGGCCGGCGACAGCTCGCCCGGCAGGAACAGCACCGGGATGGCCAGGGTGGCCGGGTCGCGCTGGAGGCTGGCGTACAGCTCGTAGCCGGAGCGGTCGGGCAGCATGGGGTCGAGCAGGATCACCTCGGGACCCTGGTCGTGGGCCAGGCGCACACCGTTGTCGGCCGACCCCGCCTCCAGGACCTCGTGGCCCTCGGCCCGCAGGGTCGCGGCCGTGTCCGCCCGCGAGCGGGCGTGTCCCTGGACGATCAGCACGCGTGCCATCTAGGTTGTCATCGGACGGCGCGATCGCAGGTTGAGATGCCACAATACGTTTTCCGCCAGCATCGCTCGAAAGGTCTTCCTTGCTCGTCCTCGCCATGGACACCGCCACCCCGGTCACAGGCGTGGCCGTCGGGTCGGAGGCGGGCACCCTGGCCGAGGTGGCCGTCCGCCACGAGCGGCGCCACGCCGAGGTGCTGGCCCCGGCCGTGCGCTGGGTGCTGGAGCAGGCCGAGGTCGACCCGGCCGCCCTGGCCGGGGTGGCCGTCGGCACCGGCCCGGGGCTGTTCACCGGGCTGCGGGTCGGGGTCGCCACCGCCAAGGCGCTGGCCCAGGCCTGGGCCCTGCCGATGGTGGCCGTGCCCAGCCTCGACCTGATCGCCTTCGCCCACCGCCACGTCCACCGGGCCATCTGCCCGGTGATCGACGCCCGCCGGGGCGAGGTCTTCTGCGCCCTGTACCGCCACGCCCCGGGCGGGGTGGTCCGGGTCACCGACTACCAGGTGCTGCGGCCCGACCAGCTGGCCGCCGGGATCGAGGCCAGGGGCGAGGAGGTGCTGCTCTGCGGCGACGGCGCCCTGCGCTACCGGGAGGCGTTCGAGCACCTGGACGAGCACCTGCTGTTCGGCGGGATGGCCCAGGCCTCGCCGTCGGCCGCCGACCTGGTCGAGCTGGCCCTGCCCCAGATGCTCCGGGAGGAGTTCACCAGCCCGCTGGAGGTGACCCCGCTGTACCTGCGCCGTCCCGACATCGACCCGGGAGTGGAGCGGCGGCTGGCGAGCGAGGCGAGTGGGGGAGCTTGATGGCGACCATCTACCCGCCGAGGCGCCAGGTCGAGGACCCGCGCGGCCCGATGGCGATCGAGCTGGCGCCGATGCGCCGCCGCCACATCCCCCAGGTGCTGGACATCGAGCGCCGGGTGTACCCGCGGCCGTGGACCATGACCCTGTTCCTGTCCGAGATCGTGCAGCGCTCGACCCGCTACTACCTGGTCGCCAGGTCCCGCCGCCGGGTCGTCGGCTACGCCGGGCTGATGGTGTTCGGCGACGAGGCGCACGTCACCAACATCGCCGTCGACCCCGACCTGCACCGGCGCAAGGTGGCCTCGCGGCTGCTGTTCGCGCTGGTCACCGAGGCCCGGCGCCGGGGCGCGACCGCCTGCACCCTCGAGGTCCGGGTGGCCAACCACGCCGCCCAGGGCCTCTACCACCAGTTCGGCTTCGCCCCGGTCGGGATCCGCAAGAACTACTACGCCGAGACCGGCGAGGACGCCCTGATCATGTGGGCCGAGGGCCTCCAGACCCCCGCCTACGCCGAGCGCCTGGCCGCCCTGGCCGCCCGCATCCCCGAGCCCCGGGAGCCGTAGCCGTGCTGGTGCTGGGCATCGAGACCTCCTGCGACGAGACCGGCGTGGCCCTGGTCGAGGACGGCCGCCGGGTCCGCTCCAACGTGCTCGCCGACCAGCAGACCCTCCACGCCCGCTACGGCGGGGTGGTCCCCGAGATCGCCTCCCGGGCCCATGTCGACCTGCTCCACCCGGCGGTCGAGCAGGCCTGCGCCCTCGGCGGGGCGCGGCTGTCGGACGTCGACGCGGTCGCGGTCACCATCGGCCCCGGCCTGGCCGGGTCGCTGCTGGTCGGGGTGGCGGCGGCCAAGGCGTACGCGCTCGCCCTCGACCGGCCCCTGCTGGGCGTCAACCACCTGGTCGCTCACGTCTACGCCAACGTGCTCGACCACGGCACCCTGCCCCTGCCGGCGGTGGTGTTCGTGGTCTCCGGCGGCCACACCAGCCTGCTGGCCATGGACGCCGACGGCGGCTTCCGGGGCCTCGGCCAGACCATCGACGACGCCGCCGGTGAGGCCTACGACAAGGTGGCCCGGGTGCTCGGCCTCGGCTACCCGGGCGGGCCGGTGGTCGACCGCCTGGCCCGCGACGGCGACCCGGCCGCGGTCCGGTTCCCCAGGGCCCTGCTGGACGACGGCTCCGACGACTTCTCCTTCTCCGGCCTCAAGACGGCCGTGCTCCGCCACGTCCGGGCCGCCGGGCCGGACCTGAACGTGGCCGACGTTGCCGCCTCGTTCCAGGAGGCGGTGGTCGACGTGCAGATCAGCAAGGTCGTGGGGGTGGCCAAGCGCGAGGGCCTCGACACGGTCCTGCTCGGCGGGGGGGTGGCGGCCAACTCGCGCCTGCGGGCCCGGCTGGCCGCCGAGGCCGACGCCCTCGGCCTGCGCCTGCTGATCCCCTCCCCGGCGCTGTGCACCGACAACGGCGCCATGGTGGCCTGCGCCGGCAGCTTCGCCCTGGAGCGGGGCGAGCACACCCCCCTGGACGTCGGCGCCGACCCCAACCTCCACATCGTCCCCGGCTTCGGCCGCCGCGCCCCCCGCCGCCCCAAGCGCCGCCGCTAGCCAGGCATGAACGAGGCCGGCGAGCCCCTTGGGAGCTCGCCGGCCTCGGTGGCTGCCGGTTGAGGAGGTTGCCGTCAGGCAGCCACGACCCGGTGCCGGCGGCGGCTGGCCGCGGTCCAGCCGGCCGTGGCGGCGGCGCCGCCGATCAGCCCGCCGACCAGGGCCAGCAGCGCGATGGCGACCAGGTCGACGTCGCGGCCGGTGGCGGACGGGACGGGCTGGGGAGCGAGGGTGACCACGGGCACGGGGCCGAGGTTCCGCTCGCCGGCCTGGCGCTCCAGCGCCCGGGCCCGCTCCACGGCCGCCTCGGTGCGGGCGGCCTGGCTGCGGGCGGCCTGCCCGGCCAGGTTCTGCTCCATCTCCGACTGGTACAGCGCCTTGCGCTGGCCGTTGACGTCCTCGGCGGCCCCGGCGGTGGCGGCGGTGGTGGCGGCGAGCGCCAGGCCCAGCGCCAGTGTGGTGAGCGCCCGGTAGGTGCGGCTCATGACAACCTCCCTCTTGTGATTCCATTCACAAGCGTTTGTACGCCGGCTTCGTCCCGGCAGCGTGACGGCACCGTCACGACCGAGATTTCTTGAAGCAACCTGGGTTTGACGGCACGGCGCCGGGTTCCTAGGATGCTGTTAGCACTCGACTTTGGTGAGTGCTAACATCCGCGCCGAACCTGAAGTCCCTTCGGGCCCACCCGCCGGGTCGGGCCACACGCACGAGGAGGAAGGATGAGCGTCAGCCTGCAGCCGCTCGAGGACCGCATCGTCGTCAAGCCGAGCGAGGGCGAGGAGATGACCGCCTCCGGCCTGGTCATCCCAGACACCGCCAAGGAGAAGCCCCAGGAGGGCGAGGTCCTCGCCGTCGGGCCCGGCCGCTTCGAGGACGGCAGCCGCGTGCCGCTCGACGTCAAGGTCGGCGACAAGGTCATCTACTCCAAGTACGGCGGCACCGAGGTCAAGCTGGCCGGGGACGAGCTGTTGATCCTCTCCGCCCGCGACGTCCTGGCGATCGTCAACAAGTAACCGAGGTAGCGCGAAGCCATGCCAAAGCAACTGCTGTTCAGCGCCGAGGCGCGCCGCTCCCTCGAGGCCGGGGTCGACAAGCTGGCCAACGTGGTCCGCGTCACCCTCGGTCCCAAGGGCCGCAACGTCGTGCTCGACAAGAAGTGGGGCGCCCCCACCATCACCAACGACGGCGTGACCATCGCCAAGGAGATCGAGCTCGAGGACCACTACGAGAACCTCGGCGCCCAGCTGGCCAAGGAGGTCGCGACCAAGACCAACGACGTGGCCGGCGACGGCACCACCACCGCCACCGTGCTCGCCCAGGCCCTGGTCCACGAGGGGCTGCGCAACGTGGCCGCCGGGGCCAACCCGATGGGCCTCAAGCGGGGCATGGAGCGGGCCGTCGAGGCGGTCGCCGAGGCGATCCGCAACCAGGCCCGCGAGATCGAGAGCCAGGAGGAGATCGCCTCGGTGGCGGCCATCTCGGCCCAGGACGCCGAGATCGGCAGCACCATCGCCGAGGCCATGGACAAGGTCGGCAAGGACGGG
>Ga0307278_10001686_pt1 | contig 10909 bp, 12 predicted proteins | sample ER_DNA_117_FD_194482 | JGI IMG/M metagenome (GOLD analysis project Ga0307278, IMG submission 194482) | Bulk soil microbial communities from the East River watershed near Crested Butte, Colorado, United States - ER_DNA_117 | ecosystem: Environmental > Terrestrial > Soil > Floodplain | place...
GTTCTCGAGCACCGCCAGCTCTCCCTCCGAGAACACGTCCAGGTCGATCCGGATCGGCGCGATCGAGCCGGTGATCAGCTCGTCCGAGTACACGGGCACGTCCGGGTGGTAGGGATAGCATGCGGGCGAGCTCGCGATACCCCAGTACGTGCCCCGAAGCAGGCCGGCGATGAGGTTCGAGATCAGCCAGCGCTTGCGGACCTCAGTCGCCTGCTCGAGCAGGATGATCGCGAAGCGGAGCGAGCTCCAGATCCTGCCCATGCCGGGATCCGGCTTGAAGGACGGCCCTGCGTCGGACACGAGCACGGTCGCATGGTCCTGCCAGACCGGTTCGACGCCCAGGTTGTCGTAGACCCCGCCCTCGCTCAGGTCGAGTCGCGTAAGAAGCGTCGCGCGGTCGGCGCCCTCGTAGGTGCCGCCGTTCAGCGAGTCCGTGATGCGCATCGGAGCGAAGACCCCCGGCACGCAGCACGAAGCGGCGGCCGCGCGCGCGATCGTCCAGTCGTTCGGGGCTGCATGCCCCGACGGTTCGGCGCCTATGGCCGCCGCGTCGCAGGTCCATTGTGAACGGAATTGCATCTCGCTCGAGCAGAAGACGAAGCGCGGCCGCCCGGGCAGGTCGGCGAGCCTGCCGCGGCCGGCGAGCCCCGTTTCGAGGCGCTTGGTAAGCGCGTCGATCTGCGCGTTCCGGTCCCGCCAGTTGCGCGGGTCGAGCCGGCTCAGGGCGGGTCGCGTGCGGATGTTGTGTCGCGTGAACTCGCGCATCGGTCCGGCCACGTGCTCGTCGAACTCTGCGAGCGGCTCGCCGCGGCGCGTCCACGCAGCAGGGTCGCGGGCCGCGTAGCTCGCCAGCGGGGCGGCGAAGATGCTTCCCCCGGAGACGCAGCTGAAGGTGTCGATTCGCGTCAGGACGCCGAGCTCGTTCAGACGGCGCGTCGCGCCGAGGTGGAAGAGCGTGGCCCGGTAGCCGCCGCCCGAGAAGCAAAGGGCGACGCCCTGCCGCCGCTCGGGCGGATAGGGCAAGTGCGGCGAGCGCACGCCGTAGGAGAGCTCAGTCACCGCGCGGCGGCCTTCGCTCCGGCTTCGATCCGACACTCGCCGAGCGGCGGCGGATCATCGCCGACGACCCGAGGCACGGGAGCGACACCGCAGCACGTGCGGAAGTGCGCCTCGAGCCTCCCGTCGGAGACGTGTCCTCGGCCATGAGCCGAGTCTAGGCGGACGTCTCATCGGACTGCTCGTCCGATCAGATGCCGAGGACGAGCATGAGGGCCTCGTCGACGGAGCGCAGCTCGCCTGCCTCGAGGCGCCCCGCGGATCTGCCGAGACGTTCCGGATCGACGACCGTCGTCTGTTCGACGAGGACTCGCGTCTCCTCTCCCTCGAGCTCGATCGTCGGACGGAAGCTCGCCGGACGGGCGCTCGTCGAGGTAGGTGCGACGAGCAGGGTGCTGAGCTCGAGAAACTCGTCCGCCTGGACGATCACCGCATAGCGGGCGCCGCGCTGCTCGTGCCCGCGCGCGCCCCGAGGCGCCGGCAGGCGGAGGACCTCGCCGCGAACCACCTCAGACGGTGAGCGGCGGCGCGAGCTCCGCGAGCTGCTCCCGGATGATCCGCATCTCCTCGCGGTCACGGTCGTTGGCGGCGAGGCGGCTGACCTCGTCGCGAATCGCCGAGCGGACGCGCCGGCGGGCGGCAGCTTCCCGCAGTGCGGTCCGTACGGCCTCCGAGTCGCTCAACCCGTCGCCGCGGACGATCTCGAGCGCCGCCGCCGAGGCGTCATCGAGGCGAACGTGAAGCGAACGCGGCACCCTCGGACCGTAGCACGAATCATGCTACACATACGATGATCCGCCGAACGCCTCCCCCACGCGAGCACGCGAGTCCGGCTTCGACGTGCGCTAGGGACGTCGCCGACCAGAGCCGTCGAGCCGGCGTGACCTGCCTCGGTGGCGGCGACGGCGCTCGGGCCCTATTGCTCGGTCGCCTCGTCGTATCGATCGTCGCCGAGCAAGGCGTTCCAGTCGGGCTCACGTCCCTCGGCGCGCGCCCTTTTCACCTCTTCCCAGCGACGCTGCCCGCGCTCGTAGCGTTCTTGCGTTCGTCGCCGTTCCTCGGCATCCCGCAGCGCGTCCGCATGCCCCTGCTCACGGCCACGACGGCGACCGATGTAGTAGGCGGCCGCGCCAGCGACGGCAACCAGGAACAGCACCCTCAGCACGTCGGCGGTGCTGAGTGCGTTGAGGTCGAGAAGGACACTCACCCTCCCAGGGTACGGTCGCCACCGACGCCAGTTCCTCGCGCCGACGAAGACGCCGAGCGCCAAGGGCAGAACCCTGTCCGAGGGCGGCCATACAGTTGCGGCGTGGCGGGGCGGACGCAGGAAGCGCTCTATGCCGAGATCGACCTCGAGCTTTCGTGGTCCGAGGACGATCTGCCGCAGAGCGAGCGCACGAAGCACGTTCATCGCCTCCACCCGTACCTGGGCAAGTTCATCCCGCAGTTGGTCGAGGTCTTCCTGCGACGGTACTTCCGACCGGGCGACTGCATCTACGACCCCTTCGTCGGGTCGGGCACGACACTCGTCGAAGCCAACGCCTACGACTGCGACGCGCTCGGCACCGACATCTCCGCCTTCAACTGCCTGCTCGCTCGCGTCAAGACCGCCCGCCACGCCCTCGGCGCTGTGGAGCTGGCGCTCGAGGGGACGCTCGACCAGGCGCGTAGCACGAGGTTGCCGCCGGAGATCCACGCGAGTGCCTGGCTCGAGGCCTGGTACTCGGAGCGCGCGCTCGGCGAGCTTCTCGCATACCGAAAAGCAGCCGACGACCTCGACGCGGATGCGAGGTCGGTCGCCCGCGTCATCCTCTCGCGCGCGGCTCGCTCGGCACGGATGACCGCCCACCACGACCTCGACGCTCCGCGCGAGCCGGTGCGCGAGCCGTACACCTGTCTGAAGCACAGGCGCGTGTGCCGCCCGGTCGGCGAGGCGGAGAAGTTCCTCCGCCGCTACTCCGCGGACACCATTCGGCGTCTTCGTGAATTCTCGCTGCTGCGGAAGGAGCGCCAGGTCGTCGTTCTGCACGGGGATGCCCGAGTCCTCGACCTCCCGCTCCGGCCTACGGGGGTCATCACCTCACCGCCCTATCCCGGCCTGATCGACTATCACGAACAGCACCGCTACGCCTACGAGCTCCTCGAGCTCGAGGACCGGCGTGAGGTCGAGCTGGGGCGCGGGGAGCGGGGAACGAGCCGCGTCGCAATCGGCGAGTATGTCGAAGGAATGATCGAGGTCCTCGTGAGCACCCGCCGCCTCCTCCCCGCCCGTGCACCCGTCGTCATCGTCGTCAACGACTCGCGTCGGCTCTACCCCGCGATCCTCGAGGGGGCTGGTCTCGAGCTCGAGGAGCGCGTCACCCGACACGTCAATCGCCGGACGGGGCGCCGGGCGGGCGAGTACTTCGAGGACGTGCTCGTCTGCGCGACGCCCTGACGTTGGCTGGGAAGGCGCCGGCAGGTTTGGCGCACACCGTTCGCGCGCCCGGCCGGGTGAACGTGATCGGCGAGCACACCGACTACGCCGGCGGGCTTGTGCTGCCGATGGCAATCGAGCGCTCTGTCGCCGTTACCGGCGAGTCGGGCGGGGACCTCGTCCGATTGCGGTCCGACCGCTTCGTGGGAACCGCGGTGGTGGATCTCGAGGGCAACGGACCGACCCGTGGATGGGGTCGCCGAGCGGCCGGGGTGGTCGCGGAGCTCGACGCGCTCGGGAGGTCACGCGTCGGTTTCTCCGGAGTGGTGTCCGGGGATCTTCCCGCCGGCGCAGGGCTCGGGTCGTCGGGCGCGTTCGGGGTCGCCGTCGCCAGGGCGCTGTGCGCGGCCGGCGGACTCGAGCTGGACCCGATCGAGCTGGTGCTGGCCTGCCGCCGCGCCGAGGAGGCGGCCACCGGCGTGCCGTGCGGGATCCTCGACCAGGCCGCCGCAGTGCTCGGGCGGCCCGACCGCGCGCTCCTCCTCGACTGCTCAACACTCGAGCACCGGCTCGTCCCTCTCCCCGGCGGCATCGCCGTCCTGGTCGTCGACTCCGGCGTGCGACGGGAGGTCGAGGACACCGCCTATGCGCAGCGCAGCCTCGAGCTCGAGGCGGGCCACCCGGACCGCGTCCGTCACGTGGAGACCGAGAACGAGCGCGTCCTGGCCGCGGTCGAGGCGCTCGAACGCGATGATCGCCCCGCGCTCGGCGAGCTCTTCGCCTCCAGCCAGGCGAGCCTCCGCGACGACTACGAGGTCTCGACGCCGGAGCTCGACCTCGTCGTCGAACGGGCCCTCGAGGCAGGTGCCTTCGCGGCGCGCCTCACGGGGGCTGGCTTCGGCGGCTGCGTCGTCGCGCTCGCAGAAGCCAGTCACGCCGCCGACGTGGCCGCCGCGCTCTCCGACCACTATGCCGTCGACGTCGTTCGCGCGGGCGCACCGCCGCCGTAGGCCAGTACCGTGCCGGCATGCCGGCGCCGCCTCTTCCACCCGAGCTCGACGACTTCCTCGTCCAACCGAACCCGGCGGTGATCGCAACGGTGCGGCCGGACGGCTCGCCGCACGCCGTGCCGACCTGGTACGAGTGGCTGGACGGCCGGGTGCTCGTGAACATGGACGAGTCGCGGTCGCGGCTCGGGCACCTCCGACGCGATCCCCGCGTCGCGATTACGATTCTCGACGCAGGCAGCTGGTACAGCCACATTCTGATTCGCGGTACGGTGGTGGAAATCCGCCCCGACCCCGACCTCGCCGACATCGATCGCCTCGCACGGCGCTACCTGGGCCGGCCTCACCGGGACCGCGGGCGGAGGAGCATCACTGCGCTGATCGAGTCCGAGTACTGGTTCGACTGGGGCGTGCTGGCCGGCGGCTGAGCACGACGGCACGCTCGTGGCGCCTCGGTGTCCTGCCCGCGGTCGTCGCACTCGGCGGCGCGCTCAACGCCCCTTCGTCCACGGGGCCCGCAACGCGGCTACCGCCGCGCTTCGAGGAGGACGTCGTGGCCCGCGGCCTCCACGTTCCGACGTCGCTCGCATTCCTCCCGGACGGGCAGATCCTCGTCGGCGAGCAACGCGGCCTCGTGCTTCGCGTCACCCGAGGCCGGATCGAGCGGCGCCCGTTCCTCGACCTGAGGCGGCGGGTGAACACGTTCAACGAGCGGGGCCTGATGGCGATCGCCGCGCGCGGTGGGTTCCTGTACGCGTACTACGCGGTCGAGGCGCAAGGGCGTCCGCCGCGTCAACCGACGGGCATGCGCCTCAGCCGCTTCCGGATCCGCGGCGGCCGCGCGGTACCGGCGAGCGAGGTGGTCGTCCTCGGTCGTAGGAGCAGGGACGGGTGCGCCGGCGCGCTCGCCCGCGCCGACTGCATCCCGGCGAACTGCGGTTGCCACGTCGGGGGTGACGTCGAGTTCGGGCCGGGCGGCGCGATCTTCCTCTCCACCGGCGACGCCGCGAACGCCGGCTTCACGAACTCGAACGCGTTGCGGGCGCAGCAGCTCGACTCGCTCGCGGGCAAGCTCCTCCGCGTCCGGTCCGACGGCTCGGGCCCGCGGACGAACCCCTTCTGGACGGGGCGTGCGCGCGACAACCGCTCGAAGGTCTGGGCACTCGGGCTGCGCAACCCGTTCCGGTTCACGTTGCAGCCGGGCACGGTCCCGCTCGTCGCGGACGTGGGCTGGCTCGACTGGGAGGAGCTCGACGTGGCCTCGCGTGGAGCGAACCTCGGGTGGCCGTGCTACGAGGGGCGCCGGATCCAGCCGCGCTACCGACGCTGGACCGAGTGCGCGCAGCTCTACCGGCGTCACCCGCACCGGCTGCGCGCTCCGGCCTATGTGTACGCGCGCCGCCGCGGCGCGGGGATCGTCGGCGGGGACTTCGCCCGCTCCTACCCTGAGCCGTATCGCGGCGCCTACTTCTTCGCCGACGTCGTCCGCGGCTGGATCCGGTACGTCCCGCGCGGGTTGCTCGAGGGTGGACGCGTCCGTGCGAGGCCGTTCGCACGAGGCGCCGACGGCCCGGTCGACCTCGAGGCAGGCCCCGGGGGGAACCTGTACTACCTCGCGGTGAAGGCCGGAGAGCTCCGCCGGATCCGGTTCGAACACTAGGGGTTCTTCAACTTGCTCATCACGAACTTCTCGAAGCGAACGTGCACCGTGGGTTCAGTCGTGTTCGCGCGCAGTCCGACCCTCCCGCCCGTGAGTGGAGCCTCGGCGTCTGCGACAGACGAGACCCGGCTGCCGTTGACGATCAGGTTGACCACGACCGTGCCCGTCCCGTAGCACTGCGCCTCGACGTGGTTCGTCGCGGCGCCGGGCCGGATCACGGACGACGTCTGGATTCCGCCCTGCAGCGATCGCTGCTTCCCGTCGACGTACTTGACGATGTTGTAGCGCTGGCCGCTCAAGATCGCGACCAGGTAGTAGTCGCGCTGGCTCTGGAAACGGCAGAGCACCGCGGCGCCGTAGTCCGCATCCGCGGACTGGACGTCCACTTGGGCGCGGACGTCCAGGGGCGCGGCGCGGTTCGCCTCCGAGAGCAGCGGGCGGCTCGCCTTCTTCAGCTCGAAGACGTAGCCGTCGTCGATGAAGGTGGCGCTCGCGTCCCCGCGGTCGATCGGCCCGAAGAGCGAGGGCGGCTCGGAGAAGGCCGCGCTCCCGGTCGCCGACGTGGTAGCTGTGTTCGCGTTCCCGCCGCCGCGAGTGGCGAGCACGACGCCGACGATCGTGCCGGCGACGAGCAGGACGGCCCCGGCCACTCCCGCGACGATCCACGTTCGCCCGTGCCCAGGCGCAGCCGGGGCGGCGGGCGCCGGTCCGCCCGGGATGGGAGCCGTCTGGGGCGTCGCCGCGGGAGGCGGCGGCGGGGCGGCCGGGACGGGCGTGCTCGCAACGGTCTCGCCGCCCGGAGCGAGGCGCGTCGCGTCCGCAGCGAGCTGCGTTGGCAACGCCCCTCCCGCCTCGACGGCCGCCCGTGCCGCGGCCGTGAACTCGCGGCAGCTCCCGTACCGCTCCGCCCGGTCCTTCGCCATCGCGCGGGCGATCACCGTGTCGAGCGCGGGCGGCAGGTCGGGCCGGGACTCGGTGATCTGTGGCGGGGGAAGCTGTAGGTGCGCATACATGAGCCCGGTGATGGAATCGCGCTCGTAAGGGCGGGCTCCGGTCAGGCATACGTGGAGGACGCCGGCGAGCGCGTACTGGTCGGCGCGCCCATCGATGTCACGCAGGCCCTCCCACTGCTCGGGCGCCGCATAGTCGGGGCTGCCTACGAACATGCCCGTCTGGGTCAGCGTGCGGCCGGCGGATGCCTTTGCGATCCCGAAGTCCGAGAGGTAGACGTGCTCGTTCGGCCCCATGAGGATGTTCGCCGGCTTCACGTCGCGATGCACGAGACCCTGGGCGTGTGCCGCGTCGAGCGCCTGGGCCACCTGTTCGATGAAGCGGAGGGCACGCGACGAAGGGAGCGGGCCACCGCGCTTGAGCAGGCCCGAGAGGTCGCCGCCCTCGACGAAGCGCATTGCGAGGTACAGCCGGCCCTGCTCCTCGTCGGCGTCGTAGACGTCGATGATGTGCGGCTCGTCGACCCGGCTCGCGCGCTGCGCCTCCTCGAGGAATCGTGTGCGGTACTCCTGGTCGCCCGTGAGCCCGGCGCTCAGGACCTTGACGGCGACCGTCCGGTTTGTCCGGACGTGCCGGGCGCGATAGACGGCGCTCATTCCGCCGCGCCCGACCTCTCGCTCGAGGCGGTAGCTCCCGAGCTGGACGCCGATCAGTGGGTCGGAGCTAATGGACGATTTGTAACAGCGCCGTCAGTCCGACGCCGACGCGGCCCTCAGCTCGCCGAAGGCGGACGGTCGCGTCTACGGCGCCGAGCTCCTCGAGGAGCGGGCCCGTGTCCAGCGGCTTGTAGCCGAGACGTGCGGCGACGTCCTCACTGGTCGGGCGCGTCCCCTCCGCGAAGAGCTCCCTCAGCAGTGCTCCCGTGCGCTCGTCGCACCACCGGCGGATGTTGGGCTGCTCCTCGAGGCGGAAGCCGAGGTGCGCGAGCGTGTCCGTGCACACGTCCACGGGCCACGATCCCCGCCTGGTCGGAGACCTCCTTCTCCCCCACGCGTACGGCGCGCGCTTCCTCCGATCGCTCGTACAGGTAACGGCGGAGTCGCGACTCGTACGCGGTGGGCGTTCGACGGTCGCCGTGCTCACGGTTGCACGTGCGTGACAGGCTGAAGCCCGGCGCGAGATCCGGCTGCGGCCGTTGGCCTACCCACTCCGCGCCGCCCTGATCCGGGCGAGCGAGCGTTCCTTGCCGAGCAGCTCGAGGCTCTCGAAGAGGCCCGGGGAGACGGTCGAGCCCGTGACCGCGACGCGGATCGGCTGGAACGCCTGGCGCGGCTTCAGCTCGAGGCGCTCGGCCATCGCGCGGAGCGCTGCCTCGATCGTCGTCGCGTCGAAGGGCTCGGTGGCGCGGAGCGTTTCCTGGGCGGCTGCGAGCACGGCTCCGTCCGGCACGGCCCCGTCCGGCTCTACGTCGTGGAAGAGGAAGCCTGCGAACTCGGGGAACTGCCCGAGGGTCTCGATCTTCTCGCGGACGAGCGGCACGGCGGCGCGCACGGTCTGCTCGGCCCAGTCGTACCCGCGCTCCCGGAGGTACGCCACGAGCCGATCCGCGTACTCGTCGGCCGGGAGCGCACGCAGGTACACCCCGTTCATCCATGCGAGCTTCTGGTAGTCGAATGCCGCGGGGCTCGCACCGACCCGTTCGAGCGTGAAGCGGTCGATGAGCTGCTCGCGCGTCATGATCTCCGTGCGATCGTCGTAGCTCCAGCCGAGGAGGGCGATGAAGTTGACGAGCGCCTCCGGGAGGTAGCCCTCGGCGCGAAACTCGTCCACGGTGACGGCGCCGTGGCGCTTGGAGAGCTTCCGCCCGTCGGCACCGTTGACATTCGGGACGTGCGCGTACATCGGAACGGGGGCGTCCAGCGCCTCGAGGATCCGGATCTGCTTGGGCGTGTTCGAGATGTGGTCGGGCCCCCGGATGACGTGCGTGATGCCGTCCAGCCAGTCCTCGACCGGCGAGGCGAAGTTGTACGTGGGACGTCCGTCGGAGCGGAGGATGACGACGTCCTCGAGCGCCTCGTTCGCGACCTCGACGTGGCCGAGCACGATGTCGTCATAGGCGGTCGCGCCCTCGTCGGGCATGGCGAACCGAATCGCGGCATCGTCCTCGTACGCCTTGCCCTCGGCGACGAGGCGACGCGCCTCCTCCTGGCACCGCTCGAGCCGGTCGAGCTGGAACGTGACCGGCCCGTCCCAGTCGAGCCCTAGCCAGCGCAGCGACTCCTGGATCTGCTCGGTGGCCTCGGCGACCTCGCGACCCGTGTCAGTGTTCTCGATCCGCAGGCGGAACTCACCGCCCTCGTGCCGCGCGAAGAGCCAGTTGAAGAGCGCGGTGCGGTCGTTCCCGATGTGGAGGTAGCCGGTGGGGCTCGGGGCCATGCGCACGCGAACGGCCATGGCGGCCATGCTACTGCGGCCCCGAGCTCCGAAGAGGCCGCTAGCCCGCGGGTCTGGCGCCGGCAGCCCCGAATCTGGACGAGATCGCCCGCGCCGCGGCAGGACGAAGATCCCGCGACTCATCCGGTGGAAACCAACTCCAACTTGGAAGCGGAACCTGCTCGGGCGGCACCTCGACGCCCTGAAGGAGGTCCTGCCTGGCTTCGCTCAGGAAGATCACCGTCTCGGCTGCCTCGAGCTGCGCGAAGAACAGCGGGTGCTCGCGACCCTCCCGACGCCAGTGCTGGATGACCCGGCGTCGCGCCACTGGGCGAGGCGCTCGCGAATCAGGTCGACGCGCTCGAGCTCCTGCCAGGCACCGCGCGCCGGCTCGCCCGGCTCCGGCTGCGGCGCCCTCGGATCGCGGTAGAGGTACCCGGCCGGACGGCGGCGCGGCAGTCGCTTCGGCGCCTGCCCTTCTTCGATCTGCCAGTGCTCGGCCGGCTCCTCGAACGGCGAGTTGGGGATCGGCTGCTCGACCTCGAACGCGCTCATATCTGATTTATCCGATAGACTTGGGACGTGACGCGTATGACCGCTACCGAGGTCGCTCGCTCTTTCTCAGCCGTCCTGAATCGAATCGCCGAAGGGGACGAGATCGAGATCACGCGCAACGGAGCGACGGTCGCCGTGATCGGTCCGCCCCGGAAAACTCGATTCGTATCTGCGGAGCGGTTCCGCGAGCTGATGGCCTCGCTACCCCCCGTCGATGAGAGGTTCGCACGTGACGTGACGGAAGCGCAGCGGAGCGTTGGTCCGCCGGAGTCGCCCTGGCCATCCTGATCGACACCAGCGTCCTCGTCGAGTACGAGCGCGGCGGTCTCGCTATCGAGTCGGTCGCTCGTGACGAGGACCGCCTGATCAGCGTCATCACGGTGAGCGAGCTCCTCCAGGGCGTGCGCCGCGCATCGCCAAGCGAGCGGGTCGCACGGAACGCCACGGTCGAGCAAATCCTCGACGAGTTCGACCCCGTGCCGATCACGGAAGCGGTGGCACGGGTGCATGCTGATGCCTGGGCGGAGCTCGCTGCGCACGGATCCGTCATCGGGGCGCACGACCTCTGGATCGCGGCCACCGCGCTCACCCACGGCCTCGGCGTCGTGACGCTCGACCCCGCCGACTTCGGGCGAGTCCACGGACTCCGCGTCGTCGCGCCGTAGCGTCACGCCACCTCATCGAACGACTTGACGACGAGCAGCTCGTTCCCGCGATCGTCGATCACCTTGACCGCGATCTCGCGGGTGTCAGCCTCGGTGAAGGCGCGCTGACAGTGCCGGAGAGGTGCTCCCACACCGACTCTTCAAACTCGGTCTTGAGCGCCCGCTT
>Ga0307278_10001687_pt1 | contig 10909 bp, 12 predicted proteins | sample ER_DNA_117_FD_194482 | JGI IMG/M metagenome (GOLD analysis project Ga0307278, IMG submission 194482) | Bulk soil microbial communities from the East River watershed near Crested Butte, Colorado, United States - ER_DNA_117 | ecosystem: Environmental > Terrestrial > Soil > Floodplain | place...
AGCGCATTTCTGGCGCCCATTACGTCGAGCTCCCCCGCCGGGACCGCGTCACCGTCGCCGGCCGGCAGGAACCGCTGCCCGACGAGCTGAAGGGTGTCCTTACGCCGTCGAGCGCTGAGTCAAACCGAAGGGGCTGCCTTCCGAGTCGCGGCAGATCGCCCAGCGCTGGCCCGGATGGATGACTTCACCGCCGAGCTCGGCGACGCGGTCGAGGGCGCGGTGCAGATGCGGAACCTCGAAGTAGGGCAGCGAGACGCGGTCACCCGGGCCCCGCCCGCGCTCGTGCACGCCGAGCTCGGCCCCTCCTTCATGCGTCTGCCTGCCTTGGCCTTCACCCTCGGCTCGGGGCTCGAGAGTGACGCTGAGCACGCCTTCCCAGAAGCGGCGGGCGCGCTCCGGGTCGTCGGCGGGAAACTCGACCAGCGTGAGCATGGCGCGAGCTTAGAGCCGCGAGAGCTCCTCGTGCACGAGCGCGAGCGCTTGCTCGAGCTGGTCGCGGTTCTCGGGCACGTTCAGCCAGCGGCTCGTGCCCGAGGGGTGGGGGAGAGGGATGGCGTGCGCATCGCCGAGGGAGAATCGCTTTCCGATGCACGTGAGGCCGCGCTCGCCGAGCAGTCGCTGGATCGCGAGCCCGCCCACGGCGAGAACGAGGCGCGGTCGCAGGAGCCGCAGCTCCCACTCGCGCCAGAACGCGCAGAGCTCCTGCTCGCGCGTCGACGGCGTCCGGTCGCCGCTGCCGGACCCGGCGTGGCCCGGGTAGCAGCGCGTCACGGAGGCGCAATAGAACGTGGCGTAGAACTCCTGCTCGTCCATCGCCAGCCACCTGCGCAGCGTGCGGCCGGCGCTTCCACGCCAGGGCCGGCAGTCGGCGCCTTCCTGCACGCCGGGGGCCTGGCCGAGGATGTAGGCCCCCTGCCCCTGGCCTCCCTCGAAGACCGGCAGCGACTCGAGGGGAAAGCCGGCCTCGAGGCACGCGCGGCAGGCCCGGTTGTCCCGCTGGAGCGATCGCAGCGAGCGGTAGGAGGAGCGGCGAGAGCGGCTCATGGCACCGGGTACGTGCCGGGCCGAAGGCTGGCACGAAAGAGGAAGAGGCTCCAGCGGTCGCGTCGGATGGAGACGAACAGCGGAAACCCGGGCTCGAACTGGTGCCGCCACTCGACCTCGAACCCGGGGCGCGCGTACCAGCCGACGCTCGCCTCCGCGTCCGCGACCCGGAGGATCGGGACGACGTCGCTCACAGCGAGGATCGTACGGCGACGAACCACCGACCGGACAGCAGCACGTCGCCTCCCAGTTCCGACGCGAGACCTTCGCCCGTGAAGTAACGCTTGTAGACCTGATGCCTCGAACCGTCTTCGAGCACCCGCTCCTGCCACTCCTCGGCCTCGACCTCGTCGCGGAGCGCGGAGTCGACGACGACGAGCTCACGGGCAACTCGCGCGGCTTCGACGCGAAAGCGCTGCCGCTCCTCGGGAAGCAGATGGCCGTAGAAGTGTCCGGTGAAGAGCCGGTCGAACGAGCCGTTCGGCACCGGCAGTGCGACCGCATCGCCCTCGATGAACGTCGCGCGTGGAACGCGCTCGCGCGCGATCGCGAGCATGCGCGGACTCTGATCCACGCCGACCACGTGGCCGCGGAGGTGGCGCGTGAGGAAGCCTGTCCCGCAGGCAACGTCGAGCACCCTTGCGGGCGGGAGCGCCACGACAGTCTGCTCGAGCAGCGCGAGCTCGTCGTCCCAGCCGGGACGGTCGCGGGGGGCGTGCAGCCCGGCCCCGAGGTACCAGTCGTCGTACTCGGCGGCCCGCCGGTCGTAATACTCGCGCATCTCCGGTGAACACATCCGTCTCGTTCCCGCTCGAGTCGGTCCCCAACTTCTCAGAAGGTCGAGACCGAGGTGTGATCGACGCGCTCTCCGGCACGCTGTCGGCGAGCGCCCGGCTGCTCGACATTCACGCAGACCGCGACCACAACCGCTCGGTGTTCACGGTCGTCGCCGACGGGCCGGCGCTCGAAGCCGCCCTCGTCGACGGCGTCGCTGGCGCCCGCGAGCTGATCGACCTGCGCCGCCACGAGGGCGCGCATCCCCGCATCGGCGCGGCCGACGTCGTCCCGATCGTGCCCATCCGGGCGGGAGACATGGAGCGCGCCCGCTCGACGGCGCTCCGGGTCGCGGAGCGAGTTGGGGACGAGCTCGAGCTGCCGGTCTTCCTCTACGGCGAGCTTGCGCCCGGGCGCGGGCCGACCTTCTTCCGCCGCGGCGGCCCGGCCGAGCTGCAACGGCGGCTCGACGCGGGGGAGCTGCGAGCGGACTTCGGCCCGTCCCGCCTCCATGCGGCGGCCGGGGGCGTGATCGTCGGCGCGCGACGGCCGCTGATCGCGTTCAACGTCAACCTGCGCGGCGTCGGCGTCGATGTCGCGCGCGCGGTGGCGGCGCTCGTCCGCGAGACGGACGGCGGCTTTCCCGGCGTCCGGGCTCTCGGTCTCGACCTGCCGGGCGCGGGCCTCGTCCAGGTGAGCATGAACGTGGAGGACTACGAGGCTGCCGCGCTGCATGACATCGTCGCCCGCGTGGAGTCGGAGGCGCAGGTCCGCGGCGCGGAGCTCGCAGGATCGGAACTCGTCGGCCTCATGCCGGCCGCTGCGGCCGTTGCCGCCGCGGGCTCGCTGTTGCGGATCGACGGGTTCGACCCGTCGCACGTACTCGAGCTGCGCCTGCTGGACGCGTAGGCTGGACTCTCCCGACCCAGAACCAGGTCGAGCGCAGTCCGAGGCGCGCCTGGAAGACGTCGGCGTCGAGTTTGCTTCCGCCACCTTGCCAGCGGACGTACACGGAGCGTGCGCGGCCGTCGTTGTTGCGCGCGACGTGCATGGCGGTGGGTGCGGGCAGGTCGAGGAGCCGCCCGAGCCGGTGGCCGGAGTAGTGCAGCGGTCCCCACCGGTGATGCGGCGAGATGCGGTCGTACGGATCGCTGACGGCGCGGAGGTACGCGACGCCGGGGACACCCTGGGTCCGCCCGCCAGAGGTCGACGAGTAGTACGTGCGCGCGACGCCGCCATTCCAGAGGAGCACGCGCTGGACCGTCCGCGTCACCGCCCGGTTCGTGGTCGGCGTCTCGGCCCCGACGCCGCCGTACATCTGGTCCCGCGTGTCCGGATACACGTCGAAGGCGGACCGGGACCCGATCAGCGAGACGGCGTACGAGCGGGCTGCCACCGCCTGCGCCGCGAGCGCGTCGCCGTCCCAGCGATACGGCATCTCCCACGAGACGACCCCGCGCACATAGAACTCGAGGCCGACGCGGTTGACGACGGCCAGGAGGCGGCCGTCGCGCACGATCCGAAGCGATCCTCGGTAGGCGCGGCCCTCGACGGTCAGGACGCTCGCCCCGGGCTCGACGTCCAGGGGAAGGCGGAGTCTCACGTCCTTCCCGCGGATCCGGACGCGCGAGTGGGGGCCGAGGGCGAGGCGTCGAGGCCGCAGCGTCCAGGCGCGGCCGGAGGCGTCCCCGAGCCGGTATGGGCGGTGTGACGCGATCACCACGCGGCGCCGGTGCTGGATGACGAGCACGCGGATCGTCCGGTCCGCGATGGCGGCGAGTCGGGTGCCGGGGTAGTAGTGGGCGAGGATCCGCCGGTAGCCCCAGCCGTGGAGTGCGAAGCCCTGCGCGCCATACTGACTCATCCCGATCCCGTGGCCCCAGCCCCGGCCGGTGACGACGAACCTGCTTGCGGCCGAGGCAGGCGCGGCCGAGACCAGGGAAGTGACCGCGAGCGCGGCTGCCAGCGACGTCCGCACCCGGCTCAGGCTAGCTCCCGCGCACGCGACCTCGCGATGGCGACCGCCGCGCCGGCAATGCCCGTGATCGGAATCGCCGCCGCTGCGACGGCGAACACCAGCGGCGCGTCCAGGATGGCGAAGAGCGGCGCGACGAAGAGCAGCCCCGTCGCGTGGGCACCCCGGTGGACGAGCGCGATCAGCCCGCTGACCCGACCGAGCAAGCCGTCGGGGACCGACTCCTGGGCGGCGGAGTTCACGAGCACCAGGGCCGCTCCCTGCCCCATCCCCGCCGCTGCTCCGCCCGCGACCGCGAGCCAGAGCGAGCCGGCCGTGGCGAAAAACGCGTAGGCGGGGAGGTAGAGCGTCCAGGCGAGCAGGCTGCCCAGGGCCTTGCGGCGCACCGGGCGGCGCGCGAGCACCACGCCCGCCGCGATCGCGCCGGCCGCGTACCCCGCCACGACGAGGGAGAAGGCTCCGGCGCCTCGCCCCAGGTCGGACCGAACGAGCTCGGGAACCCCGACGATCCACGTGCCGGACGAAATCGTGACCGCGACGCCGAGGACGACGACCGCGGCGGCGAGCGCGGGGCGTGGACGCATGGCGGCCAGGCCTTCGCGGATACGAGGTCGGTCGCCGTGCACCGCGGGTGCGCCAAAGGAGCGAATCCCGGCGAGCAGCGCGGCGGAGATCAGGAACGAGACCGCGTTCAGCGCAAAGAAGGCGCTCACCGGTAGGAAGGCGAGCAACCCGGCCGCGAGGCCCCAGCCGCCGACGTGCACGGTCTCGACCGTCGACCGCACGAGCCCGTTCGCCGGCTGGACGTTGCGCCGGTCGACCAGTGCGGGCACGAGCGCCCCGTAGGCGGGGTCGAAGTAACTGGTCGCCGCGGTCAGCGCGAACGCGGCGGCGACGAGCGCTCCCAGCGGGAGGTCGCCCGCCAGACCCGCCACGGCGATCGGGACGAGCACGGCGGCCCGGACTGCGTCCGCCGTGATCATCGTGCGCTTCCGGTCCCAGCGATCCGCCGCCACGCCCCCGTGGAAGCCGAACACCAGCGCGGGGACGCTGTCGGCGAGGCGCACGACGAGGACGCCGAGCGGGCCGCCCACGTCGAGCGCGAACCACATGAGCGCGATGTACTGGAAGGCGTCCCCGAGCTCGCTCACCGCGATCGCCGCGTAGACACGCCGGAAATCGCGGCGCCGGAGGAGGGCAAACGGCCGATCGGGCCTCGCGAGTGCCTCGTCCGCGGCCGTGTCGGGTGTTGCGATCAGGCGCTCCGCCACGTCCGGGTTCTACCCGGCCGGCACAGGGCTAGACTGGCCTCGATGGCCCAATGGACGGGGGTGCGGCTGACGGGTGACGACCTGACACTCGCCGACGTCTGGGACGTCGCGGTCGACGGTGCGCCCGTCGAGCTGTCCGACTCGGCGCGGGAGAAGATGCGTGCGGCCAGGCGCCTAGTCGAGCGGGCCGCGTACGGCCTCGACGAGCACACGTACGGGATCAACACCGGCTTCGGACGTTTCGTCTCCCAGAGGATCCCGCGAGAGCTCGCCGAGGAGCTGCAGCTCCGGCTGCTCCGCAGCCACGCTTGCGGCGTTGGCGATCCCTACCCGGACGAGCTCGTCCGGGCAGCGATGCTCCTGCGCGCGAACGCGCTCGCAAAGGGGCACTCCGGCGCGCGCATCGAGACCGTCGAGCTCATGCTCGCGTGTCTCGCGCGCGGCCTGCTGCCCCATGTTCCCGCACGCGGCTCGGTCGGGGCCTCCGGCGACCTCGCGCCGTTGGCACACCTCGCCCTGCCGCTGGTCGGTGAGGGGGAAGCGTGGGTCGAGAGCGAGCGCCTGCCCGGTGCCGACGCCCTCGCAGCCGTCGGGCTCGAGCCGATCCGGCTGGAGGCGAAGGAGGGGCTCTCGCTCGTAAACGGCACGCAGTTCATGGCCGCGGCCGGCGCGCTGGGAGCCGTACGCGCTCAGCGGCTCGCCAAAGCCGCGGACATCGCGTGCGCCCTCTCGGTGGAGGCGCTCCAGGGCTCGCGGATGAGCTTCCTCGCGCGGATCCATGAGCTGCGGCCGCTGCCGGGACAGCAGGCGTCGGCGGCGAACCTCCTGCGCCTGCTCGAGGGCTCCGCGATCATCGAGGCACACCGGTGGTGCGACCGCGTGCAGGACGCCTACTCGCTCCGGTGCGCCCCCCAGGTACACGGCGCCTCCCGTGATCTGCTCGCCTACGCCGAGGGAACGGTCGCCGTGGAGCTGAACGCCGCCACCGACAACCCCCTCGTCCTGGTCGAGGAGGAGCTGCTCGTCTCGAACGGCAACTTCCACGGGCAGTCGCTCGCCTTCGCGCTCGACTCGCTCGCGATGGCCGTCTCGGAGCTCGCGAGCATCTCGGAGCGCCGGCTCGAGCGGCTTGTGAACCCGCAACTCTCGGATGGCCTGCCGGCGTTTCTCACGACGGACGGAGGCCTCAACTCCGGCTTCATGATCCCCCAGTACGTGGCCGCGTCGCTCGTCAGCGAGAACAAGGTGTTGTCGCACCCGGCGAGCGTCGACTCGATCCCGACGAGCGCCGGTCAGGAGGATCACGTGTCGATGGGCAACGCCGCGGCCCTGAAGGGATGGCAGGCACTTGCGAACGCCGAGCGAGTGGTCGCAATCGAGCTGCTCGCGGGTGCTCAGGCGGTCGAGTTCCTCGCACCGCTCGAGCCCGGGATCGGCGGGCGCGCGGCCCGGGAGTTCGTCCGTACGCTCTCGCCGCGGCTCCGGGACGATCGTCCGCTCGCGCCGGACATCGAGGAGGTCGCCGCGGTGCTCCGGGACGGGTCGCTCGTGCTCGCCGTCGAGGCCGAGGTCGGAGAGCTCGCGTGACGGAGCCCGACGGGGGCCGCGGCCGTCGCCGGTCCGGGCGGCACGCGGAGCAGCTCCCGAAGCGGCCGTACCGCGACAGCGCGATCTTCTACGCGGTCCTGGCCGCGATCGTCGTCGTCGTCGCGTGGACGACGGGCGGGGGCCTCGTCCGTGGGCTGATCTTCGGCGGCGGCTTCTTCCTCGTCGCCACGGCATGGAGCTGGTGGCGCTTCCGCCGTCGGATCGAGGCCGAGCGCCTGGAGGCGAGGCGGCTGGGGGCTCGGCGGAGCGGGAGCGCCGAGCAGTGACCGCGGCGACCGCGCTCGACAGCCGCGTCGAGGAGCTCTGCGGCAATCTCTCGCGCATTCGCGCTCCGCGCGGTCGCGGCCTGAACGCGCGCTCGTGGCACTCGGAGGCGCCGCTCCGCATGCTGCTCAACAACCTCGACTCCGAGGTCGCCGAGCGTCCGGAAGAGCTCGTCGTGTACGGGGGCTCGGGCCGGGCGGCGCGCAGCCACGAGGCGCTGCGGGCGCTCGTGCGCTCCCTGCTGACGCTGGGCGAGGACGAGACGCTGCTCGTTCAGAGCGGCAAGCCGGTCGGCGTCTTCCGTACGCACGCCGGCGCGCCCCGCGTGCTGATCGCCAACTCGCTGCTCGTTCCCCGTTGGGCGACGTGGGACGAGTTCCGTCGCCTGGAGGCCCTCGGCCTGACGATGTTCGGACAGATGACGGCGGGAAGCTGGATCTACATCGGGACACAGGGGATCCTGCAGGGGACGTACCAGACCTTCGCGGCGGCAGGCGACGAGCACTTCGGCTCGGCGGACCTGCGCGGCCGAACGATCCTCACCGCGGGGCTCGGCGGGATGGGCGGCGCCCAGCCGCTCGCCGCGACGATGGTCGGCGCCGCGATCCTGTGCGTCGAGGTCGACCCCGAGCGCATCGAGCGGCGGCTCGAGACCCGGTACCTCGACGAGGCGACCGATTCGCTGGATGAGGCGCTCCGGCGCATCCGCCGCGCGGCACGCGAGGAACGGCCGCTCTCGGTCGGTCTGCTCGGCAACGCGGCCGAGGTCGTCCCGGAGCTCGCCCGGCGGGGCGAACACTTCGACCTGCTCACCGACCAGACGGCCGCCCACGATCCCCTCAACGGCTACATCCCGGCAGGGCTCTCGGTCGGGGAGGCGACCGTGCTCCGGTCTGCCGATCCGGACGAGTACCTGCGGCGTGCCCGGGAAGCGATCGCCCGGCACGTCGAGGCGCTTCTCGAGTACGTCCGATCCGGCGGGTATGTTTTCGATTATGGCAACAACCTCAGGGGAGAGGCCTATGAGGCAGGAGTAGAGGAAGCCTTTGCATACCCGGGCTTCGTCCCGGCCTATATCCGTCCGCTCTTCTGCCGAGGAATCGGGCCGTTTCGCTGGGCGGTCCTGTCGGGCGATCCGGACGACATCAGCGTCATCGACGAGACGCTGCGGGGCCTGTTTCCCGAGGACGCGATCCTCCAGCGCTGGCTCGAACTCGCGCCCGAGCGGGTCGCGTTCCAGGGACTTCCCGCCCGCATCTGTTGGCTGGGGCTCGGCGATCGCGCGCAGGCGGGGCTTGCGATCAACGAGCTCGTCCGCACGGGAAGGGTTCAGGCGCCGGTCGTGATCGGTCGAGACCATCTCGACTCTGGGTCGGTTGCCTCCCCGTACCGTGAGACCGAGGCGATGCGCGACGGCTCCGACGCCATCGCCGACTGGCCGATCCTCAACGCGCTGCTCAACGTCGCGGCGGGCGCGACGTGGGTGAGCGTCCACCACGGCGGCGGAGTCGGCATCGGCAACTCGATCCACGCCGGCCTCGTCGTCGTGGCAGACGGCACCGACGAGATGGACGAACGTCTCGAACGCGTGCTGACGACCGACCCGGGCACCGGCGTCATGCGCCACGCCGACGCGGGGTACGAGGAGGCGCTCGCAGCTGCGCGCGAGCACGGCCTGTCCCTGCCCGCCACCGAACCGTAGAGGTGCCCGGCAGGTCCGGCGGCCCGTCGGGGCGCCCGAGCCGTTGGGGTGGTCGCGCAGTAACGTCCTCGAGCGTGGCACCGCTCCCGGTCCTCGTCCGCGATCTCGACCAACTGGCGACACCGGCCGGTCGCGAGTCGCCGCTCCGCGGTTCGTCGCTGGGCGAGGTGGAGGTGCTCGAGGGCGCCTACGTCCTCTGCGCCGGGAGCGAGATCGCCGCGGTCGGACGTATGCGGGACCTGGCGCCGCTCGCGGACGAGGTCCTGGAGGTCGACGGCCGGGGTCGGTGCGCGGTCCCGGGGCTGGTCGACTGCCACACGCACGCCTGCTTCCTCGGCGACCGTGTGGACGAGTTCGACCTGCGCTCCCGCGGGGCCGGCTACGAGGAGCTCCACGCCGCGGGCGGCGGCATCCTCGCGACCGTGAGGGCGACCCGCGAGGGCGGCGAGGCCGCCCTGGCGAGCGCGGTCCGTACGCACCGCCGGGCGATGCTCCGGGCGGGCACGACGACGTTCGAGGCCAAGTCAGGCTACGGGCTCGACCGCGAGACCGAGCTGGCGTCGTTGCGGGCAATCCGCGCCGCCGGAGGTGTGCCGACATGGCTCGGCGCGCACAGCGTGCCTCCGGAGTTCGACGATGCCGATCAGTACCTCGAGTTCGCGCTCCGCGAGGTGCTGCCCGACGCTTCGGCGATCGCCGAGGCGGCGGACGTCTTCGTCGAGCAGGGCGCCTTCGCTCCGCGGCAGGCGCGCCGCTACCTCCGGGCGTGCCGGGACGCCGGCCTGGGCCTGAGGCTCCACGGCGACCAGTTCACGGAGCTCGGGGCCGTCGCTCTGGCGATCGAGCTCGGAGCGCGGTCGATCGATCACCTCGAGGCAACGGGGGAGCGAGGGGTCATGGCACTCGCTCACGCGGGCGTCACCGCCGTCCTGCTGCCGGCGAGCGCGCTCTTCCTTGCCCGGCCGATGCCGCCCGCCCGTGCGCTCGTCGACGCTGGTGCAGCCGTCGCCCTCGCCACCGACCTGAACCCGGGCAGCGCGTTCTGCGAGAGCCTGCCGCTCGTGTGCTCGCTCGCGTGCACCCAGCTCCGGCTGTCGCCCGGCGAGGCGCTGAGCGCATGCACGGTGAACGCCGCGCACGTCCTCGCGCGGGCCGGGCGCAAGGGCCGCCTTGCCCCGGGCTTCGACGCCGACATCGTCCTGCTCGACGCGCCCGACTGGCGATACCTCGCGTACCACCTCGGCGGGGACGTCGTCTCCGATGTCGTCCTCGGCGGCGAGCTCGTCCCCGCTACGGGACCGGCTGCCACGCCGGCGTGAGCGCGCCGGATCGGCCGCTCAGGTCGACGAGCTTCGTTACGCGAGCGACCTTCCGGGGTGCCTTGGCCGCGACGACGTAGACGTTGGGCGTGCCATCCGTACGATCGCTGGTGAAGGCGATTGCCGTTCCGTCGGGCGCCCAGGCCGGATCGTCGTCGTGCGCGGCTCCTCCGGTGACCCGCTGCTGCCCGGTTCCGTCGGCGCGCATCATCCAGATGTCGCCTCGCGCGTGATTCGTGCGTGTGAAGACGATCCGCTTCCCGTCGGGCGACCAGGCGGGCGCATCGCTGTCGGGGCCCCAGGTCAAGCGGCGGAGGTCGCTGCCGTCGGCGCCGACGGCGAAGACCTGGTGGACGTCGCGCGCACCGCGCCGGAGCGAGCGCCAGAAAACGATCTGGCTGCCGTCGGGTGCCCACGCCGGGTCGAAGTCGATCCCGGGGTGATGCGTCAGCCGGCGCAGTCCCGTGCCGTCCAGGTTCATGGTGTAGATCTCCTGGTTCCCGCGAATGCGCCTCGCGAACGCGACGCGCCGCCCATCCGGCGAGACGCTCGGGGCGCTGTCGACCGCGCGGCTGCGTCCGTTACGCGTGAGTCTTCGGAGTCCGGTTCCGTCCGCACCCATGATCCACAGATCCCGGGCGCCGGCGCGGTTGCTGGAGAAGACGATCCTGGTTCCTTCGGGCGACCACGTCGGGTACGCGTCGCGGGCCGGGCTGTGGGTGAGGTTGTCGACGTCGCTCCCGTCGGTGTTCACGGCCCACACGTCGCCGGTGCTGACGAAGGCGATCCGGCCGTTTCGGCTCTCGGGCTGCGCGCCTGCGCCCGCGGTCCACGCGAGCGCCGCGAGGACGGCTGCGAGGGGCAGCGCTCGCCTCATGCCCGCACCGTAGCCGGACGCCTGTTAGGGGAGTGTTCGGACTTTCCGCCTCCGCTGCACGGCCGGATGCGCCGT
>Ga0307278_10001688_pt1 | contig 10908 bp, 7 predicted proteins | sample ER_DNA_117_FD_194482 | JGI IMG/M metagenome (GOLD analysis project Ga0307278, IMG submission 194482) | Bulk soil microbial communities from the East River watershed near Crested Butte, Colorado, United States - ER_DNA_117 | ecosystem: Environmental > Terrestrial > Soil > Floodplain | place: USA...
CTCCGGATCGCCCTCGATCGAAATCAATTTCCCGTCCTTGTGGTAAATGAGCTGCCCGCACCCCACTCCGCAGTAAGGGCAAATCGAACGCGCGACCTGCGCATCATCGGTCCTGGCGTGCATCGCACGCGTTTTGTCCGACATCGACTCGAGACCGGTGCCGTCCTTGCGTTCGCGGATCTGCCGCACCAGTGGCCATTTCGAAAGAAGGGAAAACATCAGGAAGTCATCGCGCGCGTGGCTCGTGCATGCAAGCGAGGTCCGAACCCTGCAACCGGTCAATTAGTGGCCCTCAGCGCAGAGCCAGTTCACGCGCGAATTTGAAGCCGGCCAACTGCGGCGCGCCGTGATGGATATTTTTTTCGAGCGCGAGCACCTGAAAAGCGCGACCGAGCATTTCCGGGTGGAGCAGGGTTTGCAATTCGCGTTTTGTCTTGGGCGAATCAGGCAAGGGCGATTGACCCCAATCGTCCGCGGGCGGTTCGGATGAACCGCCAAGTTCAGAGATGATTCCGGTCAGGAAGTGATGCTGATCGGTGAATCCGGCGACGCGCAACCCGTTTGCCTGCGCGCGCTCGACAATGCTCGACCAATCCACGTGCATGGTGATGTCCGCATGACCGATTTGCTCGAATGGCGAATCGAGATTTCGATGTTGCGCGCGCACCTGAACAGTTCTCTCGAATTCATCGCCACGATGACCATAATCGATCGCGATAACGTAGCCGCGCTGCAAGTTCGCTGCGACGTGATCGGTCCAGTCGAGCGCCGCTTGATTGAAAGCGCGCCGTTGCTTCCGCGGCTCGCAACCCGTCGCTGCTTCCGAAAGTAGGCACTCAACCAACACAAACTTGTCTCCCTTAAGATCAACAAGTTTTTCCGTGCTGTCGCTGACCAAGCGTACAGGCATCGCATCGAGCAATTCGTTGGAAAAATGTACGCCCACGAATGGTTGCAGCGAGTCGCACCATTCGATCTTCTCGCGAAATACTTCCAGTGTCCGTGATTGCCGCTCTCGCAAAGCCGGAAATGGCTCGATTATTCGGTAGCGCAAAGCGGCGAAGAATTCGGGCGCGCGTTTTTGCGCAGATTCGAGAACGTCGTGGGCGAACTGCCCATCGTGCGCGCCCTGTTCGACAATGACGAAATCGTCGATCTTGCGGAGTCGCTCCCAGATTTCAGCAAACTGCGCGGCCAGAAGTTCCCCGAACAGCGGGCCAACGCTCACGTTGGTAAAATAGTCGCCCGTCCGTCCAATCGCGCAGCGGCCGGATGAATAGTATCCATGCTCGGGATGGTAAAGCGCCAGGTGCATGAACCGGGCAAAGGAAATCGGACCGCGTTTTTCAATATCGGCGCGAATCAATCTGATTAGCGCGGGATTTCCATTCCGGGTGTTCAACATCGAACGCTCAACGTTCAACGCTCAACATTCAACTTCTGCGCTCTGATTGGACGTACGACGTTGGGCGTTGAGGGTTGAACGTTTCGCTCTTACATTCTCCGGCTTTTGAGATCGTCTACCACATATCTGAGGCCGCCGCCGGGTTACCGTTTTCGGCCGCCCTGGTATTTGAGGCCGTGGTTCTATGTCCCGCTCGGCACGATTGCCGTCTTGGCCATCATCGTAACTGTTTACGTTTCCAGTCTCATCGCCGACCTCAAAGGACAGGCGAAAACGTTCGATCTAAGCCAGCTCGAACAAATGGAATCGGCCAGCGTCATTTTGGATCGGAACGGCAAGATTTTCGGCCAAATCTACGTAGAAAACCGGCAGACGGTGCCGTACGAGCAATTGCCTCCAGATCTAATCAACGCAGTCGTTGCGGTTGAGGACGCAAAATTTTATCAGCATCACGGCTACGATCTGCTCGGGATCATCCGCGCAGCGCTAAAGAATTTGACGGCCGGCCACGTGCGCCAGGGCGGAAGCACAATCACTCAACAATTAGCGCGCAACAGTTTTTCGCTCAAAGAACGAACGTTCCGCCGCAAGCTGCTGGAAATTTTTCTGGCGCGACGAATCGAAGAGCAGTTCGGGAAACAAAAAATCATGGAGCTATATTTGAACCGGATTTATTTCGGTGGCGGGCTATACGGGGCGGAAGCGGCGGCGCGAGGCTACTTTGGCAAGCCCGCGCGCGAAATGTCGCTGGCCGAGTGCGCCACGCTCGCCGCTCTGATCAAGAGCCCGAATAGATTGTCGCCATGGAGCGATCGCGCTAATTCGCGCGAGGTGCGCGACTATGCGCTCGATCGGATGCGCGATCTTGGCTTTATCAGCCACGAACGATGCGCCGCTGCGCGAGCGGAACAGATCGCCATCGGGAGCCGGCAAAACGCGCAGGGACAAACCTACGCAGTCGACTATATCCGCCAGCAGGTCATCGCCGCCGTAGGATGGGACCGCGCGATGAACGAAGGCTTTCGGATTCACACGACCATCGATGTCGATCTTCAGAAGGTAGCGGAGGATTCTCTCCGGGCTCACCTCGAAGCCGTCGAGCAGCGTCCCGATTACAATCATCAGACTTACGCCACGTACGCGACGTCGTTTCGCAAGGCCAAGGCAAACGGCACAATGTCTGATCAGCCTGCGCCCGAGTATCTGCAGGGCGCAGTCATTGGCTTGGACAACGCAACCGGAGACATTTTGGTACTCGTAGGCGGACGCGATTTCGAGCACAACCAGTACAACCGTGCGCTGCAAGCCCGGCGGCCCGGTGGCACTGCAATGTTGCCGTTTGTTTATGCGGCAGCTTTCGAGAAAGGAATGTATCCCGGATCGCTGGTGGAGGATTCGCCGCTGGACAATCGCGCAGTCATGATCGGCGGCACCACGGGGATTCTGGGCGAATGGGGCCCGGAAAGCGCTGAGAACCGTTACGAAGGCCCAATGACGGCGAGGCAGGCGCTGGCCAAATCAAAGAATGGCGCAACCGTTCGCATAGGAATGAACGCGGGTGTGGATGCCGTGTTGCAGCTTTGCTCCGCAGCGGGCATTCATTCCCCGCTTCGCCCTTATCCGGCTACATTTCTGGGAAGCAGCGAGGTGACCTTGGCTGAGCTCGCACTAGCATACACAATATTCCCAAATGGCGGCTGGCGGCCAAATGCACCGCACATTTTGGAGCGGATTGAAGAAAAGGACGGAACGCTCGTTTGGAATGGAAAGCAGGAGAGCATCCGGAAATTAGTCATCAAGCCTGAGACCGCCTACGAAACGCATTCCTGCCTCGCAGACGCACTTCAATCGGGAACCGGCAAAGCTGCTTTTACGCAATTCGGTCTCAAGCGAATGCCCGCAGCTGGTAAAACCGGCACCGCTTACGATTTCACGGACGCGTTGTTTGCCGGATACGATTCCAATTTCACGTGCGCTGTCTGGGCAGGCTTTGACAAGCCGCAAAAGATTTACCGCGGTGCCTTCGGGCGCGAGCTCGCGCTGCCGATTTGGGTCGATATCATGAATGCCGCCGCCCAGAGTTATCCGCCGCGAGAAATTAAGCAGCCTGCAAATCTAAAGCAGATTGAGATTTGTTCGAGGTCCGGCTTGCTGGCCACCGACAACTGTTATGACGGTGTGACAACCGCGAACCGCGATACGATTCAGCGGCGCACTACTTACATGGAGATTGCAACACCGTCACAAGCTCCCACTGAGTCGTGCAACGTCCATGGTGAACCGCGCGCTCGCCTCGCCCGCGAGTTTTCTTCCAGCGACTTGCCTCGTGCTGCGCTCGCGGTGGACCTGAGTGAGGTCACGCCGATTGCCATAAAAAATTCAACCTTGTTAGGTGATAAGGATCCCTACAATTCTCTGAAGCCAACACTGAGACCTGAGCCAACACCGCAGCCGACACCGCAGGTAGCCGACACTCAAAAGGCCGAGAACCTAACGAGCGCCGGCGAAGCTAAGACTGCAAGTAATGTCGCAGGTGGAAGCCGCTCGAGTAGTCAAACGGCAGAAGCCGCTCCAGAGATCAGGAAAGCCATTCCGGTCGCACCTCAGGAAAAAAAACCTATCGAAATCCGGCGCGCAATTCCAGTCAAACCGCTCGAGCAAGAGGACGAGGAAGAAACGCTGATGAGATCGGCGGTGCCGCCTCCGGGCGATCCCGAGCAATAAATGGTTCAAGTGGCTAATCCACTAAGTGATGACGTCGCAAACTGCGGAACATTTTCGACTGACTGTTCTCAATCCCGGGGGGCGCGACCCGGAACAGCAGTTTAATAACCTGCCTGCTCCAGGCGAGGGCGCGCATCCGCCGATCAATTTTCATGCTTTTGCTGCGTGCACGCTGGGAGCTTTTCATTACAATCCGCGTCGCGCTATCGCTGAGGACACGCCGGTTCTTCTGCTTTTGCGCAGCGATTTTCGCGCTTCAGAACGGGCATTGAGCGACCTAAAGAAACAAGGTCGCACCGTCGCCGTTTCGCTGAAGGAGACTGGTCTCCACCAGATCGCACAACAGTTATGCGACCGCCCGAAGTTGGCGCGCTTCATGAAAATTGTGGCAGAAGCAGATGGATGTATCGCTACGACTCCGGAAGCCGCGGAAATTTATCAGCGCGTCCGGTCCAAACGCGACCCTGCGACAGTTGGCTTTATCCCGACTCCCTATCCCGTCGAGGATCAGCGATGGAACTTTTCTCTGCCGGCAACCGAACAATCGGGAATTTTTGTCGGCACACGCGAATGGGACGTACCGTCGCGCAATCATTTCGCGGCGCTGTTGGTCGCGCGTCAGCTTTGCGAAACGACAGGTGAACCGGTCACGGTTGTTAATCTGGATAGATACAGAACCCGCCGCTTGCTCGATGAGCTAAAGTTTTCCGAGGGGAAGCTTCGACTGATCGAGAAATGGAAATCTTACGCGGACTATCTGCGCGATGTAGCGCGGCATAAGATCGTGTTGCAACTCGATCGCAGCCATGTGCCGGGTCAGGTCGCGGGCGATGCTCTGCTGTGCCGAGTCGCTTGCGTCGGAGGCGACGGTGCAATTGAACGAATTGCGTTTTCGAAAGCTTGCGGCGAGGGCCGGACGGTTACCGAGATCGGTTCGATGGCGCTCGATTTGTTGAAAAACGCCGATTTGCGCGCTGCCGTTGTTGCCGAATCGCAGGAGCGTGCACTGAAGCGGCTTTCGTTTCGAGCGACACGTTCGGAACTGGCAAAATTTTTCGCCCAGCTTTGAAAAGATTAAAGCCGTGGATTGCGCCACTTGAGTGGCTTGGAAGCCGAAGCGCCCGTCCTACAACATCATCGCAATCAAAAGATGATTTCGAAGAGTTTAATACCGTTCCATTTTCCGGGGTGGTTCGGATCGAATGAGGTACTCTCAACCCAGGTTCCATAACGGGCCGGCGCCCAAGGATTGAGCATCTGAAATGGATTTCGACCCGGGCCAAATGCTCGCGGAACTACCCCTTCAACCGCGGGCCGTTCCAAAAGCGGCGGTGGCGTTTCCATCGCGCGTACAGGCTTTTGCGGGCCGATCGGCGCTCTGTATTCTTGTGCGAAAGCAGTCGTAACCAGCACGGCCGCGATTGCGATGATAAATGTTTTCATGTCTTTTCCTTTCTCCAAGGCGTGCAAATTATTGCCCGACACTACGCCTTACTAACATTATATAGTTCGATGCACTACCTTGAAAAGGCCGGACGCGTCCTGGAGATAGAAATTTTTGAGCTTAAGCGGCTCCGGGAGCGCCTGGACGAAAATTTCTCCCGAGCGGTTGAGCTGATCAAGGAAACCGTGGATGCGCGCGGCAAAGTTGTTGTGGTGGGCGTGGGAAAATCCGGGCACATCGGCGCAAAGATCGCCGCCACTCTCACCAGTACCGGTTCACCTGCGGTCGTGCTCGATTCCTCAAACGCGTTGCACGGCGATCTTGGCATGATCGCGGATGGCGATGTGGTGCTCGCCTTGAGCGCGAGCGGAGAGACGGAAGAAATGGTTCGGATCCTGCCTGCCATTGCGCGGTTCCAGGTGAAGATCATCGCGATGTGCGGCGATCCGAAATCGGTTCTGGCACAAAACGCCCATCTCCTCCTCGATGTAAACATCGAACAGGAAGCTTGCCCGTTGAACCTGGCGCCGACTTCAAGCACGACGGTAATGCTAGCACTGGGCGATGCGTTGGCGATGGTGTTGCTGGAGGCACGCGGTTTCAAGAAGGAAGATTTCGCCAAGTTTCATCCCGGCGGGATGATCGGCCGCAGCATGCTCGTGCGCGTGCATCAAATCATGCGACCGCGCGAAGTCATGGCAATTGTTTCTACTGATGCTCCGGTCCGCGACGTGTTAAAAGCAATGACGAGCGTCCGAGCCGGCGCTGCCGTAATAACTGACGAAGCTCAGCAATTGCTGGGTATCTTCACGCATGGCGATTTCGTGCGGCATTTTCAATCTGATTCAAGGATAGGCGAACGACTCGTCGCAGACCTGATGACGTTGAATCCGGTCACGGTGCACAAAGACAAACTTGCCGTGGAAGTTCTTAATATGCTGGAACGCCATCGCATCGATGACCTCGTCGTGATTGATGACGATAATGTGCCCGTTGGCATCGTTGATTCGCAGGATCTGACACGGTTAAAGTTATTGTAGGGCAATCGCCTCGGTTGCCGATGGAGAGCAGGCGATGCGCCCGCCCTACAATTGCAAAATCGCCGGCTGCGTGTAAACTCCGCGTCCCCTCTCAGCGTTTCAACGCTGAGGTTGTAACGATGTAACTTTTGTAACGAATAACGTTTTCAGACCATGCCTGCAGCTAATGATCTTCGCAGAGGAATGGCCATAAAATACAATGGCAACCCCGCCATTGTGCTCGAAGTGCATCATCGCACCCCCGGAAATTTGCGCGCATTCGTGCAGGCGATCATCCGGTACATCAACACCGGTAAGAGCGCCGATGTCCGCTTTGGTTCCACGGACAAGGTGGAGCTCGTCGAGATCCAGCGAAAACAGCTCGAGTTCAGTTACAAAGATCGCAATGGATATCATTTCATGGATCCGGAGACGTACGATACGATTACGTTGCAGGAAAACTTGATCGGCGACGCAAAAGATTATTTGGTGGAAAACCTCTCAGTGCAGGTTCTCTATGCCGAAGGCAAACCGGTGGAGGTTGAACTGCCCGCGTCTGTTAGCCTGAAGGTGGTTGAATCGCCGGAAGGCCTCCGCGGCGACACAGCCAGCAACGTCACCAAACCGGCAAAGCTGGAGACGGGAAAGACAATCAACGTCCCGCTTTTCATCAAAGAAGGCGAGGCAATCAAGATCGACACGCGCACTGGCGCCTACATGGGGCGCGCGTGATTGCGCTGCGTTATTTATTGTAGGGCGACCGCTTCGGTTGCCCTAATTGGCAGGCGAGGCGCCTCCCCCCTACAATTGATCTGCGCCATCCGCGTAGCCGGCGGTTCAGTCTTGCTTTTGCCTGTTTAAGTCTGCCTAAATCTGCGCAACCTTGGCGGCAACGAAGCGAAAATCGAAAAAGAATCGCGGAAGACGCAAATCGGAACGCGGCCGGACGGTTGTCCGAAGCGTTGCGCACGCGAGATCGAGAAGCTTCGTCCCGGCGTCCGAGCCGCTCGTTGTGCCTACGCGTTGGGTAAAATTTGTCTTCGCGATTTTCCTGCTGCCGATCTGCGCAATTCTTACGCAGACATTTTTCACTGCGTTCGCGCGCGCGGCAGTTACGCAACGGCTCTGGGCAGGGGAAGAATTCTGGTTTTTTTCGCTGGGCGCTATTCTTTGGTTGATCGCGTTCTTCGGTCTTCCGCGCCCGATCTTGCTTTATGTCTTCGGACACGAGCTCACCCACGCGCTCTGGGTTTGGCTCATGGGCGGCAGCGTTAGCCGGTTCCGCGTCGGCCGTGATGGGGGACACGTGGTTACCAGCAAGGCCAACTTCTGGATCGCGCTGGCCCCTTATTTTTTCCCGATCTACAGCATTCTGGCGATTGGCGTTTACGGAGCGCTCAGCCTTTTCCTAAACATGCAATCGTACGGCCGATTGCTTTACGCCGTGATCGGCGCGACCTGGGCGTTCCATTTCACGTTCACGTGCTGGATGATTCCGAAAAATCAGACTGACCTGAGCGACCAGGGCACATTTTTTTCGTTAGTCCTCATCTATCTCATGAACCTGTTATTGCTCAGCGTGATGCTGATTCTCGCGTCACCGCAAATTACTTTTGGCGGTTTCGGCGCCGATTTGCTGACGAACCTCGGCAACTTCGCGCAATGGATCACGGAGTATTTTCCGCGGTCGTGAGCCTAACGCCTCGCTATAAATTAGTAATCACCGCGAACGGCAACATCGACAGCGCGTCTGCGACTTTCAGTTCTCGATCTCGCACAGGAAGAGGCTGGCACGTAAATAAATCGTGCGCCTGCGCAAGCGAAAGTGTTCTGGGAAATTCGATTGCCGTGTCTTTCCAGGGCTCGCCGACTGGTGGGAAACCAATGCGCGAAGAGAGTCGCGGCGCGATCACAACAATCCATTTGTCTGCGCGGCGTCGGACGAAACTTACGCAACATTCGGCGAATGTTCCGCTCACTTTAAGCGGTAGATATTCGCTCCGCTGGAAAAGGTCAGCGTGCTCGTGACGAAATTGGAGCACTCGCTGGGTTAGAAACAACTTGATTCGCCCATCTGGCCAGCTCTGCATCAGTTCTCCGGGCGTCACGGTCGGCAATGCTTCGAGCATCTCGCGCCGGCGGTTGTAATCGACTGGACGCCGGTTATCTGGATCGACCAAGCTGTAATCCCAAATCTCGTTGCCCTGATAAATGTCGGGCACGCCGGACGACGTCAGTTTAAGTAATGTTTGTGTGAGCGAATTGATCGCTCCCAGGCGCGCAATCTCCTGCGCAACCGGCAGAAAGATCGGCAAAAACTTGTTTCGCGGCGACGGATCCAAAATCTTGGCGACGAAATCCCGCATTGCTGCATCCCATTCTTCGTTTGGTTGGATCCAGCTCGTATTGATCTTTGCTTCATGCAACGCCTTCGCCATATAGGCTTCAATTCGCTCGATGTAGTCCGGCGTTGCCGCAGCTTCGGGTTCGCCGTTCGCCTGCATGGGCCAGGTCCCCAGGAGAGTCTGGTAGAGCAGGTATTCTTCATTCGCATCTGGCGCTTCCAGATCATTAATCGTCCGTTTCCAGCGGCGATTCGCCGCGCGACAGCGTTGTAACGAACTCCGCCAAAGCTCGGGGAGTTCGGAAATCGCCAGGATTCGTGCACGCACATCTTCGCTGCGTTTTGTATCGTGCGTTGAGGTTGCCAGCAAGGTCGCCGGCCAATTGCGTTGCCGATCCAGATTACGCTCGTGAAACGCCTCGATGCTGAGGCCAAACTGTTGGGGCGCACCGCCTACTTCGTTCAGGGCTGTCAGCCGGTTGTAAATGTAAAGGACAGTGTCCTCGAGTCCCTTGGCCGTTACCGGCGCCGTCGTTTGTTGAAATTTTAAAACGAAATGCGTGTGTGCCGCGCGTCCAGCGCCATCCAGATTAGGTCCAAACCGAAAGAGCAACACATCACGCAGAAAATTGAAGATCGATTCGTCCATTGCTGGGTTTCGGCGCTTGGCCCCACTAACCGCGCGCTCGATGATCTGGCGATCTTCTTCGCTCACCGACCGACCCGGTGCGAGATAAGTTCGGTAAACAGGAAAGCAGGCGATAGTCTCGCGTACAGTACGCGAAAGCGCCTCGAGCGTGAAATCTCGATACCAGCGGTTTCGCTCGGAGAGCCGGTCGAGCATGTTGCCCAGAACATCGACGTCGTTCGCCAGCGCGAGTTTCATCACCTGCAGTTTTTTCGCATATAGCAGATGGCCAAAAGGAACCGAGTGACCGATGAAGCGATGGAAAGTTTTTGTGATCGCCTCCTCGGCCGACGAATCGACTAGCAACTGCGTCACTTGATTCGCAAAATCGTAACCAGTGGTTCCGTGCAGGCGCCAATCTTTGCGCAATGTTTCGGGGCCAGTGAGGATTTTTTCTGCGACCATGTAAATGGCCCGCCCGTCTTTGGGTAACGCGATCCCAAGCGCTTTCGCGCAACGCTGCTGGAGTTTTTCGAAATACTCGCCGGGCAAGTAAAGACCATCAGGATGATCGATGCGGAGGCCTGTGACTGCGCCAGTGCTGACTAGATCCAGAAGAAGCCGGTGAATGGCGTCGAACACCTTTGGTAATTCGACCCGAATCGCCGCCAATTCATTTACGTCGAAAAAACGGCGGTAGTTAATTTCTTCGGCCGCGACGCGCCAGAACGCCAGCCGATACGATTGCGCGTTTAGCAATGCATCCAACACGTCAAAGCTGCGTGCGTCGCCTGGCTTTCCGTTGATCTGCGTCAGTGTTTTTTCGATCGCCTGTTGTACTTGCGGCGCTTCAGCACAAAGTCGCTCCAAGCGCCGCTTGATGATCTCTTTTTCGCGAATGCGTTCCGTAATCCGCTTCGGATCGGTTTCGGTGCGTTTCGGCAGATATTCGAGCGCAGTCAGAATACTTTGCAGCTGCGCATAAAAGTCTTCCTCCTTGTGTTCGGCGAGATTCTCTAAAGCGGTTTCAAGAACGCAGCGATACGTTCCCGGCGCGATCGGCAGTCTGCGCTCGCCGTAGAACAAATAAAATGTTCCTTCCTCAAAACGCACTTGCAACTCACCGCGCTCAAGGACGCGCCCGTATTGATCGCTCAGAATTGGCAGAAGAACCTTGTCGCGCACATCAAATTTTCGCGGTTCCCAGTCGATGTCGAAATAGGGCGCGTATCTGGAGCTGGGGCCGTTTTCCAGCACATCCATCCACCGCTGGTTCCGCGAGTCGCCAATGCCGACGTGATTCGGGACAAAATCCAGGACCTGTCCCATCGAGTGGGCGTGCAG
>Ga0307278_10001689_pt1 | contig 10907 bp, 13 predicted proteins | sample ER_DNA_117_FD_194482 | JGI IMG/M metagenome (GOLD analysis project Ga0307278, IMG submission 194482) | Bulk soil microbial communities from the East River watershed near Crested Butte, Colorado, United States - ER_DNA_117 | ecosystem: Environmental > Terrestrial > Soil > Floodplain | place...
GTTTAACTCATATAGACGCAAGATCTACTAGGTCAGGAGGGCAGAAATGATGCGGAACGTGTGGTTGGTGCGCGCAGCGATCTCGGGAGCGCTGGTCCTGTCGGCAGTCGTCGGCGCCGGCTGGAAGTGGGATTGCCCCATCCTCTAGCCGCGGCTCCGGGGGGTGCCCGACACCCGAAACTCGACGACGGGTGGCTAGTGGGCGCCGACTGCCCCGAGGTCGGCGCTCACGTCGGGCAGCTCGAATGTGAACGTCGAGCCGCGGCCCTCGGTCGAGACGACCCAGATCTCGCCGTGCATTTGCCGAACGAGCTCGCGGCAGATGTACAGGCCCAGGCCGGTGCCCCCGACGCCGCGGGTCAGATGCGGGTCGAGCCGGTGGAACTTCTCGAAGATCCGCTCCTGCTCGTCGTCGGGGATTCCCAGGCCCTCGTCTCGGACGGAGAAGCGCACGCACGATGCGGCCGGCTCGACTGCGACTTCGATCCGCCCGCCCTCCGGCGAGTACTTGACGGCGTTCTCCACGAGGTTCGCGAGCACGTGCCGGACCTTCTCGGCGTCGGCAGCGACCGGGCACACCTCGCCCGCCTTCCGCAGCTCCAGCGCGACGCCGTTCTCGAGGTGCGCACCGGCTGAATCCACTACCTCCGAGGCGAGGCGTACGCCGTCGACACGCTCGCTCGAGGCCTGCACGCGCCCGGCCTCCAGCCGGCTCGCCCACAGCACCTGGTCGACGAGGTGCGCGAGGCGCGCCGACTCCCGGTAGACGATCGCGTGCAGCGACTCCCGCACGCTGTCGTCGACGTCCGAGCGCTGCAGCGTCATCGCCGCGCCGTAGACCGAGGCGAGGGGCGTCCGCAGCTCATGCGACACGATCGCCATGAACTCGTTCTTGAGCCGGTCCAGCTCGCGGAGACGACCCAGCGCCGCGTGGAGCCAACGCTCGTGGAGGGCGATCACCGCGAGCGGGCAGAGCAGGGCGAGGATGAGCAGGGGGGACCGATCCCAGAGGACGACGACGAGCACCGCGAAGGAAACGAGGATCGTCGCGGGAGCCGCGGTCGAGATGACGAAGCTTCGCCAGACTCGGACCATCGCCTCGTCCTCGGCGCGCATCCGGATTGCGGCGAGGAGCGTCACGTTGACGATGTAGAAGGCCGTCCACGCGAGGAGCGTCGCGACGATGAGCGAAGCGAGGCTGGAACCCACCACGGCCCCGGCCGTGAGGCCGGCTGAAGCGGCCGCCAGGCCGTAGAGCGCGGTGTTGTAGAAGACGCGGCTGACCCGGCGCCGCCGAGCCAGCTCCACCGTCGCCATGGCGGCGACCGCGATCAGCGTCGCCGGCGCCCAACCGTAGATGACCGCGCCGGCGACGATGAAGACGCTGGCGAGCGACGTGCGGCCGGCGGAGACGCCCTCGATCGGGACGGGGAACGCCTCCGCGACGGTCGCGATCACAAGTAGGGCGAGGATCCCGGTGGCGCTGTCGATCGGCGGCAGCGGGTGGGCCAGCTTCCACAGCGCGGCGCCGAGGACCACCACCGCACCGGCGACCACAGGCACGAGGACCGGCAGGAGCCGCGCCGCCGCAGCGGACGGGCCGGGACTCGAACGACCCATCTGCGTCGTCGCCCGCGAAACGAGCGACTTCGACGCGCATAGCAGCTCCCCCTGCGTCATCGCCCCCCTTTGCGACACCGCAGAGGTCGCGACAGCGACTCCAAATGACTCCCTGGCGAGACGATGACGCTCGGCTCACGATCTGTCAAGAGAGCGGTTGCTCCTTCAACCTTGCCCACCGGCGAACGTCGAACCGGCACGAGGCCGAGGACGGTGAAAGCACCCGGCGAGTGCTCCAGCGTTTACGATCATCGGGATGGAGACGGTGCTGGTCGACCCGCAAGAGCTCCGGACGCTCGAGGAGCGGCCGCCGCCCTACCTCGCGCTGTTCGAGCACTGGGAGCGGAACCAGTGGGCCGTCTCGAGCATCGACTTCTCGACCGACGCCGAGTCCTATGCCGGCCTCGGCGAGCGGGAGCGGCGAGCGATGGCCTGGCTGTTCGCGCATCGCTTCCATGCCGAGTTCAACGTCGCGACGCTGCTCACGCCGTTCCTCGAGGCCGCGCCCAGCTACGAGCTCGAGCTTCTGCTCGCGACGCAGATCGCCGACGAGTACCGACACCTCCAGTGCGTCCTTCGCGTCTACCACGATGTGTTCGGCGTCACCGGAGGCATCGAAGCCGTTCGGGCGTTCGCCCAGGCCGGCACGGATCCTGCGTCGGACTGCCTGTACGAGGCGCTCGAGCGAAAGGTGCACGAGCTTCGCGACGACCAATCGGAGACGACGTTCCTCAAGGCCGTCTTCGCCTACCACGTCGTCGCCGAGGGAGTTGTCGCGAGCGTCGCCAACCGCTTCGCGGGCTCACAGTACGAGAAGCTCGGCTTCCCGGGCCTCACCGAAGGCCAGCGGCGGGTCGGACGCGACGAGGCGCGCCACATCGGCATCGGGATCGCATACATTCGCGAGCGGATGCGACTCGATCGCGAGGCCACCTCAGCCACGCTCGACGAGGTCCTGATCGAGACCGCCGAACTGTTCAACCAGGTGCTCGAGCTCGGGAAGGAATCAGTCGAGGACGAGCTTGCGGCCGGCTACGGCGTCGACGCCGAGGGGTTCGGAGCCGGCGTTCTGCAGACGCTGCAGGTCAGGCTTCGCTCGATCGGGTACCTCGAAGCAGCCTGAAACGAGTTCTAAACGACATCACGCATCTGCCTGAGCGACGCGAGGCGCTTGAGCGTCTCGACCTCGATCTGGCGCACGCGCTCGCGTGTGAGGTCGACCCGGCGACCGACCTCCTCGAGGGTCTTCGGCTCGCCGTCGTCGAGGCCATAGCGCAACGCGATCACCTGCCGTTGCCGGAACGGGAGGTCGCCTAACACCTCTCGCACGGCATCGCGACGCAGGGCAGCCTCGAACTCATCCTCCAGCGGCGGCCCGTCTCCGGCGACGAAGTCCGAGAACACGGCATCTCCCTGCTCCCCGACCGGCTGATCGAGGCTCACCGCGGCCCGTGCCGCACCTCGTACCTGTTCGGCCTGATCGAACGGCAGATTCGCCTCCGCGGCGATCTCGGCGAGCGTCGGCTCGCGCCCGAGTCGGGTCGACAGCGCACGCTCGGCACGGCTGAGCTTCTGCCCTCGCTCGCCGATGTGGACAGGTATGCGGATCGTCCGGGCCTTGTCGGCGAGGCCGCGCGCGACCGCCTGGCGGATCCACCAGGTGGCGTAGGTCGAGAACTTGTAGCCGCGGCGCCAGTCGAACTTCTCCACCGCTCGAATCAATCCGATCGTCCCCTCCTGGATCAGGTCGAGGAAGGGCAAGCCCTGGTTGCGGTACCGCTTGGCAATCGACACGACGAGACGTAGATTCGACTGGATCATGCGCTGCTTGGCTTCCGGCTCGCCGCGCTCCACATGCTTCGCGAGCTCGACCTCCTCGACGGCGGTCAGGAGCGGATAGCGCCCGACCTCGCTCAGGAACAGCTGCAGCGCGTCCATCGCCGTCTCGTGGGAGTCCAGGGGTCGTGAGAGTCGCTCGCCCGCGGCCGGAGGCTCGTCGACGACCTCGATCCCGCGCCGGTCGAGCTCGGCGTACAGCACCTCGACCTCGGGGAGGTCGAGCCCGTGTGCCGCGATCACCTCGAGCAGGTCGCTCCTGACGAGCGTCGCCTGGTCGCCGGCCGTGTCGAGCAGGGCATCGAGCGGCTCCGCGAGGAAGGCGAGCTCGACCGGAGCCGACTCCAGGGGTTCATCAGGCTTGATGTCGGGGATGGCAGCTCCCGCGATCGGCAGGACGTGGTCACGCGGCCGGGGAGAAGGCGCGCAGGTCGACCGCGACCATACACCCCGAGACGGTCAGGCGATAGCGGCCAGTCAGCGGTGCGCTTGGGCGTGCCGGCGAGCCCGCCCCGGTTCCGCCCCGTCCCGCTCGATCGCGACCATTCTCTCGGCTGTCAAGCGCGATACCCCGCCCGCGACGAGCCGCTCGACGATCGCTGAGCGCCCTGACCTCGGCGTCCGGAATCTCGATCTTCCCGTAACGAGCCATGTCAGCGGTAGCGAAAGACGATCCGCCCGCGATTCAGGTCATAGGGCGAGAGTTCGACCTTGATTCGGTCGCCGGGATTGATCCTGATGCGGTAACGACGCATCTTCCCCGCGGTGTAGCCCAGCGTCTCGTGCCCGTTGTCGAGCGCGACCTTGAACATGCCACTCGGGTAAGCCTCGACGACCTCGCCTTCGAGCTCGATCTTCTCTTCCTTGCCGGCCATCGGCACCTCCCGGGTCGACGGTACGTGCGCGTGCACCCGGGCTCCCCGGGCGCACGCGCGGAACTTCCCTCCTAGCCGACCGGGGCGACGTTGATCGCCTCGGGGCCCTTCGTCCCCTCGCGGGGCTCGAACTCGACCTTCGCGCCTTCGGCGAGCGTCTTGAAGCCCTCGACGGCGATGTTGGTGTGGTGCACGAAGAGATCCTTCCCACCCTCCTCGGGGGTGATGAAGCCGTAGCCCTTCGCGTCGTTGAACCACTTCACGGTTCCGGTAGCCATAGAAAAACACCTCCCCTTACCTGATCACGAACGCGTAAGGAAGGCGCATAGGGCCGCCCGAACTCGCTCTCTCTCTTTGCTCGCGCCATCCTAGCAAGGCGTTCGCGACGCTGGCTGGGCGTCGGCACCGCGCCGTAGCAGGTATCCCTCTTCGCCGACGAGGACGATGAGGCCTCCGATCTCCTCGCCGGCCACGACGTAGGCCTGCCCGCGCGCAACGCGCCGGCCGTAGTCATCGTCCATGGGCAGCGGGCGGATTCCGATGCGACTCGGGTAATGAGCGTACGCATCGGCGACCAACCGCTGGATCGCCGTTACGTCCTGCGACTTCGCCCGCCGGATCTCACCCGCCGGGTCCCGCGGTCTCGACGAGCCCGGTCCGGCCGAAGTGTCGCTCCGCATGACGTCCCGATGATCGATGAGGGTCCGGGAGCGTGTCCAGCCCGACCGCGACACCCCCGTCCAGATCTAGGTGTTCGGAGGAGGCGCCCCCTGGCCGCTGGGGCCGGGGCTTACCCCGACCTCTCGTGCCCAGTCGGGCACAGACACGCCCGTTCGAACCGCCCGATCGACGACCGCGAGCCTCCAGTCCGCCCGAAGCTCCCGCGCCCGGTCGGGCAGCGGCGAGCCGCTGGCGGCGGTGAGCGTGAGGGCGTCGCAGTAGCCGATCACCTGCTCGAGCTCGTCGAAGAACCGGGCATAGAGCTGCAGGCTTCGCGCCAGCTCGCGGTGGGCGCCCCGCAGGTCGGAGGGAGCCTCGATCGCGCGCATCCTGCTCCCGAGTCGGCTGTAGCGGTCGCGGGCCGAGCCCATCAGCCGCGCCGAGGCCCGGCAATCGGCCGCCGTAGGCGTTGTCTTGTCCACGAAGTCGAGGGCGCGGAGCGCCCCCTTCTGCGCGTGTCGGTAGGCGCTCTGCTCCACCTGCACCCGCCCGAAGTAGACGCTCAGCCGCTCGGCGTCGCTCCGCCCACCGCAGGCCGCAGCCAGCAGGACGAGCGAGGCGACCGCCAAGAGCCGCACAACGAGAGGCTACCTCGATCGAGATGCGTTCAGCAGGCAGCCGGCGCGGCGCCCTCGCCTCCCGCCTCAACGGGCGTAGACTTGGCCGCGTGGACGGGGTCAGCATCGAGACCCTGCGCAGCGTTCCGCTGTTCTCCGAACTCGGCCGTAAGGAGCTGCAGCGCGTCGGAGCAGCGATGTCGTAGCGGCTCTTCACGCCGGGCACGGAGGTCACCAGGGAAGGCGAGATCGGCGTCGGCTTCTTCGTGATCGACGAGGGGTGTGCGCGGATCACGATGCGCGGCGAGGACGTCGGCGAGCTCGGCCGCGGCGAGTACTTCGGGGAGGTCGCGCTCATCGCCGAGACGCCGCGCGTGGCCACGGTGACTGACGAGACCGACTTGCGCTGCTACAGCATGACCTCCTGGGACTTCCGTGCGCTGATCGACTCGAACGCCGAGATCGCGTGGATCATCCTGGCTTCGACGGCTCGAAAGCTCCACGAGAACGCCGCGCGGGTGCGGATCGCTTAGCGCGGGCCGTCCGCGGTTTCCCCCCGAAATCGCACGATTTCCGCCAAACGTCGGTACCGTTCTCGGCATGGTCGAGAAGGCACGGCCTTCGGACCCCGAAAACCAGCTCGCGAACGATGCGCTGCGTCTCGACGCAGTGGTCGCCGCGCCGCTCGGCCACCAGGCGCTACCCGCCGCCGCCGAGACGGCGCGCCTGCTGCGCGAGGCCGCCCAGCAGCTCGGAGAATCCCTCGATCCCGAGCGCGTCTACGACCACTTCCACACGCTCGTCGCCGGCGTCATCCCGCACAACGGTCTCGTCGTCTCGTCGTACGACGAGCGCGAACGCACCATCGCGTGCGAGTACGCATGGGTCGACGGCAACAAGCTCGATCCCGCCACGCTCCCGCCACTCCAGCTGAACCCGAAAGGCGAGGGCATGCAGAGCCGCGTGATCCTGTCCGGCGAGGGCCTGCTCGCAAACGACGTCGCGGAGCGGGTCGAGAGGAGCGAGGGAACCTTCTACGACGTCGACGCGGAGGGCAACGTCCGCAAGGTGCCCGACACGGGGCCGGTGTCGACTCAAGCCGCCCTCATGGCGCCGGTCAAGCACGAGGGACGCGTGGTGGGAGTCGTCCAGGTGATGAGCGATCAGGTCACGTACACGCGCGAGCAGCTGGAGCTGATGGAGGGGATCGTGGCTCAGATGTCGGCGGCCGTTCGGAACGCCAGGCTCTACCGGGCCGCGCAGGAGGAGCTGAAGGCGCGCGCAAGGGCGGAGACCGCGCTCCGCGAGAGCGAGGCGCGCTACCGCGCAATCTTCGACAGCGCCGCCGTCGGTATTGCCGAGGTCGCACTGGACGGGCGCTGGCTGCGCGTCAACGACCGCCTGTGCGAGATCACCGGGTACTCGCCGGAGGAGCTCATGCGGCTCCGGTTCCAGGACATCACCCAGCCGGAGGACCTCGCCCTCGATCGCGAGCAGGGACGGCGAATGCTCGCCGGTGAAATCGACCTGTACACGAGGGAGAAGCGCTACGTGAAGAAGGACGGCCGAGAGGTGCTCGTCAGCGTCACCGTCTCGCTTGTGCGCGGGGCGGACGGCGATCCCTTGCGGTTCATCTCCGTGGTGGAGGACATCACCGCCCGGAAGCAGGCCGAGGAGGAGCGCCAGCGGCTCGTCGCTGCCGAGGAGGCGGCCCGCGCGATCGCCCGCGAGCGCGAGCAGGAGGCGCGTGTCCTGGGCGCCGTCGGCGACGGGATCGCGCTGGTCGACCACGACGGCTTCGTTCGAGTCTGGAACCCTGCCGCCGAGCGCGTCACTGGCCTTCGCGCAAAGGAGGTCGTCGGTCACCGGGTCGAGGAGGCCCTTCCGGGCTGGTCGGCGATCGGCGGCCGCGTCGCCGCCCGGAGTCGGAGCCGGGAGCCCTCGCCTCCAGAGACGATGCCGCTCGAGGTCGACGGGCGTGAGCTCTGGCTCTCGATCGTGGCCGTCGAGAGCTCCGACGGAGTCGTCTACGCGTTCCGCGACCTGACCGCACAGCGCCGGCTCGACGAGGCGAAGACGGAGCTCGTCGCGACCGTCTCGCACGAGCTTCGGACCCCGCTCTCGGCCATCTACGGGGCCGCGAAGACGCTGCTGCACCGTGACGGCCAGATCGGTTCCGAGGAGCGCATGACGCTCCTCCGCATGGTCGCCGCGCAGACGCAGCGTCTCTCACAGATCGCCGACGAGTTCTTGCTCGCAAGCCGCCTGGAGTCCGGAGAGCTCCCCGTCACGAGCGAGCGCGTGGACGTCGTCGAGCTCGCCCGGGAGTCGATCGAGGCCATGCGGAGCCGACTTCCCAGCGGCACGACGTTCGAGCTCCGGTTGGAAAACGAGGTGCCGCCTGCGCGGGCCGATCCCGAGAAGCTGAACCAGGTGCTGGTCAACCTGCTCGACAACGCGATCAAGTACTCGCCGGACGGCGGTCCCATCACCGTCTCCGTCACGTCACGTGAGCGCCGCGTCCACCTCGCGGTGCGCGACCGCGGGCTCGGCATCCCGCGCTCCGAGCAGCAGCGCGTCTTCGAGAAGTTCTACCGCGTCGATCCGCACCTGGTGCATGGCGCCGGCGGCACCGGCCTCGGCCTCTATATCTCCCGCGAGCTCGTCGAGCGGATGGACGGGCGTATCGGCCTCGACTCGGGCGAGGGCGACGGCTCGACGTTCTTCGTCGAGCTCCCACGCGCCGATCTCTAGCTCGAGCCGGCGCGATGAGAGCACCGAGCGGTGTACAACTCCGCTCGCATTCTGCGGAGCCTGGGGATAGTCTGGCCACCGCCAAGGCCGGCGACGTGCGGCTGCCGGCCCGAAGAGGGAGGTGCGAATGAGAGCAACAAGACTCGCGCTCCTCGCCGTTGCAGTAGCAGGCCTCGCGGTGCTGCTCACTGCCGGTGCAGGCGCACGACCGCGGCTGCCTGAGCTCGGGATGGCGGGGAAGCGGACCGTCACGCCCGACGTGGCCGGCTTTGCGAAGCAGCACGGGCCCCACTCCCAGCTCGAGTGCACCGCGTTCAGCGGCGGAGCGAATACGAACCTCGACTGTGACGACCCGTTCCCGAACAACGAGCCCGACCTCGAGGTAGACCCCGCCGCGCCGGGGCACATGATCGCCAGCTCGAACGACTACGGGACGTGCTGCGACGAGTTCTATACGACCTTCGACAACGGCGCGTCCTGGCTCACCGGGAACATGTCCCGCAAGTCGCCGCAGGTGACGGGGAGCGACCCGGTAACGGCGATCGACCGCAAGCACGGGACGGCGATCCACTCGTCGCTCAACTACTCGTTCCAGAACTCGACAGGCGAGGCCTGCCGGGGCGATGTCGTCGTCTCGGTGTCGACTGACGGAGGCGTCACCTGGAATCCGCCGACCGTCGTTGACAGCGGCTTCGGCTGCGACTTCTCGAGCGTGCAGCTCTTCAACGACAAGGAGTGGATCGTCACCGACAACAACCCGTCCTCGCCGTTCTACGGACGGACGTACCTGACCTGGACGAAGTTCGTATCCGCGAGCGGCTCCTACCAGTCGTCGCCGATCTTCGAGGCGCACTCGGACGACGGCGGCAAGCACTGGACGAAGGCGCAGGAGATCTCGGGCTCCAACCCGGCGCTGTGCACGTTCCAGGAAGCGGGGCCGGCGGGCGAGTGCGACGAGAACCAGTTCTCGGTGCCCACGGTCGCGCCTGACGGCACGGTCTACGTCGCCTTCCAGAACGAGCAGAACGAGGGTCTCTGGGAGCCGGACGAAGTCTTCGACGACCAGTACCTGCTCGTCACGTCGACCGACGGCGGTGCCCACTGGTCGAGCCCGAGCTTCGTCGTTGGTATTGAGGACGGCTCGCGCGACTACCCGCTCAACGTCAACGGGCGCCAGACGCTGACCGGCTACCAGGTGCGGGTGAACTCGGCGGGCAACATCGTCGCCAGCCCGCGTGCGTCGGAGAACGGGACGCTCTACCTTGCCTTCTCGGACAACCGCAACGGGACGCACGACGTCGACGACCCCGTCACCAACACCGACGTCTTCCTGATGACGTCGACGGACGGCGGTTCCACCTGGGCCGGCCCGATGCAGATCGACGCAAGCCCCGCCGACCAGTGGTTCCCGTGGGTGGACGTCAACCCGACGAACGGAACGGTGGGGATCCTCTACAACGACCGCGTTGTCGCTGACCCGGATCTCTACAACGCGGCACTGACGGAGCTGCCGGGAGGGAAGACGATCGTCAGCACGGCGCCGTCGAACCCGACCGAGTCACGTTGGTTCCGGGCCGGCGTCCCCGGGTGCGAGAACTGCGCCACCTTCCACGGCGACTACATCAGCATCGCCTACGGCTCGAACGGCCAGGCCAACATGGCGTGGACGGATCAGCGCGACCCGTCCGACATTCCGGGCCTGCTCTACCAGTTCGTCTACTACGCGCAGAAGTAAGTCGTTGCGGAGGGGGTCGGGCAGAACCGGCCTCCTCCGCTCCCTCTCAGCGCGGGTCGACGAAATCGAGCAGCTCGCGCGGAAGCGCACTCAACGCCCGGCGATCGAGCGAGTGGAGAACGTAGTAGCCACGGCGGCGGTGTGCAATGAGCCCCGCTTCCTCGAGCGCGCGGAGGTGCTTCGACAGGCCCGATTCGCTCAATTGACCCGCACGTGCGGCCACACGTATGCGCTCGGGACAAGCATGAGACGCCGCCCCGGCGTGACCTCGACCTCGTGCTCGTGCGGGGACCGGCGGACGAGCACTCCGGCCTCGCGATCGAGCCGGAGCTCGGGCTGGCGGTCGAAGAACGCATAGAGGCCCTCCTCCTCGATGCTGCTGCCCGCGTCCTCGGCCTCGGACGCCAGCATGGGGCCGAGCCGCTCCCACTCGTGCCCGAAGGCCTCGTCCCAGTAGCCGGAGAGCAGATCGACGAAGCGCCGCCGCACCTCGAGCGGATCGTCGAAGACGAGCTCGGCCACTCTGCGGCAGTCCTCGCCCCCAGAACGCTGCCCGCTCGCTCGCGGCCGAACGTGTCTCCGCCGACGCCATGCGCTCGCTACAGCCTGCGTCCGGCTCCAGGTAGTGGAAGAGCGGTCGCCCGAACTCGTAGGCGAAGTCGTCCCGCGGCATCTCAGCGATCGCCGCAAGCTGGTCCTCGAACCGCGGACGCACGCCGATCTCAGAGGGCAAAATCGCGTCCGGCGCGGCGTCTTCGTACAGGAAGGCGAACGCGCGGATCTCACGCTTGAGGCCCGGCGACAGCCGCC
>Ga0307278_10001690_pt1 | contig 10905 bp, 7 predicted proteins | sample ER_DNA_117_FD_194482 | JGI IMG/M metagenome (GOLD analysis project Ga0307278, IMG submission 194482) | Bulk soil microbial communities from the East River watershed near Crested Butte, Colorado, United States - ER_DNA_117 | ecosystem: Environmental > Terrestrial > Soil > Floodplain | place: USA...
CTGCCCGACGGTGAACCGATGCGATCCACCATGCTCGCCCACCTTTGCGCCGGCGAGGTCCACGATGTCGCCTGGTCGACGGCCGAGCTGCTTGTCGAGAAATCCCGCTGTGTCCCCGTTCGCAATGAAGCAGATGTCGTGGCTGTCAGGCTTCTCCGCGATGGCCAGGCCGCGATCTCTGGCTTCGGCGCGTACGTCGGCCTTGCGGAAAGAACCGAGCGGAAAGTATGACCGGCGAAGTTGATCACGGGTGAGTACGCCGAGCACGTACGACTGGTCCTTGGCGGCGTCGATGGCCCGATGCAGCTCCACGTCATTCCTGGTAGGGACTAGACGGGCGTAATGGCCGGTGCAGACCGCGTCGAAGCCGAGCGCAACGCCACGGTCCAGCACGGCCGAGAACTTGATCTTCTCGTTGCAGCGCAGACAAGGGTTGGGAGTACGCCCAGCCGCGTACTCGGCAACGAAGTCATCCACCACATCGGTAGCGAAGCGGTCCGAGAGATCCCATACGTAGAACGGGATGCCGAGTACGTCGGCGGCCCGCCGGGCATCGTGTGCATCTTCCTTGGAGCAGCAACCACGCGCCCCCGAGCGGAAGCTCTGCGGGTTCTTGGACAGGGCCAGATGGACCCCTGTCACATCGTGCCCGGCCGCAACGGCCCGTGCTGCGGCAACGGCCGAGTCGACGCCACCCGACATCGCGGCCAGTACCTTCATTCGAGTCCTTCCAGCCGCGAGCGTCGGTATTTGCGCGAGCAGCTCCCAAATAGCCGAGCTGCGAGCGTCGGCATTGCGCGAGCAGCTCCCAATAGCTGGGTAAGTCTTACACGGGCCACAGTTGGCGCCAAGCGAGCTTACGCGAATGCAGCCGCTGCTTTGGCGCGCTGAACAGCTTCGGGGAGCGCTGTAGCGAGCGCCCGCACGTCGGCCAGAGTCGAGGTATGGCCCAGCGAGAATCTGAGTGCCGAGCGCGCCTCGGCCTCGCTGCAACCCATGGCAAGCAGGACATGGCTCGGCTGTGAGACTCCCGCGGAACAGGCCGATCCGGTGGAACAGTCGATTCCGGCGGAATCCAGCAACATCAAGATCGCATCAGCAGAACATCCTTGGAACCCGATGCTTGCGATGCCGGGAAGGCGGTCCGCCTCGTCGGCGGACCCGTACGGGACCGCCCACGGCACGGCCGTCAGCACCGAACCGATGAGCTCCCGACGCAGGTGGCGTAACCGCTGGTCTTCCTCGACACGATTCCGCGTTGCGACCTCGAGGGCAGCGGCGAATCCGGCTGTAGCAGCTACGTCGAGGGTGCCGGAGCGCACGTCCCGCTCCTGGCCCCCACCGTGCATGATCGGAGCCAGCTGAAGCTCGCGCCGCGCCAGCAGGGCACCAATCCCGTACGGCCCACCGAGCTTGTGCGCGGTGAACGTCAGCATGTCCAACCCCGATGCTGCGAAATCGACGTTGCTGTGACCTACCGCCTGAACCGCGTCGCTGTGTGAGATCGCGCCCTGTTGTGCGGCGACGGCGGCGATCTCGCGTATGGGCTGCAGCGTGCCGACCTCGTTGTTGGCCCACATCACCGAGACCACACCGGTGTGCGTGTCAACAGCGCTGCTAAGAGCTGAGAGGTCCAGTCGGCCAACCGAGTCAACCGGCACGTGGCACACCTCCGCCGCTGCCGACTGACCAAGCCAGGCCACGGAATCCAGCACAGCGTGGTGTTCGATCGTCGACGTGACCACCAGCCGGCGCCCGACCGCGGCGCTCGACCAGAAGACGCCCTTGATGGCCAGATTATCGGACTCGGTGCCGCCGCTGGTGAAGATCAACTCTGCCGGACGCGCCCCCACCTGAGCCGCTATCGCCTCCCGCGACTCCTCGACGACCCGCCGCGCCGATCGGCCGGAGGCGTGCAGCGATGAGGCGTTGCCGACCCTGGTGAGTTCTCGGGTCATGGCCTCAACGGCCTCCGGAACCATCGGCGTCGTCGCCGCATGGTCGAGGTAGATCCGGCTCATGAAGCTCAAGTCTGCCTCAGTAGATCATCCTTTTCGCTTTTTGATCTCCTCGATGACGGCGGGGAGCACCTTGTGCAGGTCACCGACGATGCCAAGATCGGCAAGGGCGAAGATCGGCGCCTCAGGATCCTTGTTCACCGCGACGATGGCTTTGGACGTCTGCATTCCCGCCCGGTGCTGAATGGCACCGGAGATGCCTGCGGCGATGTACAACTGTGGCGCAACTGTCTTGCCCGTCTGACCAATCTGGTACGCGTAGGGATACCAGCCAGCATCGACGGCCGCTCGTGAGGCACCCACTGCCCCGCCGAGGACGTCGGCCAGTTCCTCGACAGCTGCGAAGTCACCACCGGTGCCGCGGCCGCCCGAGACGACCACCGCTGCCTCTGTCAGCTCAGGTCGTCCACTGGACTTCTTGGGCTCCTTGTTGACGACGCGGGCCGTCTTCGCTGCATCGGAGATGGTTACTGCGACCTGTTCCATTGCGGGTTCGGTAGGCGCGGTCTCAGGAGTTACGGCGTTCGGCTTGATGGTGATGATTGGAGCTCCGTGCGTCACTGAGGCACGAACCGTCCAGTTCCCCGCGAAGACCGACTGCGTCGTCGTGCTGTCTGCGGCGATCTCGGTGGCGTCGGTGATCAGGCCGGACCCGAGCCTCACAGCCAGCCGGCCCGCGACTTCTTTGCCCTCCGGCGTCGAAGTGATCAAGATTGCTGCCGGCCGGATGGAGTCGGCGATCTGTGCCAGAGCCTCGGCTTTGGGCGCGACGAGGTAGTCGTCGATGGCCGGGTCGGTTACCGACAACACTCGGGTTGCCCCATACTCACCGAGCGCCTTGGCGACCGTCTCCTCGGTCTGACCAAAAACCACAGCGACCGGCTCGCCGAGACGGCGGGCCAGGGTGAGGAGCTCGAAAGCTGGTTTGGATACATGTGACTCAGCATGTTCAGCAACGATCAATACCTCGGACATCGGTCCCCTCTCAGATGTACTTTCCGGCAGCCAGGAAATCGATCAACGCTGGCACGCCGTCCTCCGCCTCAACCACACGGCCTGGTTCTTTTCCAGGCCGCGCGGACGTTTGCAGCACTTTGCTCCAGGCAGAGTTCAAGCCAACGGACGTCGGCTCGATACCAAGATCAGCAAGGGTCCATGACTCAACCGGCTTCTTCTTGGCTGCGAGAATGCCTCTCATCGATGGGTATCGGGCCTCACCAGATTGATCAGTGACGCTTACGATCGCCGGCAGGCTTGCCTCGATGGTCAAGCTCGCTACATCGTCGTCCCGTCGAATGGTGACTTGATCATCGGCAACCGAGAGCGTTGCGCCCAGAGTTGCCGCCGGCCAGCTGAGCCGTTCGGCGATCATGGCCGGGACGACACCCATGGTCCCGTCGGTAGATGCCATACCGCAGATCACCAGGTCCGGCGCAGCCTTCTTGATCGCCTCGGCCAATATCGCGCTGGTGGCCAAGGCGTCAGAGCCGTGGACGGCGTCGTCGATGATGTGAACAGCCGCGGAGGCACCCATTTGCAGGGCACGCTTGATAGCGTCGGCCGCGTCCTCTGGTCCGAGCGTCATGACGACGACCTCGACATCATCGAGTTCATCGGCAATCTGCAGGGCTTGTTCCACGGCGTACTCATCCAGCTCTGACAGCAATCCGTCACTCGAGGCGCGGTCGACTGTGCCGTCAGCGGCAAAGGTGCGCTCCCCCGTCGCATCGGGAACATGCTTGGCCAGAACAACAATCTTCATCTCGCTCCACTCTTCTCATGCATGCGTCGTAGGCCCAGCTCGGCCACATTACTCATGAGTAACAAAAGCTAACTCCTTAGGTCGTAGTCGGCGACACGCGTGCTGCATCATGCGCTGCGTCGGTCACGAAGGCGGCAAAGCGCTCGGTCCGGATGATCTGTCGATAGCTGTCTTCGCCGACCAAAGCGCGCAGCGCCTCGGTTTGGCTGGTCTGCGCCGCCAGCGCCGCATACTTGCGCTCCAGGAGCGCGCCGGTCACCACGAGGTCGATGCTGAGCGGGCCGGTCCAGGCCACCGGCGGCTCGCCGACAATCACGCCCAGCTCCATCCATTGCCCCAAATTATCGTCGAGCCACTCCTGGGTATTGGCGACGACGTGAAGGCTTCCGATGCCGGTGCGGCGTACGGCTTCCACCGTCCAGCGATGTACTGCGATGTGGTCGTGATGGCCGGTCTGACCGTCAGGCGGGAACGTCAAGATCGTGTCCGGGGCTACCTCACGAATGATTCGCGCAATCTGCTCAACCGCGACATCGAAGTCGACCGACGCGCATCCGCCGTCTGGATAGCCCAACCAGCGATGATCGGCAACTCCCAGAATCTTCAGACACTCGGCCAGCTCGACCTCACGGATGCCGGCGAGCTGATCGGGCGGCCACCTGGTTGGATCTGTTACGCCAAGCTCACCCCGGGTCGCCGTAACGCAGACCACTTGGGAATGCGCCGCCGTAGCCATCGCCATGATTCCGCCGCATAGATACGCCTCATCATCGGGATGGGCCCAGATCGACAGGATCGTCCCCAGCTCTCGGATGTCGCTCATGACCACAAGAGCAGTCTGCTGCCTCGGTTCGCTGGCTGCCTATCCGGCTAGCCTGAGGTCGCCATCCGGGCGCCGCCTGCAAAGGCTCAGATCTGCAAGAATCACGGCATGCCCGCAGGAACCAAAGATGATCCGTGGGAACTCAGCACGGCGCCCAGAACCTCGACCTACACCATGTGGGCGGACGAGACCGCAGACCCGCCGACGCTGTTCTGTCAGGTCGGAGCCACGCAGTTGAAGTATCAACTCAGATGTCTTGACGACCTCCATGCCTGGCTGATCGAGCAGGGAGATTGGGTGGAACTTGGCGCCGCCGACGAACAGAAGCCCGCGAAGGACGGGACCGTAGAGGCTTGGGGCCGTTCGGCCGACAATCCTGCCGGCGGCTGGTACGGCCTGCGGAAGGGGTATCGCGGACGCTTTGGGATGTACATCCCGCCACTCCTGGAAGCCCTGGGCAAGGTTGAGCTGACCCACGACGCACGCAACAACAAGGTCCGCGCTCTAGTCTGAAGGCCTTAGAGCTCGACCCGTAGCCGCCTCCCCATCGATTTTGGATCGAGGGCTCCACCTGCGCCTGTCAAACTTCCGACCCAAGCGGAAATCGGGACCAGACGAGAGCGGGGATATGCCGGATTCACAACCAAGATCAGGCGCGTTGGTGATGCGCACCCGAATGTGTTGCAACCCCGTTGCGCCGCTGCTTACGGTGAAGAGCAACCGGTTGCTCTATGGTTTGGAGGGCCCGGATCGGCGGTATGTATTACCCAATTGGGGCAGAATGAAGACGTACTCCGTCCACGCGGGCGGAGTTACTGGTTTCATCCTGACCGGTCCAGAGCACGATATCCAGCCGAATGCGAAGGCTCGTACAGATGACATCCACTGCGTTGCCCGTGCCGCAGGACACCTCGGTCCTGGGCGCGCGCATGCGCGACGGTGGATGCTCATTTGGGCTATGGGCTCCCCGGGCGACCCGCGTAGAGCTCGCGCTGGTCGATGAGGATCGCAATCAGTTCAACCACGACATGTCCCGCGATTCCGATGGCGCCTGGACCGTCTTCGTCCATGGCGTCCGTGCCGAGCAGCGCTACGGTTTCCGAGTCCACGGACCATGGGATCCAGCCGCGGGCGCGCGTTTCAACCCAGCCAAGCTGCTCCTCGACCCGTACGCCCGTGCGATCACGGGCGGCGTCGACTACTCCGGGCCGATCCTGGACCACATCGCGGAGTCGGACTACGTGCCCGACACCACCGACTCCTTCGCCGCTGTGCCACTCAGCGTCGTCGTGGCGGACTCGCCACCGCCCCGATCACTCGATCGGCGTCGGCCGATGTCGGAGACCGTGATCTACGAACTCCATGTCAACGGGTTCACACGGCTGCACCCGTTGGTGCCCGAGCACTTACGGGGCACGTACGCCGGACTGGCTTATCCGGCTGTCATCCAGCACCTGATCGGTCTGGGCGTCACCGCCGTTGAGCTGCTGCCAGTACACCATCACGTTTCCGAACCGTTCCTGGTAGGACGTGGCTTGTCCAATTACTGGGGATACAACACCCTCGGCTACTTCGCCCCCCATGGCGCGTACGGCTCGGTTGGCACGCTCGGCCAGCAGGTACGGGAGTTCAAGGAGATGGTCTCGGCGCTGCACGAGGCCGGGCTGGAAGTCCTCCTCGATGTGGTTTACAACCACACCGGCGAGGGGGGTCACGAGGGTCCGACACTGTGCTTCCGGGGCATCGACCACCTCGGCTACTACCGGCTCACCGATGACCAGCGCAATGACTATGACGTCACCGGCTGCGGCAACTCGGTGGATACCTCCGAACCCGGTGTGCTGCGGATGATTTTGGATTCGCTGCGCTACTGGGTCACCGAAATGGGGGTCGACGGCTTCCGCTTCGACCTGGTGAGCACGTTGATCCGGGACGAGCGGCATCACGTCGATCAAGATCACCCGTTCAAGCAAGCGATCCGGGAAGACCCCGTGCTGAGCCAGGTCAAGATCATTGCCGAGCCCTGGGACATGGGTCCGTACGGCTACCAGGTAGGCGGATTCGGAGAGGGCTGGAGCGAATGGAATGACCGCTTCCGCAACCATGTCCGTGACTTCTGGCGCGGCAACACCAACGGAGTCGGTGAGTTGGCACAGCGACTGACCGGATCGCCTGACATATTCGATCGCAACGACAGGCCCGCCACGTCGAGCATCAACTTCGTCACCGCACACGACGGCTTCACGATGCGTGACCTGGTGACCTACAACGACAAGCACAACGGTGCCAATGGTGAGTTCAACCGCGACGGATCCGATGACAATCGATCATGGAACTGTGGCGTCGAGGGTGAGGCTGACGATCCGGAGGTCAACTCTCTCCGACACCGGCAAAGCCAAAACCTGATGGCGACGTTGATCTTGGCCGGCGGAGTCCCCATGATCACCGCCGGCGATGAGCTCGGCCGTACCCAGCAGGGCAACAACAACGCCTACTGCCAAGACTCCCCGATCTGCTGGGTGCACTGGGACACCCTCGAAATCTGGAACGATCAGACCGAACTTGCTCGCAAGCTGCTGCAGCTGCGCGCCGAGCGTCCTGTCTTTCGGTGGGACGGCTACCGCCGCGGGGAGTTCCTACTCGATGCCAAGGGTCAGCCGCTAGGACGTAAGAACATCGCGTGGTTCGGTGGCCTCAATGCCGAAATGACCGAGCACGAGTGGCGCGACAACACTCGACGCACGCTCGGCATGTACCTTGCCGACGACGCTCCATACCGGGTCTGCGACGAGGCATTCCTCATCTGGTTCCATGCCGGTTCGGACCCGATCCAGGTCGAGCTACCGGACGGGCCATGGGCGGACACCTATACCGTGATCGCACACACCGGGCCTGACGGCGAACTGCCGTCGGAGAAGATCGAGGCCGGTTCGACCCTGAGGCTGCCCGGTCACACGGTCGTCGTGCTGCAAGTGGACTAGCTGATTACGGCACGTAACTGGCGGATGGCGGTGTGGGAATGCTCGCAGGTAGCACTGCCAGTCCCATCTCCGCTTGGCTCGCGAGCAGCGGGTGATACGGCACGACGCGTACGGTGTAGCCGATCGCGCCAGCTCGCTTGGCCTCCACCCAGCTCTCGTAGCGCCTCAGCCCACCGTCGACATCATCGCCAGTCGGGAACGGGTTGACCCGCGGCTCATAGAGCCGGTCGTCGCCACCGACCCGACCGGTGACGAGCTGCACCTGGATGTCGTCAGCAGTGAGTTCGCCGAGTCGAACCAGCGCGCTGACATGGATCTTCCCTCCAACCTCGATCTGCTCGCCGCCGAGCGATTCAACGTGCTCCACTGAAACAGTCGACCACCCGTCGCGGACTCTGCGCTTCCAGCTCGCGAGCGCGGCCGCTCCACCGGAGCAGGAGTCGAGGGCGAGATTGGATGCCGCGGCCGGTGCATAGAGCTCGGTGACGTACTCACGAACCATCCGCGACGCGACAACCTTGGGACCAAGTCCGGCGATGGTGTTCCTGATCATCTCGATCCAGCGCTCTGGGAGCCCGCGATGATCAAGGTCATAGAACCGCGGCACGATCTCGTTCTCGATGATGTCGTAGAGTGCCTTGGCTTCAAGATCATCACGCCGCTCGGCGCCATCCACGCCCTCGGCGGAGGGTATTTCCCAGCCGTACGCCGGATCAAACCACTCGTCCCACCATCCGTCGCGAATCGACAGATTTGCTGCGCCATTGAGCGCGGCCTTCATCCCTGAGGTGCCGCACGCCTCGTACGGGCGCAGCGGGTTGTTCATCCAGACGTCGCAGCCGGGATACAGCCGCTTGGCCATTGCGATGTCATAGTCGGGAAGGAAAACGATGTGCTCGCGAACCGCCCGGTCGTCGGCAAACTGCACCACCTGCTGAACCAGCGCCTTGCCACCCTCGTCGGCCGGATGCGCTTTGCCCGCGATGACGATCTGGATCGGTCGCTCCTCGTCGGTGAGCAACGCCTTCAGCCGATCCGGATCCCGCAACATCAAGGTCAATCGCTTGTAGGACGGGACGCGGCGAGCGAAGCCGAACGTCACCACATCGGGATTGAGAGCCTTTGCTGTCCAGTCCGTCGGCATGCCCCGGTTCGCGCTGCTAGCTGCGAGCCGCTCGCGCGTCATGGCGATCAGATCCTCACGCATCCGCCGCTTGAGCGCCCAGATCGTCTTGCTGTCGACATTGGTCAGCGCGTCCCAGTCGTAGCCATCGCTCTCCGACGGACTGCCGCTCGGCGCCTCGAGCAGATCGAGCAACTCCCGGCGCACCCAGGTGAGATGGTGCACACCGTTGGTGATCTGGGTGATCGGCACCTCGCTCGTGTCAAATGACCGCCACAGTCCCTGGAACATCTCGCGGGAGACCACGCCGTGTAGGGAGGAGACTCCATTGGCCCGCTGGGAAAGCCGGAAGCCCATCACTGCCATGTTGAATTTGTCGGGGTCGCCGCCGTCGTAGTCCTCAGCGCCCAGCGCCAGCACTCGATCCAGCGGGAGATCGTCAAAGCCGGCGAACTGGTGAACGATGAGCTCGCGGGGAAACCGGTCGATGCCGGCCGGAACCGGCGTATGAGTGGTGAAAACGGTTCCTGCGCGGGTGAGTTCCAGTGCGGTATCGAAATCCACCCCGGTGTTCATATACTCCCGGATTCGCTCCAGGCCCAGGAATCCGGCGTGCCCCTCGTTGGTGTGAAACACCGCCGGTGCTGCGGCGCCCGTGATCCGGCAGTAAGCACGGATGGCACGTACGCCGCCCATGCCGAGCAGAACCTCTTGCTCGAGCCGGTGGTCGGTCCCACCGCCGTACAGGCGGTCGGTGATCTCACGCTCGTAGCCGGCATTTTGCTCGACGTCGGAGTCCAGCATCAGCAGAGGCACGCGGCCCACCTGGGCCACCCAGATCTGGGAATACAGAGTGCGCCCCGGGAGTGGAAGCTCGATTCGGACCGGGCCTTCGTCATCGTGCAGCAACGTCAACGGCAACGAGTTCGGGTCAAGAAGCGGATAGCGCTCCTGCTGCCAGCCGGCAGCGTTGAGTGACTGCCGGAAATATCCCTGTCGATACAGCAGCCCAACTCCGATGATCGGGACTCCAAGATCACTCGCCGCCTTGAGGTGATCACCGGCGAGGATGCCGAGTCCACCGGAGTATTGCGGGAGTACCTCGGTAATGCCGAATTCCGGTGAAAAGTAGCCGATGCTCACCGGCGCAGTGCGATTCTCGGCGGCGTAGCCCTGATACCACAGATCGCCGGCCAGATAGTCGGCAAGATCAGCCTGAATAAGGCGCAGGTTCTTGAGGAAACGCTTGTCGGTGGAGAGCGCCTGCAGACGCTCGACGGAAACGTCGGCCAGCATTCGGACTGGATCGCCTCCGGTGCTCTCCCACAGCCGCGGCTCTACCGACCGGAAGAGATCCTGCGTCTCGCCATGCCAGCACCAGCGGAGGTTCCGGGCCAGGTCGCCCAATGGCTTGAGGGGCTCTGGCAACACCGGACGAACAACGAAACGGCGAATAGCGCGCACCCAACCAACGTACCGGCGAAGCCTCGCTCGCACGGGGTTTTCGGTGCCATCGGTGCTGTGAGCTAGACCTCCGGCAGCGTATGGATCCGGCGACCGAGGAGCGGGCGCGCAGCTAAGGCATTCTGTCGCCGACCCCCTGCCGCGCGGCGAGCCCGGCCGATAGGTTGGCACACGTGACGGCAACAAACTCAGGGCTCCCGATGCCTGAGCGCGACGACGCGACTCAGCCAGGCTCCACACAATCCTCGTCCCAGCCTCCCGCTGCACCACCGGATACGCCGCCAGCCGGGAAACCCACCGTTGGCCAGCCAATCCTCGGGTCGATCCTCGATCGCATTCCGGTGCACAACATCTCACCGGTGATCGAGGGCGGCGCCTACCCGGCCAAGGCCGTGGTGGGAGAGTCGATTCCGATCCGGGCAACGGTGTTCCGCGAAGGGCATGACGCGGTCAACGCGTCGGTGATACTCACCGACCCCAGCGGCCAGGAGCGGCTCGAGCCGATGCGCCCGACCACCCCACTGGGCTTCGACTGGTGGACGACCTCGGTGGAGCTCGAGACCGAGGGGCTGTGGACATTCCGCATCGAGGGCTGGAGCGACCCGTGGGCAACCTGGGTCCACAACGCCGAGATCAAGATTCCTGCTGGCATCGACGTTGCGCTGGTGTGCACCGAAGGCATCGCCTTGTTCGAGAGAGCCGCCACTGAGGCCGAGGCGGCCGGGGATTACCAA
>Ga0307278_10001691_pt1 | contig 10901 bp, 3 predicted proteins | sample ER_DNA_117_FD_194482 | JGI IMG/M metagenome (GOLD analysis project Ga0307278, IMG submission 194482) | Bulk soil microbial communities from the East River watershed near Crested Butte, Colorado, United States - ER_DNA_117 | ecosystem: Environmental > Terrestrial > Soil > Floodplain | place: USA...
CGCTGGTCATCCGTGGTGGGGTGGAGGTGAGGGGATTTGAACCCCTGACTTCCTCCGTGCGAGTAAGTAGCGGCTCACCGCTGTGCGGACCTGCGTTTTCCCAGTTCGCCAGCAACCGTCAGGCACGAAGTTAGGCGTTCTTAGGCAGGGCCGCATGAGGCAGAGAACCCGCGTACCGTGCCTACGGGCTGGTCGTCCCGACGGCTTGACGATAGCCTTCCAGCCTTATGGTGTGAAGCGAGCAAGCAGCACAGGGGGGCAGCATGCCCACACTCCGACTCGTCCAAGAAGCCATCGACCCGTCGGGCACCCACCGGGTCGCGGTCGAACTCCAGGAGGACGGCTCCCGCTGGTCGGCCACCGCCAAGGTGCACCTAGACCTAGACCGGGCGGAGCTGGAGCGGCTGCGCTGGTACCTGGAGGACTACCTGGAGTACCCGATCGATCCCGCCCCAAAGATCGCCGCCCAGGTCGAGCAGCGGCTCGTGGAACTTGGCCGGGACCTATTCGGCCAGGTCTTCCAGGTCCGCGAGGCGACCCGGCTGTGGGATCGGGCCGAGCCCGGGCAGGACCAGCGCTCGGCGGACGGGCGTCCATCTCGGGATCATCGGGCCTCCCTGCGCTGATGCGCGAATCGGCCCAAACCCGGTTGAGCCTGCAACCACCGGCATAAGGGCGGGATAAGCGGACGGGCGGCTGCGCCCTTTCCCCGCCGTTGCCCGACCCCGGCTACGTTCGATGCATGGTTCTCCCGTGGGACAGGCTCCTTAGCATCGGTTGACCGTCCAGCAAAGCGACCGTCCACCACCGGGAGACCACGTGCCAAGCGCCACCATTCGCAGCACGCGCGGCGCTGCAAGGCGAGATATTGGGGGGAACCACATGCGCGCGCGCAAGAACGTAGTCTGGCTGGTCCTGACGAGCTTGATCATGACCCTGGGGGCGTCGGTCCTGACGGCCACGCCGGCCGCAGCCGCCGACGTCATCAGTTTCCGGGCTTCGGCACAGTCGGCCGCAACTCAGACCCAGCACCGGGTGACGATCCCCGCGACCGTGCGCGAGACCGACGCCTTGCTGCTCTTCGTGACCAGCAACAAGGTCCCCTCGGTCGCCGCGACGCCCGCCGGTTGGACCAGGGTCGGAAGCCGGCTGGCGAACACCGACACGGAGACCATCCTGTACAGGAAGGTGGCGGCAGCCAACGACGCTGGGCGGAGCCAGGCCGTCGACTTCACCGCGACCACCAAGGCCACCCTGACCCTGCTCGCCTATGACGGCACTGCGGCCGACCCGATCGCCACCTTCGACTCGGCAGCAGAGACGGTGAACCGGGCCACCCACACGACACCTAGTGCCAACGTCTCGACCGCCGGTTCATGGGTCGTGTCCTACTGGGCGGACAAGTCCTCTGCCACCACCGGCTGGACCCTCCCCACAGGGCAGACCCAGCGCAGCATGTCGGTCGGCATCGGCGATGGACGCATCACCTCCGTGGCATCCGACCAGAACGCGCCGGCGCCGATCGGTGCGTCGCCCCCCCGTACCGCCACGGCGAGTGCCTCGTCTGCCAAGGCGACGATGTGGACCGTCGTGCTCATACCCGACCCGAGCTCTGATCCGAACGTGGCCCCCGTCGCGTCGTTCACGGCGACCTGTCCACAGCTGACCTGCACGCTGGACGCCTCAGCCTCAACCGACACAGCGCCAGGCACAATCGCGTCCTACGCCTGGAACTTCGGTGACGGCTCCACGGGCACCGGCGTGACGACGACCCACACCTACGACAGCGCTGGTCCGCGGACGGTCACGCTCACGGTCACGGACAACCAGGGACTGGAGTCCGCTCCGACCACGCGCACGGTCAACCCGTCCGCACCTCCGCCCGCATCGCTCGGGCACACCCGTCTCGTCCCGGACAAGCCGCGGACCAACACCCCCCGCATCAGCAGCGGCGAGATCTGGGACATCGAGGTTGTCCCGCAGCTGAACCGGGTGTTCATCGCCGGCAGCTTCACCTCGCTGGCGAACACCGTCGCCCCCACCACGACGATCAACCAGCCGTACCTGGCGAGCTACAACCTCAACACCGGGCTGATCGACACGAACTTCCGGCCCACCTTCGGCGGCGGCAGCGTCAGGGCTGTCGAGGCAACGCCTGACGGCACGAAGCTCTTCGTCGCGGGCGACTTCAACACCGTCGGCGGAGTAGCCCGACAGAAGGTGGCCAGCCTCAACCTCACGACCGGCGCACCGATCAGCACGTTCAGCTTCACGCGGAGCACCGACAACCCGGCGACCGCGCTGGCGGCCAGCAACTCGACCCTGTACGTGGGCGGCAGGTTCAGCCGGATCAACGGACAGCTACGCACCGGCCTCGCTGCGGTGAACACTGCTTCCGGTGCTGTCGACATGTCCTTCGACAACCAGCTCTCCGGCGGCATCGGCGTCAATGGTGAGCTCTCGGTGCCCCAGCTCAAGCTCACGCACGACGGGAGCAAGCTGCTTGTCGTGCACACCGGTCGGCAGATCGACGGCCAGTACCGCTACGGGATGGGCATCATCGACACGGCGAGCAAGGAGCTCCTCCCTTGGCGTAGCCAGCTGTGGGACGACAACCTGGCCCGCGTCGGCGGCGTCACGCGCATCTACGGCGGCGACATCGCACCCGACGACTCGTACTTCGTGGTCAGCAGCGGATCGGGCGGCGACTTGCCGCCGATCAGCGACACCGCGGTCGCCTACCCGCTCACGGACGCCTCGCTGACCGACTCGGACGTGCAGCCGCTCTGGATCAGCCGGCATTTCGACAGCATCTACTCGGTGGCGATCACTGAGGTTGCGGTCTACGTCGGTGGACACTTCGGGTTCATCGAGTCCCCGACGTCCGACGACCCGTGGCCAGGTCTCGACAACGTCGGCTACGGCACCGGGCAGGGCCTGGCCGGCTATGGCCTCGGTGACCAGGTGGTCCGTCGGGACCACATCGCGGCGATCTCCCCCACGACCGGCAAGGCGCTGGAGTGGTACTCCATCTCCAACTCGTTCGAGGGCGACAAAGCCATGGAAGCCACCCCCCGTGGCCTGTTCGTCGGCGGCGACGGCCAGTACAAGGGCGGCGTGCAAACCGGACGCGTCGGTTTCTACGACTTCAACTCGGTACCATTCCCGGCGCCGGCTCCCGACACGACGATCACGGCCCCGATCGAGGGCCGGGTCGTCGCCAACAACGCGCCGTTCGAGATCACCGGAACCGCGCGCGTCGCGACCGGGACCGTCGGCCGGGTCCAGGTGCAGATCCAGGACCGCGACAGCGGCCAGTACCTCCAGGACAACGGCACCGCCTTCACGACGACTTTCGGCGCCAACAACAGCCTGAACGCCACCCTGGACCCGGGCAGCGGGACGACTCGGACGTGGAGGATCTCCGCCACAATCGCCACGAACCGCAACCTGCGGGTCATGGCGCAGGCGTTCACTGCGCCCACCGGCGGCACGGGCGACACGACCAAGGCAACCAAGATGATCGAGTCGTTCAGCACCGAGGACCAGACGCCCACGACGTCCATCAACGGCCCGAGCAGCAGCATCCTGGCCTCGACGACGTTCACCATGACCGGCACGGCCAGCGACGATCTCGGGGTCAACTCGCTGACGTACTGGTTCCGCGACGAGCAGAACCGCTACCTGCAGAACGACGGGACCGTGGATGCCATCTTCAACACCTTCCGCGGCACCCCTGACGTCGTCGGCGCCACGTCGGCGACCTGGTCGTACGAGGTGACGCTTCCCCACGAGGGAGAGTGGCGCGGCAGCGCGACCGCCGTCGACACCACCGGGCAGGCCGACCTGCGCAGCGCAACTCGTGACTGGCTGATCACCTCCACGGCTGTCGCGCCGAGCGTCACGATCGAGGAGCCGGTGGAGATGACCCCGCCGTTCGCGGTGCCGGCAATCACCGTGGAGCCGGGCGGCCAGATGACGTTCTCGGGGACTGCCTCGGACGACGAGGGTCTCAAGGACGTCGAGATCAGCCTGCGGAACAGCTCGACAGGGGAGGGGCTGGCCAACGACTGCACCTGGGCTGTCAACCAGTCCGGCAACTGCCGCATCTCGCCGGTCAACATCGGTGGTTCGACGTACAACTGGACCTACACCACGCCGTTCAACCTGTCCCCGGGCAGCTACTCCTTCACGGTTCGGGCCACCGACGACCTCGGGCTGACCACGTCGTCGACCAACCAGGGCCGTCTCACCATCAACGCCCAGTTTGCCGGTGACCTGCCGCCGAACGCGACGTTCACCTTCACCGCCCCGACCGATGAGTCGTTGACGGTCAACCTTGGGGGAACCGCCACCGACGACATCGGCGTCGAGAGGGTGCGCGTCAGCCTGCAGGAGAGGGACACCGGCCGCTACCTGCAGGCCAACGGCACGATGGCGGCCGCGATCGCCTATCGCGATGCCACCCTCAACCCGCCCAACGCGACGAGCACGGCCTGGTCGCTGCCGCCCATCACCCTCCCCACCGGAGGCGACTGGCGCTTCAGCGCATTGGCAAACGACCGAGTGCAGCAGGACCCGAGTGCCGCCACGGCGACCTACCGGGTCTACCCGAACGACGGACCCCCGGCGCTGTCGGACACGCTCGGGGAGCCGGACAGCGGCGCGTCGTTCTCCGAAGGCAAGATCATCGTCACCGGACGCGCGGAGGACGCACCGGACGCCAACGCCAGCATCGCCGCGGTGGAGGTGGGGATCGTCAACTCGGCCGGGCAGTACATGAGCTCGGGCGGCACGTTCACCAGCACGACTCCGAGCTTCCGCACGGCGTTCCTCAACAGCCCGGGGAGTGCAGGGTCCAACTACTCCTACACGACGCCCGTCATCCCACCCGGGACCTACAGCGTCCACGTGCGGGCACGCGACCTCCGCGACCAGCTGAGCGACGAAGACCCCGTGACACCTGGTGACCAGCCGCGCATCGCCACAGACGTGACGGTCACCTCGCCGTCGAACCTGCCGCCGGTGGCGAACTTCACGTACAGCTGCGACCAGAACGTCTGCTCGTTCGACGGCCGGAGCTCGACCGATGAGAACGCGACCACGCTGACGTACTCCTGGACCTACGGGACCCAGGGAACGGGGAGCGGGCCGCTGCCCACGAAGGTGTTCACGGCTCCTAGCCCTGCGGGTGCGCCGTTCCAGGTGACGCTGACGGTCAGGGACGAGTGGACGCTCACCAACACCTCGGCGCCGCAGAGCGTGACGATCGTCGAGCCCGCGAGCAACGTCGCTCCGGTGCCGACGTTCACCCAGAGCTGCACCGGTCTCAGCTGCTCGGTCAGCAGCCAGGGCACGGCGGACGCGAACGTCTGGGGTCCGGCAAACACGCCTGACACCATCGCCTACTCGTGGAACTGGGGTGACGGCACGGCGCTGAGCACAGGCACCTCGCCGTCGCACACCTACGCGGCGGCGGGTTCCTACACGATCACGCTCACGACCACGGACGGCTGGGGCAAGGCCGCCTCGACCACCCGCAACGTGACGCTGACCGAGCCCGCGTCCAACCAGCCGCCGAGCGTCGCCTTCACGGCCAGCTGCCCGACGTACACGACGTGCCAGTTCAACAGCGCCCCCGGAACGGTCGACCCCGACGGTGACGCGATCAGGTACTCGTGGAACTTCGGTGACGGCGGCACGAGCACGTCGGCGGCCCCGTCGCGGACCTACGCGGCGCCCGGCACGTACACGGTCGTCCTGACGGCCACCGACGTGTGGGGCAAATTCGCCACGGCCACCCAGGCGGTCACCATGACCGAGCCGGCCGGGAACAGCGGACCCACAGCGAACATCGCCAGCGCCACCTGCACCGCGCTGTCGTGTGTGATGTCGAGCACCGGGACGTCCGACCCGGAGGGTCACACCATCAAGGGCTACTCGTGGAACTGGGGTGACGGCACGGCGCTCTCCACCGGCGCTTCGCCGACACACGTCTACGCCACTCCTGGCACCTACACGATCACCTTGACGGTCACCGACTCCTGGAACCGGGCCGGCGCGCCGGTCACCCGCGAGGTGACGATGACCGAGCCGGCCGGCAACCAGGGGCCGACCGCAGTGATTCCTGCCCCCACCTGCACGCCGACCAACACGACGTGCGCGTTCACCAGCACCGGGACGGCTGACCCGGAGGGTCACACCCCGCTCCGATACTCGTGGAACTGGGGTGATGGCACTCCGGTGTCCACGACGGCGAGCGGGTCGCACGTGTTCCCGGTCGCCGGCACCTACACGGTGACCCTGACGGTCAGCGACGCGTGGGGACGGGCCGGGAACCCCGTCACCCGCGAGGTCACCACGTCGCCGGAGCCAGCCGGTAACGAGGGCCCGACCGTCACGTTCCCGCAGCCGGTGTGCACCGGCCTGTCGTGCTCGGTCAGCAGCACGGGGACGACCGACCCGCACGGGATCCGCAGCTACTCGTGGAACTGGGGTGACCTCACCGCGGTGAGCACCGGCGCGTCGCCGTCGGCCCACCTCTACGCGGCGGCGGGGACCTACACGATCACCCTCGTGGTGACCGACAACTGGGGCCGGGCGACCACCGTCACCCGTGATGTCACGGTGACGTAAGGCGGCCGCGAGACATGGGCGCGGCGAAGTCCGTGCGCTGCGGCAGGGATGCCCGAGCGCACGGACTTCGCACGGCAGCGGCCCGGCGGAAGTGACCCGCCAGGCCGGTGACCAGGGCTGTTGTGAGGTGGAGGTGAGGGGATTTGAACCCCTGACTTCCTCCGTGCGAGTAAGTGGCAGCCTACCGCTGTGCGGACCCGCGTTTGCGCAGGTCGCGGCGGACCGTCAGGGGCAAAGTTAGGCGTTCTGACGAAGGCCTCGTCGACGACGGTCCTTGGCCCACCTCTATCGCCGTGCATGCTCGACCGCCACGCTCCGTGAGGTGACCACTTCCGTGTCAGCAAACGGTGGGGAAACGCTGTGCTACCCGCCGTTTCCCCAGGTCGCCACGAACCGTCGATGGCGAAGTTAAGCGTTCTCGTTGGAGACAGTTCAACGGAGGGATCATCCGACCCAATCGGCGCCATGTAGACGGTGACTGGTCGGACTCGGTAGCGTCACCCTCGCAAGTCGCACCGTTGGCTGGGGGGTGACGCCGATCGCAGGCAAGGCGAGCGTCGTCCCTGCACGGCGCAGATCCCTTACGTGGCTCGCCAGGCATTGGAGGGCGACCACCAGCGCGGTGCTCGCAGGGATCGCCGTGCCGACCGGCGCGATCGCCGGATGGGCCGACGCGCGCGACCGCCCGTGGTGGCTAGTTGCGAGCGGCTTGTGCGTCGCCGCAGCGGGCGTTCTCCAGCTCGCTACCCGCCAAGACCCACGAGACGCGCCGGACGCGGACCGCCAACAACCGCCTGAGGGAAGGCACAGCGACAAGCCACCCGTGCCGACCGCATGGAACATCCCTCCCCCGGTAAGCACGTTCGTCAATCGTGTCGCCGAGCTTTCAACGATCCGGTCCAGGCTCGAGGACCCACGCACCGCCAGACCTAGCGCTGGTCCAGCCAGAGCGGTGGTGCTGCACGGACTTGGAGGGATCGGCAAGACCCAGCTCGCCCTGTCCTATGCCTGCCGGTATCGCGACGACTACAAGCTGGGGTGGTGGATCCCCGCGGAGAACCTCGCGACGATCACCGCGGCCTTGGCCGATCTCGCGCCCCAGCTTGGCGTACATGAGGATCTGCCTACCAATGAACTCACGCTCCGTATCCGGCAAGCCTTGGCGGACCGTCAGGACTGGATGTTAGTGTTCGACAACGCCGGGAAACCATCGGACCTGGAACCCTTCTGGCCGGACCGCGGCATCGGCCATGTGGTCATCACATCCCGACACCATGCGTGGCGCTCTATGGCTACCCCACTCCCGATCGATCCCCTACCTCTGAACGAGGCAGTCGAGCTGCTAGAGCAGCGCACTGGCCAGCGCGACCAGGTGGCGGCTACAGCCCTTGCCAATGCGCTCGGCCGCCTGCCGCTGGCGCTCGAGCAGGCCGCCGCCTACATCGAGACGCAACAGCTATCCATCGCCCGCTACGCCGAGCTCTTCGAGCAGCGCCGAGGGGAGCTGCTCGCCAAGGGAGGAGCCGTGGCGCACGCGGGCACCGTGGATGCGACGCTCAGCCTCGCCTTCGAAGCCCTCCGTCAGGCGACCCCGGCGGCCGCGCAACTGCTCATCCTCTGCGCGTTGCTGGCGCCCGACCAGCTTCCGCTCGACCTCTTCCTCGATCATCCCGATCTACTCCCCGAGCCGTTGGCCAAGGTGGCGCCCGACCCACTGACCCGCTCTGAGACCATCGGAGCGCTGTACAGCGCCAGCTTGCTCACCCCAGATGTGGACAGCACCGCCCGGATCCATCGGCTCGTCCAAGACGTCATCGTGCATCACACGCCCAAGGCGGATCTGCCTGTCTGGGTCGAGCGCGCGGTCAAATGGTTGGCCGCGGACTTCCCTAGCCGGCCGGAACAGCCCAGCGAATGGCCACGATGCGCTCTACTGCTCCCGCATGCCCGGGTTGCGCTTTCCCACGCGCGTCGGGTCCGGCATACCAGCCAAGCGACGGCAACCCTGCTGCACGTCGCCGCGGTGTACCTGCTCGTGCGGCTCGCGCACCTGGCCGAGGCTCGGGATGCCGCAGAGCAGGCGCTGGCCATACGCCGGGCTCTTTACGGAGAGGCGGACCATCCGAACGTTGCCGCCAGCCTCAACAATCTGGGCATGGTAGTGCATATCATGGGAGAGCTCCGCGACGCGCGCGCCTTCTACGAACAGGCATTGGCTATACGTCGACGCCTCTACGGCGGGGAGGCGGACCATCCGGACGTTGCCGCCAGCCTCAACAATCTTGGACGCGTTCTGCGAAACCTGGGCGACCTCCCCGGTGCCCGCGACTACTTCGAGCAGGCGCTCGCGATGCATCGGCGTCTCCACGGCGCGGATACCCCACATCCGAGCACCGCCGAGAGTCTCAACTATCTCGGGGTCGTGCTGCATGGGCTGGGGGATGTGCCGGGAGCCCGCACCCACCTCCAACAGGCGCTGGCCATGCGCCGCCGCCTGGACGGCGAGGACAGCGACCACCCCGATCTGGCTGAGAGCCTGACGAATCTTGGAGTGGTGCTGCATGGGCTGGGGGATGTGCCGGGTGCCCGCACCCACCATCAGCAGGCGCTGGCCATGCGCCGCCGCCTGTACGGCGAGGACAGCGACCACCCCGAGATCGCGCGCTGCCAGAACAACCTGGGGATCGCGCTGCACGCCGCTCACGACTTGGACGGGGCTCGCGAATACCATGAGCAGGCGCTGGCCATGCGCCGCCGCCTATACGGCCACGACAACGACCACCCAGACACTGGGCAGAGCCTCAACAACCTCGGAGCTGTCTTGCATGCCCAGTGGAATCTGGAAGGGGCCCGTCGCTTCCACGAGCAGGCGCTGGCCATGCGGCAGCGCCTGTATGGCGCGGACGCCGACCATCCCAACATCGCCCAAAGCCTCATCAATCTGGGGCTCGTCCTGAGGGACCTGGGAGACCAATCGGAAGCGGAAGAATGCTTCAAGAGGGCCGAGAAGATCTGCGAACGGCTCGGGCAACAGGCGCGGAGGAACGAACTGCAACTGTCCTCGCCCAGCGCGGCGCTACCACTCCCGGCTCCCAGAAGGCCGCAGGACGATTCTGTAGCTCGTTCCTAATTGTCCACTCGCCTCCGCTTCTGTCACGGATGCGAGTCTTTACAGAACCGTTGGGCAGTCGAGCGTGATGATCTAACGACTGGCCACTGTCAAGTCCCGGTACCCGCCCGACATTGTGGCCCCGGTAGCTGCCCGACAGGTTGAACCTCATGCGGCGTTGATGCGGTGGGGCCTGCCGCCGGGGTTGGCCAGCGCGCCGTGCTCACGGGTGCGGTCATGGCGGATCCGGTGGGAGCGGATGAGCTGCTCGCCGATGGAGATCTCGACGGTGTCGCCGACGATGGCGACCTGGACCTGGCGGCGGCGGAACCTGCTGCCGACCGGGTAGTTGGTGCCCGCGAACGACACGTTGCCCGACGAGTCGACCTTGCGGGTCACCGAGGCCGCGGTCACCGTCTTGGGGGAGGGGCGGGGCCGCCGGCCCCGCTGCAGCCCGGCGGCCTGCTTGTCGATCTGGTGGTGGCGCGCGTGCGTGGCGATCAGCACCCCACGATGCGACAGCTGCACCAGTCCACCCTCACAGACCACCTCAACGCTTTGGCCCGCCAACCACCGCCCGGCCTTGTACCGCGCGGTCGCGAACGAGATCGTCCCGTTGCTGGACACTCGACGGGTGGTGACCGGCCCGGTCGGCGCAACCATGACCGGCACGCCAGCCGCAACCGGGCCCGGGTTGGAGTCGGCCAGCCGGAACCGCTCCAACGGTGGGACCCTGCCGATGGCCTGGTGCGGTCGGTCGTGGTTGTAGCTGTGCACCCATGCATCCAGCTGGGCTTGTGCGTCATCCAGGTCGGTGAAGACCTTGCCGGTGAGAAACTCTGCCCGCAGGGTCTTGTGCCAGCGCTCGACCTTCCCTGTTGTGGTCGGCGACCGCGGCGCTGTCAGCAGATGCTGGATTCCCTGCTCTCGGCAGATCCGATCAAACCGCACCGGTCCCGGGCCGGGGCCGAACCGGGCGGTGAACACCTTGCCATTGTCGGTGAGGATGGCCTCGGGCACCCCATGGCGGGCCAACGCCTCCTCCAGCGCCTCACACACCGGTAGCGCGGTCGCCCGCACCACGATGTGAGCGCAGACCACGAACCGGGAATGGTCATCGATCCCCGAGACGATCTTGGCCTGGGACCCGTCGGTC
>Ga0307278_10001692_pt1 | contig 10896 bp, 9 predicted proteins | sample ER_DNA_117_FD_194482 | JGI IMG/M metagenome (GOLD analysis project Ga0307278, IMG submission 194482) | Bulk soil microbial communities from the East River watershed near Crested Butte, Colorado, United States - ER_DNA_117 | ecosystem: Environmental > Terrestrial > Soil > Floodplain | place: USA...
TGGGCAGATAGAAGCGCTGCTTGGAGAGGATGTAGCCGCCCACCAGGAGCGACACCAGCACCAGCCCGAGGACGAAGGCGAAGTCGCGCGCGTGCTTGCGGATCGCCCTCTTCATCGCGTCCGCTCCGCGCCGAAGGGGCTGAGGCTGGAGACGACCTGCGAGAGCGCCGTGGGCCTGACGCGGGCCGCGCCCGACTGTGTCGCCTCACGCGCGGCCTGGCGGGCGATGGCGCTCGTCGTCTTGGCGCGCGTCGCGGCGCCGCCGCCGTCGGGCGGCCCCGTGGGGGCGCCGTTGAGGTTCGGCAGCGGGTTCTTGTAGCAGGCAAAGGTGGAGTTGTACGGCGGGCGCTTGCCCGGGTAGGCCGGCCGTGTCCCCAGCGGCGGCGCGATCGCGTTGGCGAAGATCTTGTCGGGGATGTCGCCCGACTGGCCCATCGACAGCGTCTGGTCGCCACCGCCGGGCTGGAAGCGGACGTACATGCCGTTGCCATCGAAGTCCTGGCCCTCGCCGGCGAGGCCGACCATCGAGTACCAGAACTCCTTGTAGTTCTCCTCGCCCGTCGAGAACGCCCCGTCGTCGATCTTCACGTCACCGGTCGGCAGGATGACGTTCGTCGCGCACTTGGCCGCCAGATCGGCCTGCGGCAGCAGTTGCAGGGTCGCGTCGACGACCTTGGCCAGGTCTTCCGTCGCCGGGCTCAGCTCGCTCACGACGCCCTGCAGCTCGTCAGGCGCGAGCAGCTTGCGCGCCTGCGCGATCCATGGGAACGCGGCGTCGATGGTGGCGGCCGTCTGGTTGACGCCGGGCAGGATCTCGCGCGCGAAGGCGCGCGTGTTCGGGAACGAGGCGTTCAGCGCGTCGAGCGCGCTGTCGGCGTTCTGGAGCGTCGGGCCCAGCAGGCGGATCGAGGCGCGCAGGGCGACCGCCTCCGACGCGGTGGCCGCCACCGTCCTGTTGAAGTTCGTGACCAGGTCCTTCAGCTGCTCCTCGTTGCGTCCCAGGCCCTCGGTGGTCCGGTTCAGCCCGGCGATGAGCCTCGAGAGGTCGTGGTCCTCGGTTCCCAGGAAAGCGTCGGCGACGATCGCGGTGCCCCGCAGCGACCGCGCGCCGAAGCGGATCGCGTCGTTGAGGGACTCGGCGGCGCTCTCGCCGCGAGCGCTCGGGGCGGCGTCGAGGTCCTCGGCCTTCGGCGGCTTGTAGGTCAGGCCCGTGCCGAAGCCCTCGAGCGTCTTCTGCAGGGATGTCCGCGTGTCGCTCTGGAACGTGGTCAAGACCTGGTCGAACTGCACCGGCGTCGCCGTCTGGGTCAGCGGGATGGTGTCGCCGCTGTCGATCGTCGGCGCCGACGGCGTGCCGGGGGCGACGTCGACGAAGAAGTTGCCCTCCAGGAAGATCCGCGGGCGGATCTTCATCGTGGCGTCCTTGTGGATCGGCAGGCCCTTGCCGTTGATCTCCATCGTCACGACGGCCGCGTCGGTGCCGGGCTTGCCCTCGATCTTGGTGACCTTGCCGACATTGACGCCCGCGATCCGCACCGGGGAGTTCTTGCGGATCGAGTTCGACGACTGGAAGACCGCCTTGACGCGGAAGCCGTGCGTGAACGGAACGTGCTTGGCGAACCCGAAGTAGACCCCGATGCACGCCACGACGAGCACGACGAGCCCGACCACGAAGGGGCTCGCGCCCGAGCGGTCCTTGCGCGGCACGCGCTCCTCGTCGGATGTGCGGCGTCCGAGCATCAGCGCTGGCGCGTCGTCTTCTCGGTGGTGGCGGACTGGGTCCCGGGCACGTTGCCGATGACCTGCTTGCCGACGAGGAAGGGCTCGTTGCCGGCCTCGCACTCCTTCGGCTGCCCCGGCGATGCGGTGTTGGGGTACGGGTTGCTGTGCAGGTAGTTGTCCCTGGCGCCCGGCACGCCCCCGTTGGCGGGCGCCGACGACGGGCCGCCCTCGTTGTTGGGACCCTGCGGCGTGGCGATGATGATGAAGCGCTGGCTGGTGCCGTTCTTGTCGCCGACGCTGAGCAGGCTGGACACGTTGCGGAACCACAGCGTCGCGTAGTTGCAGACCGTCTGGACCGGTGTCAGGTGGGCGATGGTCGGCGCGAGGATCGTCACCGTGCTGTTGAGGTCGCGGACGCCGAGGCTAACCAACGGGTCGTCGGCGAAGCGCTCGAGCGCCTCGAAGGCGGGCTTCAGGCTGTTGTTGAACGCCACCGAGCGCTTCAGCGTCGGCGTGCCGATCTCGAGCGCGTCGGCCAGGTCCGGCGCGGCCGTCGACAACGCCTGGACCCCCGGCTGCAGGTCGTGGAAGAGGCCCGCGCTGTTGTCCAGGAAGGGCCGCAGCTGCGGGAAGGCCTTGATCGCCTCGTCGAGCGCGGGCGGGCCGCCGCTGATCGAGTCCTGCAGGAACGGGCGCGCGACACGGGCGAGGGCGCCGAACGTGGTGTCGAGATTGCCGAACAGCGCCGCCTGGCTCTCGGCCGCCGGGGCCACGATCGACGCGGTGCGCCCGAGCGCGCGCACGAAGCGCGCGGCGCGCGTCCGCGGGTCCGAGAGGTTCTGCATGACCGGTTCGAGGTTGACGAGCAGCGGGTTGAGCTCCTCGATCGCCCGGTTGATGTCGGGCCCCCGGCCGGCGAAGGCGTTGCCGAACTCGGTCAGGTTGCTCTGCGACGCGGCGCGGGTCTTCTCGTCGAACATGCTGAGGACCTCGTCGAGCTCGACCGGCTCGGGCCTCGCGTTGCGCAGCGGCACCGTGGCGCCGTCCTCGAAGCCACGGCTCGACGTGCCCCTGGTGATCTGCACGTACTTCAGCCCCAACGCCGAGCGCGGACGGATGAGCGCGGTGGAGTCGACCGGCAGCGGCTTGACGGTGGTCTCGAGCTTGAGCGTGAGCAGCGCGCTGACCGAGCCGTCCTTGGCCGTGACCGGGGTGATGTCGGTCACCGCCCCAACGCGCGTGCCGCCGATGCGCACGTCGTTGCCCTTGACCAGGTTGGCCGCGTTGGGGACCTGCGTCTTGAGCTCGTAGGTGGGGACGAAGGGCAGGCCCGAGTTGGCGTTGTAGGCCAGGAACACGGCGACGACGATCACGAGCGTCGTCGCGGCGCCGATGAGCACCGGGTTGGCGGCGATGGAGGCCGAGCCGCGGCGCATCAGCCGTCGCTCCCTAGCAGGTAGTCGAGCAGCGACTGCGACGGATCCGAGCCCTGGGCCTGGCTCGCGGCCGGGGGCGTCGTCGCCGCCGGCGCGGGCGTCGTCGCCGCCGACGCGGGGACCGCCGCCTTCGAAGCCGTCGCCGTGGGCGCCGCGCGGTCCTTGGCCTCGCTCTGCGTGGGCAGATGCAGCTTCTTGCCGTGGAAATAGGCGTCGAGCTGGCGCAGGGAGCCCGACCGGCGCGTGTCGGCGTAGGCCGGGACGCTGCCGGCGCTCGCCGCGCGTGCGCTGCCGCTGGCGCTGTCGTTCTCGAACGTCGCCAGGCAGTCGGGCGAGCTCGCGATCGCGTACTGCGAGCACGCGTTGAGGATGAGGCCGGCGCGCAGGTAGTGGCCGTAGGCATCGAAGCCGTTGATCGCGCCCACTTGGTAGAAGAGGTAGTCCATCAGGCGCTCGATCCCGCCGGTGTCCTTCAGCGAGGTGAGCAGCGAAGCGAGGTTGTTGGTCAGCGGCTTGGCGTTCGCGGCGAGCTGACCGACCTCCGTGATGATCGGCTTGCTCTTGGTCAGTGCGGGGCCGCCAACCGCGGCGGCGCTGCCCAGGGACTCGAACGCCGGGATGCCCGCCTCCGAGAAGGGACCAAGCTCCTCGATGAAGCGGTTGATTGACGGGGCCTCCTTGCCTAGGTCGGTGAAGACCGGCGTCGCCTGATCGGCAAAGCCGCCCAGGGCCTGCATGGTCGGCGTCAGCTCGCGCAGGAAGGCCGGCAGCTTGGCGATGTTCTGCTCGAGGGCGCTCGAGCGCTCCGCGACGGCCTCATTCGTCCTGGCCGCCTGGGTGACGAAGCCGGCCACCCTGGCCCGGTCGCGGGCCAGCGGGCGGAGGATCGTGTCGCTGTCGCGGGCCAGGTTGGCGAGCGTGCGGTTCTGATCGGCGAGGATCCGCAGGACCTTGTCGGTCTCCTTCAGCGCCGGGTCGGCGTTCCTGATGGCCAAGCGCAGGTCGCCGCCGCGACCGGCCAGGCCGGTGCCGAGCTCGTTGAGGATGATCGTCAGGCGCTCGCGATAGGGCAGCCGCAGCGTGTTGTTGACGAGGTCGAGATCGACGGGCTTGGAGGTCTGCGTGACCGGCAACAGGTACTGGCCCTTGCCCTCCCCGCGCTCGATCTTGCGCAGCTTCGGCGCCGGCTGGGCGTTCTCCGGCCGCGGCTGGGTCGGCGTGCACTCGACGAACTTCTCGCCGATCAGCGACTGCGGGCGGATCGTGCATTCGGCGTCGGTGCGGAAGTCGTCGAAGCCGGGGCGGTCGATGCGCAGCACGACGGCGGCCTTGTGGTCGGGCGTGACGTCGAGCGACTCGATCTTGCCGACCTTGACCCCGGCGATCTTTACGTCCTCGCCGGCGATCACCGAGAAGGCGTTCATGAAGATCGCGCGCACGCGGTAGTGGCCGCCGTCGTCGCTCGCACCGGTGCCGAAGACCAGCAACGCCGTGGCCGCGACCAGCACGCCGGCGATGGCGACGAGGCGCTTCATGGGCCGGGAGGCACGAGGCTGGGGTCGCAGTCCAAGGTGCCGTCGGAGTCGCGGTACGGCGCCGAGCCGTCCACCGGCGCTTGCGAGGCGGCGCCCGGGCAGCGCCGGAGCTGGTTCGTCTGCAGACCGGCCAGCCGCTGGCTGGGCGGGATCGGCGTCAACTGACTCGTGTTCTGGTTGAACGAGTAGGCGTTGAACATCGGCGAGATCCGCGCGAAGTGGCCGTTGGCGTCGTAGTTGGCACTCCCTACGCCGAAGTCACGCAGCCAGCCGACGAGGTCCGGCGTGTAGGGCCGCAGGAACTTCAAGACCGGAGTGGCCTTCTCCAGCGCTTCGATCGAGTGCGCGAACGACGGCTTCGCGGCCTTCTCGAGCGAAGGCGCCTTGGCCAGCAGGTCGGTCAGATCGTTGTTGGGGCCGCTGCGGTGGACGAGCGTGTTCAGGTCGGCGATCGTTGGGCGCGCCTCCTGGATCAGCGGGCGCAGCTGGCTCAGGAAGCGCGCGAGGTCCTTCGTCGCCGGTTTGGACGCGGCCACGAGCACATCGAGGTCATCCAGCGTGGCGCGCAGGTTGACGAACGTCGTGTTGGCCTTGCGCAGCGTGCCGGGCAGCAGCGCCAGCGCCTGGTTGAACGACGCGTTCTCTGCCGCGATCGCCCCCGCGGTCGTGTTGGCGTTGGAGACGAGGTTCGCGAGGTCGACGCGGCGCGAGGCCAGGGCGTTCGTCGTCCTGGCCGCGTTGCGCAGGAAGGCATTGAGCGTCTGCTGGTCGGTGACGACCTCGTTGACGAGACGGCGCGACGCGCTCAGGGCCGGGTTGAAGTACCTCGTCGCCGCGTTCGCCTGCACGCCCTTGCCGTCGTACCACGTCGCGTTGCCCTGGATGAACTGCTGCAGCGCCGCGCGCGTCTTGGGGTCGAAGGTGTTGAAGAGCTGGTCGAGGTCGACGATCGACGTCGTCTTGTCGGTCCCCAGCGTGGCCCCGTCGGGCAGCTTGCGGTTGGAGTTCGGGCCCGGCGTCAGCGCGATGTAGCGGTTGGCGATGCCCGACAGCGAGGTGGCCCGGATCAGCGCTGAGGTCCCCTCGTGCAGCGGCGCGTAGGGCTCCTGGACCGTGATGGTGATCTCGGCCTGGTTGTTGTCGGTCAGGGCGATCTTGCGGATCGAGCCGATCCGCCGGCCGCCGACCTGCACGTCGTCGTCCTTGACGAGCTGCCCTGCGTTCTCGAAGCGCAGCTTGTAGGTGTTGCCACCGTCGCCCCGCAAGAGCAGCACGGCGACCACGGCGACGGCGAGGACGAGCGCGCCCAACGCCGCCCCGCGCGCCGCGTTCACGCGCGGGCCTTCCGCATCACGGACGTCTGTCGGGCTGTGAGCTCGGGTGCGAAGATGAGAGAGAGGTGTGTGGTTTTCCGGTGCGTCGAGGCCCGGGCATCCTGCCGGGACCGTGTTAGGCGCGTGTTAGAGCTATTCCATGCCCAGCGGCCCCTGTGACTCGCCCGACAGGAACTGGCGCACGAAGGCGTTGTCGGAGTTGAAGAGCTCCTCGGCCGGCCCGGACTCCACGATGCGGCCCTTCCACAGCACCGAGATGTGCTCCGCGACGCGGCGCGCGCTCATGATGTCGTGGGTGATGACGACGTAGGCGCCGCCGTTCTCCTCGTGGATCTCCTGGATGAGCTCGCACAGCAGCGCGGTGCGGACGGGGTCCAGGCCCGAGTCGGGCTCGTCGAAGAGAACGATGTCGGGGTCGAGCACCAGCGCGCGCGCGAAGCCCGCGCGCTTGCGCATCCCACCCGAGAGCTCGTTGGGCATCTTGTCGCCCGAGTCCTGCAGGCCGACCTCCGTCAGGCGGCGATTGACGATGTCGAGGATCTCCTCCTCGCCCTTGTCGGTGTGCTGACGCAGCGGGAAGGCGACGTTGTCCAGCAGGTTCATCGAGCCGAAGAGCGCGCCATCCTGGAAGAGGACGCCGAACTTCTTGCGCATCTCGAACAGCTCGTCGTCGTGCATGTTGGGCACCGACTCGCCGTGCACGAGGATGTCGCCCTCGTCGGGGTACAGCAGCCCGACCATGTGCTTGATGCACACCGACTTGCCGGTGCCCGACGGCCCGAGGATCATCGAGATCTTCCCCTCGGGGATGCCCATGTTCAGGCCGCGCAGGATCTTGTTGCGCCCGAACGCCTTGTGCACGTCGACGAACTCGACGGCGTCGGCGACGCCGGTCGGGCGGTTGAGGCCCGTGTGCCAGCGGAACTCGTCGTCGCCGGAGCGCGCGGGCTCGTTGACCACCGAGACGCGCTCGGTCTCCGCCGTCGTCCGGCGCTCCTCCTCGTCGCGGCGGAGGTCCTCCTCGCGCAGAGGATCCTCGGCGTGCTCGTCGGCGGTGCGTCGCTCGTCATCCATGATTTCAGCCTCCGATCGGGGCTCTCGGGTTCGCGCCCCAGAACAGCTGGGTGCCGAGCATCCCGATGAGATGCACGAGCACGATGTTCAGCACCATCGACTTCGCGGTCGCCGTCCCCACTCCTACGGGGCCGCCGCCGGCGGTGTAGCCGTAGTAGCACCCGACGAGCACGATGGCCGTGGCCATGAACATGCCCTTCAGCACGCTGTATAAGAGATCGGGCGGATTCTGGAACATCCAGAAGACCAGGAAGAAGCCTCCGCTGGACACCTCTCCGATCTGCTGCACCACCGCCAGGTAGCTGGCGAAGAAGCCGGCGCCGACCGCGGCGATGTACATGAACGGCAGCACCATCCACGCAGCCAGCAGGCGCGTGGCGCACAGGAAGAGCATCGAGTCGATGCCCATGACCTCGAGCGCGTCGATCTCGTCGGAGATCCGCATCGAGCCGAGCTCGGCGACGATGCCGGTGCCGACCTTGGCGGCCATCATGTAGCCGAAGGCGTAGGGGACGAGCTCGCGCAGGTCACACCACGCGCTGAACACGCCGGCGTAGGCGGGCGCGCCCACCGAGCGGTTGAAGTAGGCGCCCTCGATCCCGCACTGCAGGCCGATGATGAAGACCAGGCCCCAGATGACGAGCGTCGAGGAGAGGATGAGGATCCCAGCCTGGCGCAGCGCCTCGCCGAAGAAGCGAAACACGCGCAGGCCGTAGACCATCCCCAGGACGCGCCCGGAGAACTTCGCTATCTCGCCGAAGCTCGAGATCCAGTCGCGCGGGACGGCGAACCAGCCGCCCATTATCTGATCACCGTGATCTCGGGATGCGTCGCCAGCAGCGTCTGGGTGAAGACGTAGTTGAACGCGAAGACCCCCAGGAAGGCGATGACCACAGCCTGGTTGACGGCTCGGCCCACGCCCTCGGCGCCACCGGACGCCGTCATGCCCTTGTAGCAGCAGACGATCGCGATGATCGCGCCGAACAAGGTGCATTTGAGGACCGACCCCCAGAGGTCCGTGACGGAGGCGTTCGTGAAGAAGGTGGCCCAGAACGGGCCCAGCGGGGCGCCGTTGACCAGCGTGGCGATGACGCCGCCGAAGATGCCGAAGAGCAGCGCGTAGACGTCGAAGAGGCCGGTGACGAGCATGAGGGCCAGGAAGCGCGGCACCACGAGGTTCTTCACCGGGTCGACGCCGAGCACCTGCAGCGCGTCGAGCTCCTCGCGGATCTTGCGCGCTCCGAGGTCGGCCGTGATCGCCGTGCCGGCCACGCCGGCCAGCACGATCGCATCGACGAAGGGGGCGAACTCGCGGATCGAGGCGAGGACGAAGAAGCCGCCGAGGCGGTCGATGGCGCCGAAGAGGACGAGGAAGTTCGCGGCCTGCAGCCCGGGCGCGCCGTAGCCGAAGGCCACCGTCGAGATCAGCAGCGGGAACCAGCACAGGCGCAGCGCGAAGAGAAATTGGCTGACGAACTCGCCGCCGTACGGGTACGGCGGACGCAGGGCAGACAGGATCGTCTTCCCAGTCAGAATCATCATGTCCCCGACTTCCTCGAGCAGGTTCTTCGTAGGAAGAAACGCCCGGTCGGCGACGCTGCGAACCATCTCGACCTCGTTGTAGGAACCCACAAGCGACGCACCCCCTCCGGGTACACCGCATCGGGCACTCTAAGCAAAGCGCGCGACGCCTGACAAACCCGAACCGTCGCGTTCAGTAAGCGGCATGGGAACGCGCGACCCTGTGGTACGTTCCGGCCGCCCATGGAGGGGTCGACCGCGTTCGCGTGCCGTTTCGCCCTGATCGCCGCCAGCGCGGCGGCGCTCGCGGTCGTGGGCTGCGGCGGTGGCGAGCGCCAGGACGCCGCCGAGCCGTCGGGAACCTTCGAGGTCGACGTCGTGAGGGCGAGCTTCCCGACCAAGCAGCATCTGGCCCAGTCCGAGCGCTTCGTCATCGCCGTGCGCAACTCAGGCGAGAAGACCGTGCCCAACGTCGCGGTGACGGTCAGCTCGTTCGCCGAGCGCTCCGAGCAGGCCGGCCTGGCCGACCCCGAGCGCGCGGTCTGGATCATCGACGACAGCCCGCGCGGCGGGCAGACCGCCTACACCAACACGTGGGCGCTGGGCCGCCTGGCCCCCGGGCAGACGCGGCGCTTCGTGTGGCGCGTGACCGCCGTGCAGGCCGGCACGCACACGGTCAAGTGGCAGGTCGCCGCGGGCCTCAACGGCAAGGCCAAGGCGACGCTCTCGGGCAACCGCGCGCCCGCCGGCTCGGTCACGGTCGACGTGTCGGACAAGCCCGGGCAGGCGCACGTCGATCCGAAAACGGGCAAGGTCGTCCGCGAGAAGGGCTGAGCACTGGGCGCCACGCGGCGCCCTCTGGGCGCGCGCGGCGGCCTGAACAGCATCACCGAGGGGAAGGGAGCCGGTCGCCGGTGACGGCGCGGCGATCTGCCCAACCTCCTCGACTTGTGCCCGGTTTCCGGGCCTTATCCGAGGAGGTTCGCGCCCGACGCTGGCGCGGACCCTCTCCCGAACTTCTTCGGCCCGAACTTCATCGGATTACCGTCGGAAACCGACGGTAATCCGCACCAGTTCGCGCCCGACGCGAACGCGGGCGGCAGGCGCCTCCCTCGGTGATGCTGTTCAGGGCGCCACAAACGCATCGCAGCGCGTCGCGCTCGGCGAGCGCGGCCTGCAATCCTGCCGTCGAGCGCGTCGCAGCGCCGGACAGTCTGCTTCACTGCCAAGCGACCCCGAAACAAGCCGGAGGGATCCCTTGCGCGAGCGCTTCGATGCGGGCACCGGGCTCGTCGCCGTCGGTGCCGTCCTGCTGCTGGTGAGCCTGTTCATCGACTGGTACGACCCCGGCGGCGACGCCTGGGCGGTGTTCGAGTCGCTCGACCTCGTCCTGGCCGGCGCTGCCGTGTGCGGGCTGCTGGCGGTGGCGCCGCGCTTCGGCGCCGGCGGCCTGGGCCGCGCGCTGCCGCTCATCACGGCGATCGCGTTCGCCATCGTGGTCGTGCAGCTCTTCGATCCGCCTGCGATCGTCAGCGACTCCGACCTCGCGACGGGCGCATGGCTCGCTCTCGCCGCCACGGCGATCATGGCCGGCGGGGCGCTGCTGGGTGCGGCCAGCATCTCGGTGACCGTCGACGTCCGTGGCCGCGAGCGCCGCCGGCGCACCGCCGCCATCGACGCGCGCGAGAGCGCCGCCGCGGCCGCCGAGGCCGCCGCGGCGGACGAGGCCGAGCCCGCGCGCCCCCGTCGCTTCAACCGGCGCGACGAGCCGCTGCTCGAGCCGCGCGAGCCGGCCATCGCCGAGCCCGAGGAGGATCCGCAGCGCACGCAGGCCCTCGACCCGGTCGAGCCGACACAGGAGTGATGAGCGCCGTCGCCAGCGGTCTGAGCTTCGAGGTCCTGCGCTTCACCGTCGAGCCGGTCAGCGCCGAGGTCGCGCTGCTCGAGCTCGAGGGGCGCTTCCGGGCCGAGACGCGCCGGCGCCTTGGCGTCCCACGGCTGATGGCCGAGAGCGACGAGGGCTCGCGCGAGGTCGCGCCCGCCGCCGCCAGCGAGGCGCAGGCCGAGCCCGACGGCGGGCTGTGGCGCGCCAGCTACGCGGTGGCGCTCGAGGTACTCGACGACGGGAGCTTCGCCCTCGCCGTGGGCCGCGAGCTGCTCGTCGGACTGCCGGCGCCGGACCTGGCCGAGACCAGCGGCGAGCGCGAGGTGCGCCTGGCCCGCGAGGCCAACGCCCTGCGCCGCACCGCCGACGAGGCGCGTGCGGCCGCCGCC
>Ga0307278_10001693_pt1 | contig 10895 bp, 15 predicted proteins | sample ER_DNA_117_FD_194482 | JGI IMG/M metagenome (GOLD analysis project Ga0307278, IMG submission 194482) | Bulk soil microbial communities from the East River watershed near Crested Butte, Colorado, United States - ER_DNA_117 | ecosystem: Environmental > Terrestrial > Soil > Floodplain | place...
CAAGGGTGGCCGTAGCGCTCGCGGCGGCGGAGATCCCGCCCTCGAAGCTGGGCCCGGCGCGGCGCGCCCGACTGAGCGGCCCTGAGCGCGACTTCTACTCTTGGATCCTGCGTCGCTTCGCGGCCGGCGGCCGCCCGAGCCAAACCGAGCTGCGGGAGGCCGCGGGAGAGTTCGGTGCCGAGCTCGAGAACGCGCTCGGGACGCTCGCCCGGGAGGATCTCGTGCATTGCGGCCGTGACGGGGAGATCGCCGTCGCCTATCCCTTCTCCAGTGTGCCGACCGTCCACCGCGTCCGCTTCCGAAACGGCAACGAGGCGTTCGCGATGTGCGCGATCGATGCGCTCGGGATCGCGCCGATGTTCAACGAGCCGGTAGAGATCAGCTCTCAAGATCCCCTCACCGGTGCCGACTTCCATGCGCGGATCGCGCCGGCTGGCGATGCGTCTTGGGAGCCCCAGTCGGCGGTGGTGGTCGCGGGCGTGAGCGATCGCTGCGAGCAGTCGTTCCGCGGCTGCTGCCCGGTGCTGAACTTCTTCGTTAGCGCAGAGAACGCCGAGCGCTGGCTCGCCGCCCACCCAGACGTGCGCGGTCACGTGGCCACGATTGAGGAGGCAATCACGGCGGGACGCGCCGTCTTCGGGGACGTCCTCAAGCCCCTCTGAGACAGCCTGGGCTGCGCCACACGTACGTAGCTAAACCGTCAACCGAACTTGACAGAACGACTGTCGTCAAGTTATCTTGACGATGATGGTCGGGCCGGAAGAGGTCGTGGCGCAGACGGCGAGCGAGGATCCCGAGGTCGGGTTGCGCGGGGTCGCGTCGCTGCGGGCGCTGCTGGAGGCGGTCGAGGAGCTGCAGGTGCGCCGCGCGCGCGAGCTCGGCTGGAGCTGGCGGCAGATCGCCGCGCTACTCGGCGTCTCGAAGCAGGCCGTCCATCAGAAGTACGGCAAGGGCGAGCCGCCGAAGCGGCGGAGCCTGCGATGAGGCTGCTCCACCGCCGCCGTCCCGGGCCGCGGACGAAAACGGCCAGACCGGCCGCGGAGCCGTACCTCGCAGCCGGCGCCGCCGAGGCGCGCCGGCGCGGCGACAACTACGTCGGCACCGAGCACGTGCTGGTCACGCTGATCCGCAACCCCGACGGCGGTGCCACCGCGGTGCTGCGGCAACTCGGCGTCGGCACCGACGCCGTCGAGAAGACGCTCGCCAGCTGGCTCGGAACCTCCAAGCCAAGGATCGACCCGGAGGCGCTCGCCGCGTTGGGCATCGACTTCGAGGCGGTGCGCGAGCGGCTGGAGGAAACCTTCGGGCCGGCGCGCTCGAACAAACCCGCGCCGGCTGCCTCAGCATCTGTCCGCGGCTGAAGATGGCGTTGGCATACGCGCTCGACCAGGCCGACGGGAAGCCGCTCGCGGACGAGCACATCCTGCTCGGCATGCTCAGCGTGCCCGACTCCGTCGCGGCCCGCGTGCTCGCCAAGCTCGGCGTCTCACTCACGACCGCGCAGGGTGCGCTCACTAGCAGCCGCGAGTAGCCGGACAGTGCGGTTCTGGCGCCGCCCTCGGCCAGAGCGGCTGTCCGAAGGTGATGTCGTGGCCGTCGAGGTCCTAGGACGCCGAACTCGCGGGCCCGGACACCGTTGTAGATCGTGTAGTCGATCCCTACGCCGCCTTCTTGCACTTCTGCGCAGACGGCCTCGACTTCGTCGACGCCGATGTAGGCGTTCCAGATGATCCGCCAGTTGGGGACGATCCGCTCCGGCTCGTCGCCGAGGGCAAGGAAGATCGACGCCTGGTCGCGGTCGGCGACCGCGATGTCGGGCGGATCGCCCTGCACCTTGCAGCGAAAGCCGAGCCGAAGCGGTCAGATGGCCCTAGATAGACGACGGCCGTGCCCGGTAGTCGCCTGCGCGCCGCTTGGACGTGGCGGCAGCGGCGCGTTACGATTCGTCCTGGTGCCTGGCTGACGGTAGAGAGCCGCTCCTCGATGGAGGCCCGCCGCCTCGAAGCAGCGCTTCGAGCGCGCGTCGTGCGTGTACCTGCGTCCGACGCCCGAACGGTTGGGCGGCGGGGCGCGTGCGCCGCCTGGCACGGCTTTTTCTAAGTCCTTCATCGCTGCTCGTTCTCATGCCCGGAGGTACCGATGAGCCACGACCAGACAGAAGCCAACCTCGAGCTCGTGATCGACTGGATCGAGGCGCTGCGCCGCAACGACATCGACTCGCTCGCCGACCGGTTCCACCCCGACGTGACCTGGCAGGACGTCGCCGGCTCGATCGCCTGCCGGGGACGCGAGCAAGTCCTTGCCTGGCTGCGCGCCAGCCCGGCCCGCCCGCACCAAGTCGACGCGCTCGAGCTCGTCGCTAACCACGAGCATGTCGTGCTCGGCGTCCACGACGAGACCCGCCAAGAGCTTGCCGGGGTCGACTTGCACGGCCAGCTCTTCACCGTCTTCACCCTCCGCGACGGGCAGATCGTGAAGCTGCGCGACTTTGCCCATCGGGCCGAGGCCCTCGCCGAGGCCGGCCGCGGCGACCACCAGTGGCGCTGACGGCATCGCAACGCCAGCGCCCGTAGCGGCTGGTGGGCCGGACCGCGGATGTCAGTCGATGCGATCGATGATCGCGTCGGTGACGCGTGCCCAGATCTCGAGCTGGTCGGACTCCCCGCGCCGGGCGCTCAACGCAAGTCGGGCGATCGCACCGTAGGTGATCGTGCAGCGCAGGCCCGGCTCACCGGCGATCTCGACGATCCGGCGAACCAGCCGCTCACCACCATCCGTCGCCAAGCCGGTGTCGTAGGCGAGGCGCAGGCGCTGCCAGTCGAAGAGCAGGCTGGTGAGGTCGAGGGCGCGTGAGCCGACGCCGACGTGGTCCCAGTCGACGATGCCGGTGACGACGCCGCCACGTGCGAGCACGTTGCTGAGGTTGAGGTCGCCGTGCACGACATCTACGGCAGGCAGTCGAGAGCCCGTCGCGGGCTCGACGAAGGCGCGGAGGCGCACCGCCGTCTGCGGCACTGCCTGCTCTGAGCCGTCCCACCAGCCCTCCCAGCCCTCGAACACGACAGCACCGATCCACCAGGATACGTCCCAGCCGCCCGGCCCGAGGCCGGCATCTCCCTGCAGCTCGACAAGCGCGAGCAGCTGGTCGAGCAGCGACGCGTCGAGCGAGTCGACGGGCTCGCCCGGCAGCCGCGTCTGCACGACCGCGAACCACTGTTCGTTCAGCTGCCCCGACCAGAGTGGCTCGGGTACGGGCACGCCGCGGCCGCGAAGGAGCGACAGCGCCTCGGCGGCCCAGGCTGCCCGCTCGGTCGCGAACGGGTTCGCGCTCAGCTTCACGACGACCTCGCCCGGCTCACCATCGGTGAGCCAGGTGCGCCGGTCGTCGCGCTGCCGGCCCAGCTGCGCCGCGGCCGCAACGACCAGCCGCGAGCAGACTGGATCCGCGCCGCAACCTCGAGCCACAACGCGTCGACGTCGCTCATGCCGTCCGCAACCGCTCGAGCTCCTGTCTCGGCCACACCGTCTGCAGCGTGTAACCCCGGAACTCGTTCCAGTCGATGATCGAGCGCCACGCCTCGATCGCCTCCTCCAGCCGCCCCTCCCGCTCCAGCAGGAAGGCGCTGCTGTAGAGCGCCCCGATGTCCTCGGGATCGAGCTCGAGCGCGCGATGCCAGTCGGCTAGCGCGCCCTCCGGATCACCAAGACCCGACTTCGCCTCACCGCGCATCGCGACCAGCACGGCGTCGTCGGGCGCGAGCTCGAGGCCGACCTCGACTACACCGAGCGCCCGCTCGAAGGCGTGCGCGTGCAAGTACGCGGCGGCTAGGAAGCGGTGCTCGCGCAGTTCGCCGGGTGCGGCCGCGAGCCGCTGCTCGTAGATCGCGACCGGCAGCTCCGATTGCTGCAAGCCCGTCTGCACGGAGATCAACTGATAGTGCGGCTTGTCGTAGCAGCGATCCCGCTCGATCGCCCGCTCATACAGCTCGACCGCGCGCCGCATCTCGCGTCGGCCGTGACACTCGAGCAGGTAGCCGTAGTCGTTCAACAGCCGGGCGTCCGGCGCCTCGGCCAGCGCCTGCTCGTACAGTGGCCTTGCCGCCACGAAATCGCTCTCTTCACCAAGAGCCTCGTAGCGCTCCAAGAGCTCTTCCTTCGTCATCGGGACCACCTTCCATAGCTCGCGGAACCCTGTCCATCGGTTCACGCACCGGCGGGGGCGGCGCCCTCGGACATGTCTGCGAGGGCTTCGCGTCGAACCGTGCTTGAACACCGGGAGAAGGGCCGCGCCCTGGGGCGGGCCTGGAGTACCGGTGCGCTACGGACGCAGACGCATCAAGCCGCCAACAATCATACGCCCGTGCTCGTCGGTCTTTTCCGAGCCTGCGGCGTTAGCTCTGGGTGAGCGGTCTCAGGATCGCGTCCACCTCTCGGTGGCCGGGACCGTCCGGGTAGTTGCGCTCGGGCTGACACCAGTCGAGGGCGGTCAGCCCTTCCTGGTCGCGAAAGTTAGGGTCGGCGCCGCGTTCGAGCAGACGGCGCACGCTGGCAGGCCTGCCATGCTGCGCCGCGACACGCAGCGCCTGCCGAGCCCACCCCTCGTCGACGGCATCGACCGGCGTGCCTGCGTCTATCAGCTGGTCGATCACATTCAGGCGCTGATGGTCTGCCGCGAACACGAGCGCACGGATCCGCGTCTGCAGGTCTGCGTCCGGCGTCAGCCAGCCGGTCACGTCGCCAGCCGCGGCCGCCTCCTCGAGGCTGGTCACCTTGGCCCCCGCTTCGACGAGCACGTCGAGGACATCGGTCATCCCAAACACGGCCGCGTGCAGCAGCGCGCTTGCGCCAGGCACACCCCGGAGTCAGACGCTGAGCGGGTGTTCGCATCCGCTCCGGCGACTAGCACCTTGGTGACTTCGGCGTCGCCGTAGCTCGCAGCCGTGATCAGCGGTGTCTCCTTGTCGCCCGGTTGGCCGTCCACCGGTGCTCCGGCGGTGCGCCCTCGCCCGTGGGGTTCGAAAACTCGGTCACCCGTGTCGAGGCGATGCTGAGCTAGCGGCCGGTAGCGTCGGCGATTCCCGCCCACTGGAGGTCGCGCGTGCTGTGGTCGCTTGCGTACGTTGTCGTTCGCCGTCTGTTCGAGCTGGTGCTGCTCCTTTGTCGGTCGACGGGGTCGAAGGAGTTGGAGATCCTGGTGCTGCGGCACGAGCTCTCGATTCTGCGCCGCCAAACGCGGCGACCGCAGATGCGCGACCCGGACCGGCTGTTGCTGGCGGCGCTGAGTCGCGCTCTCCCTCGACACGCGTGGACGGTCTTCTCGGTCAGTCCGCGCACGCTGCTGCGCTGGCACCAGCGGCTCGTGGCACGTCGCTGGACGTACCCGCATCGGCGGCCTGGGCGGCCAAGAATCGATGACGACGTGCAAGGACTGGTACTTCGGCTTGCGCGCGAGAACCCAACTTGGGGTTACCGGCGGATCGTTGGTGAGCTTCGCGGACTCGGCGTCACGCTCTCCGCGAGTTCTGTCCGCTCAATCCTGACCCGCCGCGGGCTGCTGCCCGCACCGGAACGAGGCAGCGCGGGTTGGCGACTGTTCCTGCGCCAGCAGGCGGCAACGATGCTCGCATGTGATTTCCTCACCGTCGAGACCGTCTGGCTGACCCGCATCTATGTCCTCTTCTTCATCTCGCTCGAGCGCCGTCGGGTCGAGTTCGTGGCGAGCACGGCCAATCCGAATGGTCGCTGGGTCGCACAGCAGGCGAGGAACCTGCTGATGCTCCTCGACGATCGGAAGCAGTCCTTCCGCTTCCTCCTCCACGACCGCGACAGCAAGTTCCACCGCGGCTTCGACCGACTCCTCCGCAGCGAAGGCATGACGATCGTCCGCAGGCCGGTCCGAGCACCAAACGCCAACGCCTACGCCGAGCGCTGGGTCGGCACGCTCCGGCGCGAGTGCCTCGACCGGATCCTGATCGTCAACCGCCGCCAGCTCGAGCTCGTGCTCCGCGTTTACGCCGCCCATTACAACCGGCACCGGCCGCACCGATCACTCTCGCTTCAACGGCCCGACGAATCCGCGTCAGCGTCCGTCCCCGCGGGGCGCATCCGCAAACACGAACTGCTGGGCGGCCTCATCAACGAATACGAAGCAGCCGCGTGACAATGACCGAGTTTTCGAACCCCACGGGCTCCCGTCGAGAAGGTGTGGGCGGCATGCACCGAGAGCGTGAAGCTCCGCCGTGCCACTGTTGTCGTGGTCGCCTCAGCGAGCAGAGTGCCGTTCATCGCCGATCCGGAGCACGACCTTGCCGCGCTTGCCCGGCATCATCGAGCGCTCGAATGCACTGCGCGCCTCGGCAAGGGGGAACACCGAATCTATGGCCGGCCGAACAGTGCCGTCGTCGACAAGCCGGGCGAGCTCAACCAGCTGCTCGCGGCTTGGCTCGACGACGAAGTAGGTGACCTCGGCCTTCTCGGCGAGCGCCGGCGGCGGCTCCTCCGCCACCGAGACGATCCTTCCGCCTCCGCGCAACAGTGCCGCGGAACGCGCGAGCACCTCGCCACCGACCGTGTCGAAGACGAGATCGACCGCTTCGACCGCCTCCTCGAAACGGACGGCACTACGGTCGACAGCCTCATCCGCACCGAGCGCGAGCGCATCCTCGACCGCGGCCTCCGATGATGAGGTCCCGATCACGTAAGCGCCCCGCCAACGCGCGAGCTGGGTCGCGAAGTGCCCAACCCCGCCAGTTGCGCCGTGGATCAACACCCGCTCACGCTTGCGGAGCCGACCGTGGTCGAACAGTCCCTGCCACGCGGTCAGCCCGGCCAGCGGCACGCCAGCACTCTCTACGTGTCCGAGCGTGCGCGGCCTCGGCGCCAACAACGACGCCGGCACCACCACGTACTCAGCGGCGGCGCCGTCCCGGTCGAAGCCCGTCAACGCCCAGACCGCGTCACCGACAGCGAGATCGGACACGTCCGAAGCGAGGGCGGCGATCTCACCCGACAGCTCGTACGAGGGGATCGCCGGCAGACGCTCGAGTGGCCACTCAAGCTCGTCGCGCGTGATCGCGGCGGAGTGCACGCGCACGAGCGCTTCGCCCGCACCCACCTGCGGGATTTCCACCCGCTCGATCGCGAGCGCCTCAAGACCGCCGGGCGCATGCAGCCGGACCGCGGACATGCTCGCGCTCACCACGTGTGCCCGTTCTCAAGCGTCACGTTCGCGCTCCCATGCACGATGACAACCCCCGCTGCAACAGCGATGACCGGAGCGGTTTCCGTCTCTCTGGCCGGCGACGGCGCATCATTTGCGGAGGCCCCGCCGAGTCTTGCTGTCGGTGCTCTGGCGGCTCCTGTCCGCGGCGCCTGTCACGTCCCGTTGCGGCAACTGCACCAGGCGGCGAAGGAAAGAGAGGGTCTGACGTTCCGGGACGTCGGCGAAGAATTCGGAATCGACTTGCTCGACGATCGCGATCGCGCGCACCGCGAGCTGCGCTCCGCGCTTGGTCACGTGCAGCCGGCGTGCGCGCGTGTCAGCCGCGTCGACCTCGCGCTCGACCAGCCGCTTGCGCTCGAGGCTGCGCACGACCTGCGAGGTCATCTTGATGTCGGTGCCTGCCTGCCCGGCCAGCGCGATCTGCGTCGGGCGCTCGCCCTGTTCGTTCAGCCACCAGGTGCAGGCGAGCAGCACGAACTGGACGTGGGTGAGATCGAGCGGCGCCAGCGCCTGGGCAATGCCACGCTGCCACCGCAGCGTGGCATGCCAGAGCAGATATCCAGGGCTGTTATTCGGGTGGAGTGGCATTAAGTCTCCGCACGCTCGACCAGCGCAGCGAGCGTCTGCGGAAAGTCGCCGCTGATCTCCGGCCCGATCTGCGGTCCGAGCGTGTCCGAGAGCGGACCGGTGATCTCCATGTGATAGGTGACACGCGTGCGTCCACCGTCGAGCTGCTCCGCGCGATGGATCGTCCGCACCACGATCTCATCCAAGTCGGCCTCGTCGACGAACAGCTCGGGTTCGACCGCCTCCGCGATGCGAAGCTCGATCGGCTCCTGCCCGATCGGGGTCATGCGGATCGTGCTTCCAGCGGCAAAGGGGCCGGTGAGCTCGATCTCCTCGATGTCTGCGTTCCATGCAGACCATCCTGCGACATCCGCCCAGAGAGCCCAGATCTCCTGCTGCGTCGCGGAAGTCTCGGTGCTGTGCTCGGCTTCCCACATGTTTCCCGCCTCCTTAGTCTCTGCGGAGATGATCTGTGCGAAGATTATACCGGGCGTTGGCACTGCTGTCAAACGTGACCCAAGAAAGCCGCCGGCGCGACGGAAAGGGACCGAACGGTGGCGAGCCGTTCGTCTAAGGCAATGCGAGGCCCATTGACCCCCTCTCTGGAGGAAGCGTGCCAAGCTCGGTCCAGTGGACGTGGACTGGCGGAACCCGTCTTCGCATCAGGATTCGCGCCGCGAGGATGGAGCGTTTATGGAGCCCAGCATGCGCAACCCGCGGCAAGCACCGGCAAATCGGCCGTCCGCCGAACCCGCTGAAACAAGCCCAAATCTCTTGCCGTGCCTTGCGGCTGGTTGCCGCGAGCGTCAAATGGTAAGGAGGGGGTCGGCGGTTCGAGTCCGCCAGAGGGCTCTGCAAAAGCCCTGCAAAGCGGGTCATTTCCGTTCAGGTCGACTTGCAGATGTTCCAGTGTGCGGTGGATATGGAGCCGTTTATGGAGCCTTCAGGTTCGGGAAGCGCCGTCGATAGACGTAAAAACGGCTCCCCCGCAAGTCGCAGGTTCAAATCCTGCCCCCGCTATGGAAGATTTCCCCGACCGCCTCCCGAGGCGGTCGGGGTTTTTCTTGGGCCGAAACGAGTTCCGGCGTGAGCACGGCCTCCATCCGGAGCTTGCGGTTCTCCTTGCCATAGGTGGCAACGACATGGAATGCCTCGAAGACGTCGGCGAGTTCGTCCTAGACTCGCACCATGAAGTTCGACCAGCACACCCTCGTTCTGTTGGTGAGGCCACCAGACGCGCCCGAGCTGAGCGAGCAGGAGGCCGACGCGCTCCAGGACGCCCACCTCGCCTTCCGCGCAGACCTGCGCGACCAGGGCTATCTCATCGCCGGCGGGCCGCTGCTTGGCCAGGACGACGAGCGCTTGCGCGGAATCTCGGTGATGTCGGTCGACCCGGCGACCGCCCGCGAGTTGTGCAGCGCCGACCCGGCGGTCCGGGCCGGGCGCCTCGCCGTACAGGTGATGACCTGGATGGTGCCCGCGGGCAACATCCGCTTCGAGGACGTTCCCGCTCCGCGTTCAATGGCCGAAGCAGCCGCGGACTAACGCCGGCCAGGTGAGTCGCTGGGCTAGCGTGCCGGGTGTGAACCCGTTGCTGCGCCTTCTTCCGGGCTCAGGCCGACTGCCCGACCAGATCCGCGCCGAGAACCGCCTGAAGTCCCTGACCGTCCAGGCTCGTGTATATCGGGAAGGTGCGCAAGGCGTCCGCGACGTCGATCGCGAGCGTGTTGAACGCACAGACGCTTCCGAAGGCATCAAGCAATCGTTTCCGGAAGCGTCCTTGCCCAACTCGAACTCGCACGGTGGCGGCCTTGTGCCCGCCCATCAGCTGTTCGGCTCGCGCACTTACTACTCGCAGCCGCCCAAACTGAGGAAGTTCGCCAAGCGCGTTAACGAACTCGCTCCAGCGGAGGGGTCGAAGACTGAGCTGTGAGCCGGGGTTGACGCACAGACGTCGCAAATCCGTGACGCGGGAACGCCTCGTCCCGACCGACGATCCCGCCTAGGGCGAAGCCTTAGTGACGAGCTCGGTCCTCGAGTCGGCCGAGCAGCGAGGCCGAGCTCGATCAGTTCGGGCGCCAGCGCGCCGCGGCGCGCGTGTGGCCGCTCGCTGATCGAGCGGATCCGCGCGCTCTCGGGCCCGTCGGTCGTCAGTCGAGCAGCGTGGCGGCTTCGGCGATCAGCTCCCATTGGGCGTGCCAGTCGTCGCCGATCGTGCCCAGGACGAGCCATGTCGCGCCGGCGTCGGCGTAGGCCGCGAACCGCTCGGCGGCCTGCGTCGGTGTGCCGATGATCGGCAGGTCGGCGGCCTCCTCGGCCGGGATGCCGTGGCTGTCGGTGAGCGCGCGCCGTGGCGGGCCGCGCGGCGCAGCGTGGCGGGCGAGTTGCCGCCGATCAGGATCGGCGGGACGTCTGCGCCCGGGGAGAGCGTGATCGACGCGCCCGACGGCAGCCGGGTCGTCTCGCCGCGATCAGACCGGGCAGGAGCGAGAGCGCCTCGTCGGTGCGGCGGCCACGCTCGGCGTAGGGGACGCCGACGGCATCCCATGCCTCGGTGCCGTGGACCGCGCCGCCTGTGCCGACGCCGAGCACGACGCGGCGGCCGGAGACGTGTTGCAGTGTCGCGAGCTGCTTGGCGGCCCACGCGGGATCGCGGAGGGCGAGCACCATCACGCCGACGCCGACGTGGATGCGCTCGGTGCTCGCGGCCGCGGCCGCGAGCACGACCATGCTCTCCGGATAGGGGCCGGCTGGCTTGAGGTGGTCGCCCACGAAGATGCCGTCGAGGCCGAGCTGCTCCGCGTGGCGGGCCTGCTCGGCCACGTCCGCCGCCGTCCCGTCGGCGCCTGGATGCAGCCTCACCGCGACCTTCAGCCGGCGGCTCATCGGACGACCAGCAGAGTCTTGCCGAGGGTCGTGCGTGCTTCGATCGCTGCGTGCGCGTCGCTCGCGCGCTCGAGTGGGAACGTCTGCGGGAGGAAGCTCGCGTGAATGGTGATGTCCATGGCACTCACGCTAGGTGCGGCTCGGTGACCGGCGCTTCTCGCGTGCTGTCCGGACTTCCCGACGCTACCTGCGCTCTCCCTCCGAACGCTCGGAGATCGCC
>Ga0307278_10001694_pt1 | contig 10894 bp, 7 predicted proteins | sample ER_DNA_117_FD_194482 | JGI IMG/M metagenome (GOLD analysis project Ga0307278, IMG submission 194482) | Bulk soil microbial communities from the East River watershed near Crested Butte, Colorado, United States - ER_DNA_117 | ecosystem: Environmental > Terrestrial > Soil > Floodplain | place: USA...
GGCTTATCCCCCCCGGCCTGGTCGACCTCGCGCCCGACGACTGCGAGCGGGTCGATGTCGGCAAGTACCCGGGGCGCGCCCGCCTGCCCCAGGCCGAGATCAACCGGCTGCTGGTCGAGCGCGCCCGCGCGGGAAAGCGGGTGGTGCGCCTCAAGGGCGGCGACCCGTTCGTGTTCGGCCGGGGCGGGGAGGAGGCCGAGGCCTGCGCCGAGGCTGGGGTGCGCTTCGAGGTCGTGTCCGGGGTGACCTCCGCGATCGCCGGGCCTGCCTACGCCGGCATCCCGGTCACCCACCGCGAGCTGGCAGCGGCGTTCGCTGTGGTGACCGGTCAGGAGCGGCCGGACAGGCCCGAGACCAGCGTGGACTGGCAGGCGCTGGCCCGGGTGGGGACGCTGTGCGTGCTCATGACCGTCGGGAGCCTGGAGCGGGTCGCCGGGCGCCTGCTCGGGGCCGGGCGCGCCCCGGCCACCCCGGCCGTGCTGGTCGAGCGGGCCACCATGCCGAGCCAGCGGGTGATCCGCTCGACGCTGGGGGAGGTGGCCCACGACGCCGGGGCGGCCGGGGTCGGCGCGCCCGCGATGCTGGTCGTCGGGGAGGTCGCCGCGCTGACCGGGCGGACCGGCTGGGTACGGCCGCGCCGGCTCGCCGGCCAGGTGGTGCTCGTGCCCGGCGGGCGCGGGGAGGCGCATGGGCCCGGCGGGCGCGGGCAGGCGGCGACGCTGGCCGGGCTGCTGCGGGAGCGGGGCGCCGAGCCGCTCGAGCTGCCCCTGGTCGAGGTGCGCCCGGCCCCCTCGCCCGCCGCGCTGGACCGGGCGGTGGCCGCCCTGGCCGCCGGGGCCTACCGCTGGACGGCGCTGACCAGCCGCGACGGGGTCGAGGCGTTGCGGGGCCGGGTCGAGGCGGCGGGCCTGGACGTCCGCGCCCTCGCCCGCACCCGCGTGGCCGCGGCCGGCCCGGCCACCGAGGCCGCACTGCGCGCCTGGGGGATCGTGCCCGACCTGCTCCTTGAGGCCGGGCGCGACGACCAGTCCCTGGCCGCCGCCTTCCTGCCGCCTCCTACGCCGGACCCCCGGGCCGGCGCCGAAGGCGAGAGGCCGGGCGCCGCCGGCGTCGCGGGCACGGCCGGCCCTTCCCAGGCGCCGGCGGTCCTGCTGCCACGGGGGGACCCGTCCGGCCCGGAGCCGGCGGCGACGCTGCGGAGCAAGGGCTGGGCGGTGGATGAGGTGGTCGCCTACCGGGCGGTGCCCCGCGACCTCGACCCGGACCTGCGCAAGCGGGTGGACGCGGGCGAGGTCGGCTGGGTGGCGTTCACCTCTCCCTCCACCGTGACCGGGTTCCTCGGCGCCTACGGCGGGCCGCCGCCGCCCGGGGTGCGCGTCGCCGTCCTCGGACCGGACACCGCCGAGGCGGCCGGCGCGTGCGGCGTCCGGGTCGACGCCCTCGCGCCAGAGCACACCATCCCCGGCCTGGTCGCGGCCATCGAGGGCGCCACCAAGCCGCGCTGACGCCTGCGCCTTGAGGCGCTGACGCCTGCACCTTGGAGGCGCTCCCATACGACTCGCTGAAGGCGTTCTCATACGGCTCTACCTGGTAACAGGTCGTCCCGGGGGGCGGAGCGCGGCGCTTGACCCGGCCACCCGCGCCGGGCTAGGTTGAGCGCAGCAAGCTGGGCGGTGGGAACCAGGAAGCCGGTGCGAGACCGGCGCGGGCCCGCCACTGTGACCGGGAAGCGAACCCCAGCATGGCCACTGCTCGCGGGTGGGAAGGCCGGGGTGAGCGAGGATCCGGGAGCCAGGAGACTGGCCCGCCGCCCCTCCGTCAACTGGGGACGACGGATTTCCCCAAGGAGGTCACCTTGAACGGTGAGCGCATACCCCTTCGCGAGCTGGCCGTGCCGTTGCTCGCCGCCCTCGTGCTCGCCCAGTTCGTGCTCTACGCCGTCGGGTTCGACCAGGGCGCGCTCGCGTCACCCGTGACGCACGCCCTCGCCGACAAGGGCGGTGTGCTCCACGAGTTCTTCCACGACGCCCGCCACCTGCTCGGCGTCCCCTGCCACTAGCCGCCGATGATCGCCGCCGCAGTGCGGCGCGGCCTGCTCGCCGGCGCGCTCGCCGGCCTGCTCGCGGGGCTCCTGTCGTTCGCGATCGGGGAGCCACGGGTCCAGGCCGCGATCCGCTTGGAAGAGGTTGCCGCCGCCACATCCGCCGCAGGGACCGCTGACGCCGGGCCGCCGGCGTTCGAGGTGACGCGCGCCGCCCAGCGGGTGGGGCTCGTCGTGGGGCTCGCACTGTACGGGCTGGCCGTGGGCACGCTGTTCGCGGTCGCGTCCGTGTGGGCGGTGGGCCGGGTCGAGGGGAGCGACTGGCAGCGCAGCCTCAAGCTCGGTGCCGCCACCGTGGGCGCGGTCGTGCTGCTGCCCGCACTCAAGTACCCGCCGAACCCGCCCGCCGTGGGCGACCCGGCCACGGTCGGCCAGCGCACCACCCTGTACCTGGGCCTGGCCGCGATCGGCGTGCTGCTCGCGCTCGCGGCCTGGGCCGCCGCCCGCCAGCTGGCCGCGTCGCGCCTGTCCGCGCCCGTGCGCCAGACCCTGGTCGGGGTGGGCGTCGTCGCCGTGGCGGCCGCGGTGCTGGCCGCCATGCCCGCCATCCGGGAGCCGGTGAGGCTGCCGGCCGAGCTGCTGTGGTCGTTCCGGCTCGCCTCGATCGCCACCCAGGCCACGCTCTACGGCGGCACGGCACTGCTCTTCGGGTTGCTCGCGGTCCGCGCCGGTGCCCGTGCCACGGTGTCGTGAACCGGTTGCTCCTCGTCCGCCACGCGACCACCTCGTCGACCCGCCGGGCGTGCTTCCCGCAGACCACCGGTGCCGCGGCGGTCGACGGCTGCGAGCCGCTCGACCGCGGCGGCGGGGAGCAGGCCGCGGCGCTGCGCGGGATGCTCCCGCGGGCCGACCACTGCTGGGCCTCGCTCGCCGCCCGGGCCCAGGAGACGGCATGCCTGGCCGGCTTCGCGCCCGAGCCCTGCGGGGACCTGGCCGAGTGCGACTTCGGCCGCTGGGCTGGCGCGCTCCCCACCGAGATCGTTGACGCCGACGCGGTCAAGGCCTGGTACGCCGACCCCGACGGCGCGCCCCACGGCGGCGAGGGGTTCCGCGACGTGCGCGCCCGGGCCGCCCGGGTGCTCGGCCGGGCGCGGGACCTCGGCGGCACGGTCGTCGCGTTCACCCACGGCGGGCTCGTCAAGGCCGCCCTCTGCGAGGTGCTCGGGCTGCCCTCGTCCGCCCTCTGGCGGCTCGACGTCGCCCCGGCCTCGGTCACCGAGCTGCATCCCGTCGGCGACGAGTGGCGGGTCGTGCGGCTCAACTGGGAGCCGGGGAGCCTGCGATGACCACCGAGGCCGTGACCGGAAGCCCACGCTACGGGGCGGGGATCACCACGGGCGTGACTGGGAGCCCACGCTACAGGGCGGAGCTCACCACGGGCGTGACCCGGAGCCCGTGTGCCTGGGTGATGGCATCCGCGGGCGTGACCGGGAACTGGCGGGCGCGGGCGGTGCGCCGATGATGCCGCCGCTGCTGGCGGGCTGGGTGGCCGACCGGGCGCTCGGCGACCCGCGCAGGGGCCACCCTGTGGCCGGGTTCGGGCGGCTCGCCGGGCGCCTCGAGCAGCTGCTGTGGCGCGACGGTCGCGCCGCCGGCGCCGCCTACGTCGCGGTGCTGGTCGGTGGCCCGGCCGCCACAGTCTGGGTGCTGCAGCGGCGGCTCCCGGCCCGCCCCGGGGCCCTGCTCCTGGCCCTGGCGACCTGGGCGGCGCTCGGCTCGAGGTCGCTCGGCCGGGAGGCCGCCGCGGTCGCCGACGCCGTCGCCCGGGGGGACCTGGGGGACGCGCGCCGGCGCCTGCCGGCGCTGTGCGGCCGGGACCCGTCGGGCCTGGACGGCGCCGAGCTGTGCCGTGCCGCCGCCGAGTCGGTGGCGGAGAACACCGCCGACGCGGTTGTGGGGCCGCTGCTGTGGGGCGCGCTGGCCGGGCCCGCCGGCGTGGTCGCCCACCGCTGCGCCAACACCCTGGACGCGATGGTCGGGTACCGCTCGCCCCGGTACGAGCGGTTCGGCTGGGCCGCAGCACGCCTCGACGACCTGGTCAACTGGGCCCCCGCCCGCGCCACCGCGCTGCTCGCCGCCGCGTGCACGCCGCTCGTCGGCGGCTCCCCGCGCCGCGCGCTCGCGGTCCTGCGGCGCGACGGCGGCGGCCATCCCAGCCCGAACGCCGGCCGCTGCGAGGCCGCGTTCGCCGGCGCGCTCGGCGTGCGGCTGGGCGGCGCCAACCGCTACGGCGGCCGGGTCGAGGTCCGCGGCCCCCTCGGCGACGGGCCGCCTCCCACCCCGGCCGACCTCAGGCGCGCCATCCGGCTGTCCACCGCGGTCGGGGCCCTGGCCGCCCTGGCCGCGTCGACCAGATGGCGGGTGCCGGCACGCTGGCGCCGCCCGGGCACGGCGGGCTTCCCCGTGGCCTGGCGCAGGGAGGCGGCCTGGGGTGGGAAGGCGGCCTCGTCCGGGAAGGCGACCTGGCCTGGGACGGGGGTGCGTCGGTGAGCGGCGCGCTGCTCGTGGCCGGGACCGCGTCCGAGGTGGGCAAGTCGGTGGTGGCGGCCGGGCTGTGCCGCTGGCTGGCCCGTCAGGGCGTCAAGGTGGCGCCGTTCAAGGCACAGAACATGGCGCTGAACTCGGCCGTGACACTTGACGGGGCGGAGATCGGCCGGGCCCAGGCGATGCAGGCCGCCGCCGCCCGGGTCGAACCCGAGGCGGCGATGAACCCGGTCCTGCTCAAGCCGACTGGCGACCGCACCAGCCAGGTGGTGGTGATGGGCCACCCCGACGGGGTCGCCGACGCCCGCTCCTACCAGGACCGCAAGCCGGAGTTGCTGGGCGTCGCGCTCGCCGCTCTGGCCGACCTCCGGGGCCGCTTCGACGTGGTGATCTGCGAGGGCGCCGGCTCCCCGGCCGAGGTCAACCTGCGCGCCCACGACTTCGTGAACATGGGCCTGGCCCGGGCCGCCGGCCTGCCGGTCGTGGTCGTCGGCGACATCGACCGGGGCGGGGTGCTCGCCGCCCTGTACGGCACGCTCGCGCTGCTCGAGCCGGCCGACCAGGCCCTGGTCAAGGGATGGCTGATCAACAAGTTCCGGGGCGACCCGGCGCTGCTCGGGCCCGGCCTGGACCGGCTGCGCGAGCTCACCGGCCGTCCCGTGCTCGGCGTGCTGCCCATGCGGGAGGGGCTGTGGCTGGACGTCGAGGACTCCCTCGCGCTCGAGTCGCGGCCCGCCCCGCGCGGGCCCGGGGCCGCCTCCGGGCTCGACGTCGCGGTCGTGCGCCTGCGCCGCATGAGCAACTTCACCGATCTCGACGCGCTCGCGGCCGAGCCTGGCGTGCGCGTGCGCTACACCGACGACCCCGTCGACGTCGCCCGCGCCGACCTGGCCGTGCTGCCTGGGACCAAGGCCACCGTGGCCGACCTCGCCCTGGTGCGCGCCTGGGGGGTCGGCGACGCGCTGGCCGCCCGGGCCCGCCGCGGCGACCCCGTGCTCGGGATCTGCGGCGGCTACCAGATGCTCGGCCGCCTGATCCACGACGGCGTCGAGTCGGGCGCCGGCACCGTCGAGGGCCTCGGCCTCCTGCCGGTCGAGACCACCTTCGAGGCCGGCAAGACCCTCACCCGGCGGGCTGGCACCTGCCCGCTGCTCGGCGTGCCCGCCACCGGCTACGAGATCCGCCACGGTCACACCCGCGTGCTCGGCGGCACGCCCCTGCTCGACCCGGACGGCGGCTGCGCCGACGGCGCGGTGCTGGGGACCTCCTGGCACGGGCTGCTCGAGGGCGACCCGCTGCGCCGCGCCCTGCTGGCCTGGGTCGCCGAGCGGCGCGGCCTCGACTTCGTCCCGCAGCGCACCGAGTTCGCCGCGGTGCGCGAGGCCCGCCTCGACGCGCTCGGCGACCTGATCGCCCACCATGCCGACCTCGACGCGCTGAGCGGGCTGATGGGGCGATGATCCCTGTCCCTCGCGCCGAGCGGGCTGATGGGGCGAGGGTCCCTGTCCCTCGCGGCGAACGGGCTGATCGGCCGATGATCCTGTTCCTCACCACCGCCGACACCGAGGTGCTCGCCGCGAGCCGGGCCGCCGGGCTCCTGCCCGGCGGGTTCCCGGCCGTGCGGGCCGCCAACCCGGTCAGCGCCGAGGTCGCCCTCGACGGCGCCCGGGTCGTGCTGGTGCGCCTGCTGGGCGGGCGGCGGGCGTGGGACGGCTTCGACGCGGTCCGGGCTCGCTGCGCCCGAGCAGGCGTCCCGCTGCTGGCGTTCTCCGGCGAGGCCACGCCCGACGCCGAGCTGACCGCGCTGTCCAGCGCGCCCGCCGGGGTCGTCGCCGACGCGTTCGCCTACCTGGTCCAGGGTGGCGTGGAGAACACCGCCAACCTGTTCCGGTTCGTCGCCGACACGCTGCTGCGGACCGGGTTCGGCTTCGCCGCCCCCGCTGCCCTGCCCGAGGAAGGCGTCTGGGGGGCGCGGCCCCGCGACCCGGGGCGGCCCACCGTCGGGGTCGTGTTCTACCGGACCCACTGGATGAGCGGGAACACCGCATTCGTCGGGGCGCTGTGCGACGCGGTCGAGGCCCGGGGGGCGAACGCGCTGCCGGTGTTCGCCTACTCGCTGCGCCCCAGGGACGGCCGGGTGCCCGCGCTCGAGCTGCTCCGCGGCGTCGACGCGGTGGTCCTCACCGTGCTCGCGATGGGCGGCAGCACCGCCGCGGACGCCGAGGGGTGGTCGGTGCCGGCGCTGGAGGCGCTCGGCGTCCCCGTGGTCCAGGCCGTCTGCGCCACCTCCGCGCGCGCGGCCTGGGCGGCGTCCGACGCGGGGCTGTCCCCGCTCGATGTCGCCATGCAGGTTGCGCTGCCCGAGTTCGACGGGCGCATCGTGACCGTGCCGTTCTCGTTCAAGGAGACCGGTGAGGACGGCACGGTGACCTACGTGCCCGACCCGGAGCGGGCCTTGCGGGTGGCCGGGATCGCGGTCCGGCTGGCCAGGCTGGGCCACATCCCGAACGCGGCCAAGCGGGTCGCGGTGATGCTGTCGAACTACCCGACCAGGCACAGCCGGGTCGGCAACGCGGTCGGCCTGGACACCCCCGCGTCGGCCGTGCGGCTGCTCGACGCGCTGACCGCCGCCGGCTACGACACCGGCGACTGGCGCGAGCGGGGCTGGGACGGCGACCAGCTCGTCCACGCACTGATCGCCTCCGGCGGGTACGACGAGGAGTTCCTCACCGCCGAGCAGGTCGCGGCCAACCCGGCCCGGGTGGACCCGGCCCGCTACGCCGGCTGGTTCGCCCAGCTCCCCGCCGGCCTGCGCCAGGCGGTCCAGGCGCACTGGGGCCCGCCCCCCGGCGAGCTGTACCGCGACGGCGACGACCTCGTGCTCGCCGGGCTGCGGCTCGGCAACGTGTTCCTGGGCATCCAGCCGCCGCGCGGGTTCGGGGAGAACCCGGTCGCCATCTACCACGATCCCGACCTGCCTCCCACCCATCATTACCTGGCTGCCTACCGCTGGCTCGACCAGGAGTGGGGCGCAGACGCCGTCGTGCACCTCGGCAAGCACGGCACGCTCGAGTGGCTGCCCGGCAAGAGCCTCGGGCTGTCGGCCTCGTGCGGGCCCGACGCCGTCCTCGGCGACCTGCCGCTGCTCTACCCGTTCGTGGTCAACGACCCGGGCGAGGGCACCCAGGCCAAGCGCCGCGCCCACGCGGTGATCGTCGACCACCTGGTCCCGCCCATGACCCGGGCCGAGACCTACGACGACCTGGCCCGGCTGGAGCAGCTGCTCGACGAGTACGCCCAGGTCTCGGCCCTCGACCCGGCCAAGGTGCCCGCCGTCCGGGCCCGCATCTGGCAGCTCCTGGTCGTGGCGGAGCTGCACCGGGACCTCGGGGTCGACTCTGAGCCCGACGACTTCGACGACTTCGTGCTGCACGTCGACGGCTACTTGTGCGAGATCAAGGACGCCCAGATCCGCGGCGGCCTGCACGTGCTCGGGCAGGCCCCGGCCGGCGAGGCGCTCGTCGGGCTCGTGCTCGCGATCCTGCGCCTGCCCCAGGCCGGGCTGCCCGGCCTGCGCGAGGCCCTCGGGCTGGACGAGGCCGCTCTGGACCGGACCGCGGTCGACCGGGTCGAGGCCGAGGCGCGGGCGCTGGTCGAGGCGATGGACGCCAAGGGCTGGGACCCGGCGGTGGCCGGCGCGCTCGCCGACGGGGCCGTGGCCGACGTGCTGCGCTTCGCGGCCACCGAGGTGGTGCCGCGCCTGGCCGGCACCGAGCGGGAGATCGTCCGGCTGCTCGACGGGCTCGACGGCCGCTACGTCCCGGCCGGCCCGTCCGGCTCGCCCACCCGCGGCCGGGTCGACGTGCTGCCGACCGGCAAGAACTTCTACTCGGTGGACCCCAAGGGTCTGCCCAGCGAGCTGTCGTGGCAGGTCGGGCAGAAGCTCGCCGAGGACCTCTGCGCCCGCTACCGGCGCGAGACCGGCCAGTGGCCGGCCTCGATCGGGATCGTGGTCTGGGGCACGTCGGCGATGCGCACCCACGGCGACGACGTGTCGGAGATCCTCGCCCTGCTCGGCGTGCGCCCGGTCTGGCACCCCGAGACCCGGCGGGTGACCGGGCTGGAGCTGCTCTCCCTCGAGCGGCTCGGCCGGCCCCGGGTCGACGTGACCGTGCGGATCAGCGGCTTCTTCCGCGACGCGTTCCCGCACCTGGTGCAGCTGGTGGACGACGCGGTGGCGCTGGTGGCCGGGCAGTCGGCCGAGCCCGCCGGGCAGAACCCGGTCGCCGCCACCGTGCACGCCGACCTCGCGGCCGGCGTGGACCCGCGGCGGGCCACCGCGCGGGTGTTCGGCTCCAAGCCGGGCGCCTACGGCGCGGGGCTGCTCCCGCTGATCGACGCGCGCAACTGGCAGACCGACGCCGACCTGGCCGAGGTCTACGCGACCTGGGGCGGCTACGCGTACGGGCGCGGCCTGGACGGGGTCGAGGCCAGGGACGACATGGCGCGCACCTTCGGCCGCATCCGGGTCGCGGTCAAGAACACCGACACCCGCGAGCACGACCTGTTCGACTCCGACGACTACTTCCAGTACCACGGCGGTATGGTCGCGGCCGTGCGCGCGCTCACCGGGCAGTCGCCAAAGGCCTACATCGGCGACTCCCACGACCCCGCCCGCCCCCGCACCCGCGACCTGCGCGAGGAGACCGCCCGGGTGTTCCGCTCCCGGGTCGCCAACCCCAAGTGGATCGAGGCGATGCGCCGCCACGGCTACAAGGGCGCGTTCGAGCTGTCGGCAACCGTCGACTACCTGTTCGGCTACGACGCCACCGCCGGGGTGGTCGAGGACTGGATGTACGAGCAGCTCTCCGAGCGCTACGTGTTCGACGCCGAGGTCCGCGCGTTCATGCGCCAGTCCAACCCGTGGGCGCTGCGGGCGGTGACCGAGCGGCTGCTGGAAGCTGCCGACCGCCGCCTGTGGGCCGAGCCCGACCCCGGCACTCTTGAGCGCCTCCGCGCCGCCTACCTCGAGCTGGAGGGAGACCTCGAAGACCGTGCGCTTGAGGCGGACCTTGAAGACCGTGAGCTGGAGGGAGACCCCGAAGACCGTGCGCTTGAGGCGGACCTTGAAGACCGTGAGCTGGAGGGAGACCCCGAAGACCGTGCGCCCGGCTGAACCGCCCTACCCGTTCTCCGCGCTCGTCGGCGCCGACGAGCTCGGCCTCGCCCTGCTGCTCAACGCGGTGTCGCCTGCCATCGGCGGGGTGCTGGTCCGCGGCGAGAAGGGCACCGCCAAGTCCACCGCCGTGCGCGGGCTGGCCGCGCTCCTCCCCGACGTGCGGGTCGTGGCGGGCTGCCGCTTCGCCTGCGACCCGGACGCGCCCGACCCGGCCTGCCCGGATGGGCCGCACGGGCCCGACCGGGCCGCCGAGGTCCGGCCCGCCCGGCTGGTGGAGCTGCCGGTCGGCGCCAGCGAGGACCGGGTGGCCGGGTCGCTGGACCTGGAGCGGGCCCTGGCCGAGGGAAGGCGCGCGTTCGAGCCGGGCCTCCTGGCCCGGGCTCACCGGGGCGTCCTGTACGTCGACGAGGTGAACCTGCTCGGCGACCACCTGGTCGACCTGTTGCTCGACGCCGCCGCGATGGGCACCAACCACGTCGAGCGCGAAGGCGTCTCGGTCCGCCACGCCGCCCGCTTCCAGCTCGTCGGGACCATGAACCCCGAGGAGGGGGAGCTGCGCCCGCAGCTCCTGGACCGGTTCGGGCTGACCGCCGAGGTGCGTGCCTCCCGGGACCCGGCCGAGCGGGCCGAGGTGGTGCGGCGCCGCCTGGCCTACGAGGCCGACCCGGCCGGGTTCGCCGCCGCCTGGGCCGGTGCCGACCGCGAGGTGGCCGCCCGCATCCGCGCCGCGCGCACGCTGCTCGCCGAGGTCACCCTGGGCGAGCGGGCCCTCGAAGCGGTCGTGGCCGCCTGCACGGCGTTCGAGGTCGACGGGCTCCGGCCCGACATCGTCACCGCCAAGACGGCCACCGCCCTCGCCGCCTGGCACGGCCGGACCTTGGTCGGCATCGACGACGTGCGCACCGCGGCGCTGCTCGCGCTCCCGCACCGCCGCCGCCGCGGCCCGTTCGAGGAGCCGCGGGTGGACCCGGAGACGCTTGAGCGCGCCCTCGAGCCGTTCGCCGACGACCCCGGCCATCCCGATGGCCCGGGTGACCCGCGCGACCCCGACCACCACGACCACTCCGATGGCCCGGGTGGTCCACGCGGCACCGGCGGTCCCGACGACTCCGACGGTCCCGGCGGCCCGG
>Ga0307278_10001695_pt1 | contig 10894 bp, 8 predicted proteins | sample ER_DNA_117_FD_194482 | JGI IMG/M metagenome (GOLD analysis project Ga0307278, IMG submission 194482) | Bulk soil microbial communities from the East River watershed near Crested Butte, Colorado, United States - ER_DNA_117 | ecosystem: Environmental > Terrestrial > Soil > Floodplain | place: USA...
TCCCCGGAAGGCGAAGACGTCGTGGACCCAGAGGCCGTGCCCTGGATGCCAGCGGCCCTTGCCGGCGACGCGGATTCGCACGGGCACCGATCCGGGACGGTTCCGCAGGTTTCGGTTGCGCAGGACGAGCACGGTGATGGCAGTCGCACAGAGCCATAGGGGAACTCCGACCAGCGCGAGGATCGCCCAGATCATCTGCTACCTCCCTCTCCTTTCATCGCCTCTTACACGTCCGAGGATGACCGGCCCTCCGGGCTCGGCGCGTGCGCCGAGCCCGGAGGATGCGCCCGGGCCTACTGCCGTGCCAGGTGTACGCGTAGTTCGGCTTCGGGGTCGTGGATCAGTTCGCCGCTGACGTCCAGCGTGACGCTGTGGAGCGTTCCGCTGAACCTGAACGGGCCTACGTAGTCGGGTGTTACCGGAGAACCCGGGTTGGCTCCGCAGGTGAGCGCACCGGGATTGAACGTAAAGGGTGTCGTCACGTCGGCATCGGCATCGCCGACGATGTCCCCGTCGACGTAGAGCTGCAGCCTGCCCGGCGCGCCCTTGCCCTTCTGCATGTCAGGCTTCCCCGTCGGCTCGAACTCGAAGCGAAGCTCGTGTTTTCCTGCGGGCACGACGTCCTCGGATTCGACGCCGAGGAGTTTGCGCCCGACGTAGTTGTGTACGTAACGCAGCTTGCCGTCCTTGATGAAGAAGGAGTACCCGCCCGCGGCCGTGCCCTGGCTGAGCAGTACGCCCTCGGCCCCTTCCTCGGGGATCTCGACGTCTGCGGTGATGCTGTGCGGACGGTTGAGAACCTTCGGGGCGGCAAAGTTCGGAACCGACTGCGTGTTGGGAAGGTACGTGTAGCTGTCGCGCGGCGACGAGATCTGTGGCTTCTCGCCGACCATTCGGGCGAGGCCGCTGCCGTCGATGGGCATGACGTCGTACTTGCCGGCCTCGACGTACCAGGTACCGATCATTGCGATCAGGCGGTCGCGGTTCTCGTCGGCGATGTTGTGGTTCTCCGCGAAGTCTTCGGCAACGTGGTACAGCTCCCAGCCCTTGGCGTCGAGCGCCGAGAGCGTGTCCGACGAGATCGGCTGGCCGAACCCCATCCCCGCTTCGGCGAACGACGGGCCCGGCCAGGCGCACACCGCCCGCCACCCGTCGTGGTAGATGGCCCGGTGTCCGAGCATCTCGAAGTACTGCGTCGTGCGCTTGCTGTCCGCCTTCGCATCCTCGAGCGTGTGCGCGAAGCTGACGCCGTGCATCGGAGACTGCTTGACGCCTCGGATCTGGTCGGGTGGCTTGACGCCAAGCAGGTCGAGTACGGTCGGCACCATGTCGATGATGTGCGCGTACTGCGTGCGCACCTCGCCCTTGGCCTTGATCCCTTTCGGCCAGGAGACGATGAACGGATCGGTCGAACCGCCACGGTAGGTCTCACGCTTCCAGCGGCGGAACGGCGTGTTGCCGGCCCACGTCCAACCCCACGGATAGTGGTTGAAGTGCTTGGGGCCGCCGAGCTCGTCGATCAGCTTCAAGCTCTCTTCGATCGGCCCTAGCGCGTTGTTGAAGAACTGCGCCTCGTTCATGGTGCCCGTCGGGCCGCCCTCGGCGCTCGCACCGTTGTCGGAGATCACCATGATCAGCGTGTTCTCGAGCTCACCTTGCTTCGTCAGGAAGTCGAGCAGGCGCCCAATCTGGTGGTCCGTGTGGCTGAGGAAGCCCGCGAACACCTCCATCATCCGGCTGTACAGCTGCCGCTCCGGAGCGGGAATGGAGTCCCAATCCGGGACGTCTGGATCATGGCGTGACAACTCGGCGTCGGCCGGAGCGATCCCGAGCTCCTTCTGACGCGCGAAGGTCGTCTCGCGGTAGGCGTCCCAGCCGTCGTCAAACACGCCCTTGTACTTGTCAGCCCACTCCTTCGCGACGTGATGCGGTGCGTGCGTGGCGCCGAAGCACAGATGGAGGTAGAAGGGCTTGTCGGGATCGGACTGCTTCGTGTCCGCGATGAACGTGACCGCCTTGTCGACCAGATCCTCGCTGAGGTGGTATCCCTGCTCGGGCGTCTTCGGAGCTTCGACCTGGTGGTTGTCGTAGACGAGGTCGGGATGCCACTGGCTCGTGTCGCCGCCCAGGAAGCCGTAGTAACGCTGGAAGCCACGGCCCACGGGCCAGCGGTCGTATGGCCCGGCTGGGGTCTCCTGGTTGCTGGGCGTCAGGTGCCATTTGCCCACCATGAAGGTGCTGTAGCCCTCCTCGAGGAGGATCTCGGACAGCATGCCGTTCTCGAACGGCATCACCCCGTCGTAACCCGGGAATCCCGTCGCAAGCTCCGTGATGCACGCCATGCCGTTGGCGTGGTGGTTGCGCCCCGTGACGATGCAGGAGCGACTCGGCGAGCAGAGCGCAGTCGTGTGCATGCTGTTGTACCGCAGCCCGTTCGCCGCGATCCCGTCGATATTGGGTGTCTCGATCGGGCTGCCGTAGCAGCCGAGATTGCCGTAGCCCGTGTCGTCGAGAACGATCATCACGACATTCGGGGCGCCCTTCTTCGCCCGGACGGGCGCAGGCCACGCTGGACTCGACTCCTCAGCGGTGCGCCCGATGACTCCCGGGAATGTCGTTCCAGGTTCGTACTCGACGATGGGCATCAAGCGGCCTCCGTTCGGTCCAGCTCGTAGGTTGAAGGACGACCTTAGAAGGCCGACGCAGCGGCAACATCACCCCGTTGAGATGATCCGTATTGGTGTTTCGCAAGCCATCCGGCGGCCGATACAGAATTAGGATCGTGTCCGAGTTCACCCCCACGCTGCGGGTAGAGGAGCTTGGCGAACGGGTCAGGCTTAGCTTGGACGGCTTGCTCTCAGCCGACGGCTCAACGTTGCAGGACGCGGCGGACGAGTTGGTGCGAAAGATGCTCGTGGCAGTGATGGCGCTCCGCTCCGGCGGTATCAGCGGCCTCAGCGCAGCGTCTCGTCCGGACATGACGCTCGTGGTCTTCCTCTGGGAGCTCGGTGAGATAGCGGCGGCCGGCGGCGACATCCGCGAGCGCCTGTTCGGGCCGAGCAGCCTCGCGGCCTAACAGCCTCCCGGGTCGTTACTCCCGCATCAGCATCGCTGCGGCCTCGCGCTCCAGGTCGATGAACGCCTCGCCGCTCACGTCGACCGCGACGCGATGTATCTTGCCGCCGGTGAAGCGCCAGGGCATCTCGCCCGGGTAGTCGGAAGTGATGCCGGCGCCGCTGTCGCGACCGATGCAGAGGCCCTCCCCGGCGATCATGAACTTTCCGGGCTGCGTCTTGATCGGGCCCTCGCCTACCTTCGTGTCCCCGTACCAGAGCGAGAGGAGTCCGGTGGCTACACCGGGCGGATCCTCGCCGCTCTTGTCGAACGAAGCGGAAAGGATCAGGTTCTCGCCAATCGGAATGTCTTCGGTCGCGTCGAACTTCTGCTCTGCCATGCCGACAAAGTTGTAGACGTAGTGCAGCCGGTTGTCCTTCACGTAGAGCGTGTGACCCCCGAACGGCGAGCCGTGCGCGAAGAGCACGCCCTGCGCGCCCTTGGCGGGGATGTCCACCGCCGCTCCGATCACGAAGGATCGGTTGCGAACGTTGACGGCCTGTGACTCGGGAACGTCTGCGGCGTCCGGGAAATACATGTAGCGGTTACGAGCTGGAGAGAGCACGGGTCGGGGTGTGATCATGATCTCGAGTGCCGAGCGGTCATCGAGCGGGAACGCTCCGTTGGCACCCGCCTCCGCGTACCAGAGATTCACCAGTTCCCGCACTTTCTCCGGTTGCTCGGCGGCGAGGTTGTGGAGTTCGGCGCGGTCAACGTTGACGTTGTAGAGCTCCCACTCGTCGTCGTTGAAGTTGCTCCAGCCGCTCAAGGTGGGATGGTTCGTGACCGCCTTCCAACCCTCGTGCCAGATCCCGCGCGAGCCGAGCATTGAGTAGAACTGCGTCTTGCGCGCGGACGGTGCCTTAGCGTCGTCGAAACCAGAGCGCATGCTGACTCCGTCGAAGTCGGTCTGGGTGTGGCCCTTGATCGTCTCCGGGGCTTGGACGCCGAGGACGTCGAGGATCGTCGGGACGATGTCGATCGCGTGGTGGTACTGCTCGCGGATCTCACCCTTGGACTTCATGCCGGCAGGCCACGAGATGATGCACGGGTCGCTCGTACCGCCGTTGAACTCGTAGCGCTTCCACATCTTGAACGGCGTGTTGAAGGCCATCGCCCAGCCGTTCGGGTAGTGGTTGTACGTCTTCGGGCTACCGAGATCCTCCAGGAGCGGCAGGTTGGCCTCGATCGTGTCCGGGATCCCGTTCGCGAACTTCATCTCGTTGACCGAACCGTTGGGCCCACCCTCGCCCGAAGCGCCGTTGTCGGAAACCAAGACGACAAGTGTGTTTTCGCGCCAGCCGAACTCCTCGAGGAAGCCGAGCAGGCGTCCGATCTGGTCGTCGGCGTGCGCCAGGAAACCGGCGTAGACCTCAGCCATGCGGGAGAACAGCTTCTTCTCGTCGGCCGAGAGTGAGTCCCATGGCCGCGTGACATCGAGGGGCGGGAACGGCTTGTCGTCAGGTCCGGTGCGTGTCTCCGTCCCGATCGGGTTGATCGGCGGCACCTCGGTGTCCTTCGGGACAAGGCCCAGCTCCTTCTGCCGCGCGAGGGTCTGCTCGCGCATCGCCTCGTACCCCATGTCGAAGCGACCCTTGTACTTGTCGATCCACTCCTTCGGCGCATGGTGAGGCGCGTGGCACGCGCCCGGCGCGTAATAGAGGAAGAAGGGCTTCTCCGGTGCGATCGCTTTCGCGTCCCGGATGAACTCGATTGCCTTGTCCGTCAGGTCCTCCGTGAGGTGGTAGCCCTCTTCGGGAGTACTCGGCTGATCGACGGGGTGGTTGTCGTAGACGAGATCCGGGTACCACTGGCTGGTCTCCGCCCCGAGGAACCCGTACCAGCGCTCGAAACCTCTGCCGGTCGGCCAGTTGCGTCTCGTTGAAGCAAGGTTCATCTCGTCGTCCGGGCAGAGATGCCACTTGCCCACCATGTAGGTGTTCCAGCCCAGCTCGCCGAGGATTTCCGGGAGCGCGCCGTTCTCTGGCGGAATCGTGCCGCTCGCGTTCGGGAAGCCGATTGCGGCCTCGGTGATGCACGCCATGCTGTTACGCGTGTGGTTTCGCCCAGTCAACAAGCAGGAGCGTGTCGGAGAGCACAGCGCGGTCGTATGCCACTGCGTGAAACGGACACCGTCCCCCGCGATCCCGTCGATATTCGGTGTCTCGACCGGCCCTCCGTAGCAGCCGAGTGCCGAGAAGCCGACGTCGTCGAGGACGATGTAGACGACGCTCGGCGCGCCCTCCGGCGCTTTCGCCGGCTCAAACGGCGACCAGTCAGGCTCAGAGTCGCGGATGTCGACGTTGACGACCCCCTTGAACGGCTTGCTCATTGCTAATCCTCCCGATCGACAACCTGCGTTGGACGCCGGAGCTGCGCTCGGCTGGAGTAACCGTGACGGCGGCGGCACCGAACGACATCACCCCTTCGGGACGAACGCACGCTCGCGCGTGTTGGATAGCCGGGACTTCGTCCTTTCGGGATGACGGGAGCGCGGCCGTTGGCAAGCAGAATCGTCTTTGACCGAGACGTGACGGCGACGGAGACCAGAACAGAGTCCTACGGCGAGAGACCTGCGTGGGCTCCCGCGCGGCCGCGCTTGCACCCGGTGGGCTTGCTCAGCGCCTGGGTCCTGTCCGCTGCGGCACTGCTGATCGCCGCCTGGATCGTCCCAGGCGCTTCGGTGCGCAACTTCGGAGGGGCGCTCGTCGCGGCTCTCGTGATCGCGCTGTTGAATGCGTTGCTCCCGCCGCTCGTCGCGGCGCTGCGCCTGCCGCTGATGCTGCTCGTCGGATTCGTGCTCGTGCTCGTGGTCGACGCGCTGACGCTGCTCGCCGCCGACGACCTCACGAACGGGGACCTCTCGGTGGATTCCTTCTGGTCCGCGCTGGGAGTGGCACTGGTTGCGGCGGCAGTCGGCGTGGTCCTCGACGTCGTCGCGGGCTCGAACGATGACGACACGTACACGTTCCGCGTCATCCAGAGGATCGCGCGCCGGGGGGGAGACCGTGTCACCACCGACGCTCCGGGCATCGTCTTTCTCGAGATCGACGGCCTCGCGCTGCCGGTCCTGCAGCGCGCGATGCGCGACGGCAGCGCACCCAACATGGCCCGCTGGCTCTCAGACGGCTCGCACGCGCTCGCCGAGTGGGAGACGGACCTCTCGTCGCAAACGGGAGCCAGCCAGGCGGGAATCCTCCTCGGATCGAACACGGACATTCCGGCCTTCCGCTGGGTGGAGAAGGAAACGGCGACGCTGATGACCTGCTCGGCTCCGCCTGATTGTGCGGAGATCGAGCGCCGCCACACCTCGGGGCGAGGCCTACTCGCAGACGGCGGTGCAAGCCGAGGCAACCTGCTCTCGGGAGAGGCCGACCACGTGATTCTCACGGTCAGCCGGATCGACGCCGAGAAGCACGCGAATCCCGGATACCGGGCGTTCCTGGCCAACGGCTTCAACGTCATGCGCGCGCTCGTCCTCTTCTTCTGGGAGGTGCTGCTCGAATGGAGCGCCGCGTCCCGGGCTAAGCGGCGAGATGTTCGGCCCCGCGGCCACCGCGGCGGCTACTACCCGTTCATGCGTGCGGCACTGTGCGTGGTCGTCCGGGACGTGATCGTGTACGGCGTGCTCGCCGACATGATGAAGGGGCGGCCCGCTGTGTACGCCACGTTCTCGAGCTATGACGAGGTCGCGCACCACTCCGGCCTCGAGCGTGCGGACACGATGGAGGCGCTGCGAAAGCTCGACCAGCAGTTCGGCCGGATCGAGCGTGCCCGCCGCTACGCGGCGCGGCCGTACGAGCTCGTCGTCCTCTCCGACCACGGCCAGACGCAGGGCGCGACCTTCAAGCAACGGAATGGCTACGGCCTGGACGACCTCGTCGAGCGTTCGCTCGAGCGCGGCGGCGTCACCGAGATCGCCGGCGGCGACGAGCAGCAGTCGATGGTCGGCCACGCCCTTGGAGAGGCGACCGGAACGAAGCCGAAAAAGCGGCCGAAGAACGACGTCTCGGATCGCGACGTGATCGTGCTCGGCTCCGGGAACCTCGGGCTCGTGTATCTCATGGAGGAACGCCACCGCCTCACGCTCGAGGAGCTGAATGACCGGCATCCACGCCTACTACCTGCGTTGCGGAATCACCCGCACGTCGGGTGGGTACTGGTTCGAAGCGAGCACGACGGAGCCGTCGTGCTCGGCGCGCAGGGAGCCCACTACCTCGCCTCTGGACGCATCGATGGAGCTGACCCGCTCGCGGTGTTCCCGCCAACTGCTCCGCAACACTTGCTTCGCACTGACGGGTTCACCCACGTCGCAGACATCATGGTCGGGAGCTTCTACGACTCCGCGCTCGACGAGGGCTGCGCGTTCGAGGAGCTGATCTCTTTCCACGGCGGCCTCGGCGGGTCGCAGACACGGCCTTTTCTCCTCTACCCAGAGACCTTGCCGCTGCTGAACGAACCGATCATCGGTGCGGCCTCGGTCAACCTCCTTCTCCGAGGCTGGCGGGCTCAATTGAACGACGGGCTTCACGGTGACGGCGACACCCGTTCACAGCCTGACCGAGAGGAGCGGCTTGAGCCCGCAGCTCTCTGAGGGCGCGCGCGGTTCAGCAGCATGAGGCGGGTCCTCGACGTCATCGATGCCCGCACCCGCACCACGCCTTGAGCAACCCAAGCTTCTGCGCGCCGTGCCTCTGTATCGGTGACACCAGGCGCGCTGCCAACACGACGGGGGGCCTAGGTGTTCTTCTTTCGACTCAGTAGTCTGGAGCTCGGGCTCCTCCTGTTTGCGGTCGTCTTCGGCGCGGCTGGACTCGGTCATCTGTTCGGCCGTTACGTTCGTCACCGATCGGAACATCTGCAGGCGCCTCTTGGAGTCCTGCAAACCGCACTACTCGGGCTGGTCGGGCTCGTCCTGGCGTTCGGCCTCGCTCTGGCGCTCGGACGCTACGACTCTCGCCGTGCCGCAGTTGTCGACGACGCCAATGCCATCGGCACGACCTACCTGCGCGCCCAGACTCTGAAGGAACCGTTCCGAACCCGATCGCTTCAGCGGCTTGTGCGCTACACGGATACCAGCATCCGTCTCTCGCGCTCGGTACCAACCACCGCCAAGGCGCGCCAGGCAATTGCCGACGGCCAGAAGCTGCAGCGCGAGCTCTGGAGCCTTGCAGGACAGGCCCTCGCCGACGCACCCGTCGCGAGCGCGCCGCGCCTGTACGTCGAGACTCTCAACGAGATGATCGATATGCAAACGGTCCGTGTCGCCGCCCTGAACAATCGAGTGCCCGGCGCCGTGCTGGCCGTAGAGGTGATCTTCGGCGCTGTCGCGCTCGCCTTACTGGCCTTCTATCTTGCGATCCTCGGCCGAGGCGTGGTTCCTGTTCTGCTTGCCGCCGCGCTGATCTGCTTACTGCTCCTGGTCACCTTCGACCTCGACAGGCCAACGCGCGGCCTCATTCGCGTTCCCTCGACGCCGCTCACCAGCCTCCGCAAATCGATGGAACTGCCCCCGGCAGCCGCCGCACCGTCAAGGCCCTGATGGGGCTCGGCACCTCACCCTCGCCCGTCAGCGGACGCTGCTAGTCGAACCGTCGACCCCCTCCTCGGCATGGAGGAGGCCCGCGGTTCGACCCTTCGCCGTCCATCCGTCAACCAGGTCTTGTGGGCCTACGGCAGGCGGCAGACGATGCGCCCGTCATAGTTGCTGCCCTCGGCCGCTGACTCCGTCCGTACGACGAGACACGTGCCGATCTTCGTCTCGATCGGATCGCCTTCCTGCGGAAGACGCGGGAGCTCGATCTCGTCGAGCTCCTCGAAGTTCGCCCCTTCGACCTGGAGGATGAACTGTTGCAATTAATTCCGCCTTGACACGCGGCGGGCCGTACGACGTGCGACTCTGCGTCCTCCGAACATCGCTGCTCCTTCCTAGAGTTGCTGGTTACGGGCGGTCATGCGGGTGTTGCAACGGCCTTCTTCGTCTCCATTTCGTGATGTTGCGCGGCCTCGTCGGCCGCAATCAGGCCGATGCCGACCAGATCGAGCGGGCTGATGAATCCGTCGCTGATCCGGAAGCCGCCGGCCCGCATGACGGCGTCGCGAAGCGGGACCGCCCACTGGTGCTCGAGCAGAATCAGCGCAGCTGCCGAGTCGTTCGGGATGTCCTCGAGCACGTCCCACGCCTCTTCGTTGTCGGAGATCGGATGGACGCCTTCCTCCGCTGCAGCCTTGGCGCCGGCGGCCGCGCCGGCCTCGAGGCCCTCTTCGCCCTCGATGCCCATTCCGATCAACGCGCCGATCGTCGTCCCAAGCTCGATCGCCTCATCCCTGCTCAGGTTGCTGAGGTGCTCCACCTCTATATCCCCGGCGGCATCCTTGTAGACCGCGAGGGAATCGATCACCCGGACGGTGTCGCTGTTTCGAAGACGCTCTAGCTCGGCGATGATCTCGCCGTGGAAATCCGGGTGCTCGAAGCCCAGGACGACGAGCTGAACCGGTCCAATTGCCATCTGAATCCTCCCTACTCGCTTAGAGACCGACGCAAATTGCACGTCAGGGACGATTGTCGAGAACCGCCGAGGATGGCGCATCATCCCGACAGGATGAGCGGTTCAGGGGCGCAGGCTCAGCTGGTGAGCCCGGCGACACCGTTCCGAAGGAGCGAGATAGCGAGCAGTACGACGATCGCCGCTGCAATCGTCCTTGCGTCCCGTTCCAGCCAGCTCCGGGCCCGGCCGAGCTGGCGCTTGGTCCAGTCGCCCGCAACCAGGAGGGACAGCAGGGCGAGCCCAAGTGGAAGCAGGGAAGCCACGGTGAAGAAGAGCCAGTCGACGGCGTACTGCGTCGCGGTCGGATTCAGCTCCGAGATGTCTTTCAACGCGATCGGAATGAATGCGCCCGGGTTGGCGAGCGCAGCGCCGGCGCCCACGACCGCGACGATCGGAGCCGAGGCCAGCTTGCTCATCTGGTCGATCATGCTCTGAGCCCTGGCCGGATCGCGCGGCCGACGGAGGAACAGCATGATGTACACGAGCAGCAGGCCGCCGAGGATCAGATCGAGGACCGCGACCCAAGCCTTCGGGCTCGGCTTATCGGAGGCTGCGACGTCACCGATCACGAAGGCCGCGACGACGCCCACCGCAAGCGTCGCTGTGAACGCGCCGAGGTAGAACCAGAATCCCGTGCGGAGCGGCCGGTCGCCGAGCACGAGCGCCAGGACGGAGAACGAGAGCGTCGTGGGCGAGAACATCGCAGCCAGGGAAACGAGGACGATCTCCCCGTCGATCCAGCTCACTTGCTGCGCCTGAGCAACCGCCTTGCAGTGGATGGTTCGGCGCCGTTCGCTTCGGCGGCCTCCTTAGCCGCCCTCTTTGCCTGCTTCTTGGCCGTGTGCTGGGCCTTCTGGTCGGCCGCCTTCCCTTTCGCGTCCACGTACGAGTCCCCGACGAGCTTCTTTCCCCCCGACCAGCCGAACGCCCAGGTGACGAGGCAGATCGCAAAGAGGATGTTCCAGGCTGTCGTCACGAGCTGCTGCGCAACGGAATATGCCGTCGCGGTCGTCGCGTCGGTTACGCCGTTCAGCGATGCGACGTTGAACGCCTGGTTGACACCCACGCCTCCCGGGGTCACGGAAGCCACGTTCGCAATCGAGTTACCTCCGACGATCCGCATGACGGTGTGAAAGCTCACCGGAATGCCGTACGCAGCCAGGAAGAGCGCGATCACACCGAGCTTGCAGCACCAGCCCAGAAATTCAGGCAGGAAAACGCGCCCGAGAAAA
>Ga0307278_10001696_pt1 | contig 10893 bp, 8 predicted proteins | sample ER_DNA_117_FD_194482 | JGI IMG/M metagenome (GOLD analysis project Ga0307278, IMG submission 194482) | Bulk soil microbial communities from the East River watershed near Crested Butte, Colorado, United States - ER_DNA_117 | ecosystem: Environmental > Terrestrial > Soil > Floodplain | place: USA...
GCGACCATTTCCCAGCTCTCAATTCACGAGATGCACTGTGTATTGCATCGCAAGGAGTTCGCACGGGCGATCCCACCGAACACGGCCGAGCTCGCTTATCGTGAATTCCACGATGATGTCGAAGACGCGGTTCTGAAGCTAATTCCATATGGACGGGACGTTGCGCTGGAGTTCGATCGAATCGTTCGGGTCTGTTACCGAGCGAGCCCGGTCGTGCCGATCCGCGCGCTCGATGGTCTGCTCCTCGCTTCTGCGTTGACGGCACGGATGCCTGATTTGGTAAGCACGGACTTGCGCATGCGTGATGCCGGATTGCTGCTCGGATTGCGAATTTTACCGAGGTAATGCTGCGAGGAGAAGCTCTGCGAGTAAATTCAATCGAAATTAGGACGCTACTCTAAATGGCAATTTTGATCGACGAGAAGAAGCGCGTTCTGGTGCAAGGCATTACTGGCCGCGAAGGTCGGGCGCGCACGCGTCTGATGCGCGAGTACGGAACCAATGTCGTCGCGGGTGTGACGCCGGGAAAAGGCGGGCAGAGCGTGCTTGGCGTGCCAGTGTTCGACACGCCGCAGGAAGCGGTGACCGATCTGGGCAACATCGATATTTCTGTGCTTTTTGTCCCTGCGGCCGGCGTGAAGGAAGCGGCCATTTCCGCCATTGACGCGGGCATCAAACTCACGGTCTTAGTGCCGGATCGCGTGCCGGTGTGGGATGCCATGAAGATCGCGGCGGCGGCCAAAGCAAACGATGCGATTTTTCTCGGGCCCAACACGCTCGGAGTGTTGAGTCCGGGCAAGGGCGTGGTCGGCATGATAGGCGGTCGCGCTGAAAGTGCACGACAATGGTTCAAGCCCGGCATCCCAAAAGGTGTCGGGGTGATCAGTCGCTCCGGTGGCATGGCTTCGAGCACGGGCTACTATCTGGGACAGGCTGGTGTGCGCATTTCAACCATCGCGCACATTGGTGGTGACGCGGTTCTCGGGATTCGTATTCCCGATGCGGCGCTGATGTTTGAAGCCGACGCGCTCACCGAAGCGATCGTGATCTTTGGCGAAATTGGATCGTCACAAGAAGAGGAATTAGCGCAGCTGATTCGCGATCGAAAAGTCACCAAGCCGGTGATCGCATACATCGGCGGCAAGGCAGCGCGGGAAGGCACGCGCTTCAGTCACGCGGGAGCGATCATTGAAGGTGGTCGCGGCACGCACGCCGGCAAAGTGAAGGCGTTGCGTGAAGCCGGCGCCACCGTGGTCGATGCATTTGGTGAACTACCGGGTGCGGTGGTTGAAATTCTCGAGCGAATGAAAGGACAAAGTCTTATGAGTGAAACCGATAAAAACGCAGTGTGGAACACAGCGGTGACGCGCATTGAGCCTAACCGGGTAGCGGTGCGCGGATACGACATCGCCGAGCTCATGGGGCGCGCGTCCTTTGGCGCCGCGGTCTATTTGATTTTGACCGGCGAACTGCCCTCGCCTGCGATCGGAAAACTGATGGATGGGATTTTGGTATCGTCGATCGATCATGGCGCTACGCCTCCAAGTGCGTTGTCCGCGCGAACGGTCGCATCGACCGGCGCGTCATTAAGCGCGGCAGTCGGCGCCGGCATCATGTCGATCAATCGCCATCATGGCGGCGCGATTGAAGATTGCGCCCGACAACTGAAAAAGATCGCCGATCGCGCCGCGAAAGAATCCATCTCACTTGATGAAGCTGCCGCGCGCACGCTCGCGGAGATGAAAGACGCGGGCGAACGCATGCCAGGTTTTGGTCATCGCTATCACACCAAGGATCCACGCACCGCCCGACTGTTTGAACTGGCGCGCGAAGCTGGCGTGGATGGCGCGCACATGAAAGCGGCGCGAGCCGTTGAAAAATCCTTCGCCGATGCGAAGAAAGCGCTGCCCATCAATGTGGATGGCGCAATCGGCGCCATCCTCGCCGATTTAGGGATGAATCCCGCGACTTTCAACGGCATTTTCATGATCGCCCGAACGCCCGGGCTAGTGGCGCATGTGATCGAAGAGCAAGCCCGCGAGAAGCCGATGCGTCGAATTGATCCCGTCAATCACGGCTATGACGGGCCTCCTCCCAGAAGCCTAAAAAATAATATTTGAAAAAAGGAGAAGAAAAATGGCAGAAGAGAAAATACTTACCAAACACCCATCGGGTAAGAGCGGGAAAAATATCAGCAAGCAAAAATACGAAACGCTGAAGGAGGCTGTCCTATCAGCTTTGCAAAATAAAGAACTCACTCACACCGAATTATTCGACCAGCTCAACAAGAGCTTAAAGAGCAAGTTCTCAGGGAATGTAAGTTGGTATGGAGAAACCGTTAAACTCGATTTGGAAGCCAGAAAAATAATAGAAAGAACTTCTTCAAAACCTCAAAAGTATCGGGTGAAACCGAGGTAACAACCACCATGACAACGACCGAACGAACCAACTATGGCGTCACTCAAATCGCCCAACTCTTTCCCAGCTTGAAGAGGATCAAGGACAAGTCGCTGCGCGAACGAGTGGCCGCGGTGTGGAGCGAAGCCATCACCACGGGCTGCGGCGGCAAGGGCTGGACCTTCGACGAACTGCGCGCGGTCAAGTTCACGTTGCTGGCGGGCGACATCGACATGACGTTCATCGAGCATCTCAATTCCTGCGCGCTGCAATGCAGTGCCATTGCGGACGTGCTCGAGAAATCGTTCAGCTGCGACATTCCCATTCAGCGCGACTACCTTATCGCGGGGGCGTTGCTCGCCGATGTGGGCAAACCACTGGAGTACGATAAGGATGCGTCGGGCAAGGTGATTCAGGGGAGATTTGGGCAGCAAGTACGGCATCCATTCAGCGGCGTCGCACTGGCCTACAAGCATGGTATTCCGGGCGAAGTCATGCACATCATTGCCACGCACAGTCATGAAGGCGACAAGATGGAGCGCTCGATCGAATCCATCATCTTCCATCACGCCGATTTCGTGGACTTCGATATCGCAAAGTTTCTCGGCAAGCGCGCTGGCAGGAAGTGATTCCAAGGCAGTTGATGGTTGAGAGTTGATTGTTGAGAGCCTGAAACCAGCCGTCTCGCTGAGCAGCTTGCGCTTTCACATCTGATGCGATAACATCAGATGTGTGCGGACGACACTTGAGATTGACGATGACATTCTGGGAGCAGCCAAGGAGCTGGCTCGTCGGGAAAAGAAAACTGCGGGGAAAGTCATTTCTGAACTGGCGCGCAGCGGAATTCAAACGCATCGCGGAAAGCCAATTCAAAAAATCCGGAACGGCTTTGAAATCCTGCCAGCAGGCGATCGCGTTGTTACGCCGGAACTGGTGCAGAAAATCCTCGAGGAATCCAGCGAAGCGTGATCGCGCTGCTCGACATCAACATGCTCGTCGCGCTGTTCGATGCTGCGCACGTCCATCACAAAGCGGCGCATACCTGGATGGCACAGAATCAGTCACTCGGCTGGGCGACGTGTCCGATAACACAAAATGGATGCGTCCGCGTGATATCGCAGGTTCAGTATCCCGGGCACCTGCCCGTTCCAGAAATCGTGCGCCGACTGCAGGCAGCGATTGCTGCCAAGGAACACGCCTTCTGGCCTGATTCCGTTTCGCTCTGCGATTCCGATTGCTTCGCATCGGATCGAATCCTCACTCCAAAATCACTTACCGATATCTATTTGCTGGGTCTTGCAGAAAAAAACAGCGGACGATTAGTTACTTTCGATCGCGGGATACCGCTCGCCGCAGTGTCCCGCGCAAAGGCGCGGCATCTTCTCGTGCTGTAAAATCGTGATGAACGAGATCGACATCGTGCGCGACATTTCGCACAGGTTCGAGCAAGCGGGCGTTCCGTACATGCTCACCGGTTCCATGGCGATGAATTATTACGCTCAACCGCGAATGACCCGGGATATCGACGTTGTGATTGCGATTGGACCGGAGGATGTCGGCCGCGTGGCGGCCTTTTTTCGGCCGGACTATTACGTGAGGGAGGAAAATATTCGCGAGTCACTCGCCCATGAATCGATTTTCAATCTTATTCATCAGGACAGCGTGATCAAAGTTGACTGCATTGTCCGCAAAGGAAGCGAATATCGGCGCGCAGAGTTTGAACGGCGTCAGAAGATTTTGATTCTCGATTTCACGACGTTCATCGTGAGTAAAGAAGACCTAATCATTTCAAAACTCTTTTGGGCGAAGGATTCGCATTCCGAAATTCAACTAGGCGATGTGCGAAACCTGCTCGCTACGGGATATGACGCTGCCTACCTGCAGCACTGGACGCACGAACTCGTCCTGGATAATCTACTGCAAGAATGCCTCGAATGACTGATACGCCACCTGAAATCGATCGAATGCTGCGCGACGAGATCATGAAGCGCTCAGGTGAGGAGCGTTTCATCATGGGCGCGCAGATGTTCGATAGCGCCCTCGAAATGGTGAAGGCGTCCCTACCACGGGGCTTATCGGAGGCGGAACAGCGACGGCAACTGTTCAAACGCATCTATGGGGAAGAACTTGGTGTAAGATAATTGATATGGGCCTCACGTTCGTCGAAAAAATTGCCGCACGACACGCCGATGGACTTCCTTCTGGCGCAGTAGTGCGGAGCGGCGATTTTATTTCAATTCGCCCGCGGCACGTGATGACACATGACAATACCGGCGCCGTGATTCCGAAGTTCAAACAGATCGGCGCGACGACGATCGCCGACCCAGCGCAACCGGTGTTCGCCATCGATCACGACATTCAAAATGTCACGCCGAAGAATCTCGAGAAGTACGCCAATATCGAAGCGTTCGCCCGCGAACACGGCATCGACTTTTATCCGGCTGGCACCGGCATTTCGCATCAAGTAATGGTGGAGCAGGGCTATGTTGTTCCCGGCGCGATGGTGGTAGCCAGCGATTCGCACTCCAATTTGTACGGCGCTGCGGCGGCGTTGGGCACGCCGGTGGTGCGAACTGACGCAGCGAGTATCTGGGCTACCGGAGCCACGTGGTGGCAGGTGCCCAAAGTCGCGAAGATGGTGCTAAAGGGGAACCTGTCGCCCGGAGTTACCGGCAAGGATGTCATCATCGCTTTGTGCGGACTTTTCAACAAGGATGAGGTTCTCAATCACGCCGTCGAGTTCATGGGCGACGGCGTGACGAATCTTCCGATGTCTGCGCGGATGACGATCGCCAACATGACAACCGAGTGGGGGGCGCTGGCGGGCGTGTTTCCGTTCGACGAAGTGACAGTGAATTATTTGCGCTCGCGCATTAGCGAATTCACGAATCCTAAACGCCCAGGCATGCGCGGCCCCAAGAGCCGCTCCGGATACACCAACGCCGATATCGACGCGTGGTGGAACAATCGAAGCGACTTGAGCGCCGACGCGGATGCCGACTACGCCATAGAACTTGAACTCGATCTTGCGACCGTGGTTCCGCATGTGTCCGGGCCTAACGAGGTAAAGACCATGGTGTCGCTGCCGGAAATGGAGCGGAAACATGTGTCCATTCAGAAGGCGTATCTGTTGTCATGCGTGAACGCGCGCTTCGAAGATTTGCATGACGCCGCGGAAGTCGTGCGCGCACGCGGCGGACACGTCGCCGACGGTGTCGAATTTTATTTGGCGCCCGCCAGTGCCGAAGTGCAAGCTAGGTCCGAGTCCACCGGTGATTGGCAAACTCTGGTAGGCGCGGGCGCCATTCCGCTGCCGCCCGGTTGCGGAGCGTGTATTGGCCTGGGGCGCGGCTTGGTGCAAAAAGGCGAGACCGCGATCAGCTCCACCAATCGCAATTTCAAAGGCCGCATGGGCGATCGCGACGCATACGTGTACTTGGGTTCTCCCGCCGTCGTCGCGGCGAGCGCGTTAGCGGGATTTATTTGCGCGCCAAGAAATTTCGCCGAGCGCGCCGCAGGCACTGCCATCCGACGCGGTCAAAAGAAACCAAAGCCACCTGCGTCGGTTGAAATCATGGCCGGTTTTCCGCCAAGCGTGCGTGGTCGCGTTCTCTTCATTGACAAGGATAATTTGAACACCGACGGCATTTACGGCAGCAAACATACTTACCGAGACGACATGACGCCCGATCAGATGGCGGCGGTGACATTTGAAAATTACGATCCGAACTTCAATACCCTCTATCGCCGCGGCGACATCGTGGTAGGTGGCTTAAACTTTGGAAGCGGATCCAGTCGAGAGCAGGCGGCCACGGCGCTGAAGTTCAAAGGCATTCCGTGCGTCATCGCCGCCAGCTTTTCCGAAACCTACAAGCGCAACGCGTTCAACAACGGGTTTGTTGTATTTGAGTGCCCAGAACTGGTAACGTACCTGCGCGCGACGCTGAAACATCGCGCACCGACCACGGTGGCTTCGGAGATCACGATCGATTACGCCAAATCTGTGCTGACCATCGACGGAAAATCATTCGCCTTTCCCCCACTCAGTCCCGCGGCTCAAGAATTGATTGTCGCTGGCGGCGCCGAGAATCTCGTCGCCAGTCGGCTGCGCGGAAAGGCGCCTGCGCGTTGATGCAGCACGAGAAGGAAGAATTAGATCGCCGGGATCATCGATCCCGGCTACAGCAAAGCAACGGCTGAACTGGTCGCAGTTTGCGACCACACATCTCGAATAGATTGGGGCGACCCGCCTATGATTAAGGACGAAATCCGATTTGCCGGCGCGGTGGTTCGGGCGGAGGCGTGAGAAGCGGCAGCAGTTTTTGGTAGATGTCGCGCAAGGCGCTGTCGTGTTCCAGTAACGTCTTATCGATCTCAGCGAGGTGCTTCAGAATCGCCGCGTTTGCCGCGACTTTCTCGCGCAATTCGATAAAAGCACGGATGACATATACGCTCATCGCGATGGCACGATTGCTTCGCAGAATGTTGGCCGCCTGGAGCGCACCGTGCTCGGTAAAAACCCACGGGCGATAACGAATGTTGCGGCGGGATTCGGTCACGATTTGTGATCGCTTATTTTTCGCACCTGACGATGCGATCACAATCTGTGATCGCATAGCGTCGTATTCCTCGCCCGAGAGCTGAAACGCAAAGTCGGCTGGAAAGCGGCGTTTGTTACGGCGAAGCGCTTGATTGAGAACCCTCGTCGGAACGCCGTAGATCCTCGCAAGATCGACGTCGAGCACGACCTTCTGGTCGCGAATTGTAAGAATCTGAATGTTCCGTGCTTTGTCGTTCATTTGCTGGCAGACGAAGTTTATGGCTTCCTTCGGACGATGCGTCGAGAGATATCACTCGCTGCCTGGCCGGTCTAGGGATGCGGTCGCAATCTGCGACCTTAAAGCCTGACAGAGATCATTTGGCGAGCCGCCGGGTGCGACACGCCAGCTCCGAGAGCTTTCGCGAGCGAGGCGGCGCGCGCTCTTCCTGGAATTGATCCGTTTAATCCGTGTGATCCGCGGTTTCCAAAAACTTTGGCGCTTACTTGCGGGTCGCGATCCCCGTCGATAAAATCGATTTCCTATGTCTAAATACAAAATTGCGTGGATGCCGGGCGACGGAGTCGGCAACGATGTCATGGAGGCCGCGCGGATCGTTCTCGATCGGATGAAATTTGATGCCGAGTATGTGCCTTGCGACATCGGCTGGGAATTTTGGTGCAAGGAAGGCAACGCGCTTCCCGATCGCACGGTCAAGGCTCTCAAGGAAACCACCTGCGGTCTTTTCGGCGCTATCACCAGCAAGCCGCAAAGTGAAGCCAAGGAAGAATTGATTCCCGAGCTGAAGGACAAGGGGCTGGTCTACTTCTCGCCCATCGTCAAGCTGCGGCAGATGTTCAACCTGCATACCAACATGCGGCCGTGCAAAAGTTATCCGGGCAACCCGTTGAATTATCGCGGCACCAAAATCGCCAATCCGAGCGGCGCGGACGTCGCGATCGATCAAGTGGTGTTCCGTGAAAATACCGAAGGCATGTACGGCGGCGTCGAGTTCTTCCCGCTGCCCGAGCCTGTTTACACAGCGCTGTGCGCCAATCCGAAGATGAAGAAGTGGATCGACAAGGGACTTGAGAATGTCGCGCTTTCCACGCGCATCATGAGCAAGCAAGGTTGCACCAACATTTGCAAACAAGCCTTCGAATTCGCCAAGAAAACCGGACGCAAACGCGTCACGCTCATCGAAAAACCAAACGTGCTGCGCGAAACCGGCGGCTTAATGATGCGTTGCTTCCGCGAAGTGGCCAAGAGTTACGCCGATATTCGCGCGGACGACGCGAACATCGACGCCATCTGCATGTGGATGTTCAAGAACCCGCAGGATTACTCCGTGCTGGTGGCGGAAAATATGTTCGGCGACATCGTGAGCGATTTGTGCGCGGGGCTGGTCGGCGGACTCGGATTCGCGCCCAGCGCAAACCTCGGTGACAACTACGCCGTCTTCGAACCAACGCACGGATCGGCGCCGAAATACGCCGGCCAATACAAGGTCAATCCCATCGCGATGCTCTTGACGTCCAAACTGATGCTCGACTGGCTCAAGGAAACCGAAATGGCCACGCGTTTGGAAAGCGCCATTGCTCGCGTCATCGCGGAAGGCAAGGTGCGCACCTACGATATGGGCGGCAAGGACTCGACCCTTGATGTCGCAAAAGCAATTGCCGACTACGCCACTTGATGACGTCGGATTGAATCTGGCAAGGTTTGTCCCTAAGACATGTCCGGTCGCCGCGGCGACACGGACTCGCCGTGGCGAGGGCGGCAAAGATTCCACGCTCGACGTAGCCAAAGCCATCGCCGAATTCGCCAGTTCATAAACCAAGAGAACTGAGATACGGAAAGGCTAAGGAAGTTACGAAGCGAAACGTACAGGCGTCGTTAGGGCAGCGTCAAAGGTTTCATATTTGACCCCGGTTTCCCCTCTAGAATCACTTGTAATGAATGAAGACGCCGAAGGTCGGATATGGCGGCATCGATGATCCGAGGGGCCGGGTAATCCTGATGTTACCATCGTCATCTATATCGGTTGGGAAATTAGGAACCCCGAAAATCGGATCGACTTGCTGGAATTCGAGCCTTGGACAACGCCCGCGCCGATGCTTCGAGCGGGGAATGTCGATATATGGCATCGTGTGAAGCGGCTTGGGATCGTCGGGCGAGAAAATCCAGTCTGAGTGTTCGAACACGAAACGTGTCGGCTCTGCCATCCTGGCGGCGCGAATGCACTGCGCAGTCGTAAGCGCCCCGCACAGGAGCGACCCAAGGGACCACCAAACCCTAGTCCAGAATGTTTCCGAGAGCAGCGATGCAATAAGCAACGCCACTGTCCCTGCAGCAGCAATCAACGCCGAAGAATACCGACGCAAAAAATACGGTCTAGACATCGTTTTCAGAAGCGCGAGCAAAGCCTAACGATAATACGCTTAACAACTCCGAAGCTTCCAGAGCTGGCTGCATCGTTTGGTTAGGCCTACGTCGGGAATAGCTGATGCGACATCAAATCAATCTCCTTCCCCAGTCTGGTCAACTGGAATGCACACACCGCCTTAAATAAGGGCAGGCCTTTCGGTTGAAATGTTTGGGTGGACACGCTCGTGGCGTGCTTGTGAACAGTAAGAGTGGAATTCCCCGGCCCCCGAAATTGGGTTCCTTTGGGGAGTATCTGAACCTTGACATCGCGCTTGTCGCAATGGGCAACGAATCGATTTCTATAGGAAACCATGTCGTCATGGAAGGCTTGTAATGCGGGCTTATCGAATCTGGCAAACTTGGCGGGAATCCCTGGATACGCTTTCGTCGCAATGAATGGGCGTGAATACAAGATTGCGGCCGCGGTCATTAACATCTCATAGATTTCACGTTTATCTGGCGACTTGGGCGGCTCGATCAGGCCGATAGCTCGCTGCGCTGCGCCGATGTCGCGCTGCGCGATTGCGAGACGGGCGAAGGCGCGATGTTTGGGATTCGCTTCGTCCAACGGAATCATGGCCTAACTAGAGTCATACGAAACTTTTTCGTCTATTTCCATTATAGATCCAACAAACCGGCTGCACAGAACCCAAACCCACCACAGATGAGCGTTCGCCGACGCATTCGTTGCGGATCGACTTGATAGGATCCATAGCTTAAGACGCGGTAGCCACCTCTATGATTTGGAGAATCTTGCCAAAGGATGGAGATTGTCGCTCCACTCTAGCAACTTCCTGCCGTGTTTGCTATTTAAGTCGACCTTCCGAAAACGGATGATGATGCAACCCCCTAGTGACACCACGATTTCTTATTAACGATGATGGGGTGGCGTTTGAACGCTCCGAGTTGGAAACGCTGCGCGACGAGCTGGACGCCCTCGATGACAACGCGCGCGTCGGCTATCGCGATCAAAATGCATCAGCCGTTGCGCGACACGACGCCAACAAGTTCTTAATTGTGTCCGGACCTGGAACCGGCAAGAGCCATCTCTTTCTCGATCGAATTAAGTATTGGTGCGAGAAAAATGCAGATGCAAGAGTGCTTGTAACGAGCTTTGTCCGAAAATTGGTCGCTGATTTGCAGAACGATATCGATCAGAAGTTAAGCGACGAGCAAAAGTGTAAGATTACAGCGTTAACGCTCCATAAGTTCGCTCGCGGAATTGTCGAGAAGAATCACGGGACGAGAAAATGGCCACTCAAGCGTTATTTCCGGATTATTGGGCAATCTTGGAAACAAGTTGTTTGGGGAGATGTGCTCGCCTTTTCCTCAGCGATAACGCGCGATAACCATCCATGGGAAAAGTTTGAGCAACAATTGCATCAACGTACACTCGAGGCTTCCGAGGAGTGGATGGGGCTTCACGCGGCGTATTGCAAACTATGCCAATTTTATAATGCAGTCGGATTTGCTGACCTAATTTTGCGCGCAGCGAGCGCGCTAACTGAAAACCCAGAGTTACGTGAAAGTA
>Ga0307278_10001697_pt1 | contig 10886 bp, 13 predicted proteins | sample ER_DNA_117_FD_194482 | JGI IMG/M metagenome (GOLD analysis project Ga0307278, IMG submission 194482) | Bulk soil microbial communities from the East River watershed near Crested Butte, Colorado, United States - ER_DNA_117 | ecosystem: Environmental > Terrestrial > Soil > Floodplain | place...
CCGCTATCCTTCGGCAGTTGTGCTGACGCGGCTTGCGCAAGATCCGGACCGCAGCTTTTCTTCGCCGCCGCTCGAACCGATCTACTTAAGAGAACCACACGTCACCATGCCAAAAGGCGCAGGTAGCGGCAACACAGGTTTGTAGCCTGTTGTCCAAGGTTAAGAACAAACCCCGAAGCATTCGGGGTTTGCCGCACAGACAGAATGTCTATGTTCCTGAATATTTTATGAACGAGAGTTATCGTTGTTGGGCAGAAATCGATGGGAGTGCTTTGCGCCGCAATGCGAAAGTTGTGCGTGATCGAATTGGAGCGGCCGAACTTCTCGCGGTCGTGAAGGCAAACGCATATGGCCATGGCCTGGTCGGTGTGGCAGAAGCTTTGAGGGAGGACGCGCAATTATTCGGCGTCGCAAACTTGGAAGAAGCGATGCAACTTCGGACCGCGCTGCCCCATCCAATCATGATTCTGGGTCCCGCTTTGCCGCAGGAAATAGCGGCAATCGCCAAGCGCGGATTTATTCCGACGATCTCTTCTTTCGAGGAAGCAGGGGAATTCAATCGGGTAGCCAGCGACGAACCGATCTCGATCAATTTCAAGATCGATACCGGAATGGGTCGCATGGGCGTCCCGGAGAGCGAGGCCTTGGATGTTTTTCAGAAACTCCCGGCACTCCCGAATATCAAGATTCACAGCATCTCGACACATCTGCCGGTTTCGAATGAGGACGCAGACTACACTCGTGAGCAGCTTCAGCGATTCGGCAAGATGGTTAAGCAACTTCGCGCCACGGTTCCGGGGAATTTCAAAGCGCACGTGTTGCAAAGCGCCGGCACACTCGCGTTTAGTGATCGGCTCTTCGACATCGTGCGTGCTGGCATCATGCTTTACGGTATTTCGCCGCTGCCGGAGTTTCAAAAGCTTCTCAAACCGGTGATGACATGGAAAACGCGAATTGCTTTGGTGCGCGATATGCCGAAAGGAAGCTCCATCAGTTATGGTCGAACCTTCATAACTCCTCGAAAGATGCGGATCGCCACGTTATCGGCTGGTTACGCCGATGGATACCCATGGCACCTTTCCAATCGTGAGGCTGCGGTGTTGGTTCGCGGCCAGCGCTGCGCCCTGCTTGGCCGGGTGACGATGGACTTGATAATGGTCGATGTGAGTAAGATCGACAATGTCCAAGTGGGCGACGAAGCAGTTCTGATGGGGCGCGACGGCAACGAGGAAATTTCCTGCGCGGAGCTGGCCGAGCGCTCTGGTACGATTACCTGGGAAATTATCACCCGAATCGGCAGCCGCGTCCGTCGCGTTTTTGTGTGAACCGAAAATTCAAGGAAAGGCGAGCTCCAGATCGCCCCGGCGGACTAGAGACCGCCGCTCCTTGTTTGCTGCGTTTGCCGCATTTACGTTTTAACATTGTAACACTTTTAACGATTTTAACTTTCGGAACATGTTCCAAATCATCTTCAACGAATTGAGCGCCGCCGAGATATCAGCGCTCCCGAAGAAATTGCAGCTCAAGTTGCTGGCTGAGTTCCAAATTTTACCCGAGGATCTGGATCACCTCGATTCGGAGCGATTTGGCGTGATCCAGCGCGAGGGAAAAAAGTTATATCGTTATCGGGCGAAAGATTATCGGATTTATTTCGCGAAGACCGACGAAGGCGTCACCGTTCATCGCGTTTTGCACAAGAACTCGTTTCGGGATTTTCTTTTCCGCAGCAAACTGCCCGTTTCGGAAGACGCGCAGTTGGGTGAAACGCGCGAATTTTGGGAGCTAATCGAGGAGGGCGAACGAACGCGGAAGGCCTAGGAGCGGGAAAACGCCCAACGCCAAAAGTCGAATCGCTGTAGCGGCGTTCGCCGCGGCGAGCGCCGAATGAATTAGAAGGCGCTTGGCAGAAGCGCCTCTGCAGCTACTTCATCAAGAGCACCGAGCGGCTGCGCTTGATTTCACGGGTAATCCTGCGATGCAGATGCGCGGGCATGCCGGTGACGCGGCGAGGAAGAATTTTGCCGCTCTCAGTGACGAATTTTTTCAGGAGATCGGGATTCTTGTAATCGATCGCCTCGATGGCGATGTCGATCCGGCGGCGCGGCATAGTGCGGTTCGCGCGGCGAAATGCAGAACGGCGTTTGGCGGTCTTGGGTCCCATTGAGAATTATTTCGTTTCGCGGTGCAACGTATGTCGCTTTAAAAACGGATTGTATTTCTTTTTCTCGAGCCGGTTGGGCGTGCGTGGGCTTTTCTTGTTCCGCGTAGTCATATAGCGCGAAGGCGGTTTACCGAGCGCTTTCGCCTCGGTGCATTCGAGCGTGATAATTTCCTGCGCCATTTTTGTTACTCCTTCACTTCGGCTGGCGCGGCTTCCTCCTCTTCGGCCTCGCCGCCCTCCTCCTCGGTGAGCCCAAATAGCGATGTGACCGATTGCCGAACGCGGGAAGCTCTACTTTGCTTTTCGAGCTGCGATTGGCATTGAACGGTGAAACGCGCGAACGGAATTGCTTCAAGGCGCGCACGGGGAATTGCTTTGCCCGACATCTCGCAGACGCCGTAGGTGCCGAGCTCGATGCGTTTAAGCGCCTGATCGATTTCGTAGAGCGCGTCCTGTTCCTGCGAGAGCAAACTCAACGCGAAATCCCGGTCGTAAGCATCCGATCCTGCATCCGCTTGATGCATTCCAAACGCAGATGCTTCGCTGCCTTCAGCCCGGGAACGAAGCGTATCCTGGGCAACGCCGGCCATGGAATCAACCATGGCATCGCGGAGCTGTAGGAGTTTTTCTTTCTGCTTGCGGGTAAATGGATCGAGTCTGCGTTCGCGATGATTGTTGTTGCCCATTAGCGCAAGAGGACTGCGTACAAGGATGGTTTTCTGCTTCGATCTCGTAGATTTTGAAACCCGTTTCCCTGCCTTCACTGAAGCGCGTACGACCTTCTTCGAGGCAGGCCTTTTGGCAGAGACCTTGCGCGCCGGCTGCGGCTTACGCGCAGCGGGTTTTTTCGCAGAACTTTTCTTTTTCTTTGATTTAGCCATAACGTGAAAGGGGTCTTCTACTGGGACGCCGGCGAAAACGGAGGCTTAATTAAGGACATTTCCTCGACCGCGCAAGCGGAGATTTCGCCTCAAAAATCGCGCTGCCACTCTGTCGCTCTCCCCTGCCTACGAGCTGGCGCTCGAATAATGGCGCAGTGCAAACCTCCAGAAAACGCGGGAGAGCCAAAAAATAATGCTCGAAGCAATGACAAGGTGCAGCATCAGCTGCACTGGTTGTCCAAGCGATTTGATGAGAAGCCTGGCGGGGATGTTCGCAATAATTACGACCGGAATGACCCAGCCGAAAATCAGGCGGAAAATCCTCGGGAAGATCACATCCGGGTAGCGAGCAATGTTCAGGAAGTTAAAGTAGCCGTAAACCAAACCTTGCGCCCGCACGATCCAAAAACTGACTGCTGCCAGGCAGAGCATGATGGAGTAGTGCACGGCGACGCCGAATCCGAGCGCGGCCACGTACAGCAAGATCGACATCGGGGTTGGCACGACCCCAAGCTGCGACAGCGAAACACAGACTACCACGCCACCCAACGCCGCGTTGACGATGCTGTCGAGGGCGAATTGCTTGCTGGAAACAGCAAACTGGCTGTCGAGAGGTAACACGAGGAGCGAATCCAGTTTTCCGGTGCGCACCAATTCAGGGATGTTTGCGACGTTCACAAAAAAGAATGCCTGGAAGAGTTGCGCGATGATTTGATGGGTGCCAACGAGCAGCACCACTTCCCATTTCGTCCAATCTCCAATGTGATCGACCTGTCCGAAGATGATGCTAAAGAAAACGATCTGACCGCAGAACCAGAGGATCTCCACAATCATCCAGAGAAGGAAGTTTGCCTTAAAGCTCATCTCGCGAATGAGCGAGTTGCGCAGCATGATGGAGTAGATTTCGATGTAACGGCGCATTACTTCTTCCTGTCACTTACTTATCGGCGCAGTCAACTCCATCCGCATGAAACGCTTTTTTTCCTGGCTCGTGCTGATCGTTGGGCTGCTCATTATCGCGTTTATCATCCGACAATGCCGCAGCGGAAGCGCTGCAAATTATCAGACCGCAACGATAACGCGCGGCCCCATTACCCAGGCAGTTACTGCGACCGGCACACTGAATCCGGTGGTCAACGTGCAGGTGGGCAGTCAGGTTTCAGGGAACATCGCGAAGTTGTTCGCGGATTTTAATTCCCAGGTGAAAGCGGGTCAGGTGGTCGCGCAAATCGATCCGGCGCTTTTTCAGGCAACCGTCACTCAGACGGAAGGCGATCTGGCCAATGCGCAGGCTGCGCTTGAGCTCGCGAGAATCAACGCCAAACGCACCCAGGAATTATTTGCGAAGAAGACTTCTTCGCAGGCTGACGTTGATCAGGCGGTGGCAACCCTTCATCAAGCCGAAGCCAGCGTGAAGATCAAACAGGGTGCGCTCGATAAAGCGAAGGCCGATCTCGAGCATTGCACAATCACTTCGCCCATCGACGGGGTGGTGATTTCGCGCAGTGTCGATGTTGGCCAGACGGTCGCAGCCAGTTTGCAGGCGCCGATCATCTTCGCGATTGCGAACGATCTCACCAAAATGCAGATCGACGCAAATGTCGCGGAAGCGGATGTGGGCGTCGTCAAAATCGATCAGATCGTCGATTTCACGGTGGACGCATTTCCCATGCAGACCTTTCACGGAAAAGTCGTCCAAGTGCGGAACGCGCCGATCACCGTGCAGAACGTTGTGACTTACGACACCGTTATCGGAGTAAGCAATCCGGATTTGAAACTGAAACCGGGAATGACAGCGAATGTTTCAATCACCGTCGCGCACAGGGATGATGCGCTGCAAATCAAGAACGCGGCGCTCCGCTATCGCCCGCCGGATGCGACGCCAGTTGAGACAAGGCGAACGAGCACGAGCCGCGCGGGACGACCTGGCGGAGGACGCAGCGCTACTGAGGGCCGAGCTGAGCGCACGGTTTATGTTCTGCCATCAGGCGCCAGCCGTCCGCAGCCGGTGCAAATCAAGACTGGGATCAGCGACGGGATTATGACCGAGGTGATTGAAGGCTTGAAAGAAGGCGATCGCGTTGTAACTGCCGAGCTGACTTCAACAGCGGCGTCGCCGCCGCCGGCCAATCCATTTAGTGGCGGGCCCCGCCGTTTCCCATGAACTTTGTCATTTCGAGCGGAGTCGAGAATGGAGCGAGTGGGACGAGCGACATGGGCGGCAGCGCCGCGAGGGTAGCGGCGAGAGAGGCGGGAGACGAACGAGTCAAATCTCTTACTGTTTTTGATTTCGATATCTCACGAGCACGAGCATGAGCGTGAGCAAGAGTAAGAGTAAGAGTAAGAGTAAGAATAGGAAACCAATCGCGTCGACATGAACGACAACGGTGCACCCGTTAGGTTGATCGACGTGCACAAAACCTATCGCACTGGCGAGATGGAGGTGCAGGCCGTGCGCGGGGTTTCTCTCGAGATTCGGCGCGGTGAATTTGTGGCGTTAATGGGCGCGAGCGGTTCGGGAAAATCTACGCTGATGAATATTTTGGGGTGTCTCGATCGACCGACCTCGGGCCATTATGTGCTGGACGGCGCCGATGTCTCCGGTCTGGATCGCGATCGGCTCGCCGATATTCGCAATCGGAAAATCGGTTTCGTTTTTCAGAATTTTAATCTGCTGCCGCGGACATCTGCGCGGGAGAACGTCGAATTGCCTCTGCTCTACGGAACGCAGCGTCTAACAAATGCGCAGCTTCGCGAAAAGGCCGATCGCGCGCTTGCATTGGTCGGGCTTGGCGGGCGGGAGGATCATCATCCAAGTCAGCTTTCGGGCGGCCAGCAGCAGCGCGTCGCGATCGCGCGCGCATTGATCAATGACCCCGAAGTAGTGCTTGCCGACGAGCCAACCGGCAATCTTGACAGTCGAACAAGCGTCGAGATCATGGCGATTTTTCAGCAACTCAATGAGCGCGGAATCACAGTTATCATGGTGACGCACGAGCAGGACATCGCGGCTTATGCGCGACGCAACGTGACCATGCGCGATGGGGTGATTCTTGAGGATCGGCCGGTTGCTCGCAGAGCCGACGCGACCAGCGAGTTGGTAAGAATTCAAGACGCGGAAGCACCGCCTGCGTAATGAACTTAATCCTCGGTCATTTCGGGCACGCGATACAGATTTATGCGAGTAGGATCGACATTTAACGTGGCGTTGCGCGCGTTGCGCAGGAATAAAATGCGTTCGGTCTTGACCGCACTCGGAATCATTATTGGCGTTGGCGCGGTCATTGCCATGGTCGGAATCGGCAACGGCGCCAAAGCGCAAGTGGAGGCACAGATCGCGAGCCTCGGTCAAAATGTCATTCTAATTTTCTCCGGAAGCACGACCTCCAGCGGGATTCGCACCGGGTGGGGCGGCGCGGGAACCTTAAAGGTGGAAGACGCCGAAGCGATTCGGCGCGAAGTGCCGGGCATCGTCGGAGTAAGTGAGGAAGTTGTTTCAACAACTCAAGTAGCTGCCGGAAATCAAAATTGGTTTACCCGCATTTACGGCGAGTCAGCAGATTATTTTGATATTCGGCAATGGCCGCTGGCAGATGGCGCGCCATTCACACCGCAAGACGTGCGCAGCGCGAACAAGCTTTGCGTAATCGGCCGCACGACTGCAACACAGATTTACGGTAACGAAGATCCTGTTGGCCAGATTTTGCGCATCAAGGAAGTGCCGTTCACAGTCACCGGTGTGCTCACGCCCAAAGGATTAAGCACACAAGGCGTGGATCCGGACGACATCGTGATCATGCCGTACACGAGCGCGATGAAACGCGTCATTGGCGGCACAAATTTGCGCAATATTAATGTGCAAATCGGCGACGCGCGGCAGGTCGAAGCGGCGCAGCAACAAATCATCTCGCTACTTCGACAACGGCATAATATCCGCCCCGGCCGCGATGACGATTTCACCGTGCGTAACCAACAGGAAATCGCCGAGGCGGCTACGGCTACCTCACGGGTGATGACCCTTTTGCTCGGTGCAATCGCGGGGGTCTCGCTCGTTGTCGGTGGGATTGGGATTATGAACATCATGCTCGTAAGCGTGACCGAACGGACGCGCGAGATCGGTGTGCGCATGGCGGTAGGCGCACATGGCCGCGATATTCTCACGCAATTCTTGATTGAAGCCGTGACACTCAGTTCCGTAGGCGGTGTGATTGGAATTATTTGCGGCGTCGCTGCATCGAAGGTTTTGTCGGCTTACGCACACTGGCCGACGCTGATCTCGCTTAGCTCAATCGCCATCGCATTCTTATTTAGCGCCGCAGTTGGAATTTTTTTTGGCTTTTATCCCGCGCGAAAAGCCGCCGCGCTCGATCCAATCGAAGCGCTCCGTTACGAGTAGGAAAGTGCAACGGAATTTTGGCCCACTGGCCAATACATCAGGTTTCCTGGACGAACTGCGCTGGTGAGGAATTTGTCGGCTAGACAGAGTCCGGCGCTACCGATGATAATCTCACCCATGAACATTGGTTTCGTTGGCGTCGGTCGAATGGGCGCAAACATGGCGCGCCGTTTGAAGGACCGATCCGCCAAAGGACAGATTGGCGATGGCGAACAATTTCACATTACCGCGGTTTACGACACAAATCGCGCGGCCGCCACAGCGCTTGCAGCCGAGCTTGGTTGTGCGGCGAGCCAGGATTTATCGGAGGTCACTGCGGAATCCGACGTGATTTTTACCGTTGTGACCGACGATGCGGCGATGCGCGAAATCTTCAGTGGAAGCGGGGACAATCTCCTGGTCAACGCACGCGGCAAATTGTTCATCAACTGCGCGACGATCTCGCCGCAGGTGCATCTTGACGTCGGAAAGCTTGCGGAGAAAGCCGGTGCGCAAACTCTTGAAGCGTGCATGGCATCCAGCATCACGCAGGCGCGCGAAGGCTCGCTTTATTTGATGTGTAGCGGAAGCGAAGATGCCTTCCGAAAAGCGGAGCCGATTTTGAAAGAGCTTGGTTCAGTTGTGCGCTTCATCGGCAAAGCCGGCGAAGCGGCCAAAGTGAAAGCACTCGTCAACATGGTGATGAACATCAATACCGCTGGTTTGGCCGAAGGACTCGCGCTTGGGGCCGCGCTTGGTCTCGATCTGGAAGTGTTGCGAAAAGTTTTTTCTCAGACAGGCGCGGCCTCGCGCGTGCTCGAAACCGATGGCGAAGACATGCAAAACCGCGAACACACTTGCTTTTTCTCCGCGGCACACGCAGCGAAAGACAGCGGGATCGCGCTCGCGCTCGCGCGCAGCCTCGGTCTTGATTTGCCTTTGGCGCGCGCGACCAAGGAACAATACGATCGAATGGTAGCGGAAGGGTTAGGCGAGCTCGACAAGTCTGGAATCGCCGAGCTTACTTTCAAAGATCGACATAAACACTCCGGTGATCACGTGTGATGTTGTAACCAAGCGCCTGTGGCGCGTAAGGTGACCGACAACCGGCCAGGGCTGTCTTAACCACAGGCGTTTTCTACGATCTACCGGGTCATCATCTTACGCATCACAGTTGGCGGTGACAACGATCCGATCGCCGACGACTTGGGCGTGAAGCGGAAACAGTTCGCCACCGGCGCAGGGCCCTCCGGCGCATTTACCGGTATCCGGTTCGTAGAGGGAACCGTGAGTCCCGCAGGTCAGAAATCGGCGGTCGTCGTTGAAGAACTCGTTTGGCCACCAATCGAGCGGTGTTCCAGCATGGATGCAATAGTTAACATAGGCGTGGTAGCGCCCGCCGACATTCACCACGAAGCCTTCGACGAGTCGCCCGCGCCAGAGAATGTGAAATTTCGCGGAGCGGCCGGGCGGGATTTCGCCCAGCGGCGCCGACCACGCGGTCGGGTGAGCCATTGGATCACCAGCAATCCCGGCCGGTTTCATTGCAAAGAAGGGATTGACGTCTGAGAGACTTTGGCCGGCCTCGGCGAAAGCGTGCGAGCTATGCGCGGCTGGGACCTTTGGCTGTTATGAAGCGGCCGATCTACCAACACCGGCAGCGTACGCACGGTCCGCCGCATTGCCGGGAGATTCCACTGCAACTTCCTGGGCGTGAGTCGAAGGTCAGTCTGTCGGTGGAGGATCGCTTCAATAGCAATCGCTAAACCGAAGCGAGCCATCCACCCCCCGACGCATCCATGCGGTCCCACGCCGAAGGACACGTGACGATTGGGGCGACGTGTGAGGTCGAGCCGATCCGGATTGGCGAACTGCTCAGAGTCTCGGTTCGCAGCGCCCAACAACAGGACGAGGAGCTGCTTTGGCCCGATCCGCCGGCCTCTGAATTCTATTTCTTCCGGAACGCCGCGGATCGACACCTGAACGGGAGTCTCGTAGCGCAGCAGCTCCTCCGCGGCGGTGGTGATCGACTGAGGATCCTCGCGGAGACGAGCGAATTGTTCCGGATGTCGGAGCAAGGCAAGCACAGCATTCGTGATGGAAGCAGACATGTTCCGGGCTCCTGCATGAAGGAAAAACACGCAGTTCGCGAGAACCTCGTCTTCAGTGGGAGGCGCTTCGTTTGCTTCTACGGCAAAGCTGTGCCCAATCACATCGTCGGCGAAGTTCTCTCGCCGAGCGGCAATCATCGTTCGGATATACGCGCGGACTGCTTCAAAGCTCTTCACCGCCCTCTTCGCCCTCAAGACCGTCTCACGACCCATGCGTCGCGCCGTCACGAACTTCCTGAGCCGATCGCACCATTCGATGAACGCTGCACGATCGGCGTGTGGCAAACCCAACAGCTCACAGATCATGTAGTCGGCGAGCGGCTCGGAGTAATCACTGACCACATCCATCGACCGGCGTCGCTCAGCTTTTGCTAAAAACTCGTGTGCCAGTGACTCCATTTCTGGACGCAGCCGCTCGAAAGTGGCCGGATTGAACGCCCTGTTCAAGGGCCGTCGCAGCCGCTCGTGCTCGGGAGCGTCATTGTAAAGGGCTTCCCTCTTCCTGACGCGCCCGAGCGGTGCAAGATCGTCTTGGAGATCGCAAGGAAGTTGACTCACATCAAACGAAAAGTTCTCCGTGGTCAGTCGCGGATCCGCCAACGCAGCCCGCACATCGGCGTAACTCGTGAGGAACCATCCACACAAGATAAAGTCCCAGTAAAATGGGGCCTCCGAACGAAGCCGGTGATACAAGGGATACGGGTTGGCGACGTTCTCGGGCTCTTGCAGAGCGAAAAAGACGCCTTGGTGCAAGACGTCCTTATCCATGTGACCGATGCCTCCAACCGTTCAGCGTTTCGACTTAGTCGAGCTCAAGTAGTACCCGGCATAGCGAAGCGCCCGACCGCCCTTAAAAGCAGCTGTCACGATACTTCCTGGGATGGTCGGGGCGTTGATGTATCCCGATTCAGGCGGCACATCCTCAAGAGCCCGCTCGACGTTTTTTTTGCGGCCGGCAGTCACTTTGCTGCGCTCGAGCGTCGCTCGCGACAGTTCGTAGTAGTTTCCAGCGCTGTCCTTGAGAACGATGATCTGTTGACGTTTGATCGAGGGCTTCTTTGAACGCTTCTTCGCTGGCTTCTTCATAGCTTGGATTCGAGTTGGTTTACTCGATCATGTCAAGGCGAAACGGTCGCTCGACGATGGAGAGGTAGCGTTGGTCAATTGTCAGTCGGGTGGTAAGGAACACAGGCATGTTGCCTGTGCGGCCAACGGACAGCCATGTCCGGTTCTTCTGACTCAGCGGAGTGCAACTCCGCTGGCCGCACAGACTCCAAGTGGCTCTGTTGAAAAGCTAAGTGGCGAAAAGAGCGCAGGGTCGCCAAAGTTTGTAGATATTGTAGGCGAGACCCAGCAGG
>Ga0307278_10001698_pt1 | contig 10883 bp, 10 predicted proteins | sample ER_DNA_117_FD_194482 | JGI IMG/M metagenome (GOLD analysis project Ga0307278, IMG submission 194482) | Bulk soil microbial communities from the East River watershed near Crested Butte, Colorado, United States - ER_DNA_117 | ecosystem: Environmental > Terrestrial > Soil > Floodplain | place...
GTGAGCGCGAACCCCTCCGTCTGGGCCTTGTCGAGATCGCGCTGGAGCCGCTCGTGGAAATGGCGGTGGTTGCCGAGCCCGGTGAGGGGATCGGTGAGGGCGAGCCGCATGGCCTTGAGGGCGCTGTACACCGAGCGCTGGTACAGGGCGATGGCGACGAGCGGGCCGACGAGCGCGATCGCGAGGAGCGGCGAGCGCTCCCAGAGGACGGCGAGCATCAGGCTCACCGAGGCCATAATCGAGAACGGCACCGCGGTCCAGTAGATGGAGCGCTTGAGCAGGGGCAAGAACGGCTCCCGCGCCCAGCGCGAGATGATCGCCGCGATGAGCGGGATGTTGACCGCATAGAACGCGGCAGCCCCGAGCAGCACCTGGAGGAGCAACGAGGCGACGCCCGCCTCGTTCGCCCCGAGCGAGCTGGCGGCGCCGGCCGCCGCGCCACCGATCGCGTAGACGGCGGCGTTGTACGAAAGCCGGATCAGCGGTCGGCCCTGGACGATCTCGATGAGCGCCCTCGTGAGGAAGCCCATGATCACCGCCGGGGCCCAGCCGTAGATGACTCCCGTTCCGACGATGAACACGGCCGCGAGGGAGATTCCCTCGGAGCTGATGCCCTCGATCGGCACAGGGTGCGCCTCGACGAAGGTGGCCGCGAGCAGGAGTGCGACGACGCCTCCGAGGACGGCCGCGCTCGGCCCGGACGCTGCGAACCAAAATATCGCAACGCCGAGCAGCGCAAAGCCCACGAGGGCAGTGGGTAGGAGGATTGGCAGAAGGCGCGCCGTCTCACGAGAGACGAAGCGCGCCCGCCTTACCTCACCCGCTGCGCTCTCAACGGAGCGAACGGGTTGAACGTTCACGGTGATGCCTTGCTACTTCGCCGTCTTACCAGGCCCACCCTTCCAGGTCGCTCAAAAAAGCGGCCAGAAGAGCAGCGATGACGGCAAGGTGCGCGAGCTTTACCTTCCAGTGGAGCATCTGGGTCCTCTCCCGTGTCAGACGCCTAGGACGGACCGCAGTATCCGTCGACGCCAGTATGGCCAACATCCCCCTTCCGGGTGATTCGGCAATCCCGCGTGGAAAGCGCGGTTGCGCTACGAAAGGCCGGCTTCGCGAAGCGGGCGGCGTGCCCAGGCGAAGCGATCCACGTACCAGCCGGAGAAGGGAACGAGCGTCACACCTTGCCCTGACGAGTGGATCATCCAGCCGCCGCCCAGATAAATGCCCGTGTGGTCGACCTGCGAGGGCCGCGAGCTAGGGCCTGCCGAGCCGAAGAAGAGGACGTCGGCCGGCTTGATGTATCGCCTGGCAATGCGGGCGCTCTTGGGCACCTCGCCGCTCATCTGGTAGGTGGTGCGGCCCTGGATGACCGATGAGAGGGAACCACCGCCCTCGAAGGGCACCTTGTAGACGCGCCACACGAAGCCTGAGCAGTCGAACCCACCGCGGTCGGTGACGCCGAAGAGGGTCTGCTGATGCTCCCAGATGCCGCCCCAGATGTACGGAAAGCCGACGAAATGGACGGCGCGCTTCAGGACCCGCGTCTTCCACGCGGTCAGCTGAGGCAGGGCGAACGAGTCGGCGAGCGAGTTCACCCAGTCTCGGTCCCACTGGCCCAGTTCGAGCACGCGCGCAAGCGAGTAGGCGGCCTCCGCCCGCGTGGCGGGGTCGTTGGGGCGAAGCTCGAGGTTGTCCTGCTCGGCCGGATGGTTGAAGCGAAGCCGAAGGAGGCGCGCGACGGTCTCGTCTCCGAGCCGCCACGGCGGGTTGAGGCCGGCGTTCGCGACGGTGCGACGGAACTTCCCTGCCGCGGTTCGCAGGCCGAGGTAGGTCACGAGCCGCCTGTGGAGCTGCGCCATCGTCACCGCCCGCTCGGGGTCGACGACCACCTGCTCCTGCTGGGTGAGGACGGCCATCGCGTAGCCCAGCTCCTCGCGCGTCAAGGGCTGGCCCGCGCGGAACTCGGCCACGCTCGGACCCATGAGGCCGTGGTCGACGACGATCTGGATCTGCGGGCGCGCCCAGGACGCCGCCTGGACCGTCGGAGCGGCGGCCAGCGCGGCGAAAATTGCAAGGAGAATGAGACCCCGGCGCATCCCGGTTCCTATCGGAGGCCCGCCGACCAGCCTTTAATCTCATCCCTCAATGGAGCGCGAGATCGTGCCCGAGCCGCCTGAAGACGAGCGCAAGGCGCTGGACGAGGCGCTGGCGCGGCTGCTTGCGGAGCCGGAGGATCCCTACAACGACTGGTGGCGGACCGGCGTCCGCGAGACGCTCAATCCTGAAGAAGAGCCCGAGTGACAGCGAGTCGCCACTCTCCGAGGAGCCGCTCGGCCTCCGAGCCGTCCAGCTGGGGCTCGTAGCGGGCGTCGCGCCGCCAGGCCGCGGCGAGATCGTCGAGGCTCGACCAAACCCCGGTCGCAAGCCCGGCGAGCGCGGCTGCGCCGAGCGCGGTCGTCTCCCGCTCGGAGGGCACCTCCACGGGCAGGCGAGCTATGTCGGCCTGGAACTGCATCAGGAAGGCGTTCTGAGCGCCTCCTCCGTCGGCGCGGAGAACGTCCAGCTCGAATGCCATAGCGTCGAGGACGTCGCGCGTCTGGTAGGCGATCGCCTCGAGCGCTGCGCGCACGATGTGCGCACGACTCGTTCCGCGGCTGAGGCCGGCGATCAGCCCGCGTGCCTCGGGCTCCCAGTGCGGCGAGCCGAGCCCTGTCAGCGCCGGCACGAAATAGACGCCTTCGTTGTTCTCCACCGAGCGCGCCAGCGCCTCGCTCTCGGCGGGGGCGCCGAGGATGCCGAGCCCGTCCCGGAGCCACTGCAGCGCGGCGCCCGTCACGAAGACGGAGCCCTCGAGCGCATAAACGGCCGGCGAGTCGCCGAGGCGCCAGGCGACCGTCCGCACGAGTCCTTCGGGGGCGGCGGCCGTCTCGGTGCCTGCGTTGACGAGCACGAAACTGCCCGTCCCATACGTGGCCTTGGCCTGGCCCGGGCGGAAGCAGGCCTGCCCGAAGAGCGCGGCCTGCTGATCGCCCGCGATGCCGGCGATCGGGACCCGGGCGCCGAGCAGGTCTGCTTCCCCCACGATTCCGCTCGAAGGAACGACTCGCGGCAGCACGGACTCGGGGACTCCGAAGAGTTCGAGAAGCTCGCGGTCCCACTCGAGTGTCTCCAGGTTGAAGAGGAGCGTTCGGGATGCGTTCGAGACGTCGGTCGCATGGATCTCGCCGCCTGTGAGCTTCCAGAGGAGCCAGGCATCGATTGTCCCGAACGCGAGGCCCGCCGCGTCGCGCTCGGACAGGATCCATTCAAGCTTCGTCGCCGAGAAGTAAGGGTCGGGGACCAGCCCGGTGCGGTCGCGGATCAGATCGCGCGGCAGCTCTCGGCAGCGCTCGGCCGTGCGCCGGTCCTGCCAGACGATCGCGCGGTGGACGGGCCGCCCGCTGCGGCGGTCCCAGACCACGGTCGTCTCGCGCTGATTCGCGAGCCCGACAGCGGAGAGGTCGGTGGACTCGATTCTGGCATCGGCGAGCGCATCGGTCGCGGCTCCGAGCACCGACTCCCAGAGCTCGTCCGGGTCGTGCTCTACCCATCCCGGCCGCGGAAAATACTGGGGCACCTCGCGGTACCCCCGCCCGCGCGGCCGCAGCTCGTCGTCCACGACGAGGCAGGTCGTCCCGGTTGTCCCCTGGTCGATCGCCAGGAGCAAGGGCTAGTGGTTCGCCGGGCGGGCCACGTCAGAGCGGCAGCTCGAAGGACTCGACGACGAGCAGCGGTGCGAACCCCTGGCGGCGATAGAGCCGCAGCGCCGGCAGGTTGTCCGCCCTCACCGAAAGCCCGAGCGCGTCGCCCGGATGCCCCTCCCAGTAGTCGGCGAGGGCGCTGCTCAGGATGTAGCTGCCGACTCCGTGCGAGCGCTCGCTTTCCGTGACGCCCACGTGGTAGATCCAGCGGTCGCTCGGATCGATGTTGACGATGGCGAGCCCGGTTCCCTCCGACTCGGCGAGATAGACGGAGCCGGCGTCGAGCCCTTCCCGCCACGCGACTTCGGGAAAGACACCGCCTGGGAAACACTCCCGATAAAGGTGGAGGGCCGTGTCCAGGTCGTCCGACGTGCCGGGACGGACGGTCACGCCCGGCGGGCCGGGCTCGACGGGACGATGGTCGGCCGGAGTGACGCGAAAGATTGCGCTCGCCGCGCCTTGCTGCTTGAACCCCGCGCGCTCGAGCAGGAGCCGGCCGCCCAGGTTGCGCGTGCCGACAGAGGCGATGATCCGCTCCGCGCTGCGATCTTCTGCCCGCTCGATCGACGCTTCCAGGAGCAGGGTGCCGAGCTTCTGGCCACGGAACTCGGGTGCGACGAGTGGCCCGAAGAGGTCGGCGTGCTCCCAGCCGGGCGAGACCTCGACGCCACCGAAGCCGATGACGGCTCCGTCGTGTTCGTCGACGAGCAGCGTTTCCTGTGGATCCACTTCCCAGTCCGCAAGCTCGCTCTCGAGCTCTTCCCGGGTCTTCCACAGCGGGTTTCCCACCTGTTCCGCCGGCCGCTGGAGAGCGTGCCGGGAGAGCTCTAGCACCGCTGAGCGATCGTCCGTTCGAAAGTTACGCAGGCTGCTGGCCACGGAAAAGGCGAGGTGCACTCAGAAAGTAGTCGACTCCCGAGATCCACGTGATGAGAAGCGCAACCAGCCCCGTCCACCACGCGATGTCGTCGCTGAAGGCACCCCCCGCCGCGAGCCCGGCGAGTCCTGCTGCGAGAGCCTGGGTTCCGGTCTTGAGCTTGCCGAGGTCGCGCGCGGCGATGACGACCCCGCGCTCGAGCGCAGCCAGCCGGAGGCCGGACAGGAGGAACTCGCGGGCGACGATCGCAGCCACCATCCACGCGGGGAGGACACGGCCGACGACCATGATCAAGGTCGCCATGACGAGCAGTTTGTCCGCGACAGGGTCGAGCAGGCGTCCGAGATTGGAGGACCGATCGGTTCGGCGCGCGTACCAGCCGTCGAGCCAGTCGGTCGTCATCGCGATGGCGAATACCCCCGTTGCCCAGTAGTCGTGGCCTGGAAAATCCCAGGCGAAAAGAACGACGACGACCGGGACGGAGAGCGCGCGCGCGACCGTGAGCTGGTCCGAGAGGTGCACGGCAGGGAAGAATAGGCGCGCTCGTGTCGCTCTTCGGGAAGGTCATGGTCGCAAACCGCGGCGAGATCGCCGTTCGGGTCTTCCGCACCTTGCGCGAGCTCGAGATCGGAACCGTGGCGATCTACTCCGAGGCCGACCGCGGCTCCCTGCACGCCGCCTCTGCCGACGAGGCGTTTTTGGTCGGCCCGGGCCCGCCTGCAGAGAGCTACCTCCACCAGGAGCGGATCCTCGCCGTCGCCGAACGGGCGGGCGCCGAGGCGATTCACCCGGGCTACGGCTTCCTCGCCGAGAACGCGTCTTTTGCCCGCGCCGTCGAGAACGCAGGGCTCGTCTGGATCGGACCGCCGCCTGAAGCGATCGAGCTGATGGGCTCGAAGGTCGCCGCGCGTGAGCGCATGGCGAACGCGGGCGTCCCGATCATCCCCGGAACGACCGAGCCGGTCGAAACGGCCGACGAGGTCGTCCGGCTCGGTGACGAATACGGCTGGCCGATCGCGATCAAGGCGTCGGCCGGTGGCGGCGGCAAGGGCCTGAAGGTCGTTCCGGGGCCCGAGGAGGCCGAGCGCTCGCTCGCCGCCGCCCGCCGCGAGGGAGAGTCGTACTTCTCGGACCCCGCCGTCTACGTGGAGAGGTTCATCGAGGATCCCCGCCACGTCGAGGTGCAGGTGCTCGCCGACGGGCACGGGAACGTCGTCCACCTGGGTGAGCGCGACTGCACGATCCAGCGTCGCCACCAGAAGATCGTCGAGGAGACACCCTCGCCCGCGGTCTCCCTGGATCTCCGTGAACGCATCGGCCGCATCGCTGTGGACGCCGCGAGTGCGGTGGGCTACCGGAGCGCAGGGACGATCGAGGGCCTCCTCGACAAAGAGGGCAACTACTGGTTCCTGGAGATGAACACGCGCATCCAGGTGGAGCACACCATCACCGAGCTCGTCACGGGCGTCGACCTCGTGCGTGAGCAGGTGTTGATCGCGGCGGGCGAGCCGACGAGCGTTCGCCAGGACGAGCTTCGCTTCAGTGGACACGCGATCGAGTGCCGCATCAACGCGGAAGATGCTGCCAACGGCTTTCTCCCCTCGCCGGGCGTGATCACCGCGTACCGCGAGCCCGCCGGGCCAGGCGTGCGCGTCGACTCGGGAGTCATCGAGGGCTCCGAGGTCGTCGGGCTCTACGACCCACTGGTCGCGAAGGTGTGCGTCTGGGACGTCGACCGCGAGCGTGCGCGCCTGCGGATGCTGCGCGCGCTCGACGAGCTCGTGGTCGAGGGCGTGACCACGCTGGCGGGATTCCACAAGGCGCTGCTCCGCCATCCGTGCTTCGTCGAGGCCACGACCTGCCACGGCCTGGTGGAATCGGAGGAACTCGCGCAGAAAGCTCAGCAGTTGTCTCATCAGGCAACAAGCGTAGCTCGGCCGGCGGACGGACGCCTGCGGGAGCGCTTCGTCGAGCTCGAGCTCGACGGCCGCCGCTACGACGTCAAGCTGCTCCAGCCGGAGCCGCCGCACGCCGAGCTCGCCCGGCGCCGTCGGGAGCGAGGGGGCCGCGGTGCTCATCACGGGGCGGCGAAGGAGGCGGTGGTGAGCCCGATGCAAGGCACGGTGCTGGCGGTCGAGGTCGCAGAGGGCGACGAGGTACAGGCCGGGCAGGTGATCTGCGTCGTCGAGGCCATGAAGATGGAAAACGAGATCAGAGCGCACCGGCACGGGACGGTCGGCGAGCTCTCCGTCGCGGCCGGCGCGCAGGTGGCGACGGGGCAGGTGATCTGCGTCGTAACGCAGGCAGGGAACGACGCGGAGCCTTTGTAAGGTCCGCCTCACAAAGCGGGTACGCTATCCGCGTGGCAGTGAGCGTCAAGCGAGCCCTATGCGCGGACGTTTCGGGAGCGGCGAGCGAGTCTCTCGCCGCCACCGCGAGCCGGATCGACCGCTGGCTTCTGGTCGAGTACCGCGGCCTGTGGGATCGGGATGTGCTCGGCGGGAGCCTGCTTTCGGCCCCGCTGAAGGAGCACCTCCGCGACCAGCTCACCAAGCTCGGGCACGCCCGACTCCTCTTCATCAAGCAGCCACGCCGTCGCGCGCAGGCGCGGCGCATGCTCTACATCGGGAGCTCTCGACCCGGTGAGGAGAGCCTCTACGCCCTCGAGTTCGAGCGGCATGAAGACCTGCTCGAGTACGACTTCGCCAGCGCGCTCCTCGACGCCGGCACGCCCGGGGTGCCGGTCGAGCATCCGGTCTTCGTCGTGTGCACGCACGGGAAGCGCGACCGCTGCTGCGCCAAGTACGGCCATCCTCTCTACGACCGTCTCAAGGGAAAGATCGACCCCGACTGGGTGTGGCAGTCGACCCACGTCGGAGGCGACCGCTTCGCGGGCAATGTCGTCGTCCTGCCCGAAGGCCTTTACTTCGGACGAGTTGAAGACGGCGACCTGGATCCGCTGCTCGATTCGTATTTCGACGGCCGCATCTACCTCGATCTCTATCGAGGCCGTTCCGCCTATACGTTTGCCGTCCAGGCGGCGGAGCGTGCCGTCCGCGACGCGGAGGGGCTCACGGGGATCGACGACGTCTCGCTCGAGCGCGTGGAGCGCCGCGACGGCGGCTGGACGGTCACCCTGCGGGCGAAGGGCGTGGAGCGCAAGGTCGACGTCGCGTCGGAGCTCGCCGACGAGCCTGTCTACCTGACCTGCGGCTCGATCACAGCTCAGCGTCCGCGCCGCTACGTGGCGCAGCTTCGCTGATCCGCAGGAATCCCTCGCGGACGAGCCGGCGGACGAGCACGAGCCGACTCTCGTCGTCGAGGTCGCCCGGAAGCTGGGCTGGGGTGAACGGCCCCGCGGTCGCCGCTGCGAAGGCGATCGGCTCCTCCACGCTCGCAGGGAACGAGAGCTCCTTTCCCTCGAACGCGAGCGTGAGGCCGTCCAGGTCGAAGAGGACGGTCTGGCGTCGCTCGAGCGGCGTCTCCAGCGTGAGGCCGTCGAGCGTTCGCAACTGGCCGAGCTGGCCGTCGAGAATCGGTCGGCGTGTCTTTACGAGCCGCCGGCGCTGACGTAATGCCACCTGCTCCGGGTCGAGACGCGCCAGCAACCGCTCGCCGAGCTCGTCTGCTTCGCCTTGGGGCGAGTGACGGAATTCGACGTCGTCAGCGCACTCGTCGAGCGCCGCCCTGAAGGCGTCCAGCCACGTGTAGACGTTGACTCCCACGGTGATGTGCAGGGAGTCCGTGCTCGATGTCGTTGCCTCGTGCAGCCACCCGCGCGGCAGGTAGAGCGCGTCTCCGGGTTTCAGAGTGACGTCGTGGACGGGGTCGCCCGGCCCGCCGTGCTCCGGTTTGTAGCGCTGATCTTTGAGCGGGAGCTCGAGCGCCGGCTCGTAGACCAGCCACCGCTTCTCCCCGGACACCTGGAGCGAGAAGACATCGTGGGTGTCGTGGTGCACAGGGAGACCCTGCGCGTCGCCGGGCGTGAAGTACGCGTTCGCCTGCGCGGGATGGCCGAGCTCGCCTTCGAGCGTGCGGCAGAATTCGGCGAGCGGCGGCCAGTAGAGATGGAGCCCCTGGAGGACGAGTGTCGCTCCCGCCTCGAACTCGCCCAGGACACGACCGATTTCCGCGGTCCCGCTAAAAGGCGCAGGACGCCAGGGGATGTTCGTCGTGTACGAGGCGGCGTCGATTTTCTCTCCGGCCTTGACCAGGCGGAAGGCCGGTTGGCGCAGGCCTCCGGAGCAGAGAAGCCGATCGACGTCGGCGACGGAGAGGAGGTCTTGAAAACGCTCCTCCTCGTCTCGCGCGACGACGAGCGGCCTCTGCTCCCAATGCTCGGCGAGGAACTCCTCGGTCGAGAACGGGTCGACTGCTCGAACGAGCGAGCTAGCTCGGGTCGGTCGAGTCCGTGTCTGCGTCGGTCGAGTCCGTGTCCGAGTCGCTCGAGTCGGCGTCGTCACTCGAGTCGTCGGTCGAGTCCGTGTCGTCCTGGTCGTCGGTGTCAGAAGGCGCTTCCGCGCTGCCCTGACCCACGGAGTCACGTGTCTCCATGTCCTCGTCCTGGAAGCTCGTCATCTCACTCCTCTCGCTGGGTGCGCCGAAGGCTACAACGTCCGTCTGTATGCCCGGGACGCGCCGGTCCTGAACGCGGCAGCGGGTACACTCGCCGCCGCCCATGGACCTCTACGAGTACCAGGGCAAGGAGCTCTTCGCCCGCTTCGGCATCCCAGTCTCGGAAGGGAAGCTCGCGTCGACCCCCGAGGAGGCGCGCACGGTCGCGGAGGAGCTTGGAGGCCAGGTGGTCGTCAAGGCGCAAGTGCTCACAGGCGGACGCGGGAAGGCGGGCGGGATCAAGCTCGCGGACTCGCCCGAGGAGGCGGCTCAGAGAGCAGAGGAGATCCTCGGACTGGACATCCGCGGCCACGTCGTCGGAAAAGTCTGGGTCGAGAAGGCTTCCGACATCGCCAAGGAGTACTACCTCTCGATCACCTTCGACCGGGGCGAGAAGAAGCCGCTCCTCATGCTCACGACCGAGGGCGGGGTGGACATCGAGGAAGTGGCGGAGCGCTCGCCGGATGCGCTCGCGCGGCTGCACGTCGATCCGCTCATTGGGTTCCAGCCGTTCCAGGCCCGCTGGCTCTGCTTCACAGCGGGCGTCGGCGATCCGGACGAGCAGAAGCAGGTGATCGGCCTCGTCGGCCACCTCTATGAGGCCTTCGTCGGAGCCGACGCGATGCTCTGCGAGATCAACCCGCTGATCGTCACTCCGGAGGGCGAGGTGAAGGCGCTCGACTCCAAGTTCACCGTCGACGACAACGCGCTCTTTCGCCATCCGGACATCGCGGAGATGCGGGACCTCGACGCCGGCGATCCGCACGAGCGGCTCGCGCGCGAGAAGGGCGTCACCTACGTCAAGCTCGACGGCGAGATCGGCATCCTCGGGAACGGCGCCGGCCTCGTCATGTCGACGCTCGACGTCATCGCTCAGGTCGGCGGGCGGCCCGCGAATTTCTGCGACCTCGGTGGCGGAGGCGACGCCGAGGGCGTCGTGGACGCGCTCGAGGTGATCACCTCCGACCCGCAGGTCAAGGGCATCCTCTTCAACATCTTCGGCGGGATCACCCGCTGCGACGAGGTTGCGCGCGGGATCCTCGAGGCGCTCGACCGGATGACGATCGATCTCCCCCTCGTCGTTCGACTCGACGGAACGAATGCGGAGGAAGGGCGCGCGATGCTCATCGAGGCCGCGCAGCCGAACCTCTACGTCGAGGAGACCATGCTCTCGGCGGCCGAGCGCGTCGTCGAGCTCGCGGGGGCGAACGCGCGAGGCGGAGCCCGCGCGTGAAAAATCGACGCGTCAGCGTCTGGGACAAGCGGGCGGAGGCCTATCGCGAGAGTCAGGAGCATCGCGAGGGATGGGACATCGACCTGATCGTGGAATGGGCCGCGGGCGCCGGCACGGCGCTCGACGTGGCTAGCGGGGGCGGCCACGTCGCGCGGAGGCTGCGGGAGGCGGGAGTCGACGTTGTCAGCTCCGACCCGGCCCCGGGGATGCGCCCGGACGTCGTCTGCGCCGCCGAGAATTTGCCCTTCGCCGACGGGAGCTTCGACGTCGTCGCCTGCCGGCTCGCCGCGCATCACTTCCAGGACGTGGAGGCCGGTGTCAGGGAGATGGCGCGGGTGGCGAGCGACCTCGTTCTCGTCGTGGACAACCTCCGCATGGGCGACGCGGACGAGGAGGCAAACCGTCTCCGCGATCCCTC